>Ga0335077_10013941_pt1 | contig 10048 bp, 8 predicted proteins | sample Lox_Sample_31_FD_207151 | JGI IMG/M metagenome (GOLD analysis project Ga0335077, IMG submission 207151) | Soil microbial communities from Loxahatchee National Wildlife Refuge, Florida, United States - Lox_Sample_3.1 | ecosystem: Environmental > Terrestrial > Soil > Wetlands | place: USA: Florida...
TGCAGAATTTACTTCTTTACGGCTACCCGCCCTCAGGTGGGAAGAAAACTCCCGGTGAGCCCGTGGGCAAAGCGGCCAGTGGGGAAAAGGGGTTCCGGTTCCAAGGCATCCTGAAATTTCTGGAGCGCAATTTCGAGGACTCGAATTCGGATTCGTACCGCGAATGGATGACGCAGTACATGTCGGCGACGATTTGTAATGCCTGCCTGGGGCGGCGTCTGCGGCCGGAATCGCTGGCGGTGAAACTGGCAGGCTGGTCGGTAGCCGATTTTACGGCGCTGGCCATTACCGAAGCGCGGCCGGCTGTGGACAAGATCCTGGCGCAACTGACGCCCAGGCAAAAGGAAGTGGCCGGACGGCCGCTGTCGGAGGTCGGCGAGCGGTTGGATTTCCTGCTGGCGGTGGGATTGGGTTATTTGAGCCTGGACCGCTCCGCGGCCACGCTATCCGGCGGAGAAGCGCAACGGATTCGGCTGGCGACGCAAATCGGGTCGCGGCTGCGTGGTGTGCTGTATGTGTTGGACGAGCCGTCAATAGGACTCCACGCGCGGGATAATGACCGCCTACTACATTCCCTGGAGCAGTTGCGGAATCTGGGTAACACCGTGCTGGTGGTGGAGCACGATGAGGACACCATTCGCCGCGCGGATTATGTCGTGGACCTGGGCCCCGGTGCGGGTGAAGCCGGGGGATACCTGGTGGCGACGGGTAAGCCCGAGGAAATTGCTGCCGCGCCAGCTTCGCTTACCGGGCGTTACCTTTCAGGGGCGCTGGAAATTCCTGTGCCCGCGCAGCGACGCAGCCCCAACGGCAAGTCGATCCAGATTCTGGGAGCGCATGCCAACAATCTAAAAGATGTGGATGTGACATTGCCGCTTGGATTATTCACGGTGGTCACGGGCGTGTCGGGATCCGGCAAATCGACCCTGGTCAACGATATTTTGTACCGGGCGCTGGCGCAGAAATTGTATCGCTCGATGGAGCCGCCCGGCGGCCACAAAATGATTCTGGGGATCGAACACATCGACAAAGTGATTGAGATCGATCAAGCCCCCATTGGGCGGACTCCGCGCTCGAATCCGGCCACCTATACGGGCGTGTTTGCACCGATCCGCGAACTGTTTGCCATGTTGCCGGAATCGCGCGAGCGCGGTTACCGGCCGGGGCGTTTCAGCTTCAATGTGAAGGGCGGGCGTTGCGAAGCGTGCCAGGGAGAAGGCCTGCGGCGCATCGAGATGAATTTCTTGCCCGACGTGTATGTAACCTGCGAGGTATGCCGGGGGCGGCGCTACAACGCGGAAACGCTGGCAGTGCGCTACAAGGGGCACAGCATCAACGACGTGCTGAATCTGCCGGCGAGCGATGCGCTGAAGCTGCTGGAAAACATCCCGCACATCCAACAGAAACTCGCGACCATCGTCGAGGTTGGTTTGGGATACGTGCAACTGGGCCAGTCTGCCACCACGCTCTCAGGCGGAGAAGCGCAACGGATCAAATTGGCGCGCGAGCTTTCGAAGCGGCAGACCGGCCGCACCATTTACATCCTGGATGAACCGACAACGGGACTGCATTTCGACGATGTCCGCAAATTGCTCGATGTGTTGCAGCGGCTGGTGGATTTGGGCAACACCGTGCTGATCATCGAGCACAATCTCGACGTGATCAAACAAGCCGATTGGATCATAGACCTCGGTCCGGAGGGCGGCCAGGGTGGGGGACGAGTGGTTGCCCAGGGAAGTCCGGAGCAGATCGCGCGCAGCAAGAAATCGTACACCGGGCAAGCGCTGGCGCGAATGCTGCATATGAGCAATGGGGGCAACGGACCTGGAAATGGCGATCGCAAGCCGCACTAGGGTGGCGCGCGCTTGCGTGTATGCGGCGTTCCTTCGTAAAGTAGTGGCACCTTCATGAGCGTTTATTCCATTCGTCCTATCACCCTGGGCGGCGTTCACACGTATCCTCTTTCGAGTCGCAAAAGTAAGGTCAGCGTGGCGGATTTCGCGAAGCCCATACTCCGGAGTGGTTCGGTGTCAGCGTTGTTGGGGAGCTTTCCCGAAATCCTGGCTGGCAAAGAGTTGCGCGAATTGTCGGTTGCCATCCGCGTGGCGCGAAAGCGAAAGAAGCCGGTCCTGTGGGGCATCGGCGGGCACGTCGTCAAGGTGGGGCTATCGCCGATCCTGATCCAGTTGATGGATGCAGGGTTTGTGTCGGGGATTGCCATGAATGGCGCCGCGCTGATCCACGATTATGAAATCGCGCTGGCTGGAAACACATCGGAAGACGTTGAGGCCGCCATTGGCAAGGGTGAATTCGGGATGGCGGAAGAAACGGGCAGTGGGATCAATGAAATTGCCAAGCTCGCACAACGAATTCGCATCGGGTACGGTGAGGCGGCCGGGCAGTACCTCACCAGCGGAATCGTGAAGCTTCGGCGTCCGGAGCAGAGCCTGCTGGTCGCCGCCTATCAAAGGCGAATTCCGGTCACGGTTCACCTGGCGATCGGCACGGATATTCCTCACATGCACCCGGCCGCCGATGGCGCAGCGCTCGGAGCGGCTTCGTACATGGATTTTCGATTGTTCTGCTCGCTGGTGGAGCAGGTGGATGGCGGTGGAGCGTATTTGAACTGGGGTTCGGCGGTGCTCTTGCCCGAGATTTTTCTGAAAGCTGTCTCGGTGGTGCGGAATCTGGGCGTGCCACTGAAAGCTATCACGACGGCTAATTTCGATTTTATTCAGCATTACCGTCCGGTCACCAATGTGGTGAAACGCCCGACGGCGTCTTCGAATCCAAATGAGGGCAACGCCTCGAAGGGATATGCAATGACCGGGCACCACGAAATCATGCTGCCAATTCTGGCGGCCGCGTTGCTCACGGGATGGCCTGGCAAGGGAAGGCGTCCAAAGCGATGAACCCTTTTGACGAGACGCCACCTTACGAGTCGAATCCCGACCTGAACGAGCCGCGTCCCACAAACGGTGAGTCGGCGCCGCACGAAATTTCGGCCGCCACGTCGCCGTTACCGGAAGCGGGAGAAGCGGCGCCACAACTTCCCCCCGCAGTGCCGGCAAGAGTGTTTCCCGAGGACCTGCAGATTACGTGGTCCTGGCCGCATTTCATCATCTTTGTGATTTTTGGATTTATCAGCCTGATTGTGATCCAGACGGTATTGGCGGCGCACTATGCGCCGAACAAGGGCTTAGGACGCAAGCAACTGGAAGAATACCTCCTTTCCAACCCTAAATTTACGATTGGCAGCATGGTGATCTGGTACGCGGTACTTTTCTTTTTTCTCTATGTGACACTGTCAATTCTGCGAGGGCACCCGTTCTGGAAGATTCTGGGGTGGCGAAAGATACAGGCCCGGGCCGGTGAACTGCCCCGAAATCCCCTGGTTTATTTTCTGGCGGGATGCGGACTTTCCCTGCTGGTAGCGATCCTGTCGTCGCAGATGAAAACGCCGGAAAACGTGCCAATCGAGGAGATGTTTAAACATAGGGAGACGGCAATGCTGTTTGTTGGCATGGCGGTGCTGATGGCGCCACTGGTGGAGGAGACGCTGTTCCGCGGGTATTTGTACCCGCTGCTGGCGCGATCTTTTGGAATCGCACCTGGGATTGTGATTACCGGAGTGTGCTTTGGCGCGATGCACGGAGCACAACTGGGGTGGACCTGGAGCCTGGTGTCGGTGCTGATTCTGGTGGGCATCGTCTTTACCCTGGTGCGAGCCCGGACTGGCAGCGTGTTTGCGAGTTACCTGATGCACCTGGGGTACAACTCGCTCATTTCTTTGTTCGCGATCATCGGGACGCACGGGTTCACCAAGGTTTCCGGCCAGTAGCGATTTTTTCGGTGGCTCGTGTCCGCTAAAATAGAAGCAGAGGAACTACCGAATGTATGTAGCGCAGCCGATCGAATGGACAGATAAAGGTGTGGTGATGCTGGATCAGCGCCGCTTGCCAGCACAGGAAATCAGCTACACGTACACGGATTATCGCGAGGTGGCGAAAGCGATCCGCGAAATGGTCATCCGGGGCGCGCCGGCGATTGGGGTGGCGGCGGCGATGGGCGTGGCGCTGGGCGTGCTCAGGTCGCCGGCTACGTCAGTGGAGGAGTTGACGAAGGAACTCCCGGAAATCTGCGAGACCCTGGCGCAAACCCGCCCCACGGCCGTGGACTTATTCTGGGCGCTCGACCGGATGAAGCGGCGGTTCGCATCTCTCGTTGCAGGGGATACGGATTTAGCGTCGATTCGGAAAGCAATCGTCGAAGAAGCCAAGGTGGTGCACCTGGAAAAATTGGCGACCGACGAGGCTATCGGACGATTTGGCGCGGGGTTTATGCCAAAAGAAGGCCAGGTCATGACGCAGTGCAACGCCGGCGCGCTAGCGACGGCCGGAATCGGAACGGCGCTGGGCGTGATCCGGGTTGCCTATCAGCAAGGGCACAAATTGCACGTGTTGGTTCCAGAAACGAGGCCGTACCTGCAAGGTGCGCGACTCACGGCGTGGGAACTGCATCGCGGTGGCATTCCGTTAACGTTGATTACCGACAACATGGTCGGGCACTTTCTGAAGACGGGAAAAGTGGGAGCGATCGTGACGGGTGCGGACCGAATCGCGGCAAACGGCGACACGGCCAACAAGATCGGCACGTATCAGATTGCGGTGCTGGCGAAAGAGAACAACGTGCCTTTCTACGTCGCCGCGCCGATTTCGACCTTCGATTTGTCGATACCCGACGGCGAGCACATTCCGATCGAAGAGCGCACGGCGGAAGAAGTGACGCACATTCAGGGAATCCGGATCGCTCCAGACGTGCCGGCGGCGCATCCCGCGTTCGACGTGACTCCATACCGATACATAAGCGCAATCTTCACGGAACGAGGCGTAGCGAAGTCGCCATTCACAGAGTCGCTGCGCGCACTGACCGCGCCCGCACACACTGCGGGTGCATAGTAAGAAGCGAAGGCTAGCCCGAGTGGCGGATTTTCTCGGCTAGCGCGCGGGCGCGTTGGCGGGCTATCTCCACGAAACGGTAGTCGTTGGCGATTTGATCGAGGAGCGGCAGAAGGCGCTGAGGCTCGGGTAGGATGCCCTTGGACAGGTCGGTCTCCAGCTGCAACAGAGCGTCGTTGACGCCCAGGCGGTCATATTTGATGCGGCGCTGGAGCAGGTCGACCATTTCCTGCTGGCGAGCCAGCCCCTCGCAAATCTGAAGAAGTTGCGCTGCCTCGGGGTTTACCGTGTAATTGAAGGTCACCTCACCGGTGACGCCGGCATGCTCCCACTGAAATGTCTTCTCGCCGAGGTTGGCGATTTTGCGGTGAATATCGAGGTCCAAGCCTTTGAAGTAATGCAGCTGCACGATCAGTTCGAAAATCCTGGCGCGCAAAGCATGGCCAACCTGGAATGCCGTGGCTCCTGGGTCTTCGTCGAGTTGCCGGATTTCGTAAGTTGCGTCGTCGGAGTCTTCATGGATCTTGATCTCAATAAATTCCGGAGTACTGGATTTGAAGATCCGGCGGTAAGTGAAAACAGCGGGGCCAGCCGGCGCGGCGAAGGCGTGGCTCACCGATAGCAAACAAGCGAGCAGAAGTAAGGCCACGAGGGCGCGGCGCGCAAGGATCATTGGTCCGAAGGGATGCTCACGGTGCGCGAAGTCGTTGCGCGGGGTGAGCGCGTTAAAGGATTTGAAGGATTTCGCCGGCTGGCATGCGTGAGTTCTTTGCTGCTTATGCCGAAGCGTTGCTCGAGACGGTCGGTCTGTAGATGGCAGAGAGCGACGGCGATAGCGTCCGCGGCATCGGAGGGCTGCGGCAGTTCCTTTAAGCCGAGTTGCGCGCGAACCATCTGCTGCATTTGGCGTTTGTCGGCATGGCCGTAGCCAGCGATGCAGGACTTGATCTCGCGGGGGGAATAGCTGCGCACGGCGAGGCCAGCCTGTTCCGCGGCGAGCAGGACTACGCCGCGCACTTCAGCGAGGCGCAGCGCGGTGCGCATATTCAAGGCGGTAAATACGGATTCGACGGCCACGATGTGGGGTTGGAATTCGCGAATCAGGCCGCAGAGCAGTTTGTGGACGTCATGCAGAACGGCACCGTGGGAGGCCTTCTGGCGCTTAGGAGGCACCTTTAGCGCGCCATAGCGAAGAACGCGGCAATCGTTGCCGAGCACTTCAATGATGGCGTAGCCGGTAGGGCCGGCGGCGGCGGGATCGACTCCAAGAATGCGAATACGGTGCGGCCGATCGTCGCGGAAAGAGCTCAGACTCATGTTAGTAAGTCTATGTCGAAGAGGGACGGGTTCCAAGTATTTGTGTCGATGGGAGGACAAAAGAAAAATGGCCACGGTTGGAGCAGGAACCGTGGCCAGAAATAGAAAATAGTCGAATTAGTTAGCGCCGACGGCGGCTTGAATTTCGGATTCGTCGATATCGAAGTTGGCGTAGACGTGCTGAACGTCATCGTGTTCTTCGAGCGCCTCAACCAGGCGCAACATCTGTGTGGCCTGCTGGCCAGTCAGCTTGATGTAATTCTGCGGAACCATGCTGAGTTCGGCGGAGGCCGGCGTGATGCCCGCCTTGCTCAGGGCTTCCTTCACCGCTTCCAGTGATTCGGGGGGCGTCACGATGTACCACGCGGATCCATCATCCTTCATGTCTTCGGCGCCGGCCTCGAGAACGATGTCGAGAAGCTTGTCTTCGCTCGCGGCTTCTTTGGGAATGGTGATTTCGCCCTTGCGATGGAACATCCATCCGACCGCGCCGGCTTCGGCCATATTCCCGCCGTTCTTGCTCATCAGGTGGCGAAACTCGCCGACAATGCGGTTGCGATTCGTGGTGACCACCTGGATCAGCATGCCCACGCCGCCAGGTCCGTATCCTTCGAACATCGCTTCTTCGAATTGCTCGCCCTCGAGCTGGCCGGTTCCGCGAAGGACGGCGCGCTCGATGTTGTCGTTCGGCATGTTCTCGTTTTTCGCCGCTAAAATGGCGGTGCGCAAGCGAGGATTGGAGTTGGGATCGCCGCCGCCGATGCGCGCAGCGATGGTGATTTCCCGGATGATGCGGGTGAACACGCGGCCGCGCTTTGCGTCAGTGGCCGCTTTCTTGTGCTTGATGGTGGCCCACTTTGAATGCCCAGACATAACAATTCCTCTTTCGGACGCGTGGCCGGCTCTCGGCCATGTGAACTTTGATTAAGGGCACCCCGCCACTGCCAAGGAATGGACTCGTGGCTCATTCGACCCGCATTGCGGGGTGTGCGGAGACCTACGAAAAACGTCAGAATCCGACCGCCAAAGGCAACCGGAATCTTCAATGGAACTCAAGAATTCTAACACAGTTACGAGGCCCGAGAAACGGCAAGCCTTCTGCGCTGTCGCTTGCTCTGGCGTACTGCGTGGCGGGATGATGCGTCCCTCCAAGGCGACGCGCTCATCACAACACGCCAACCAGTTTTTTCAGCCATGAACGGTGGGTTCGTTTTGTAAACTGGGATCCACCGAGCCTTCGGCCTCACGGTCGTTTGCCTCCTGCTCCTTGCGTTGCGCCTGCCGACGTTCCAGCTCTCGGATGGCCTCGAACAGCTGGTTGTTAATGGCTGTCTGGTAGCGGGCGAGCTTATTGACAATCTCGAGGAAAGCGGCGCCGGGGTTGTCGACGCAGAGGCTGTGTTCCCGTTCCACAAGCCTGCGGTAGCGTATGTACTCAATAGTGACCTTTTCGAGCAAGAGTTCCTCGAGGGCACCTTGCGGTTGGTAGTAGTCACGCAGATCGGTAAGAACGGCATCAAATTCCCGCCATTGGGCGATTCCCACCTGAATCACACCCGGGAAGAATCGGGCGGTGAGGCCATGGGTGACGGCGTTGAGTCTGCTTTTCGCTTTGCCTTCCGCCGTCCGGGGCCCGGTCGAACGCTGGGCATTGGCACGGTTGGCTGCCAGTTTCCTTGCTGAGATGGGGCGCTTCTTCTCCTCGCCGACTGGCTCCTCCGGCGCGGGCGTCGCATCCACCGGGGGCTCTTCGGGGGATAGGGTGGTTCCTTGACCCGCGGCGGCGGGCTGCGCCTCTTCGGCTGCGTGCCCCGCGGCAGTGGGATCGTCGAACTGCTGGGTGGTGCTTTTATCGCTTTTGGACATCTCTATAGGTCTCCTTAGATCGAGACGGCTCAGGGCGTCTCTACCTAGGGGGGTGATAGACGGATTTTCTCATTGCTGACATTGGGTCCCCGAAAGAGCCCCCAGGCGCGGAGCGTGATGCCGGCGGGTGCACGGAACGGATTCCCGGCATGGCGCGACCGCTGGCACCCTCCGAGCGCGCCTAAGGCATGGCCCTGTCGACCCAAGTTCCCGCGCCAGCGACGCGACCTCTGTGCCGCCCTGGCGGACGTAGATGGCACTCTCGCCAAGGAAATGACACCCTATCGGTCTGCCTCACGCCAGAGTCTCCGTCACACGGCGGTACGGCAAACTCGGTCCGTTGCAATTAGCCTCCGACGATCCCGAGATGCGCACCCTAAGTGCAGAAGCTCCGATGTGCGCGGCTGTCAGGCAATGGTTGTCTTTCCGAACTTTTCGCGAAGGCTCGCGGGCAACCGCCGAATTAGTCCGCCGCCTGTTTTGCTTTTGAGCACGGTTCCTTTATTCATACTATTACATCTATCTATATGGCTGCTCAAATAGCTGTAGCAAGCTTCACAAGGAGAAATTTCGTGACGGACGAGCCGCTTCTATCTCAAACTCATCTTCTCGTATCACCCGAAGGGCAAATCTTGCAGGACCGACGGAAACGAACTGACCAAGCAGGAGTTGAAACCTGGCGCTGTGAGTATTTTGGAAGGTTCTTTCGGGTTGCGATGGTCCATCCCAGAGAAACGGAGGCCCAGATCATCAGAATAGAAAACGCTGCGTACCAGGTCCTGGAACAGAAGCGCAAAGAATATCTCACTCGGAAGCTACAGAGTGCCAGACACGAAGCTGGGCACGCGATACTCTGTTATGCGTTGAGAGTGGCCACCGTGGAGGAAATGAATTTGCGGCCTTCCGCTATTCCTCGAGGCAATCTCCACGGCCAACTAAAGAGGCAGGTTGCGTCATCGCCCTCGTTCATAGGGGCCACGACATATGCTGTTTTCTCGGAGGCTGATCAGCAAGCAAGAGAAACGCGATTCGTTCTCGGCGTTGCTTGCCAAGGTTTCGGCGGGCTAGTCGGATCTTGCGGGGATCAAAGGGGAGTCGACGGGGATCTCACGATGATTCGCGATATGCTTACGCGCCTACTCCGTTCCGCCGCCCGCCAAGGCGTGGTCGCCTCGAACGATATCGGACAGTCAGGAACAGCTGAACTGGAGAATCGGCTGAAATCTCTTGCCGAGGAGATTATGTCCAATCCAGTGGTTGCTACTCGTCATGAGGAACTGGTAAAACAGCTTGTGGAAACGGAGCAGCTGAATCAACAAGAGATAGAAGCAATCCTTGATGCAGCTACCCTTCCGGATTACACCAGTCGCCTGGAAGAGATCCGGAAGGAATTCCATCTCAATAAGAAATGCTAGCAATCGTTTTCTTTCGCCGATGGAAAGCCGAACATCATCAGCCAAACGGATTCATTTGTGTTCGCGCGGCTCTCCTCGATACTTACTGATTCTCAATCGATCGCACCCACGAACTGCAAAATCTCGATTCGCTCCTGAGAAATTGCGCTCCCCATTGCCTGGCGCCTGCTTAAGTTGGGGTCTCTGGCGCACTGCGCGTTGTTCGCATTCAGGTTGACGCGAGGATGGCATTGGAAGCGAGAGCAGAAAACTAACGGTTTTCTAGAGGCGTACGTCGGAGAACTTTAGAAAGTCGTGGTAGGCGCATATTCCTTAGCCCGAGGCGGTGCGTTCTCTTGTCATCTTGACGTTGTATAACATACTTGTTATAATCTGAACCATGAAGCCGCTTGAATTCAAATCCGCGCGCCTGGCCAAGGGATGGACCCAGGCAGAAGCTGCCGCGCACCTGGGGGTGACCCAAGCGTATTTGAACTTTCTCGAAAACGGCAA
>Ga0335077_10013942_pt1 | contig 10047 bp, 7 predicted proteins | sample Lox_Sample_31_FD_207151 | JGI IMG/M metagenome (GOLD analysis project Ga0335077, IMG submission 207151) | Soil microbial communities from Loxahatchee National Wildlife Refuge, Florida, United States - Lox_Sample_3.1 | ecosystem: Environmental > Terrestrial > Soil > Wetlands | place: USA: Florida...
CTCGACCCCGCTTCGCCGTGAAAACAAAAGCTAAAATCGCTGGTTAGGTCAAAACAGCCGGAACACTGTCCTGGCTGGGTTTTTAGCGAGTTCGTCAAGTCGGTACATTGTTCCGGGAAAGCATGGCCGAATCAACACGTTGAAAGGTGTTGCGTCGACCATCTGAGCCGGCAGGACTTACCAGGACCCGACAAGCACTCACAGCATGACAATGGACGGTCTGACGGCTATATCACGCCTTGATTCATCGAAATTGCACTCTTTTGAGCCTGAATGGAATGCTCGAATTTCTTTGCACCTTCCGGCGACAATGATTGTTCCGCGATTTTAGCTGTGGTCAGGGCCAAATCTGCGTGGTCGTGCCTGAACTTCACCTGTATGGGGTAAGTGAAATCGCGGGTTCGATTGGCTTCTTCTATTTTTGCGTTGTACGCAGAAACAAGCTCCTCTTCCTGCTGCTGCCAGACAAGAACAATGCGTACTAATTTCGTCTGGTCAGGCTCGTCTAGGCCCACACCGCTCAATATGGCCTGAGCGTGACCCGGCATCTTCGCCTCGTCGGCTAACACATGAGCAAACTGGTTGAACCAACTCGCATAAGCGACCGAATCCGGAATCAGCTCCGGATGCTCACGACCGTTTATCATGGGAGCGTCGATATAGCACACGCCTCCGCCCGGTGGTTCATAGCGTTGTTCGGCAGATTTCAGCAACCATCGTTCTGCTTGGTCGTAATCTCTGGGGACAGGCCCGCCAATCTCGTAAACACTGCCAACTTGGAATTGCGCTGCCGCGTCGCCAGCCTGCGCCTTTGCTAACAGCTCTTTAAATTCGGATTGACTCATCACCTTCAATCGGTTGAAGAGAGCACATGCATCTTGTTTTGAATCCGGGTTCTGCTGAGCGTTCAGAAACCCAGAGGAGAGGAACAAGAACAAAAGAAGCACCAGGATGCGAGATTTCATAAGAACCTCTTGGGGCCGATGATACTCCGGTCAAATGAGGCTCCTCAAGACGTGCACTTCTGGCAAGGGCCTGGTAAACGCCGAAACCGTCAAAATACGTATCAGTACCCAATGTGCCAGCGACCCGACTGAGAGGCAGTCGACGGGGGGAAGTTGAAACGAACTTGTGTCAAATCAACCGGACTTGGACTAGGGCTTTGATTTGTTAACAGGGGACGCCTTATCTAGGGTGGAAATGAGTGTCGACGCACTCGGAGGCGCCTTAACAGCACCACCCATCACGATTTCCTTGGCGTCAATTTTTTTGCCATAGAGGTTTTTGTTGGCGTCGTTATCTGCCCGCAGCGTAGAGCCTGCGAGGGAGACGCCGGCAAATGCACCGCGAGCACGCGAGTACGACAGAATCTCGGCGCGCATCGTGGCATCGGTTTCTGCTGAAGCGGTTCGGCCAACAGGACCGGCAGCAGCAGAAGCGTCACCGCCTAGCTTCACCTTGCTCGAGAGAACTCCCGTGGCAGAGCGGGAATTCATCATTAAAAGAACGAAGTCGGTCGCTTGTCCGCCAATCTGCAACCCGAAACTACCGCCTTCGAGAGCCATCATCGTCGGGGCGCCCCATTTCCCCTGGAAGTCCTTCCCACCCCGACAAGTCATCACGCCACGCCCATAGCTCGCGCCAACTATAAATGCGGCTTTAACTACTGAGGGAAGAACCACCACGCAGTCAGCCTTATCTAATACGCTCTGCGGAATGCTGTCTGGTGCATTCAGAATTTCCTGCATCACCTTTCCCGCATTCTCAACGCGGTCTTGTTCTTTTCCCTGCCCGTAAACTGGCAGTGCAAGGCCCAATAAAAATCCGCTAATCACCCACTTCTTCATATTTCCTCCTCAGCGACGTTTGAGCCTGTAACTGCAATCGCCGAAATCAATCTCCGGAGGCCCGTTGACGCGCCTGTTTCCTAGTGCAAATGAGGCATGAACACCGAAACCTTACCGAGCGCATTTTACATCGGATTGACGCAACCAAGAACCACCCAGGCATCGTGGAACGCGGCGAACCGTCAAACCGTTTTGTCGACAGCTCCTGGTAAACGCGCTATCTCTAATGAGGCCGGCCGTCGTCAAGAGCTTTCTTCATCTTTTTTTGCCTCTTTGAATCTCTTGTGCTTCTTCATCGGGCACACCCATGCGCTGGCGCAGGAGCGCCCTTTCCCTAGGGGATCCTTTCCCGTCATCGATCGCCCGTGTCCCCCTACGCGCTCAGCTCCGTGTTCCTTCATCCCTTCGGTACTGCCCACCAAACATCTCTTCGATCCTGGCGGATCATGATGAGGTATTCGAACTCCCTGGCTATCCAAGGAGGGCGGGTCGCCTAATCAATCGGCCGGTGACCACTTGCACCATTCCCGACTTCAAGCATCCCCGCACAGGCGGCACTGCATTGCTTCTGCCCGCGACGACAGAACTCTTCATAATCGATCTGATCGTGCAGCATGATCCACAAGCGAATGCCTAGCTTGCGGGCTGACGCCTCGCGTGCTTTCTAACCAGCGGCGCGAGCTTTCTCTGTGAACCCAGCCTGTCTGCCAACTTCCAGGGCCCGCTTGGGATTGAGGAAGCCGTAAAGCTGGATGATCTTGGCCACGAGTCCGGTCCAGCCGGTTTGGTGACTGGCGCCCAGCCCGGCGCCATTGTCGCCATGGAAGTATTCAAAGAAGTAGATATTGTCGCGCCAGAACGGATCACTCTGGAACTTTTCCGTGCCGCCGTAGACGGGCCGCCGGCCATGCTCGTCGCGCAAGAAGATCCGAGTGAGACGGTCAGAGATCTCCTTACTGACCTCAAAGAGGTTCATGAGCTTCCCGGATCCCGTGGGGCATTCGATTTTGAAGTTGTCGCCGTAATACAAATAGAAGTTCAGCAGCGCGCGGATGATGAGCGCGTTCACGGGCATCCAGACGGGTCCGCGCCAGTTGGAGTTGCCGCCAAACATGCCCGTGTTCGACTCGGCTGGCAGGTAGTCCACTCGGTATTCCTGGCCACCGGTATGGAAGATATACGGGTGCTGTTCGTGGAACTTGGAAAGCGAGCGGATACCGTACGGACTCAGGAACTCGTTTTCGTCGAGCATCCTCGTAAGGATCCGGCGCAGCCTCTCCGGTGTAACCAGAGCCATAATCCCCCGTTCCGCCACGCCGAAGTGTCCCGGGCCCGTAGGATGGATGGTCTTCATGAGTTCAGGCATCCGGCGTGTGCGTTCGTAGAGGTGAGCAGCTACCCCCGGGACGCGCTCTCGATCACTAGCTTCGATAACTGTCGTCGCACACAATGGAAGGAGTCCCACCATCGAGCGCACCTTGAGCCGCGTCGCGCTGCCATCCGGGAGCCGCAGAAGGTCGTAGTAGAAACCATCCTCCTCGTCCCACATCCCGTCCGGTCCTGGCTTGTTCATGGCGGAGGCGATGTAGAAGAAGTGCTCGGCGAATTTTATGATCATGTCCTCGTAAGTGGGTTCATGGCGGGCGAGCTCATAGGCGAGTTCCATCATGTTCTGACTGAACAAGGCCATCCACGCCGTGCCATCCGCCTGCTCCAGGTGGCCGCCGGTGGGCAGCGGTGCGCTACGGTCAAACACGCCGATGTTGTCGAGGCCGAGAAAGCCGCCTTCGAACACGTTCTTCCCGAAACGATCTTTACGGTTCACCCACCAGGTATAGTTCAGCAAAAGCTTCCGGAACGTTGTCCTAAGGAACTCGAGATCCGCCTCGCCGCGCAGGGCCTGTTCGGTCTTGTTCAGAAAGAGGGTCGCAAACGCGTGGACTGGTGGATTCACATCGCTGAAGTTCCATTCGTAGGCGGGCATCTGGCCACTCGGGTGCAGGTAGTGGGCGTGGAGCATCAACTCCATTTGCTCCTTGGCAAAGTCGGGGTCAACGATTGCGAGCGGGAGTGTGTGGAAGGCCAGGTCCCAGGCCGCGTACCAGGGGTATTCCCACTTGTCCGGCATGGAGATGATGTCGTGGTTCAGCATGTGGAACCACTCTGTGTTCCGCGAATTCCGATATCCGGTGTGGAGCGGGTTGGAGTGGTGCTCGTCCAACCAGTTGTCACCATCGAAGAAGAAGAACTGCTTGCTCCAGAGCATGCCGGCGATGGCTTGACGCATCACTTTGGCGGCATCCTCACTCACCGATGGTGGCGTGACCGATTTGTAAAACTCATCGGCTTCACGAAGCCGGTTCGCGAAGATTTCATCAAATTGCTTTCCGAAGAGTTCGCGCTTCTGGTCTGGAGAACTCTTGGAGAGCCGCAGGCGAATCACTTTGGATTGACCAGCATCGATCTTGACCCGGTAGTCGGCCGCGACCTTCGTGCCTTGCTTAGCAGGATTCACCGCGCCGAGTTTGCCCTGTACCACGTAATCGTTGATGCCGTCCTTGACATAGGGACTCTCGTTCTTTTGTCCTGGGAAAAGCCGCTCGTTGTTGGTGTCGTTCTCGGTGAAAAACAGCGGCACTTCGCCTTCGCAGGATAGGACAAGTTCACCGAGCAGCGGGTGCGTCGCCGCAACCGCACTGGTTCTTGCCGGCGCCGGAATCTGCTTGAGGTTTGGTTTCTTAGGGGTCCGATTGGATTCGGCAATCCACGACGCCCAGTTGTTCCGGAACCAAAGTGTCGGCAATAGATGAAGTTCTGTCGCGTCCGGTCCACGGTTGGCCGCCGTGATTCGGACCAGGATATCTTCCGGCCCGTCCTTGGCATATTCCACAAACACATCGAAATACCGGTCGTCTTTGAAAACGCCGGTGTCGAGAAGTTCATATTCCATTTCGTCTTTAGAACGACGCCGGTTCGCCTCCACTAGATCGGCGTAGGGATACGCCGCCTGCGGGTACTTGTAGAGGTACTTCATGTAGGAATGTGTCGGCGTGCTGTCGAGGTAGAAGTAGTACTCCTTCACATCCTCGCCGTGGTTGCCCTCGCTGTTGGTCAACCCGAAGAGTCGCTCTTTGAGAATCGGGTCCTTGCCGTTCCACAAAGCCAGCGCGAAGCAGAGATGCTGTGTGTCATCGGAGATGCCGGCGATGCCGTCCTCGCCCCAGCGGTAGGCACGTGAGCGCGCCTGTTCGTGGGTGAAGAAATTCCAGGCGTCACCATTTTCGCTATAGTCCTCGCGGACCGTTCCCCACTGCCGCTCACTAAGATAGGGTCCCCACTTCTTCCAAGAGAACTTTTCTTCTCGTGCATCATTTAACCGTTGCTGCTCCGCCGTAAGCATAATCTTCCTCCACGCCGAGATTTTGCCCCATTGTGTAATTCCTTCGGCATTTAATGGGTTCCACATGCAATCCGACATATGCGCGCGTGTTTTCCATCGGCAAAAACCGCTGTAAGACAGCGATGAACAGGGCTAGGTTCACGCAGCAGTCTATGCTGCCGGGAAATCAGCCACAAGGTCAGGAATCACAGTTGGCCGCGTAGCTCCTCCAAAGCCGTACTGCAGAGGTGTTACCCTAAGTCGTGATTGACTTTACGGGGTCCTGGTACATCCATGTTTGGTTATCTGACCGATCGGGAGCCCAACTTGGGGCCATTGGTCTACGAACTCGAGCGTGCAACAAATCTGTCAACGCCCGCACTAATTGGCCAATTGCGTAAGAGCGGCATGCAGCTCTAATCTACGGACACCAGAAAATGTTTGATATGCACGGGCGCTCCAAGTGTGGGGCGTGGAGCCCTCATTTGCCGACAGAAAACGGCGAGGCTGTTCCGAACGGTAGAGCCGAGAATTCGGCAAATTCTTGATCAAATCGACCTCCTAAAATGACTGCATTTGTGCTGCACGGAATTCGTCTTCGCAGAAGGTTTTTGAGAAGCGGGACGTGGTTTTCGTCCCGCTTCGGTGCGTGTCAACGACCTTGAGACAGGTGCTCACGGAATTTAGTGAGTTTTTCATGTGACTTGAACCGGCTTGTTGATCCAGACTTCGCTGGGAAGGACCGGCGGTTTGGGAGCGCTTCGTACGAAGCGCTCCGGGTGACGCTGGTAGGCAACATCGAGCACTTCCTGGCGTTGCCGCAGGATGTTTTCAGCTTGGCCATAGTGAACCATCGCCGGTGTCAATAAGCCCACGCCAGAGTGACGGTGCTCTTCGTTGTACCAGCGAAAAAATCTCTGGCAGAAAGCACGACTGTCCTGGATGCACCCAAAGCGATCCGGGAACTCCGGCCGATACTTGAGGGTGCGGAACTGGCTCTCAGAATACGGATTGTCGTCAGAGACATGAGGCCGACTATGCGTCTTGGTGACGCCTAAATCGGCGAGTAAAAAAGCTACCGGTTTGGACCTCATCGACGTGCCACGATCCGCATGGAGCGTGAGTTGACCAGGCTGGATGCGTTGTTTTTTGCAGCTCTCCTCGATCAGTCGCTTGGCCAACTCCGCGCTTTCACGATAAGCGACCATCCAGCCGGTAACGTAGCGGCTGAACACGTCGAGGATCACGTAGAGGTAGAAGTAGGTCCACTTAACGGGTCCGAGCAGCTTGCTGATGTCCCAGCTCCAGAGTTGATTGGGGGCGGTGGCCAATAGTTCTGGCTTTTTGTAAGGCGGATGAATCAACTGATCGCGGCGCTCGCGGGACTCCCCGTGCCGTTCGAGCAAGCGATACATGCTGCGAATGGAACAGAGATATTCCCCTTCATCGAGCAACGTCGCATAAACAGCAGCTGGCGAGCGATCTTGAAAGCGTTCTTCGTGCAAACGAGACAAGACCGCCTCTCGTTCCGCCGGGCGGAGTGCGCGTGCCGGCGCAGGCCGCCAGCCCGCCACCGCCGGAACAGAAGCCTTACGGCGGTCCCGGTAGTAGGAAGCACGAGGCAGAGCAAGAGCTTGGCAAGCAGCGCTGGTGCCCACGTCCGCCGCTAGTTCGGTGACCGCAGTCATCAGGATTGTTCCTCGGGGTCCTGTTCCGGAATCGGATTCCCCAACAGCGCGGCCACTTTTTTTTGCACGTCGATGATGATCTGCGCCTTACGCAGATCTTCGGTCAAACGCGCATTCTGACGGCGCAGCTTCTGATTTTCTTCTTCGAGTGAATTGCGCTTGGACTTCGGCCCGCGTTTCTGCGGAGTCAGGGCCTCGAGGACTCCTTTGGCCCGCTCTCGCCGCCAATAGGTCAGCAGAGACGAGTACAGACCTTCGCGGCGGAGCAGAGCGCCAAGACCACCTCGCGTCGCAGCAACAGCTTCAGCTTCTTCGAGGATGCGTTGCTTATATTCTGCGGTGTAGGTCCGCCGCTTTGGTTTGGCAACTACTTCGGGGTCCGGCGGTGAGCCAGAGACCGAAGCGGCGCCCGCTTTGGCTGTCGCTGCACTGCGCTGCGGCTCGCTACGCTCGCCTTCGCTCCGTTCCGCGACAGCCAAACCCCCAGGGGAAAGAACAACACCAAGAGAATTCCCGTTCATCTCTGTCTTCTTCTTTCTCGCCCTACTGCTCATTAATTAAGGGTACTAAACCTGTCTCAGAGATGTTGGCACGGGGGGGAGTGCCAAACTGTGCAATTCTGGACAGACAGATGCCCTCCTTGGCGCTAGTGTGGTTGGTAGTTGCAACTTGTTTGACAGAATTTCATGAAGTTCTGACTTTACAATCGGGCGGCTCTTAATCGGGCCGCCCTTTCCATTCACCGGAAGACCACTGACCTGGCGGTCCGACCTCCGGTTCATTTTTGCAAGTCAGGATCGACTACTTTGCCGCAGCCTTGGCTTTGCCGAACTCGGGGACTACGCCGAGCTGCTGCATAAGGCCAAGTGCATCCCAGTTAACGAAGCCTTCCACCAGCTTGCCGTTCGCGAAGCGTGCGATAGTTACCCCAGAGATAACGAATTGCTTCCCCGTTGGTGCGACTCCGCTGAATTCACCTCGATGCGCTCCTCGGCAGTTCCAACGCGCCACCACCGTCTCCCCGTCGGCCATCATGTCCTCGATCGTTAACCGAATGTCGGGGAAAGCAGTGCGATAGAGTGTCACTCTCTTCTTCTCACTCTCGGGCCCCCGCCCAACCTCGGGCGTCGAGGCGTCATGGTGAAAGTAGGTTGGCGCGATGAGTTCGTCGGCCACTGGCAGATTGCCCTTATTCCAAAGCTCATCAAATAGACGACGGACAGCAGTTTTGTTCTGTTCTGACATAGTGATTCCCCTCTTCGTTTGAAATTCGAAATTCCTACGCGCCTTGAGCGAGCAGGGCTTGAGTGGTGTGTCTGGAACCGCTGGCGTCTAGGGTGTGCGAGCCTGTACGTCGGACAGGGGGTTACGCCCCGCGCGAAGGAATTAAAAGGAACCCAGGAGGTTCTGCCCTCTTACTTCTCGATGCGGTGCTTGGCCTTCAGAAACGTTCGGACTTCGAAGCGGGAGTCTCGCCTCAAACGGCGAAACCTCAAGATGATCCTGTTCTCATGAAGTGCGAGAGTCAAGGATAATCGAAAACTTTCTTTTACGCCCAAAACCGTCACTCTGTCACAAACGAGCGAATTGAACATCTCGGGCAACCTCTCCTTTGGTACGCTCTTAGAGCGACATTTGAAATCTTTGGCGTGACAAAGTCGTCGTCTTTCGAATCGTCCCGGGCGATCGAGAGAACTCTCTTGGAGCGGCGCAATTACTCGGAGAACTGTCCGCTCGCGGCATAATCATCCGGAGACTTTCTATGGGGTGCTGGTAGCGTGCGGGACACTCGAGAGCCAATCGTGTTGAACTTTGGGCACCACTGGCGTAAGTCATTTCCACAGGCATTTCGCCAGGATTGCGCTCCCAAGGCCAACAATGCGGGCATGCACACCAGGACGTAGCGCGGCTCGCACGTCTGTAACTGCGTCAGGAAAGCCGTTCGGACCACGACGAACGCAACGATGAGAGCAATTCCCGGACACTGCCGCCAGTGCAACAGACCAACAAGCGCCAGACCCGCGTAGAGAAAATTGAGCAACGTCAGTCCAAGGGTGATCGCAAAACCAGTCGGGCCTTGGTGCCAGCCATCACTTCGTGGCCAAAGTTGCCCCGAGTAGGGCAGGATGGCAGTTCTCGGACTGAACCACATAGCGGCTGTGCGTGCGATCGGAATCCAGACGTAACTTCGCAATGGGTGCCTCTCACTGCGCTCGGCCGCTAACTTTGCGAAGGCCATGTTCAGTTGGCGCGTCATCCGGCGCTCACGATTATATTGTCCGAGCAGAGAAGTGACCCGGTCATACTCTTCGGTCGAATCGAAGGCATAGGTGGGGAGATCATGAATTGAAATCGGTTCTGCGGGCAGTTTCCAACTCGAAAGATAAGCATCGCGTGAGCGAAACATCCATGTCTGTGTCCACGCGTAAAATCCTGTGGGCACGTCATCACCGAAAGCTTGAGCATAGCGCGGGGCAAGGAACTCCACTCTTCCGAAGGTGTGAGCATTACGGGCTGCCCACGGAACCAATGGCACCAGCACCCCAATGATCACCCAAAGCGTAGCGAGGGTCAGTTTTTTCCAATGCACCGGGCGGCACCAGCGCAGCCAATGTACAGAAAGCACCGTTACCACGAGCAACGGCGTCTCTGGCCGAAAGAGCGTGCCGAGACCAACGACGAGTCCGCCGAAAAACCAATTCCGAACGGAGTAAAGGAGGTCACTCCTTTCTCGAATGAGATCGAATTGGTACGCAGGAGGGAGGAGGAAGATAAGAATCGCGAGTGTCGTCAGAAATATTGTTGGGACTTCCGTGAGGGGCACTGCAGAGTAGTTCGCCGTAAAGGGACAAAGTACCGCTAGCCACAGCGCTGCGACAGTGATGCGAGTTCGTACCCGCTCGCTAGCCACAATGGAAAGCTCTGCGGCTATTCCGGCGGTCAGGAGGCAAGTCGCAAGATCGATGAACGCCTGTGCCACAAACACCGGGTACCTGCCCGAGCCCGCAAGTGAATATATGGCCGCCAGAAACCCGGCGTAACCGGGCATCCGGACGTCAGAAGGATGGAGATGTCCGTTCGCAAAAATGCCATAGACCCCGTAATGCAACCAATTGCGCGCAAGTTCTTCATA
>Ga0335077_10013944_pt1 | contig 10047 bp, 7 predicted proteins | sample Lox_Sample_31_FD_207151 | JGI IMG/M metagenome (GOLD analysis project Ga0335077, IMG submission 207151) | Soil microbial communities from Loxahatchee National Wildlife Refuge, Florida, United States - Lox_Sample_3.1 | ecosystem: Environmental > Terrestrial > Soil > Wetlands | place: USA: Florida...
AAAATGACGATTGCAAATCAGTTTAAGCCAGCCTTCTTGTTTCTCGCATTGATGATGATTGCCGCGAACGTTTGCGTGCTGCCAGCCAGTGCCCAGGAACATAAAGCCATCAACCTGTCTGCCACCCGGGGGCTCCCCTTCAGTGATGGAATCGTTGCCGGGAATACTCTCTACATTGCCGGACAAGAGGGCACTGATGCTTCCGACAAATTAGCCGCTGGCGGCATCGGGCCGGAAACTACCGCTGCCCTCGAGAATATTCAGAGGGTGCTGAAGGAAGCAGGATTTCAACTGAAAGACGTAGTCAGCGTGACCGTATTCCTGGCGGATATCCACGAGTTCCCCGACATGAACAAGGTTTACAAAAGCGTGATGCCCGATCCGAAGCCTGCCCGCGCAACTGTCCAAGTGGCGGCATTGGTAAACGGTGCACGCATTGAAATTTCGGCGATAGCGGTGAAGGGCAAATAGCAATTTTTGTTTCGACTTCCTTCGACGTGGAATTCGGCACGAACGGAAACAGTCATCGCGGAATGAACGCGACAGCGAGACTGTGCCTCACGGGTTGAAATTCCTCTGATGACCGGGTATGTTTTGCAACATTTTGGATTGATCGTCGAAAGTAGTGTCTTCTAGGGTTGAGCGTAAATGGGTTCAAATAGCAGCTCTCTCCGTTTCCTTGCAGTACTGGTGCTCGTATGTGTTGGCATCGTGTCGACGGGAATTTCCCAAACCGTAAACAAGTCGGAAGGCACCTCCGCCTCAACTGCAGACCAGGGCAAGCAGCTTCTTGCGTCGAATTGCGCGTCCTGCCATGGAATCGACGGCAAGGGAAGCGAACGGGCTCCCAATATCACTGATAATCCGTACATGCGACAGCTCTCGGACGCGCAACTCAAGGACATCATTTCAAACGGGATCCCCGGAACTGGCATGCCGGCGTTCCATTCTCTCTCTGATTCACTCGTAGCGGAGCTGATCGCCTATCTTCGCAACGGCGAGGGAGCAGGCAACGCCTCCAAGCTTCCCGGAACACCGAAAAATGGCGAGGCGATTTTCTTTGGTCAGGCTGGATGCTCGAAGTGCCACATGATTGCGGGCCGGGGTGGCTTCATTGCTTCGGAACTCACAGAGTACGCTCGGACGCATTCTGCAGACCAGGTCCGCGACGCTATTCTGGGAAACAGTCCGGGAGAGAAGCGCGCCAGGCTGGCAACTGCCGTCCTTCGCAATGGAAAGAAGTACGTTGGCAGAGTCCGAAACGAAGACAATTTCTCTCTCCAGTTACAGAGCCTTGATGGCAACTTCCATTTTCTTGCGCGGTCAGAGTTGAAGGAGCTCGATTACGACCCGCAGCCGATGATGCCGGCCAGTATTGGCTCATCCCTTAGCACGAGTGAACTCAACGACTTGATCAGTTATCTTCTGAGTGCGGCCGGCAATGCCGACCCGCAAGCACGGGCCAAAGACCATGAGATGGACGATTTGGAAGAATAGATTTCGGTTGTTACCAGCACACCCTCGATTCCAGTGTAACGTCACAATTTTTCTCGCAATGAAAAAGAAAATTCCGTTCTATCTCGTAGCAATAAGCCTTTTGTTCATCGGCGTATCGTCAGCGCAAACGAAAACTTCCCGGGAGTTTGCCTTGCAGGCCAATTCCCCTGATTTTTGGCGTCTTTTCGACAAGAAGGCTAAATTCCGCAAGATCGCGGGCGGCTTCGGATTTACAGAAGGCCCAGTGTGGGATAAATCCGGCTTTGTCTATGTCAGCGACGAAACCATCAACAAGATTTTTCGCGTGTACCCCGACGGCAGGAAGGACGAGGTCATCGCACTGGGCGATCCCGACGGCAACACCTTTGACCGCCAACATCGCCTCATTGATTGCGCCAGCGAATTACGTGCCGTCATCGAAGTGACGCCGGACGGTCAATACAAAATCCTGGCCGACCACTATGAAGACAAGAAACTAAATACTCCGAATGATGTCATCGTCGGACCTGATGGAGCCTTGTATTTCACTGACCCCACACTGGATTTCGTAGCAGGCGAAAAACAGGAGCTTCCTTTTCAGGGCGTCTACCGTCTCGATGACAAAGGCAAAGTTACTTTGCTCACGAAAGATCTCACGCAGCCGAATGGCCTCGCTTTCTCACCGGATGGCAAGCGTCTTTATATCGACGACAGCGAGCAACGGAACATTCGCGTTTACGATGTCCTGCCGAATTCCAGCCTGAGCAACGGGCGCATCTTTGCCGAGGAACCGGGCGGAAAGGGAGATGGCGTGCCTGATGGCATGAAAGTGGACGAGAGCGGGAACATTTTTGTCACCGGCCCCGGCGGCATTTGGATATGGGATTCGAGTGGCCACCATCTCGGAACCATCCTGATGCCCGAGCAGCCTGCGAACTTGACTTGGGGCGACAAAGGCTACAGCACTCTCTACATTACCGCGACGACGTCCGTCTATCGGCTGGAAACCAAGACGCGCGGCTTTGTGCCGTACCTGCCCAAAAGCAAGTAATTCTCAACTCCGGATCAATGTGGAAGCGAGAAGCTGAAAAGATCACTCCCGGCCGCCACCGACACGTACTGAATTCCATCGACGGCATAGCTCATCGGCGAAGCGTCGATTCGCTGGCCTGTGTTGAAATGCCAGAGAGGCCGGCCATTGCGCGCTTCGAGAGCTTCGAGTGATCCAGCATCATCTGCGAAGAACAGCAAGCCACCGGCTGTCGTCAGTGTCCCGCCCCACGAGTCGGCTCGGCCCACTTGCGGATACCGCCAAACCAGCTTGCCGTCGGGAACCGAATAGGCAAGGAGAATTTTCTTCCCCGGTTCGTCCGGACGCTTGGTTCCGGTGTTGTAGTAAGTTTCGCCTTGCGTGAAGGGTTTCGGCTTGGCGAAATAGACGTTACAGCTTTCGAGGGCCGTGAAATAAAACAATCCGGTGCGGGGGTTGTACGAAGGCGAGAACCAGTTCGTTGCACCTTCAATTCCAGGACAAATGTAAGTTCCTTCCGCTGTAGGAATCCGTCCTGACAAGACGGGCCGGCCGGAAGAATCGATCTCCTTTGCCCAGTTCAGCTTCTCAACAAATGGAGTGGCGCGAAGGAATTTGCCGTTGGTGCGATCCAGAACGTAGACAAAACCGTTGCGGTCCGCCTGAACCAGCAGATGGCGAGTCGCGCCCTTCTCTTGGATGTCGATCAATACAGGCGTCTCAGTCGCGTCATAGTCATACAGGTCGTGAGGCGTAAATTGGAAATACCATTTCAATTTGCCCGAAGCAGCGTCTAACGCCACTACGCTTGCTGTATACAGATCGTCACCGGGCCGAGTGTCGCCCACAAAATCGGGAGAAGCATTGCTGGTTGTCCAATACAAACTGTTGAGCGCTGGGTCATAGGTTCCCGGCATCCAGGTTGTGCCGCCGCCATAGAGATATGATTTACCCGGCCAACTTGAGGAACCGAATTCGCCCGGACCCGGAATCGTCCAGAATCGCCATTTTTCTTTTCCGGTTAATGGGTCGAATGCAGCCACAAATCCGCGGACGCCCGAGTCTCCGCCGGAAGTGCCCACGATAATTTCATCCTTCACGGTAAGTGGAGCGCTGGTCGCACCATAGTGTCTCGATTTTTCCGCGTATTCCACATCCCAGATCAAGCTTCCCGAACGCGCGTCGAGACGCAGCAAGTGGGCATCATCGGTTTCCACATAAACCGAATCCTTCCATACAGCAACACCCCGATTCTTGTGCGCCGCGGCATCATCGAGCAATCCAGTGCTAATCGGTCGCTGATAATGCCAGACGGCTCGGCCTGTGCGTGCATCAAGCGCAAATACATCGTTTGCGGACGTAACGTACATAATTCCGCGAACCACAACGGGTGTGACTTCCAGCCGCTGTGAATTGCCGGGATGGAAAACCCACGCTGCCCGAAGTTGCGACACATTATCGGTTGTAATTTCTCTAAGTGCGCTGTACCGGCGTCCGGTGTAATCGCCGTTGTAAGAAGTCCAGTTCGCGCCTACTGGTTGAGCCAACAGGTCGCGTGCAGTGACAGTGACAGTTGTAGATGCTGGAGCCTCAGTCTGCCGAGCGGCTCCCAACGGCCCGCCTATTGATAGGCAAAAAATGACAGCGAAAACCGCACGCACCAATCTCATAATCAGCGATTGTCCCCAGTACTGATCCGAATTTCCTGCAAAGCACCGCGATCCAGCCCGGAGTTATCTTCCAAATGCAAAGAGACGCGGGCCGGTTTGGCGGGTGGAGTCAGTTCTGAATCCAGAGTCACCGGTTCGGTTGGATTGACCTCTGCCACCCGCATTGCTCCAATGCTCGCGCCGTGCTGATCATAAAAACGTGCCAACAGGTGTCCCTCGAAGAAAACTCCGAACGAACCTGAGAGTTTCACTTTTCCATTGGCAAGCGTTGCCTGCAGAGGCCGCATGACGACGCCCGGATCCATCACTCCACGAAAATCGCTGCCTGCTCGCGTCGGAAACCATTGCGTGTCGAAGCCGCAACTTTCTCCCGGGTGCAGTCGGCACATGGGACTGTTCAGCTCGGCCTCGAGGTAAATTGGAGTTGCATCGGGATCAGCACCCAAGGTCGGAACTCCATCGGCATTCAAGTGCATCTCTTGTCCATTTGTCCAAAAAATCACAGACGCTTTGCCGGGATACGTCTTGTCCGCCTCGTACTCGAATCGCTCGATCATGGCGTAACGGCTGCTCCCATCGACAACAGCCAGCCATCCGGCTTGAGAATCCAGCCACAACTCAGCCGCCATGTGCGGGTAATGGAGGGCGAACAATCCGTCGTCCCTGACCTCGACGGACGGATTTTCCGCCGGACCAAAGCGGACATGATAGCGGTTCAGATAGGCGCTGGAAGGATTCGCTGGCGTGAACGTCCAGAAATCAGGATTGACGCGTGTTTGCTCGGGCGCGCCATGGTCCGATGTGTCGTATTGCGACACAGATTGCATGGACCATTCCAACATGTGGCCGGTCACATTCTTCATGATGGCGTGAAACTGGATGCGCGGCGAGTCGGCATCTATGTGAATAGTTCGCTGAAACTGGACTCCAGTCTGAGGGTCTGGCGGACCCGTAAGCTCGACTTCGCAATGTTTTCCATCCGAAAGTTTTCGAAAGGCGAAAGCACCGTCATCGATCAAATCCGAGTTGCCGACCCAGTGTTGTTCGTCGTCGTTCCCCTCAGGCAGGAGCCAGACCTTGTCACCACCGTAGTTGAACCACTTCCCCGTGGTCGGCGGGAAATACTGACCCGCCAGCTTGGGATTGTTGAACAAGTAGGCATGCCCGTTGAAAGTCACCTGCATGAGGCGGCCTCCGTTCTGCGGCACGATGACCAATTGCACCCATCGATTTGAGAGTTCCTCCGCGTCCCAACCCTTGTATTTAGTGGCCTCGACGCGGCAGATCTGATCGTCCGCGAAGGCGGCACGATTCGGTGTTGTCGAAGCAACAGTTCCCGAGCATGCCAAGGCAAGCAAGAAAAGAAAACCGTGAGATCGCATCAAGTTCACTCGATCGATATTCCAAATCGTCATGTCCGGCCCCGGAAGAGGCCTTTGAGCGTAGCACGGTTGGCGAATTGTTCAAAATGGACCCGAATCGTCATGCGCAAGCAGGAAATGAAAACCAATAAAACGAAAGATTTCGATTGGCGCCAACGCAATCTTGTGTTATACAACACCGCTGTGGGGACCCAACCGGGACACGTTTTTGCCAAGGGGAATTCCGTTTTCAATTGGAAGAGCCTGCTGATCGCACTGCTCATTTCGTCATCGTGCGCTTTCGCCCAGGAACGGAAGGTCAATCCTACGTGGCTGCATCGCTACGTGCCTGCATTGGCTAAGTCCACCGATCTTTCGTCGGCAGCGTGCAAGTACAAGCCAATTTTCGGCGAGGGCGATGCTTCGGGCGACTCGCTCCCGAGCGTTGCGCGTTTCGGAGAGGAGACCCTCGATCACCAAGCCTCTTGCGCCCCAGTCCAGCGCCAGCGTCAGGAAGAGATTTACTTTGTCCTCGAGGGCAGTGGGAATCTTCAGTATGGCGAACGGACTTATCCGATCCGCAAAAATGACTTCACGTACATTCCGCCTGCCATCAAGCATTCGCTCGCCAACAACTCGAGTGGTCAGCTGCTGGTGCTGATCATGAGCTTTAAAATTAAACCGTCGATCGCCCTTGCGCAGCCGTCGACCGAACCCAAGATCATCAACCTCGACAACGTCAAAGAACAACCGGTCGAAGGTCACCCCACGTCGGTTCTATACAAGCTGATGGTAGGTCCCAAGTCCGGTAAGCGCGACTCTATCGATGACGCCTATGTTGTAACGAGCCTTTTCTGGATGGATTTTGCGCCGGGCGGCACGAACTTCCCGCATCATCATGAGACCGCCGAGGAGATTTATCTCGTCATGGATGGAGAAGGCACAATGGTCGCTGGCGGCGGAATGGATGGAATCGAAGGCCGCCATCCCGCCAAGGCTGGCGACGCATATTATTTTCGCCAGAACTGTACCGTGGGTTTCTACAACGAGAAAAAGGCCGGAGCGAAGGCTCATATTCTGGCCGTTCGCTCGTGGGTTCCGCTTCCAAATGAGGAAGACTGAAGGGGCGCTCGCGTTGATCGCGCTCAAAATCGTTTGAACAGGCTTGCGAGCATGCAGGCTTCTGAAGATCCGAGAGGAGGATCTGTAATGCGTACCGGGAGTTCCAGGCGTTCGTTTGTGAAGTTGCTTGCGGCGGCGCCGTTGCTGAGTAAGATTGCCGCGCGCGAACTCTATGCCCAGGCCGCATCGGCCGTGGGCAGGGATCCGCGGCAGAATGTCTACACTCGGCTCGGCGTGAAAACCGTCATCAACTGCCGCGGCACGTGGACCTATCTCAGCGGATCGCTTGAATTTCCCGAAGTTCAGCGGGCACAGGCCGAGGCAGCATTGCATTTCGTCAACATGTTTGACCTGCAGCATGGAGTGGGACGAAAGATCGCTGAATTGACGGGCGCTGAGTCTGGGATGGTCACCTCGGGTGCTGCCGGCGCGATGGCTGCTGCTGCGGCCGCGTGCATTGCAGGCGCCGACGACAAATACATCTGGCAACTCCCCGACACGACCGACCTCAAGCATGAGGTGATTATGGTGGGTGGGCGGAGCGCGTTCGACAGCGCGATCCGACTGACGGGCGCCAAACTTGTTCTCGTTTATTCTCCCGACGAACTAGGCAACGCCATCAACGAAAACACCGCGATGATTTACACCACGGATCTTGGCGACAAATTGCAAAAGGAGTTGGCGATCGCCAAAGACCGCAAAGTACCGATGTTGCTCGACGACGCGGCTGGCATCCCGCCGGTCAGCAATGCCAAGCTCTACGCAAAAATGGGAATTGACCTCTATACGTTTTCTGGTGGCAAGGGATTATCCGGCCCTCAGTGCAGCGGATTGCTGATTGGAAGGAAGGATCTGATCGAAGCTGCGATCATGAACTGCAATCCGCGCGAGGGAGCGATTTGCCGCCCCATGAAAGTCGGGAAAGAGGAAATCATCGGATGCCTCACCGCTCTTGAGACTTGGTTCAAGCTGGACGAGAAAAAACTCTATACCGAATGGAACGGCCGGGTCGACCGTATTCGAAAACTGGTCGATACCGTACCCGGTGTCACAACGAGCGTGTACGTCCCCGATGATGGCAATCGCTATCCGACCCTGAAAGTTTCATGGGATCAGAAAGCCTGGAATTACACCATCAATGACTGCGTTCAGGAATTGCGTGCGGGCAACCCTGTGATCGAAGTGCTCGGATCTGACAACCCAAGCCTGGTGAAGGCCGTTCGCGAAGGAAATCCGAATCACAAAGAACCGAAACCGCCCTCACACATCGAGTTGGTTTCTCTGACCATTCAGCCCGGCCAGGAAATTACAGTCGGGCAAAGATTGCGCGCCGCTCTGGCCGCCGCGAAGAAGAAAGCAGCAGCGTAGGCGAACTAAAGTTGAGGATCATGCGTTTATCAGCGATCACCATCGTGTTTTGCTTGACCCTGGCAGCCCAGGCTCAGTTTCGCGCCATAACGCCTGTGCAGTCTGGCCAGGGCGACTATGCCTATTCTCCAGGTCTGGACGCCGGCGATTATGTCTACATCTCTGCACAAGGGCCTCTTCGTCCCGACGGAACGTTGCCGCAATCGTTTGACGCGCAAGTACGACAGTCCCTCGATAATGTGAAAGCCATCGTTGAAGCTGCTGGTCTGACTCTCGATCACGTGGTTTACACCCAGGTCTATCTCGACGACATCAGCCAGTATCCCGAGATGAACCGAGTCTTCGGGGACTACTTCGGGAAGACTCTGCCGGCGCGCGCCGTACTAGGCGTAGCGCGTCTTCCTGAGCCGCATATTCGGATCAGCGCGATCGCGGTGCGCGACATGACAGATCGCCGGGCCATTAATCCGGCGAATTTCAAATGGACCGATTCGGCTGCGCCCGGAGTGCTGACTCGTGACCAGCTTTTCATTTCCAGCATGCCAGGAAGCGATCCGGCCACGGGAAGAGTTCCCGATGATCCCGCGGCCCAGGTCGATTTCGCACTCGACCGGATGCAGGATGTGCTCAAAGCAGCCGGTCTTCAGTTCAGTAACATGGTTTTCGTCAACCCCTATCTGACCGCGAAAATTCCATACCGGACGATGAACCAACGCTATGCGCAGCGCTTTGAATTCGGCAACACTCCGGCACGGGCGACCATTGAGGTCGCGAGTTTGCCCGGTGGTGTCCAGATCGAGTACACGGGCGTAGCCGTGCGTGATCTCAGCCAGCGGCGGGCCATTCGTCCGAAGAACATGCCGCCCAGCCCAACTGCGAGTCCCTGTGTTTTTGCCGGCAATATTCTTTATTGTTCAGCGAAAGATGGTTTCATTCCCGGCGCGCATGGTGGAATTTACGCTACCACAACACCGCATCAACTGCGCCAGACAATGCGGAATCTCCTCGACAATCTCGAAGAAGCCGGAATGAACTTCGATCAAGTGGTCGACACGAACGTTTATTTGGATGATCTTTCGGACCTGTCGCAGTTTGATCCGGTCTACAAGGAATATTTCGGTCCCGTTCTGCCGGCGCGAACGACGGTTCAGCAGATTGCGCCGGCAGAGCGCAAGGCAGACCATGAGGATCACTTTCCGGGGCTGGAGCAAGTTTCTTTTATTGCCGTGCGGACGGACAAGAAGCAATAACAGCGTGTTATGGCTTAGGTTGAGATTCTTCTTGCAGACGGTGAATTCGCTGTGGCATTGTAACCAAACTTCTGGGGTGCGAGGTGGATCGTGGGGACCAAGCTGCGCTTCGCGTTGCTGTATTCAATCGTTTCAGTACTCGTGTTCGTATCGAAGCCCGCTTTTTCTGACGTAACGGGTTCGCTTACGGGCGTCGTTCGTGATCGTGGCCAGGCGGTCATTGTGGGCGCGAAAGTCACAATCACAAACTCCCAAACCAATCTGAGTCAGACAACAACTTCCGCAGCCGACGGCTCCTATCACTTTCTCGCTCTGGCAGCTGGAACCTACAAGATCACCGCGACCGCTCCCGGGTTCCGCCCATATTCCACCAACGAGATCACTGTTCAGGTGAACGATCAGTTGAAGCTCGACATCACCCTCGATGTGGGCACGATCGTCGAGGAGGTCGATGTCAGTGCCGATCTCGTGCGCGTGGAGACAGAAAGCACTCAACTCGGAGACGTGATCGATTCGAAGAAGATGCTCAACCTGCCTCTGAATGGCCGCAGCTATCTTGATTTGCTGGGCTTGCAAGCAGGCGTCGCACCGGACACCGCCGGCACAATTGGCGGCGACCGGCCAGTCTCTGGTTATATTCAGAATGCTGGCAATATCTCCGTGAACGGCCAGCGCGAAACCGCCAACGCCTTTCTCGTCAACGGCGGCGACGTCAGCGAAGGGCGAAACTTGGGCGCCGGACTCGTTCCGAATCTTGATTCCGTCCAGGA
>Ga0335077_10013946_pt1 | contig 10045 bp, 10 predicted proteins | sample Lox_Sample_31_FD_207151 | JGI IMG/M metagenome (GOLD analysis project Ga0335077, IMG submission 207151) | Soil microbial communities from Loxahatchee National Wildlife Refuge, Florida, United States - Lox_Sample_3.1 | ecosystem: Environmental > Terrestrial > Soil > Wetlands | place: USA...
GGAAACCTCCTTTCTATCGGCCGGAGAAGCCGTTGTCTCTTATTCGACGCGGCGTGTCGCCAGCTTTCTGCATATTCCGGGCTACGGTCCGGATGCTAGCAATAGCCGGGGTTTTGCATAATTCTCTCAGTATCGGGGCCATTGCGGGCACCGTTCTTACAGTTCTGACTTTAGTTCTGACGCTCATGCCTAAGCATGCCCAGCAGAACGTCGCCCGTCTCATCTCTGTCCAAGCACTCTCGCAAGTGCCCCTCAGTGAGTTCCCGCAAAGATCCGCGATTTTCAAATTGAAATCCGCCGAATACCTCCAAAAGCACGGCCCCACCCTTGTCCTGGCCGCAGCCGAGCAGCCTTCGGCGCCGTCGAACCAGGACGGCACCACCACAGCTCCTCCGCCGACGCCCCCGCCCACAGCCCTCTCGACTCCCTCGGCCACTGTATCCACACCGACCGGGACGGCCGCACCGACCGGGACGGGCACACCGGCGGGGACGGCCACACCGACCTCGCCACTTGCACCGGCCGGGACGGCCGCACCGGCCGGGACGGCCGCACCGGCCGGGACGGCCCCACCGGCCAGGACGGCCACACCGTTCTCGCCACTCGCACCAACCGGCGGAATCGAGTCGCTTCCTCCTCTTGGCATGTCCGCCCACGAAGTCCTTGAGTACGCAAGTCATCTCGCCGCTATCATCGAAAAATTGGATCCGGGACTTGTTATCTTTCCCTCGACGTCGCCCTCTGGGCACTCCGGAGTTTCAGACAGGCTCGTGAAGGTGACGTCTCTGGCGCCGGATGGCGAGCCATCACCGTTGCTTAAGGCAGCCACCCAACTTGCCTGGATGCTGGGGAACGGCAGATCGGTCCCGGTGGGCTCTGGCCGGCCGGGCAGCGGCGGATCTGGGGGCCAGGGCAGCGGCGGATCTGGGGGCCAGGGCAGCGGCGGCAACACCAAGAGGCAGCCGCTGGGGGAACTCGTCGGCGTCAACTTGGAACTAGCCGGTCTACAGGGTCAGCCAGTACTCTTGTCATGGTCGATCTTCCAAGAAGGCGGCCCGAGCCATCTGGCGGGGAAATGGTTTGGCAATTTCGTCGCCTACCGCTTGGAAGCGACGACTAATGACGACACGGGGACCCTAGAAATGTGGATCCCGCTGCCCAGACAACAAGCACCGTATGTCATTCGTTTGACCTTGGAAACACCCGGTGGTGTCAGTCTCGCCAGCATGGACAGCGGCCCGTTCACCTGATCACCAGTCATAGCGGTAGCCCATCTTCCTCAGGCACTTGCCTGGCCGGTCATGCGTTAGTCAGCCGAGCTGGCTGATGTGCCGGATGAGCTGGATGTCGTCGACGCCGCCGAGAAAACGGTCACCACCAACCCCCTGGCGGCCCCCGTCAGCGAGCAGTCATCGGCGTGCTGGTGCGGGATGTCATAGAGGACGTGCACGCCGCGCTGCAGCGCCGGGCTGGGCAGCGGCGGGAAACGGCTAGACACCGGCTTGTGCGAGGGCGCTGGTCAGGTCGTCCCATAGGTCCTCGGTGTGCTCGCATCCCACGCTGAGGCGCAGGAACCCAGGTGGCAGGTAATCTTGGCCAGGCAGCTTGGCCCGGCGCTCGATAGTGGACTCCACGCCGCCGAGGCTGGTGGCCGGGCGTATGACGCGGACTGAGTCGCAGACTGCGTTGGCCGCCGCCGCGGTCTTGACCTCGAACCCGAGCACGGCGCCGAACCCGGTCATCTGCGCGGCGGCCCGGGCATGGCCGGGATCGGTGGGCAGGCCGGGGTATCGCACCCGGGTGACCGAAGGGTGACCGGCGAGGCGGTGGGCCAGTTCGGCGGCGCTGCGCTGTCCTTGGTCCAGCCGCAGGGCCAGGGTGCGCAGGCCGCGCAGGACGAGAAAGGCTTCCAGCGCGCCGGGTACGGCCCCGGCGACTTCGCGGCGGCGGCGCAGCCGCTCGCCCAGCTGAGGGCGGTCGGCGACAGCAACGCCAAGGAGCAGGTCTGAGTGGCCGCCGAGGAACTTGGTCGCGCTGTGCACGGCGATGTGCGCGCCGAGGGCGATCGGATGCTGCAACAGCGGGGTGGCGAAAGTGTTGTCCACTGCCACCAGTGTGCCGCCCTCGCGTGCTGCCGCGCACACGGCGGGGAGGTCGGCGATGCCGAGCAGTGGGTTGGTGGGCGATTCCAGCCACACCAGATCGGCGCGGTGAGCCGCGGCGACTGTGGCGGCGGTGTCCGTGACGTCGACTAGCTCGACCTGCCACCGTCCTTGCTGCCCGCCGTCTGCTAGCAGGGCGTGTACTCCGGCATAGCAATCCGTCGGTGCCACCACGCGGGCACCGGCGGGCAGCAGGTCGAAGACCGCGGCCGCGGCGCCCATGCCGGAGCCGAACGCGACAGCCGCGCCGCCCTCCAGTTCGCCGATGACCTCTTCCAGGGCTTCCCATCCCGGAATCGCATGGTCGCGGGAATACTCCCGGCCCGTGCTCTGGCCCTGGTGGCCAGCCCGGAAGTTCGAGGCCAGGACGATGGGCACGTTCAGCGGCTGGCCGGGCTCGTCGGCGGGCCGTCCGGCTGTGATCAGGGTCGTTTGCGGACGCCGCGCTGGTGGCCTGCCCGCAAGGCCGGACGATTGACTCGACATGTGACCTCATCCTGGTATTGGCATCCGCGTGAGTGCACCAACCATGTTGCACTATATTGCATTCGTGATGGCAATAAATCACATAGATGAGGCTGGCCATCTGGGCCGGCTGATCGGAAGCCGGGTCCGCCAGCACCGCACCGGGCGCGGCTGGACGCTGGATGACCTGGCCCGGCGTTCGGGAGTCAGCAAGCGGATGCTGTCGAGCATCGAGCAGGGCAGCGCCAACCCGAGCATCGCGACGCTGCTGCGCATCAGTGAGGCGCTGGGAGCCGGGCTGCCCGGATTGGTCGACGCGGACCACCCGGCTGCTGTCCGTATCACCCGTGCCGGGCAGGCGCCGGTGCTCTGGCAAGGCACGCGCGGCGGGCACGCCACGCTGGTCGCGGGGACCGAGCCGCCCGAGGTGGTTGAGCTGTGGGACTGGACACTCGGCCCCGGGGACTCGCACCATACCAAGCCCCACGCAGCCGGGACCCGCGAGCTGATCCTGGTCCTCGACGGTCACGTCCAGCTCCACGCCGGGTCTGAGATCGATGTCCTGGCCCCAGGGGATTCCGCGGCCTTCCGCGGGGATGTCCCGCACGGCTACGCCAACCCGGCCGGCCGTGAGAACGCCGGGCAGGCCGCCCGCTTCGCGCTGACCGTACTCGAGCCGCACGTCGGCGGCTAGCCGCCAGCCATTCACGATCAAGGAGATGTCATGCGCCCGGCCACCCGCCGCACGTGGTGCCCACTCATTTTGCCCTCGACGGCGATGCGCTGCTCTCTGGCATCCGTGGCCTGCGGCTGCAAATCAGCACCGTAACCGCCAAATTCAAGTACGACGGCCACAACTCCATCCAGCACCCGCGAGTCCATCGCCCGCCGCCTCGACCAGCGCGCCCACGCTCGCGATGACGGCCACCCCCCAGGTGATGGCGTGCTGCCGTGGAGGCTGTGAAAATGGCCTGGTGGAGAGAGCATCGCGCCTATTTCCGGCCGGGCGCAGCCGCGGGGTCACCGTGGCGGTTGACGGGTTCTTCGCGTTCGTGTGGTTCGGCTGGGCTCAGGCGGCCGCGCCGTCGTGGCTGGTGATTCCCCTCGCCGTGGGCACCGCGCTAAGTGCCTCGCTCGCCGTGATCGGGGTGGTGCTGACCAAGCGGTCCACCGGCCCTTTGCCGGCCCTGGCCGATCGGGCGGTCCGGCGCCGGTACAGCGTTATCGTTGGCCTGGAATTTAGCCTGCTCGGCGCTGGTGCAGCCGTGTTCGGGGCCACCGGCCACTACCAGTGGATACCGGTGTGGATCTGCTTCGGCGTCGCGGTGCATTTCTTCCCGCTCGCCTCCGCACTGCACAACCCGACGTTGCGCCCGCTCGGGGTGCTGCTGGCCGCGGTCGCCGCGGCGGCCCTGGTGGCCGGGCTGGTCTCGGCGGTGGCACCATCGACGGTCACCGGCCTTGGTGCCGGGCTGTGCCTTCTTGCCTTCGGGCTCGCCACCCTCCTGATCCGCGGTCCCCGGCCAAGCGGTCCCAGGCCAAGCGGTCCGGCAGCCGGCCCTGAGCAAAGCCCATCGAACCGTCGATGCGGCTGGCTCGTGTGACTGAAAGGCGTGGCCGAGCAGTACCTCGCGGCGGCCCAGGAGGTGTTGCATACGGGGACGAAGAAAGACACCGTGAATGCGGCTCTTCGCGAGGTGGCCGCGGTGGCGGCCCGGCGGCGCGATCTGCTGCGGCTGGAGTCCGGTGGCCTGGCGGACCTTGGGGACGAGAAGGTGATGCGCGGGGCATGGCGCCGGTAGCCAGGTATCTGGCGGATACCAGCGCGCTGGGCGAGCAGGAGCGTCAAGGAGTTCGGTGAGTTGCGGCTGACCGGGATGCTGGTTGCGAATGGCTGCCCACCCATGATGGGGACTGGCGCCGCGCCCTGGATGTGCAGGCGGCGCTGTGGCGCGGCGGGAAGGTCAGGGTGGTTGGCTTCCCGGATCTGCTGATCGCCGCCGTGGCCGAGCGGGAGCGGGTGACCGTGCTCCGTTACGACTGTGATTACGAGCTCATCGCGGAGGTCACTGGACAGGCAGGGGCGTGGGTGGTGCCCCCGGGGATCGTCCCGTGATGCTGCGCCCCGGCGCATGAGCAGCTGCCCGGGAGCGAGATCGCGCCGCCTGCCCGGTCTCCGGGGCCGGGGGCTGGCTGGGCCATCTCCTTAGGATGAACTGGTGAGCGAGGACCGTGAGCTGGACGTCGTGGTTTTTGGTGCCACCGGTTTCGTGGGGCGTCTGGTGGCTGGCTATCTTGCCGGTCATGCCCCGGACGGCGCGCGCATCGGGCTCGCCGGGCGGTCCGAGCAGCGGCTCGCTGACATCCGGGCCGGGCTCGGCGAGGCGGCGTCGGCGTGGCCTTTGCTGGTGGCCGATTCGGCGGATTCCGCGTCGCTGACGGCGCTTGCGCGTTCAGCCCGCGTGGTGGCGACCACAGTCGGGCCCTATCGTCATCGCGGGCTTCCGCTGGTTGAGGCGTGCGCCAGTGCGGGCACCGACTATGCCGACCTGTCCGGTGAGGTGCTGTTCATCCGCGAGAGCGCCGACCGCTACCACGACGTGGCGGCCGGGGCCGGCGCGCGCATCGTGCACTGCTGCGGGTTCGATTCGATTCCTTCCGACCTCGGCGTGCTGTTGCTGCATGCCGCCGCCCGCACTGATGGCGCCGGTGACCTGGAGGACACAACGCTGGTCGTGACAGCGCTGAAGGGCGGTGTCAGCGGCGGGACACTGGCCTCGGGGATGGGGCAGCAGGACGACATGCGGGCTAGCGCGGAGAGCCGCAGGGTGGCTGCGGACCCGTATGCGCTTAGCCCTGATCGGGCGGCCGAACCCGATCTCGGTGCCGAGCCCGACCTGGAGTGGGTTAGCTATGACGGCCAGCTGGGGATCTGGGTCGGCCCGTCCCTCATGGCGGCTCTGAACACCCGTGTTGTGCGTCGCAGCAACGCCCTGCAGGGCTGGGCCTATGGCCGCCGGTTCCGTTACCGGGAGGTCACCGGGTTCGGTGCTGGCCCGGCCGCGCCGCTGCTGGGCGCCGCGGCCAGCACTGCGCTCAAGGCCCTGCAGGCGGGACTGGCGTTCCCGGCATACCGGGCGCTCGTCGGCCCGTTCTTGCCCGGGCCTGGTGAGGGCCCTGGCGAGCAGGCCCGCCGCTCGGGCTTCTTCCGCATCGAGATCCACGCACATACCTCGACCGGCGTGTGGTACCTGAGCAAGGTCGAAGCTCGCGGAGACCCCGGCTACGCCGCCACGTCGGTGATGCTCGGCGAGAGCGCCCTCTGCCTGGCGCTGGACCGCGACCGCCTGCCTGCCCAGGCTGGTGTCCTCACACCGGCGACGGGGATGGGCACCGCGCTCGCCGACCGGCTCAGGTCAGCGGGGCACACAATGACCACCCAGCCGCTGACCCGGTAACCGCGTTCCCAGCCGACATAGCCAGACGTTCGGCAGCACCCGCCGGGACATTCGCCTCTTGCCTCAGGGATCGGGCGGGGCAACCTGGAACATGAGACCGGGAGTGCATCGAGTCAGGAAGTGATCAAGATGTCCACCCGTCATTCGCGCAAGCCCCACCACGTCGCTCACCACCTGCGGGAGTGGCTGCATCGCTGTAATCCGTACGCCTAGAACCCAGCCGCGGCTCGCGGCTTCCGCGCGGGCTAGGCAGCCCACCCTCGTGTCACCCGATCGGGCGTCATGACAGTGCTGCCCGCGATCGGGAATGCTAGCTGTGCACCAGCTGGCCATCTGATGACGCCGCGGTGCCCGGCTACGCGGCCCGGCGCCAACCTACGGCCGATTCGCCTGGGGCAGCTCCGGGGGGGGTTGGGTGCCCCGGGCCAGTCACTGGCCCGGGGCACCGGGGCTGGAGCGGTCGGCGGCGCGGGCGAATGACTCGTAGGGCTTGATCTCGCCCGGCTTGATCACGCCGTCCTCGATCGCGCGGGCGAGCAGCGCGTCCTTGCTCGGCGCGGTCCGCCCGGTGGCGGCGTACTTGGCCCGCGCGCGGCTGATGTACTGCCGGACCGTGTTCTCAGTGATCGACATGCGCCGCCCGACCGATGCTTTCGACATGCCCTGGAACCACAGCAGCAGCGCCTGCCGCTCCTGCTCCGACAGCACGGGCCGGGCCGGGCGCTGGTCGGCGAGCATCGCCCTGGCCTGTGACCGGGTCACGTACGGCCGGTCGGCGGCCGCCGTCAGCACGGCCTCGACCAGATGGTCGCGGCCCTCCTCCTTGGACACGTAGGCGTGTGCGCCGTTGTCCAGCGTCTCCATCACGATCGCCGGATCGCTGTGCCCGGAGAAGGCCACCACCCGGTACCCGGCTGCCACCAGCCCAGGGATCTGCGTGGTGACCAGCTCGCCGGACAGCTCCAGGTCCAGGATGACCACGTCGGCCGGCGGCGGCTGCGCGGCGCGGAGCCCAGCCAGGTCGCGCGCCGTCTGCACCAGCTGGACTCGCTGGCCGGGATCGGACCGGATCCACGACGCCACCCCCTCGGTGACGACCGGATGGTCTTCGATGATCGCCACCGTCACCGGCCGTTCCATCGCGCCTCCGCCCAGAGCATGCCGCCGTCTTGCTGCTGTTCGATGGCGACCCCCTCGCCGGCTGCGGGCAGCCGAACGGCCCCGCCGGTATCGGCGACGAAGCTGACGGCGATTCCGGCGGCGACGGCGGCCAGGGTGATCCGCGCGTGGCTGCGCGCGGCGGTCAGGATCGCGATGGCAGCGTCGGTGATCACCCGCCGGGCCGGGCCGGGCACCTGCGGCAGCGGCCCGGCCGTCTCGATGTCGACGACAACCCCGCGCCGTTCGGCCACGTCAGCACTCGCGTGCAGCTCGTGCACCAGCGATCCGGGTACCTCATCGCCTTCGGCCAGCAGTCGGCGCAGCCGGGCGGCCTGGACCGCGCACCTGCTGCGGACCTGCGCGTCGCCTGGGTCAGCCGTCCCCGCCGCCAGCCCGGCGACGAGCGGGACGGCGCTTTCCTGCAGCGCCAGCCAGCGGGCATGCCGGGCGGCCCGGATGATCTCCGTGGTGGCGGCCCGCTCGCGCGCGGCGTGCTCACTCCGGGCCGCCGCGGCGGCCTGGCCGGCGGCGACATCCAGCGCCCTGACCCCGGCGGCGACGGCCACCTGGGCGCCGGTCGACCAGGCCAGCACGGCGAGGAACCCGGCCAGGTCGGTGTGGTGCAGCCCGTCCCGCACCTGCACGCCCAGGATGGCCAGGGCCTCGGCGGCGAGGAACCACGCCAGCTCGGCGAACCGGCGGCGGAGCAGCACGAGCACGCCCGTCCAGCCGGCACTCCCCCAGGCCCAGTTGACGGCCAGCATCTGGCCGGCCGGGCTGGCCGCCGCCGCCGCCGTGCTGGCGGCCAGCGCGATCACGGCCACCGTCCAGGCCGGGCGCCAGCCGGGCACTCCGCGCAGCACCAGGACCGACCCGGCGGTGATCGCCAGCGCCATGACCAGCCACATGGCGACCTGGAAGGCGAACGAGGAGTAGGCCGACCGGTCATGCAGCAGCTGCCCGCCCGCCCCGGCGAGATGCCAGCCCGCGACCAGGAAGATCACCGCGATAGTGAACGCCCGCTGATAGCGGCCGGACATCATCGCCGCTGGCTGCACGGCGGTCATGCCGGCCAGCTCACGGTGACGGTCGTGCCTGCGCCGGGACGGCTGGCGATCGCGGCCCGGCCGCCGGCCGCCAGCATCCGCCCGGTGATTGATTCGCGGATACCCCGGCGCGATGGTGGGGTGGCGGCCGGGTCGAACCCGCGGCCGCGGTCTGTGATCTTGACGATCGCCCAGCCCGCACCGCCGGTGACGGTCACTTCCGCCCGGCCGATCCCGGCGTGCCGCTCGACGTTGCGCAGTGCCTCGCCGACGCAGGCTACGAGCTGATCCGCGACCGGAGACGGCAGCGTGACCGGGACGAGCTTCAGCCGCACGGCCAGGTCACCGGTGCTGACCGCGGCCCGTTCCAGCTTCGGTCTCAGGTCAGTCAGCGGCGCCACCGCGCCCGGCACGGCCGGTGCGCCCGCGAGCCCTTGCAGCACGCGCAGGTCCCGGGCCGCCTGTGCGGCCAGCCCCGGGGACGGTCCGGCATAGGCGCCGGCCGCGACCATGGTGAGGGTCGACAGGACGGTGTCGTGCAGCTGGCGGTGCTGCTCCCGCTCGTCAGCGCGCCGCGCCTCCTCGGCCCGGATCTGGCGCTCGGTCTCCAGGCTGGTGGCGACGATCGTGTCCGCCTGCCGGGCGCCGCCGCGGATGACCGCCACCAGCCCGGCGGCGACGATCGTCTCCACCACCAGCAGCCAGGCATCGGCCGGGTGGCCGGTGCCTAGCCCGTACGCGATGACCACGATCGCGGCTGCCGGCAGCCCGAGCCACGGCCGCAGCGCGATCTGCAGGATGTACACCGACGTGCAGGCCAGCGGGAGCATCCAGCTCGTGCTGTCCTCGATCAGCACCGCCGGGACCAGGTGCTGCTGAGCCAGCGCCAGCGCCGCGATGACGGCGGCGTCGGCCAGCACCACGATCAGCGTCAGCCCGGCCCGCCGGACCCGCCAGGTGAAGAACGCGGACCACAGGCACAGCGCAGTCAGCAGCGCGCCCAGCCACCAGCCGGAGATCTGCTCCGTCGCGGCCAGCACGGCTACTGCGGTGAACAAGACCGCGCCGCCGAGGCGAAGGGCGATCGCATACCAGCCGGCCAGCCGGTGCAGGGCCTGGTCCGATGGCCCTGTTAACCCCGGGCGGCGGGCCCGCCTGCGGCGGCCCGCAGGGGGCTGGATCCGTCCCTCGACGGAATCAGCTGCCGGTTCCACCGGACCAGTATGCGGCAGGACGACGGCACATCGGCAACAACTGCCTGCACCACCAGGTACAGGTGCACTGGGTGCAGGTCTGCCCGCCCGGCCCGTATACCCGCCCAGCCGGGCTGGACCATTACCAGGCCGCCGCGTGGGGCCTGGCATTCGCACCTCGCCCTGGCCGCGCCTACCGCCCATCGCCGACGGCTCCTGGTGGCCGGGAGACACCCGGGCCGGGAACTCAGGCGGCCCTGATCCCGGCCCCCATCTGGGTTGGCCGGCGCGGCAAGTGCAGACTGGCGCGCCTCAGCCGCTGACGCCGCCCGCTCATTGCTGCCGCCTTGCTTGCAGGTCGCGCAGGACGTCGCCGAGGCTGCGCACGGCGCCGTGACGGCGCAGGATCAGGTCGGCGATCAGGCCGGTCCACCCGGTCTGGTGGAAGGCGCCGATGGCGGCGCCGTTGTCGCCGTGGAAGTATTCGCTGAAGATCAGGTTGTCTTTCCAGGCCGGGTCGGTCTGCATCTTCTCGGTCCCGCCGAAGCAGGGCCGCCGTC
>Ga0335077_10013947_pt1 | contig 10045 bp, 9 predicted proteins | sample Lox_Sample_31_FD_207151 | JGI IMG/M metagenome (GOLD analysis project Ga0335077, IMG submission 207151) | Soil microbial communities from Loxahatchee National Wildlife Refuge, Florida, United States - Lox_Sample_3.1 | ecosystem: Environmental > Terrestrial > Soil > Wetlands | place: USA: Florida...
CTCTTCGAATTGATTACTTGCAACGTGCCGGCCGAGGGGTTTTCCGGCACCCGTGCGATCAAACGGCTGTTGCTGGCCAGCGAGAGCGGCGCATCGGTCTCTCCAAAACGCACCACCGGCCGCGCACCGTGCCGGGACGTGAATCCGCTGCCGTAAATGGTGATTTCCCCGCCGGGAATGGCCGCCGCCGGATCGATTCGCTCGATGTGCGGCACGCCGTTTTTCTCACCCGTGGTTCCAAAACCCAATTTCATACAGATGAAAGTGTAACGCGAGTCGCAGACAAATGGCAGCGTACACGCCCGCCATCCAGTCGTCTGCCATGATTCCCCAGCCGCCGGGAAGTTTCTCCAGCTGCCGGCACGGAAAGGGCTTCCATATGTCGAACAGCCGGAACAGTAGGAACCCGGACAGCAGGTATTTCCAGTTCAACAGGCTCATGCCGGTATAGAGGGCGAACATCTGCGCGTCGGGAGCGTGCAGGAACGTGGAGGGCGATGCCAGCGGTGCCAGGCCCAGGATCAGCGACAAGTGCACGCCGGAAACTTCATCGATCACCACGTACTGCGGGTCCTTCACGCCGGAAATCCGCGAAATCGCGTCGCTGCTGCGCGTGCCCAGAACCCCCAGCGCCAGCCAGACCGCCACCGACGGCACCAGCAGGACCAGAGTTCCGAGCGAACTCGATAGCAGCGGCGTGTCCTTCCCGATGCCCAGCATGTACCCCCGGCCCACGATCAGAAACCACGTGTACGGGTGCGAAAACACGGCGATCGCCAAACCCACCAGCGAGCCCCACGTTCCGGGCGCGGGCTTCAGGTAGCCCGCTCCAAGCGCCGTGGCAATGGCATAAACGAATCGCGGTTTTTCCGCTAGGACTGCGGCGGCCTGCTCAGTGGATGGGTTCATTGGGTTTGTGGGCGTCCTCGCGGAGGGTGCGCCGGTCCGGCTCCGCAATCTCTTGCTCGTCAAAAACCGGCTCAGATACCACGTATTTCTCCGCCGACCACGCGCCTAGGTCCAGCAGCCGGCAGCGTTCCGAGCAGAAGGGGAAGTCCGCGTTCTTCTCCGAATCCGTAGGCATTTTGCAGATTGGGCAGTTGTGTTTCATCGTAAAACAAGACTTTTACCATAGAGAACACGAAGAACCCAAGGGGAAGACGAGAATCTATCCTAGAACGCGCAGGGGCGCGCCCGTAGAAATGCGCGTGAGCTTCTCCGCCGCGGGACTTTCGGGAATCCTCGGCGCGGACCGTGCTGCTGGCCGCGGTTGGATTTCGACGACCCGTCCAATCAGGTCGTACGCATCAGTCTTCGTAATTTCCACTTTGGCCACGTCGCTCGGCACGGCCAATTCGCCGCCCGGCTGCTCAATGTCCGTCAGGTACAACTTGCCGTCGATATCCGGCGCCATGCCTTCGATCCGCGCTTCCCACACCAGCGGATTGTCCTTCGATGGCCCTTCGACGAGCGCGGTTTGCGTGGTTCCCTTGAATGCCTGCAGCTTCTCGCGCGAAATCTTGCGCTGCAGTCCCATCAAGCGCGCGCGGCGCTCCTCGATGGTTTCCGCGTCCACCTTGTCCTCGAGCGAATGGCTCGCCGCGTTATCCACGTCGGAGTACTCGAACACGCCCATCCAATCCAGTTCGGCCGCGGCCACGAACTGATAGAGTTCCTCGAAATCCGCCCTGGTCTCGCCCGGAAACCCGACAATGAAGCTGGTGCGCAGGGCCACACCGGGAATCGTTGCGCGCATCCTCTCCAGCAACTTCAGGAACGCGTCGCCGTTCGAGCCGCGCTTCATGCGCGCCAAAACGTTGCGGCTGGCGTGCTGCAGCGGCATGTCGATGTATTTCGCCAGGCGCGGATGCGCCGCCAGGGTGTCCAGCAACTTCTGCGTAACGCGGTTCGGATACGCATAGAGAAACCGCACCCAAAGCAGGTCCGGCACCCCCGCCAGTTTTTCCAGCAGAAGCGCCAGCCCGTTGTGCAAGCCCAGATCCTCGCCGTACGACGTCGTGTCCTGCCCGATCAGGGTGATCTCTCTTGTCCCTGCCGCGGCCAGGTTCTCCGCTTCGCGCACCACCGATTCGAATCTCCGGCTCCGGAACGCGCCGCGCAACTGCGGGATGATGCAGAACGAACATGGGTGATCGCATCCCTCGGCGATCTTGATGTACGCCTGATGCTTCGGCGTCGTCAAAATGCGCGGCGTCAGGTCGTGATAGAGAAAGGCAGGCGCCGCGGCGGGCAACACCTTCAAGTCGCCTTCCACCGCCTCGATGATCCGCTCCACTTCGCCCGTGCCCACCACGGCGTCCACTTCCGGCACCTGCTCGAGAATTTGGTTGCGGTAGCGTTCCACCAGGCAGCCCGCCACGATCAGCTTCTTCGCGGCGCCGAACTTCTTGTGTTCGGCCATCTCGAGGATGGTGTCGACGGATTCCTTCTGCGCCGCTTCGATGAAGCTGCACGTGTTCACCACCAGAATCTCGGCTTCGTCCGCCCGCGGCGTCAACTCGTAACCTTCGCGCGCAAGAATGCCCAGCATCACCTCGCTATCCACGAGGTTCTTCGGGCATCCCAGCGAAATGAATCCCACCTTCGGCATGCAGGAAAGAGCGCCCCAGCGCATCCTTGTAATTTTAGCATGCGTGCACTATTTCTTCTTTCTGTGCTGGGAACCGACTAAGTCGAGAGGGAGTTCGGTTTCATGCATTCCATTCTGAAAAGGGTCGATCGGGCGATTCAGGCGCAGTCAGAACGCTCGGATGCTTATTTCGCAGGGAAGCAGTCGAGGTCGTTGGCAAATTTCACGGGCCCGGAATAACGCTTCTTGATCTCGCCCAGGGTTTGCTCTTCCTTCCCCAACGTCCGCAGCATGCGGTGGGACAAGATCAGTTTCTTGACATGCGCGTCTGCGGCGATTTGGCCGATCACCGACGGCGGCATGTGCAGGCGCCTCTCGATTCCCGTGGCGCCTTCCGGCACGGCGTTGTGAGCAATGAAGACGTCCGCGTTCGCTGCCAATCGCACGAGCCCCTCACCCTCGCCGTTGGTATCGCCGCTGAAGACGACGACGCTTCCCCCGGCTTCCACGCGCCAGGCCAGCGCCGGGACTCCTCCATGCACGACGCGCACGGCGGATACGGCGAGATCGCCGCTGCGAAACACCGCCACGGGCGTCGCGCCAGCCTCCACGCTGTGAGCCTGCATCTTGTAGCTGCCTGCTTCGCCGGGCTCGAGCAACTCACTGAGATACCGGTACGCGCCGTGTTTTTCTCCGAAGTAATCAGACACAAACTCGGTGGTTGATGGCATGAACTCATTGCCCGGCGGGCCATAAATCGGCAGCGCATGATTGCGATCTTCAAACCAGGAAGACTTGATCAGTGCGGAAAAATCGGCGCTGTGATCGACATGGAAGTGCGTGAATAACAGCACATCCAATTGCGACATCTGCGCGCCGCTCTCGCCGAAGCGCAGCGCGCTGCCTCCGCCCGCGTCGACCAGCACCCGCGCCCGCCCGTCTTCCCACACGAGGTAGCTACTCGAAGCGCGTTTGTCCTGCAGCTCCGGCCCTCCCGAGCCAAGCACTTGCACTGCGACTCCGTGCGCGCCACACGTTTGCGCGGCAGCCGTGGGCAAGAGTGTGCAACGCAGCAAAAGGCCAATCAAGACGAGGCAGCGTGGCGCATGTGAGGGAATCCCGTGAATTCGTCGAAGTCTCATCTGTTCTCCTGCCAGCGAAATGGGCCGCGAATCAGTGCGGACGGGGCGCGGAGCGCACCACGTCCAGCAGCGCGCGTAGGCGGAACGCGTCGCAGGGGGCCCCGCCAAAGCGGGCCCGTGCGTAAAGGTCGGTAAACTCCCGCACCGCCGGCGCCAGCGCGGGCTGCAGCGCGAACGACGCGGCGAATTCACCCGCCGTCTGTGCATCGCGGCGCGCAAACCCCCGCTTTTCCAGCAGCCGCAGGAGTTCCGCATACAAGCGCGAGGCGAGTTGCGGATTGTTCCGCGCGCTCGCCGGCCGGTTCGCGGCCCACGCGAATCCCAGCCAGCGGAACAGCCGCCGCAGCCACTCCATCCGCAGCGCGAACAGCGCCAGAACCATCAGCACGGGATAAACGATCCGCAGCACACGGTGAGCCCTCTGCCATTCCGCCAGCCGCTCGAACCCGCGATCCTGCAACCGGTGCATTTTTCTCCGCCAAGTCTCCTGCCAATCCACGGTGGCTTGTCCGGCATAGCTGGCCAGCGCCACCTGGTGCGAGAAATCGTAATTGATGACCCACTCGTTCCAATTGAGCTGCAGCCAGTCCGCGTACAGCGCCAGGCGCGAAAAAAAGCCCGGCGGCGGTTGCGGAGCGCCGGGCGTGGGATCGAACGTGATCCAGCCGCTTCCCGGGTAGTACGCTTCCACCCAGCTGTGGGCGTCGCTGGCCCTCACGATGTAGTCGCCCGCCACGTCGTTGTACTCGCCGGGCAAAAAGCCGTTCACCTGCCGCGAGGGAATCCCGAGCGTGCGCAACATCACCGCCATTGCCGAGGCGAAATACTCGCAATGACCCGCCTTGCTCTCGAAAAGGAAGTGCGCGAGCGGATCGGCACCCGGCTTCCCGGTCAGAGTGAGCGTGTAAGAGAAACTGCCGCGCAGATAACTCTCGAGGGCGATGGCCTTGTCGAATGGATTGTCTTCCCGGGCGGTCACCCGGCGCGCCAGCTCCGGTATGCGCGGATCCAGGTGCGGCGGCAGTTGCAGATAGATGTCGCGGATTCTTTGCGGATATTCGGTGCCGGACGAGCGCGCCTCCGCCGGCCGCGCCACGGGCAAAAGGGACACGCCCTCGTAACGGATCTGCGAATAGTTGCGATAGGGGTTGTACAACGATCCGGTCGAATCCACGCTCAACGAGCTGTGCCGCACCGAGCTGTAATACGCGCTCCCTTCTCCCGAGAAGTTCCCGCGAACGACCATCAGATTTGGCGGGGCGAAGATGGCATCGCTCGCCAGCGGTTGCAGCAGCGCTGTGAACTGAACCTGCGCTGCGGGCCGCTCTTCCATATCAGCCCGAGAGGCCAGTTCGATCCACCCATTGCTCGATGGTTCGTGCGCCAGCCGTTTCTCCGTGGAATACCAGCGGCGCCCGTCGAACGTGGTCAGCGCAATGCCGCGCCAGCGGAGCAGCGGGTAGGCGATGGGTCCGCCGGCTTGCACCCGCATGACTACCTCGTTGTTCTTCTTGATTTCACCGATCTGTCCCAGTTCGACGCTGTCTGTGAACCCGGTCATCAGCATCGGTTGCAGGCCGGTGCGCGCAAAATAGCCCGCGCTGAACCGCGGAAACACGAAAAACAGCACCGAACCGACAGTCATTGCGCCCACCGCCACGCTCAGCGCCGCCAGCGAGAGGGCCCGGTAGAATTTCCTCTCGCGGCGAACGTCTCCGGACGGCGGCAGCAGCGCCCCGGCTGCTCCCCGCCGGATTTCGAGGCCCACGAACACCGCCACCGCGCACAAAAGGAAGATCAGGAAGAAAATCAGAAACGACGTGTCGATGGTGAACACCGCCGACGCCAGCACACCGGCGAACGAAAGCATGGAGAGGAACAACGCGTCGCGATCGCTGGTCATGCTGTAAAGCCGGACGACCGTCACGTAGATCAAGAAATGCACCACCGCCAGCAGCGCGGAATAGAGCGCCGGATTGGGCGATTCCGCCGCCAGCCCCCGCGAAAGGAAAAGAATGTCCACCGGGAACACGAGCAGATACGCGACCAGCAGGCGCGTGGCTACCCGATGCGGCAACTCCGACGGTTTCCCCTGCCACCACCGGATCCCCTTATAGAGAACCACCACCGGCGCAAACACCGTCGTAAACATGTCCAGCTTCCCGGTGCTCACCAGCGTGACTACCGACGTCAGCACCAGGAAAAACAACGCCGTGCGGTAGAACCGGTCGGCCGGCAGGGAACTCATCGGCGATGTGTGCGAAGTGGCCATGGGGCAAAACTCAGAATATCATTCAGCCGCCGTCCTCAGCCCGAACCCCCTCCAAAAGATAACGCTGATGGCCAGGCAGGATTCTCTGGCGACCCCCGCCATACCCTATGCCTGTTTCAACGCGCGATCGGCAATCTTGCGCGTCAGATTGGAAATGGCCACGGAGGAAAGGTTGTCGAGCGCCACAAATTTCGCCTGAGGCATACGTGGCAACTGTTTTACTTCCCCGCGAAACGGCTGCACGGTGATCTGCCGGTAAGTCACAGCGTGGCGCACCTTTGCCAGTGCTTCCCATCGCGCAGGGACCCGTTTGTCCGCAGAGAAGAACTCACCGGCAAATTTGCGCAGCTCTCTCTCCGCGTTCCTTTGCACTTGAATCGTCGGAAAATGCCACAGGCGTGAAAGCAAAGCCGCCACGCCCTCCGAAATCGCCGCCCCCGCCGGCGATTTGGGTGGAGGCATGAGCAGCGTCCGTCCCTCCGGATCCACCAGCACCAGCGCGGCAAGCGAAATCTCTGCGGTGGCGCGTTTGCTCCGTTTCTCTGGAATCAGATCGGTCAGCCCCAGCTTCCGCGCCTCGCAGAATTCCGACACGGGGCAAAGCAGGCACTGCGGCGAGCGCGGTGCGCAAAGCGTTGCGCCAAGCTCCATCATCGCCTGATTCCAGTCACCGGGTGATTGAGGCGCGAGCAGCGTGTCCGCGCTCTTCTGCAGCCCCGTCCATCGTCCATTGATCCGCAAATCGCCGCGCATCGCCTGCAAACGCGCCAGCACGCGCGCCACATTGCCATCGAGCACAGCTAATTTCTTCCCATACGCGATGCTCAGGATTGCTGCCGCCGTGTACGGTCCGATTCCCGGCAGCGCCAGTGCCTTCTTCAAATCTTCGGGGAAACGCGAATGATGCTCGGCGACAATCTGCTTTGCGGCCCTCTGCAGGTTGCGCGCGCGCGAATAGTAGCCCAATCCCGCCCAAAGCCGCAGCACTTCCCCTTCAGGCGCCTCGGCGAGGGCCTTCCCATCCGGAAAGTGCTCCAGAAACCGCTGGTAGTAGGGAATTGCCGCCGCCACGCGCGTCTGCTGCAGCATGATTTCCGAGAGCCAGATGCGGTAGGGATCCTTCGTGCGCCGCCAGGGCAGGTCGCGCTGGAATTGCGCGAACCACGCGAGCAAAGCCTTGCGAAATCGAGTTAATGCGCGGCCGGAAAGCATGGTCATTTAGTTTCGCACAACCCGGAGAACCTCAGTCACCAATCACTCCGGCGCGAACACCACGTAGGAGGAGTTCCACACTTCCGCGGGAATCGATCCATGATCTTGCGAGGTCACGACGACCTTGAATGATTCCGGGTCCGCCGCCAGATCGGACAGCAGCGGTTGCTTTCCATTGGCAGGAATCGCTTCGACAAGCGCTAGATGACGCAGCACGGCGAAAATATTCTCCGCCGCCGGGGCGAGCGGAACATCCGCACCTACGCTGCGGTACTGCAACATCGCTCCGCGCTCCTGAAAACTCCACCCGATGGCCGCGCACAGAGAAACCGCGCGCTCGAAGCGCTCCTTTTCCGCCGCGCTCGCCTTGGGTAAAGCCGCCGTACTGTGCGGGTCAAACACCAGCCGCACGCGATAGTCGTCCTCCCGCGCGAATTCGCGCACCATCAGCGAACCCGAGCGCGCCGAGGCTTTCCAGTGCACGTGCCGCGCGCTGTCCGTCGGCTGGTAGTCGCGCAACGCGTACAGATCCTGCCCGCGCCCTTTGGACAAACTCTCGATCGCTCCCTGAATCCCCGGCAGCACGTCCAAAAGCTCCGGCGTTGCCTCCACCGATGGATAGACCAGCGCCTCCGATTTCAAATCCAGCCGCCGCGCCTTTTGCAGAAACCCGAAGGGAAAGCGCGTCACGATCCGGAACGCTTCCTGTTGGTACAGTCCGCGGCGCGCAAACTGTAGCGGCACGGACTGCTTCACGGCTTCCTGTCGCGGCAGATACGGGAAATAGACCGGCGTTGGCAGCAGCGCGGCCGTCGCCGCCTCTTTTTTCTTCACGCCTTCCACGCGCAGAGAAAACGACGGCAGCATCGCCTTCTCGTTTTCCAGTTCCACGCTTCCGCGCACCATCTGCCCGGCGAAAATGTGTTCCGGAAGCTCCAGGCGCATTTCAACGCCCGCCAGCGTGATCGAGGAGAGGATCCCGGACATCAGAATGCTCGCCACCAGACACGCCAGAATGAGAAACAGGAGGTTGTTGCCGGTGTTGATCGCCGCCAGCGCCACGAGGATGATGCCGGCGATGTAAATCCAACCTTCGCGGGTGACGCGATACTCGATGCGGTAGCCGATCCAGCGCAGCGGCGTGCGCTTCGCCAGCGTCGGCACCAGCGTCACGCCGACCCAGGCGGCAATCACCAGCGCGCCAATGGCCGACGCGCTCGTCAGCGCCAGATTTCCCAGCCGCGCGGATGCCCCGGAATACAGCGCCAGCACAAACGCCACGCTCAGCGCCGCCATCGACAGGAAAAACGCGCGCACTCCCGGGCGGTCAGCTTTCTCCCAGAATTCCGCCAACTGCCTTCTCATAGATTCCTTGCGAATGGGCGCTCTGCCCAGGCCTGTACAATTACCCCGGCTTTGCACCGGCCGCATGCCAAAGAGCGGCATGCGGGCATCTCACCTTGCCTCCGCTTCCAATCCTCTAGAGGCGGCTTTACACCGCATCTTGGGTTTCCTATGTAGGGCCCGCCTTCCGAAGCGGCCGCTCTCCGCTTTCTCAGCCGTTGTACGCGTCACAACGGCACGCGCACCGATTCCACAATCTCCCGCAGCACGTTCTCCGTCGTCTCGGACTTCTTCTGCAGCGACGCGTGCCGCGCGCTCGCCACCACTCGGTGCGAAAACACCGCCACAGCCAGTTGCTTGAAGTCGTCCGGCAGGCAGTAATCGCGCCCTTCGAGGAAAGCCCGGGCCTGGGCCGCGCGCTGCAGCATCAACGTCCCGCGCGGGCTCACGCCCAGCGCGAGCTGGTCGGACTTGCGTGTCCGGTTCACGATGTCGAGCGCATAATCGTGCAGGCTGGTGTCCACTTTCACGCGGGCCACCGCGTCCTGCATGGAAAGGACATCGCTCACGTCGGCCACCGGCTCCAGCGCTGCGGTCGGGTCGTCCGTCAAGCGGCTGCGCAGGATGTGGCGCTCCGTCTCGTGCGAGGGATAGCCCATCTTGATGCGCATCAGGAAGCGGTCGAGCTGTGACTCGGGCAGGGGATAGGTACCGTGATGCTCGACGGGGTTCTGCGTGGCGATCACCAGAAACGGCTGCGGCAAGGGCAGCGTCCGCCCGTCAACGGTAACCTGCGCCTCGTTCATAGCTTCGAGCAGCGCCGATTGCGTGCGTGGTGTCGTGCGGTTGATCTCGTCCGCCAGCACCACGTTCGCGAACACTGGACCGTGGCGGAACTCAAACTCGCGCGTCTCCGGGTTGTACACGCTCACGCCGAGCACATCGCTCGGCAGAAGGTCGGAGGTGAATTGGATGCGCTGGAAGGAACAGTGAAACGACTTCGCCAGCGCCTGCGCCAGCGTGGTCTTCCCTACGCCCGGCACGTCTTCGATGAGCAAGTGCCCACGCGCCAGCAGCGTGATCAGCGCCAGCTGGATGACGTCTTCCTTGCCATAGATGGCGCGCGCAATGGAGCGCTGCAACTGCGTCACCGCTTGCGAGGTTATCGTCGGCATCGGTTGAAAACCCAGCTTCTTCCTGCTACAAATAGATGAAGGCAGTTGCGCCGGCGTTTTCCGTGCCGCAAGGGCCCTCTACCCGTTCACAGACGGGCGATTAGCTCAGTGGTTAGAGCGCTCGCCTCACACGCGAGAGGTCAAAGGTTCAAGTCCTTTATCGCCCACCATTTCTTCGATTCTCCCACATATTCAGACTCGGCAAGCCGCCTGTCCGTTTGCGTTTGTGTTGAATGTGCTATTTAGCCGAAGGGGCAGGCAGGGACTGCAGCCAGGTGAGAACCGCGGTCTGCAGCGCAATGCGATGGTC
>Ga0335077_10013951_pt1 | contig 10043 bp, 9 predicted proteins | sample Lox_Sample_31_FD_207151 | JGI IMG/M metagenome (GOLD analysis project Ga0335077, IMG submission 207151) | Soil microbial communities from Loxahatchee National Wildlife Refuge, Florida, United States - Lox_Sample_3.1 | ecosystem: Environmental > Terrestrial > Soil > Wetlands | place: USA: Florida...
GCTGTTCATTTTGGGCAACTCGGATGGAGCGACGAGCGAATCGTCGAGAAGGCTTCCGCGCTGGAAGGACACCCTGACAACGCAGCCGCCTGCTGGCTGGGCGGGTATATAAGCGCTGCCACTGACGGTTGCAGTGTGCATGTTGCGCGCGTCGTTCCGCCTCCGGGCTGGAGGGCCATTGTCGTACTGCCTGCCGAACCGCTTGCGACGAGCAAGGCGCGGGCTGTGCTTCCGCCTGGCTACTCTCGCGAAGATGTGATTGCAAACCTGCAGTCCGTCAGCCTGCTGGGGCTCGCGTTCGCGCAGGGGCGGGGAGACCTGCTCCGGATCGCCATGAGAGACCGTATCCATCAACCGTATCGTTCCCTCATCTGCCCGATGTTGCCTCGCCTGTTGCCGCTTGCGGGACGCGATGGGATTCTCGGGGCGGCCTTGAGCGGCGCCGGACCAGCCGTGCTGGTGGTGGCAGATGGGCAGGCAAGCGTGGAACGGGCAGCCGGAGCGATTCGCGCTGCGCTTGGCGATATGCCTGAACCGGAGCTGATGGTGTGCGGCTTTGACTGCGATGGCGCGCAGCGCACCGTGATGGAGGCGGCACAATGAGCTCTGCAACTTTTGCGGCATTACCGGGCACGGTTTTCATTCGAAAAACGCCGGAAGCAAACGAGAGCGGCATCTTTCCGATTCGACCGCACTCCAACAATCGGCCATGGATTCAGCGACTTGAAGTCTGCATGGACTCGATTGCGGATCGGGGTTCCGGAATAATTCAGACCTAAGTGGAAGTTACCGGTCCGATGGTGATCACGGCTTCGATTACCTAAGATTGCTTGATCTTCGCTGCAATTAAACCTACTCTCGGTCCGTGGGCAGTTCTGGGGGAGGGCTGCTCTAGCGCCCGAGATTCCACAATAGGAATCCGGGCGCTTTGCTTTTGTATGGGCGAACCGGCACACCGCCTCTCCACCGGTGCCGCGGCCGGCGGCGTTGCGACTTTCACCCTTGCTGCTGCATCCGATAAACTGGATAGGCGCGGTGGGCGCAAGGAGGAACATGGCAGGAGCAGGGGTTTTGGAATTAACCGATGAAAACTTTGACCAGGAGGTGCTCAAGAGCGAGCAGCCGGTGCTGGTGGATTTCTGGGCAGGCTGGTGCGGGCCGTGCAAGGTGATTGCGCCGTACGTGGACGGCGTTGCCGCAACCTATGCGGGCAAGCTGAAAGTTGCCAAGGTCAACGTGGACCATCACGCCGTCGCAGCGTCGCGGTATGGGATTCGCGGGATTCCCGCATTGCTGTTCTTCAAGGGCGGCAAGGTAGCCGACCAGATTGTCGGCATCGTGCCCCAGGTGGACAAATTGATCGACGAAAAGGTCCAGCGCATTCTCGGATAGTTCGCGATCGGTACAGAAGGATACAGGATGGCCCGGCGATTTCGCCGGGCCGTTTGACTTTTCGGGGTGTGTGCGGGTCAGGAACACTGCCAGTACGCTGCCGGGAAACATGCCTAATCTGCAGGGCGAGCCGGAAAGCCCGAATTCTGTGCTGTTGGTTACTGCGGCGGGTAGCAAACGTAATCTGCTTAAGCACCGATCGGAATGGCCGGTTTAAGTGATTGTGACCTAGAATATGGAAAGAGTCCCCCAGAACGACGATATTTGTGATTGCGATTCCCTGGCTGCACCCGCATCTCTAGTCCGATTTGCCGGGTAGCGATTCGTCTCGGAATGCATAGGCGGGGCTTGGGGCGTGATTAATTCTGAAATCCGTGGTTACTCTGTACGCGGCGGGGCTACTTTATGAGAACAAAATCGTTATCCGTCGGGCTGGTTGGTCCAAATGACGCAAACCGTCTCGCCGTCACTCGCGAACTCAGTGGTCCCGAAGTGCGGGTATTGCGGGATTACTACTTGCAGTTTGAGTTTGAGAGTCTGCTTGAGGCCAGGCATGATGTGGTCATCATCGATATTGATCACGATGTGGAAGGCGTGCTCAGCCTCGTTCGAGCTCTTAGCCGAACGCGGCTCATCACGGTGATGGTGTACTCCGCGCATCCGGAACTCCAACTGATGAACCGAGCGCTGGAAGCAGGGGCCAACGAGTTCCTGGTTCTTCCCCTGGCTCCCAATGCGATCTCGGGGGCTCTGCTCCGGGCAGTGGCGCGCCGCTCCCCAACCTCGATCATGGAAGGGAGCGAGTCCGGTCACCTCTTCGTTTTCTTTGGAGTCAAGGGTGGCGTGGGAGTCACGACCATCGCAACGAACTTTGCACTGCTTCTGGCGCAAGAGTCCGGCAAAAGAACCCTCTTGATCGATCTCGACCTTCCCTTGGGGGATATCGCGCTCAATCTGGGTCTCGCGGGCAAATACTCCACCGTGGATGCTCTTGACAACGCCACCAAGCTGGATGCGAATTTCCTTTCCACCGTGCTGCAGAAGTACGGGGACGGCGTGTCCGTTCTGGCCGCGCCAGGGCACTTCATGGCCATGGACGTGAACAGCCGCGCCATCGACAAATTGGTGGCCGTGGCAATGCAGGAATTTGATTACGTGGTCGTCGATTCCGGTTCAAGACTGAATTTCGTCGAAACGGATCTCTACAAATTGGCGGCAACGGTCTACATGGTGACGCAGACCGGGATACCCGAGTTGCGCAATGCCAATCGCCTCATCGACCAATTCCCCGCGGGCGGATACCCGGCTCTTCAGATTGTCGTGAATCGCTCGGCAGCCTCCTTTCATAGCCTGGATGAGAAGACAGTTGCGAAAGCGCTTACCCGGCCGGCAGATTGGAAGGTGCCCAACGATTACGGAACAGCCTTCCGCACCCAGAACACGGGCAAACCGCTTGCCCATGAAGATTCGCCCATCTCAAAGGCCATCCGGGAGATGGCGAGGGCGGCATGCGGAATCAGCGAGACGGAGCCGGAGAACAAGCGCGGGCTGTTCAGTCTCTTTCGCTGGCGACGCGTCGAAGAGGCGATTCGCTGATTGATCCGGGTCAGAATCGCGCCGCGTGACATCACCTGTATTTGCGCAGCACGCCCAGCACGCGGCCCTGGATCGCGACCTGCGAAGCGGGCACGTAGATGGGTTCCATTTCCATGTTGGCCGGCTGAAGGCGAATCAAGTTGCCTTCGGAGTAGTAACGCTTCAGCGTAGTTTCGGCTCCATGCACGAGCGCTACGACGATGTCGCCCTGGCGGGCGGTGCGGGTTTTCTCCACCAGCACGTAATCGCCGCTGATGATGTGCTCGTCGCGCATGGAATCGCCGCGGACCTCGAGCGCAAAGACATCGCGGTTGCCCACCACATCGTGCAGAGAGATGCTTTCGATGCTCTCGGCGGCTTCCACGGGCATGCCGGCAGCGATGCGGCCTGCCAGCGGCAGGCGGTCGCTGGAGCGCGTCCGAGCGCCCGGCGGCAGGACGTCGATGGAGCGGCTGCGGTTGTGCACCCGGTCCAGCAACCCCTTCTTTTCGAGGTTGGTGATGTGTTTGTGCACGGTGGCCAGACTCTTCAGCCCCATGCCCCGCGCGATTTCCTCGAACGACGGCGAATAACCGTTGCGGGTTACGAAGGACTCGAGGAAGTCGAGGATCTCTTTCTGACGCCGAGTGACTGCCATGGGCGCATTATAGCGAATAAAAAGCGAATCGCAACAAGAGATTTTTGCCTGCCATGGGATGCCGGTCACCATGGGAGTCAACAGACGGGCTGGTGAATTGGCAAGGCACAGAGAACGCGCTGCGAACGTTGCTCCCCAGTCTCAGTGTCAGCCATCACACGCCGATGTTCATTGAGCCATTTCGATACATGAACCTGGCGCTCGTCAGATCACGGAATCGTCGCGCTCTCTTTTCTCGTTCCAATCTTGAGTTCTTCCTCATCCCGCCGCACTGTAGAGAGGTCCCGCCACATTAACACTCGTTAAGCCGGGCCGCAAAGAAGCGCTTCCAACGCGGAACCGGCGGTGAGAGGAAAGGGGCGGATGGAAGCGGATACACAGCAGGGTGTGCCGCCGACGGGAAAGGGCTTCATGAGATTGCTGATTGCCGAAGACGACAGAGCGCTTGGAACGTTTTTGAGCCGTGGCCTGGAGGCCGACGGGCACCGGGTGCGTGTGACCTCGGACGGCGGTTCCGCGGTGACCGCCTTCCGCGAAGATTTGCCCGACCTGACGATTCTCGATCTGAACCTGCCGGTGAAGGATGGAGAGCGGGTGCTGGAGGAACTTCGCGTCGTGGATGCCGACCTGCCCATCCTCGTGCTGACTGCCCGGCAGGAAGTGGAGACCCGCGTGCGCTGCCTCGATCGCGGCGCCGACGATTTCATGACCAAGCCATTCAGCCTGCACGAACTGCGCGCCCGCTGCCGGGCGCTCCTGCGGCGGAAGCGAGAGGCGAAACTGGTTCTCCGCGCCGGCGACCTGGAACTCGACCGCATGAATCACACCGCCGTGCGGGCCGGCGAGGGGATTGGACTGACCAATAAGGAATTCGCGCTCCTCGAACATCTGATGCTCAACCGCGGCCAGTGCGTCTCGCGCGTCGAGCTGCTGGAATCGGTATGGAAGCTGGAACCGGCGCAGACGACCAACATCGTTGACGTCTACGTGAATTACCTTCGCCGCAAGCTGAGGGATCCCGCGCCGGGCCGGCTGATTCGCACGGTGCGGGGGAAAGGCTACATGATTCCGGCCGATCGCGAGCTGGCCGGCGGAATCGATCTCGCACTCAGCGCCGCACATTCGTTCAACACCGCGATCCCATCGAGTTTGAAAGTGAATTGATGCGCCCTCGTTTCGGGCCTCTCATCAGGAGAAATCAAGTGCAGCCATTTTCCGTACCTGTTCTTCCATCGCCCCTCGTTCCGCGCCTGCGTCCGCGTACGGCCCTGGTAGCAAGCTCCGACCGGAGCTTCCGTCAACGTCTCAACCAGACCCTTACCGGGCTGCGCTGGCAGGTGCGCGAAGCCGAAACCGGCGCCCAGGCCTGGGCCGAAGCGGAAGCCTCAGTCCCCGAAGCAGTCATCGTCGATTCGTGGCTGCCCGATCTCGATTTAAGCGAATTTCTCCGCGAGTTCCGCGCCTCGTTTCCCAAAGTGGATCTGGTTACGGCGACAGGTCCGGAGTTGGAAGACGGGCCGCGCAGCCCCTACCGACAGGAGTTGCTGCATGCGCTCCGCGTGAGCCAGGACAATGACACAGCCGCGTGGAACGCTCCGGGCGCGCTGGCTGCTTCCTGGTTGACTGCCGAGGCGGCGCAATCGAATTCGGCTTTCCGGCGCGACTCCAAAACCGCCGAGGCGCACGCGATCGGGTTGCCGCGTCCGGCTGGAAGCGATTGCTCGTTGACGAATGCGGTCTTGCCGGGGCCGGCGATCGTTGCTGAAAGGACGCAGGCCCCGGCGAGCGAACGCATTCCGGAACTGGTGGGGAATGCGCCCGCGATGCTCGACGTGAGCCGGCGCATCCGCCTGGTTGCTCCCCGTTCCACCCCGGTGCTCATCGAGGGGCCGACGGGCTCGGGCAAGGAACTGGTTGCCGAGGCGCTGCACCGCTTGTCCACGCGCAACCGGAAACCCTTCGTGGCGATCAACTGCGCGGCGATCCCCGAAGCGCTGCTGGAGGCCGAGCTGTTCGGCCACACCCGGGGCGCGTTTACGGGCGCGGTCCATGGCCGCGTTGGGCGGATCGAATCCGCCGACGGCGGAACCCTGTTTCTCGACGAGATTGGCGAGATGCCCCTCAGCCTGCAATCCAAGCTTCTGCGCTTCGTGGAGAGCGGCGAGCTGCAGCGCGTGGGCGACAACGAAACCGTGAAAGTGGATGTGCGCATTATCGCCGCCACCCACCGGCCGCTCGCGAAGCATACCCAGGAAGGTACTTTCCGCGCCGACCTGTATTACCGGCTGGCCGTGTTCCTGGTTCGCACACCGTCTTTGGCCGATCACGCGCAGGACCTGCCGCTCCTGGTGGAGCACTTCCTCGAGCGGATGGGGCGGGACGAGCCCGTCAAGGGCCTGGATGCAGCCGCGATGGCGAAGTTGAGAGCGCATGACTGGCCCGGCAATGTCCGCGAACTGGAACACGTCCTCGAGCGGGCCGCCATTCTCGCCGGCGACTCCACGGTGATTACGGCGAACGACATCGACTTCGGGTTTCAGGTGAATTGAAGAGCGGGAGGCGCACATGCAGATCGAAACTCTGCTGAGCGACCAGGTCGCACGCTATCTCGACCTGGCGTCGATGCAGGCGAAATTGACGGCCGCCAACATGGCCAATGTGGACACGCCGGGCTACAAGGCCGCCGGCCTGGACTTCGAGGGAGAGATGCGCGCGGCCATCGCGGGCTCTCCGCGGGCGGTGCAGGTGGGACTGGAGGACGGGCTGATCGCTCGCCCGGACGGCAACAACGTGTCCATCGATCGCGAGAGCCTGAACCTGGCGGAGGCGCAGCTCAGGTTCAAAACCGGGGTGGCGATTCTGCGCCAGCAGTACCAGACGGTGATGGATGCGATCCACGCCGACAAATAGCCCGCTGGAAGGGAGCGAACGATGAATCTTTTCGGACTGATGGAGACGTCGGGGAGCGCCATGCAGGCCGAGCGCATGCGCGCCGAGGTGGTGGCGGCCAACATGGCCAACGCCGAGACGACGCGCACTGAGTCGGGTGGGCCGTACCGGCGGCAGCACGTGGTGTTCGCGGCCAACGCAAGTGCTCAGTTCGCCGAGTCGCTCGCCGGCGCGCCGGGAATTTCGACGGGCATGGCGGGATTGCCGGTGTCGATGGGAGCCAGTGTGCGGCAGCCCGCGGGGGGCGTGCACATCGCGCAGGTGGTGGAAGACCCGGCCCCTCCGCTGAAGCGTTACGATCCCGGCCATCCCGATGCGGGACCGGACGGATACGTGGCGTACCCGGATATTAATCCCCTCACAGAGATGGTGGACCTGATGGGGGCCACGCGTGCATACGGGCTCAATGGTTCGGCGGTGCAGGCCGAGAAGGGAATGATCGCGGCGGCGCTGGAGATTGTAAAGACCTAGCCGGTTCCGGCGGACGCGGGCGTGAGAAGAAGGGCAATGGAGGATGACCAGGATGCTGGCGGCAATGACTCAAATCGCAGGTGTGGCGGCGGGAGCGCCAGGGGGGCTGGCGGGAACAGGCATTCCGGCCCTGCCGAATCTACCCAAAGCCGACGAAAAACCGTTTTCGGATTTGATGAATGACGCGGTGGGGGAAGTGAACCGGCTGCAGGATGAAGCGCAACAGGCGGTCGTCGGGCTGATGACCGGATCGGGAGTCGACGTGCACCAGGCCATGATCGCCACCGAAAAGGCGAGCATGGCATTCGAACTGTCGCTGGCGGTTCGCAACAAGGCCATCCAGGCCTATCAGCAGGTGATGAGCATGCAGTTCTAAGGGCCGGGTGATGGCGGCAGATGTCGGGTAGTGCGGAGCGGAACAGCAAGTAAGCAGGACACAGGCAAATGGCGACGGGAACGCAACTGGAAAAGAGCGCGCCGGCAACCCCGGACAAGGCACTGGCGGGCGGGTTGTCGACCTTGTGGGTGCGCACCCGCGTATGGTGGGCGTCGCTCCAGATGGCGCAGCGCAGCTGGGCGGTGATCTCGGCGTTCCTGCTCGTTTCCCTGGTGGGCGGATTGCTCTTTCTTTTGCTGGGTACGGACTGGCGCACCCTCTACGCAAATCTCGATGCCGAGGATGCGCGGCAGATCGGAACCGTCCTGACCCAGGCGCAGATCCCCTTTGACGTGACGTCCGATGGATCGGGAATTCGCGTGCCCGCGGCGCATCTCGACAAGGCGCGCCTGGCCACGGCGGCCAAGGGAGCGGTCCGCAGCGGGAGGCTGGGGTTCGAGATCTTCGACAAGCCCAACTGGGTGGGGTCCGAATTCGACGAGCAGGTCAATTACCAGCGCGCCCTGGAAGGCGAACTGGAGCACACGGTGAGCTCGCTGAGCGATGTCGAATCGGCCCGTGTTCACCTGGTGATGCCGCACGATTCGCTGTTTCGCGACCAGGAGCGCCCCGCAAAAGCTTCGGTAGTGCTGAAGCTGCGCCACCGGTCGCTGGCCGACGGCGAGCCGGATGCGATTCGCAACCTGGTTGCATCGGCAGTGGATGGTTTGACTCCGGATCGCGTCGTCCTGGTGGACGCCGCCGGGCAGGTGCCGCTGGGGACCAGGACCGCGGACGGGTTACGGCTCTCGGCCGAGCAGGCGCTTGAAGAGAAGTTGATCTCTACCCTGGAGCCGGTGACCGGAGTGGGAAATGTACGCGCGTCGGTGACGCTGGACTACGAATCGGCATCGTCGGAAGAGACCCAGGAGACCTACGACCCCGACCAGACGGTAACGCTTTCCATGCAGCGGACCGAGCAGACGACGGGACCGCAACCGGTGGCGGCGGGCGTTCCGGGCACTGCGTCGAATGCGCCGAATTCGCAGGCTCTTCCCGTCTACCCGCAGCAGAGCACTCCCCCGCAGAGCGCGAAGAGCGAATCGGGCACGTACGGCGCGTCGAAAACCGTGCGCCACAAGATGGAGAGCCCGGGCCGCGTGCGGCGCATGACCGCGGCCATCGTGGTGAATGACCGCATGGTGCAGCCGGCGCAAAAAGGGAAATCCGCCGTCTGGCAAAGCCGGTCGCCGGAGGAGTTGCGCAACCTCACCGCATTGGCACAGGCCGCGGTGGGGTTCGATCCCGGGCGCGGGGACAATCTCACGGTGCAGGACTTGCCGTTCGATGCCAATCGCGCGGAGCCGGCCGGATCTGCGGTTACCCGGGCCGTGGCCACCGCGGAAAGTTCGCCGCTGCTCCTGAAGTACGTTGCGCTGCTTGCGGCCCTGCTGGCAGTGATGGGGTTCGGGGTGCGCCCGGCGCTGCGGCGTCTGACGGCAGTTGCAGGCAACGCTCCGGCGGGCGGAGGAAAAGAACTGGCCGCGGCGCGCATGGCGTCGCTGAATCCGCCCGAGCCGCCGCCCATCGATCCGCAGCGCACGCGCGCGCAGCAGATCCTGGAAGAGGTTTCGGGCCATTTGAAACGCGAGCCGGCGCAGAGTTCGCGCCTGCTGCAGAGCTGGATCCATTCCGACTGAGGCGGCCCCGGAACAAGAGCCGGGAGCCGGAACACGAATCCAACCCAGGCATACGGGAAGAGTGTCAGTGGCAGAGCAGGATATTCAGGCCGGAGACGCGAGGAAGCGCAGTGCGGCGCGGGTGAATGGGGCGCGCAAGGCGGCGATTCTGCTGGTTGCCGTGGGAGAGACTCTCGCCAGGGATATCCTCCGCGCGCTGCCCGAGCCGGATGTGCAGCGGCTTACCGAGGAGCTGGCCGATCTTCGCGGTATCAAACCCGAGCTCTCCGCCGAGGTCCTGGAGGAATTCTGGGAGCTGCTCGAGACCCAGAACTTTATGATGCATGGCGGACTGGACTATGCCAGCCGCCTGCTGGTTGAGACCTTCGGCAAGCAGCGCGCGGAGGACCTGCTCATGCAGTTGCGGCGGGCGCAGGAGGAGTCGCAGGGGAACCTGGCCAAGCTGCAGCGGACCGATCCGGCGCAACTGGGCAAGCTGCTGGACAGCGAACATCCGCAGACCATCGCACTGGTGCTGGCGCACCTCGATCCCCGGCGCGCCTCGATGGTTCTCGACAACCTGAGCGAAGAGCACAAGGTGGTCTCCATCCAGCGCCTCGCTGAAATGCGGCAGTTCTCTCCGGAGATGGCGCAGAAGGTAGCTCTCATCCTGCATCGGCGGCTGGAAAGCGTGGGCGACAACGCGCGCAAGAGCTATTCGGGCTTCAGGGCGGTGGCGGATCTGCTCAATCGGCTCAACGCCGAGGAATCGAAGAAGATTCTCGAGAGCATCGAAGAGGGCCAGCCGGAACTCGCGCTCGGCATCCGCAACCTCATGTTCACGTTCGAGGACCTGGTGACCGTGCCGGCGGCGACGATTCGCGAAATTGTTGCGGGCGTCGACAAGCGGCAACTGGCCCTGGCGCTGCGCGGCGCCAACGAC
>Ga0335077_10013952_pt1 | contig 10043 bp, 7 predicted proteins | sample Lox_Sample_31_FD_207151 | JGI IMG/M metagenome (GOLD analysis project Ga0335077, IMG submission 207151) | Soil microbial communities from Loxahatchee National Wildlife Refuge, Florida, United States - Lox_Sample_3.1 | ecosystem: Environmental > Terrestrial > Soil > Wetlands | place: USA: Florida...
GCGCTGGAAGATCTGGGCGATGTTCCATTGATAGTCCGCAGTTCCAGCTTGTTGGAAGACCGCCCCGGTTCGGCCTTCTCCGGAAAGTACAAGAGCCTGTTTCTCGGTAACCGTGGAACTCGGGAAGAGCGCATGGCCGCACTCATGGACGCTATTGCCGAAGTGTATGCCTCGATTTTCGGGCCTGACCCGACAGAGTACCGCGCCGAACGGGGGCTACTGGATGTCCACGAAGAGATGGGCATCATGATTCAGGAAGTTGTTGGCCAAACGGTAGGCAAGTACTTCCTGCCGGTGTGTTCGGGCGTCGCATTCAGCAACAATGAATTCCGTTGGTCCGCAAGGATCAAGCGTGAAGATGGCTTAATTCGACTCGTACCCGGCCTGGGCACGCGGGCTGTTGACCGGGTGACGGACGACTATCCCGTCCTGATCGCACCGGGCCAGCCAAATCTTCGCGCCAACGTGACCGCCGACGAAGTCCTGAAATATTCCCCGAAGAAAGTCGATCTCATCAATCTGGAGACGAATGCGTTTGAGACCGTCGAGGTGCGCCAACTGTTCCGCGATGCCGGGTCAGATCTGCCACAGATCCGCAATCTGGCTTCCTTGGTAAGCCATGAGCGGATGGAACCGATCATCGGACCACTGCCGGACTTCCGCTCACAGGAAGCTGTCTTTACGTTTGAGGGACTAATTCAGAAGACTCCTTTCATCAGCTGCATCCGCGAATTGCTAACCCTGCTCCAGTCTAAGCTCGGTACACCTGTGGATATCGAATTTGCCCACGACGGGAAGAATTTTTATTTGCTGCAGTGTCGTCCGCAGAGTTATGCCGCTGACGCCACCCCCGTCGCAATTCCCCAAAATCTAGCGCGTGATAAGGTTGTCTTTTCGGCAAACCATTTTGTTTCAAACGGCAAAGTTCCGGACATCACGCACATTGTTTACGTGGACGCAGAAGCCTATAGCCATCTTCCGGATGAACGAGCACTGCGTGACGTAGGACGTGCTGTCAGCCAATTAAACAAACTCCTACCCAAACGGCAGTTCATCCTGGTTGGCCCTGGACGCTGGGGGAGCCGCGGCGACATCAAGCTGGGGGTGCCGGTCACGTACTCCGACATCAATAACACTGCGATGTTGATTGAAGTCGCGCGGCAGCAGGGGAACTACCTGCCAGAACTCTCTTTCGGAACGCACTTTTTCCAGGACCTAGTGGAGGCCTCGATCCGTTATCTCCCGCTGTATCCCGATGATCCCAACATGGCTTTCAATGAGGTTTTTTTCAGGCGCTCCCGTAATGTCCTTCAGGAATTGCTACCTTCATTCCCGCACCTTGAAGACACGCTGCGAGTCATTGATGTTCCGTTGGAAACTGGGGGGCTCGTTCTGCGAGTGCTCATGAACGCAGACCTGGACCAAGCGGTTGGTTTTCTGTCTCCTCCTCAGCAAAACGTGGGAGCGGCCGGTGCGCTAAAAGAGACTGTAGAACGGGCAACGGACGAGCACTGGCGTTGGCGCTTCCGCATGGCGCAGCGAATTGCGTCCGAGCTCGACCCTCGAAGGTTCGGAGTCAAGGCGTTCTACCTGATTGGCAGCACGAAGAATGCAACCGCAGGCCCCGCCAGCGATATTGATGTCCTACTGCATTTTGATGGCACAGAGAATCAGCGAAATGATCTTTTGCTTTGGCTGGATGGCTGGAGCCGTTGTCTCAGTGAAATGAATTTCTTGCGCACCGGCTACCGCACCGAAGGCCTTCTGGACGTTCATGTAATCACAGACAAGGACATTGCCGAACGGTCCAGCTTTGCCGTGAAGATCGATGCCATCACAGACCCTGCTCGCAAACTGCCAATGCTGGAGTCAACGCCCTGAGCTAAAGCAGTTCCCGGGTTGACTGCTCCGGAGATGACAGATCTAAGCGTACTAGGGCCAGTTCCGGACCATCGTGCGCGGCATTCAGGCAAACCGTCCTACCGATCCGGATTTTCCACTCCCCCGATATCCGCGCCGATTCGTGTACGTGGCCGTGCATGGTTACGAGCGGCTGCCGTTCTTCAATGAATCGCCGAACCGCGACACTTCCGACATGCACGTCCAGCGGAACGTTCTCGTAGTACTTCCCGTCCAATGCTGCACGATCCAGTAGCGTGTCGTATGGAGGCGTATGGATGAGAAACAGGCCTCGATCAAGAGGATCCTGCCCCACAAGCCTCATAAGATCATCCTGGATCGTCACCCACTTGAGTTCGCTTCTTTCTAATGGCACAGTCCGATAGCCCTCCTCGGGAGAAAGACAGCCGGGCGGAACATGGCGCGACACGTCATAGCGCTCCCAGTCTTTCAACAAGAAGGGGGTTGGGGGAACGTAGGCGAGTCCATAAACTGAAAAGTCCCCCCAGATGTGCTTCTGCACATGCATGTAATGCCAAAGGCCCTCGACCTCGGCGTCCATCAAGTCTTCCTCCACACGCCGCGGGTCATCATTGCCTAGAATTAGAAAGACTTCTGGATATTCCATGCCTAGCGTGTTCCGGATTCTACGGAAGGCCGGAACAAGATAGTCAGAAACGAAGTCACACTCTCCGCCCGGACCAGCCCAGACAGACACGTGTGGAAGCAAATCGCCCCCAAGGAAGACTGCTTGAGGGTGTTCGTTAAGAATTGCCCCGAGCAGCTTGTGGTATCTGTCACTTCTCCCGTGCAGGTCGGTAACAAAAAAGCAGGGAAACATGATTTTCACCTATTCTAGTGGATGCGAAGCAGGTAGGACTAGATCTGCTTCTTGTTCTCAAGTTTCAACGAAACGCGGGGTCTTCAGGCAGGAATCTGAGAGCAACGAAGCGGTCGAGCCGGATACCTTTGTAGACCAAACCCATCCTGACCCCGCCGAGTTGTTCGGGAATGCGGTAGTGGAACACGGTCTAGCGATGAATCGACCCGAATCCACCATTGAGCGACAGTTTAGGTTGCGTGCGTAAAAAGCCTACGCGCGGCTTGGAAAAGCACATGGGTTCATAATCCACCTTAGAGACGGGACGGGTTCCGTGGAACTTCCCTTCGAGCAGGCACTGATTGAGGTCTGGCGGCAGGCGCTCGTCGAGAACGCCGAGACCGTTGCGCTGGGCACAGAGCGTTACCCTGTTCAGCGTACCGCCAAGCGCCGACTCCGGCAGGTGGATTTCGTTCTTGATGGGGATGAAATTCGCGGGTTAGAACAAAATCCCGAAACCAAATCTCAGTGGGCGCGATTGGCGCGTGCTGGCAAAAAAGCAATGCAATTTCTCCGCGAGGGGCGATACGTGGCGAACGTGGCGGAAGGCAAGGTCACTCTCTACGGTAAGGCAGGTGCCATGGGTCGGTGAGGAGTCCCACTGGTTGCTTCGTTTACCACTGGCCGTCTGTTGTCCGGCGAAAATAGCGCCGCAGGTACAGACATAGTATCGCAACGCATACCAGCACCGCGCAGCCAATGACCAGCCATTCGGGCAGGTCGGGATACACAACCGCATCGAGAACATGCACGAGAAACGGTCCGTGCTTGGGTTCGATACCTGCGCGAGCTTCGAGCCACCTTTCAGCGACGGTGAGCGGGCACGGCAGCCAAGGAACCGACTCGATGACGATGGCGTAGGTCAGGGAAGCAATGTGCAGGGTCCGCAGAAGACGGCGGTGGCGCGTCACCGTCCAGCCCAGCAATACCCAGCCGGACCAAAGCAGGTGCAGGAACAGGACGGCTTCCGCGAGAGCACGTGCTGCAAAAATGGGAAAGCACCTCCCTTTGCGGCCTAAGGGTCACCTCAGATGCATAATGCTCCTATGTTGTGCCGAAAACACTCGCGCCAGCGTAGCCCGGTCCCGATCCGGGCCGGGATCTGACCGTCACCGGAGGAGGCCGTCGAAGAGAACGATGTCAGAGTCGCCTTCGCCGACCGCGGCGTAGATGAATCTGTTGTCAGGGGACCAGGTTACGCGGCGGGCCATGAAGGTGCGACGGTCGCCAAAATCGGTGATGGGATGCATCTTGCCGTCGGAGGTGGAGAGGAGCCAGAGGTTGGTGGCGAACTTGTCGTTGAGTGTAAGTGAGAGCCATTTGCCGTTGGGAGAAAGGACTGGGTGGAGACCTTGCCAGGAGGGAACGCGATGTCCGGAGATCGGTGCAAGGAGACGGGAAGGCGCAGAGTCCGGCTGAGCGGCGCGGATTTCGTAATCCCAGAGACCGTTCACAGGCTCCAGAACCTTTGCATAGTAGAGTGTGGAGCCGTCAGGAGAAATCGCCGGACCGTTGGTAGTTTCGCGGCGCACTTCCACGGGAGGGGGGCCGGAAGTGGGCATTTTCATGATGTGGCTAGGAGAACCATCCACGCTGCCAGCGACGTCGACATAATAGACCCACCGGCCGTCAGGTGACCAGTTAAGCCAGGAAGCCCTCGGAACAAATTCAAGGTTCTCGCTGCCGTCCGGACGGACGGACCAATAGGCCACCGAGTTAGTGCCTTGGCCGAAAATCTGGCGGGCGTAGGCGATGCGGGAGCCGTCGGGAGCCCAGAGAGGAACGCCCACTATGAGATTCGGGTCTTTTTCAAAAGTGATCTGGCGGCTCTGACCTGAAGCCAGCTCGAGAACCCAGAGGTTGCCGTGTCCGCCGGTGTCGGAAAGATAGACCAGTTGCCGTCCGTCGGGACTAAGGCTGGGGGTTTGAACTTGAGCGGTTTGGTGGGAGATGCGAGTGGAGTGAAGGACGTTTTCTGCCGGGGCAGAATCGACGGGGAACCTCCAAATATCAAAACTGATATGAAGACGGCTGGAAACCAAACGGCCGTGAGAATCGACATCCGGAGAAGCGTCACTCTCGGCGCCAAAGGTAAGCTGTCGTGGATCACCGCCAGTGCGACGAATTCGCCAGAGATGAAGTGTGGGGAGATAGAGGAGCGTGGAGCCGCGCGAATCACTGAAGACGAAACCGGAGGAGTCGGGGAGCCAGGAGAATCCGGAAAAGAGCGAATTATCGTGGGTGACGCGGTAGGGGACGCTGCCGGAGGAGGAAACATAGAACAGATCGTCCGACCAACGATCAAAGGCCAGGATAAAAGCGATGGAGGAGTCTTCAGGGGACCAGCGAGGCTGCCGGCAAGAGGTTTTTGACGGGAATTGGGCGAGGACATGAGGATAGGCAGCGTTACGATCGGTGCGGACGAGTTCGATCTTGCCGGCGTTGAGGCGGAAAAAGGCGAGTGATTTTCCGTCATGGCTAGGGTCAACTTCGCTGAGGCTTTCAACGAGGCGGCGGGGAGTTCCACCGAGGGCGGAGATTTCCCAGACGACGGCTTGATGGGAACCCTCCGTGGGAGGCGTGTAGTAGAAGAGGGAGGCGGAATCCGGAGACCAGCGGGGAGAAAAATGATCGCCAGGATCGCGGGTCAGTTGGAGGGGAACGCCACCCGCGAGAAGACGAACCCAGATCTGCCGCGAACCGGAAGAGTCGGAAACAAATGAGACAGATTTGCCATCGGGCGAGAGGGCCGGGCTTTCTTCCAAACCATAGAAGTCGGTCAAGCGCTGAAACTGAATTGTGGATATCGAGGAATGAGAGAGTTCGCGGCCGCGAAACCACCAGGAAAGCCCAGCAGCAGCGAAAATGAGAGTCACGGAGATGAGCCAGGGAAGAAAGCGGATCAAGTGGATGGAGCTGCCGGTTTCCGGGGCGAGTAGGTTCAGAACAGAGCTGCTTCCGGACTCAACTGTGGAGATGAGTGAGTCGAGTTGAAAGGAGAGATCACGGGCGGACTGGAAACGTTCGCTAGGGGATTTTTCGAGGCAGCGGCGAGTGACGCGTTCGAGAGGGGGAAGGATTTTGGTGCCTGGAGGGAACGGCGGTGGATCCTGGTGAAGGATGGCGGAGACAAGATCGGCATAGTTGTCACCCACGAAGGGGCGCTGGGCGGAGAGCATCTCGTAGAGGACAGCGCCGAGACTGAAGATGTCAGAGCGAGTGTCGGTAGTCTGGCCGCGGGCCTGTTCGGGAGACATGTAGGCGGCAGTACCGAGAATGATGCCGGAAGCAGTCTGAAGAGTGAGGGTAGCGTCACCAGGAGAATCGGGGGAAGAAAGACGAGCCAATCCAAAATCGAGAATCTTCACTTGGCCGTCCGAGCAAATGAAGACGTTCTCGGGTTTGATGTCGCGGTGGGCAATGCCCTTTTCGTGGGCGGCACCGAGGCCGCGAGCAACTTGGGAGGCAATCTCGATGGATTTGCGCTGGGAGAGCGCCCCAGCTTGAAGGCGTTGGCGAAGCGATTCTCCATCGAGGAGTTCGGTGACGATGAAGGGAATGTCGTCTTGTGTGCCAACGTCGAGGACGGCGAGGATGTTGGGGTGATTGAGCTGGCCGCTGGCACGGGCCTCGCGCTCGAAGCGTAGGCGGCGGTCCTGATCCGCACAAAAATCACGAGGAAGGATCTTCAGTGCGACGTCGCGGTCGAGACGGGAATCGTGTGCGCGGTAAACTTCACCCATTCCGCCCGCGCCTAGGGGGGCGATGATTTCATAAGGTCCTAGCCTTGTGCCAACGGGGAGTGCCATCGCGTTTGGGAATTATACAGGTTCAGAGGACCAAAGGATCGACAACTGTCCACAGGGTGGCCTCAACTCCTGGACGTCGTCACCCCAGGCCCCTTTCCGCAGAAGACAAAACAGACACTCTCAGGTCCGGATTACTTTTGTTTTCAGGTCATCTGACGGGTTTCGCTGGGAAGCAGGGAAAAATAACTGTCTTGCCACAAGATCGGCCGCACTTCGTCATCCTCGAGGACATACCGGCTGACGTGACCACTCAGCGGGCGCACGACCTTACGGCCTGTCTTGTTATTCGATCTGGGATCCTGGGATCCTGTGGGATCCTTGACTCGAACTGACTTGCGCCCTAGAATTTGCGCCTCTGATGTTTCCTCCCCAGGAATCGGTCTAGGAGCCCCCGCATGCGCGTTCTCGTCGAAGTGGTGATCGCAACGGCACTTCTGGTACCCGTCGCGGTGGCCCAGAAACCCCCGACTCCGACGCCTGCGCCCCTGCCTTCCACACCTCCAAGCCGCCCTACGATTCCCGCCCCCTCGAGTTCAGAGCCAGGTCAACCAGGAGAGGAACGTGTGATGTTTCTCCGAGGGCGCGTTGCCACGAGCGACGGCACGCCTGTTCCAACCGATGCTATGGTTGAGCGGATCTGCAACAACAAGGTGAGTCAACAGGTGTATGCATCCTTCCACGGCGATTTCAGCATGCAATTGGGATCGCGGGCCGATTCTTTCCTCGACGCTAGCGGCGACCCGACTTCGCATTCTGGCGCCGCGAGCAAGGATCCGATGATGGGAATTTCAAGACGTGAGTTGACGAATTGTGAGCTACGGGCCTCGGCGGCCGGTTTTCATTCCCCTGTCATCGGCCTGGTGGGCCTCGACGCCTTCGACAGCACAATTGACGTGGGCGTCATTGTGGTGCAGAGAGGTGCAAAGATCGAAGGCATGACCCTGAGCGCCACTCCCTACAAAGCACCCAAAGATGCCAGAAGAGCTTATGAGAAAGGCGTCGAGGCCGAAAGGAACGGCAAGCTTGCCAATGCGCGCGAGTATTTTGAAGAGGCAGTGAAGATCTACCCCAAGTACACAAGTGCGTGGTTTCGGTTGGGTACCGTTTTACAAAAGGAAAACCAGAAGGATGCGGCTCGCAAAGCATATACGCAAGCCACGACCATCGACACCAGGTTCCTGCCACCATACATGTCGCTCGCGTCTATGGCCTATGAGGAAGGAAATTGGACCGTGGTCCTGACTCTTACTGATCACATCTTGGATCGCGATCCGTTGAATCACGTCGACGTGACTGGTTACGTCATGGATCTCGATCCCTTAGGTTGCACCGACGCCTATTTTTATAACGCGGTCGCAAATTACAAGCTCAACAGGATGGAAGCTGCCGAAAAGAGCGGGCTCAAGGCGGAACACCTGCTTACTCGTTTCCCGCAAGTGCATCTCCTATTGGCTGAAATCTTCACAAGAAAAAACGACCACGCCACTGCGATCTCAGAGGTTCAGACTTACTTGGAGTTAGCTCCGCATGCGAAAAACGTGGAACAGGTACGGGAGCAGTTGGCAAATTTGGAGAGACGGAACGGCTCAGTGTCAACAGTGAAAAACCCGATCACAAGTGAATAAAATTGCGGGTTAGTTCGCCGGAGTTCTCCACCGCTTACACCACCATTCCATCAAACCTCTTGATTCGGAGGATTTGGCCAGTTTTCTAAACTCCTGGGGGATCACTCGGATTGCAATTCGCGAGGTTCCCGGGTAGTGGGTGCTCCTTCGCCCTTTTCCTTTTGGACGAGGAACCAAGGCTAGTCTGGAATTCTCTGTAGCTAAGTCTGTTCAAAGATATTATGCCGCTTTCGGCACATCCCTTGCTAGCTTGGTGTGTTTTCGTGTTTGATATTTACATGCGGGAGACTCGACAGGAGGAACGCCGGCGCAGCCGCCGCATTCGCATTGGCCAGCCTCTCAAAGTGCGCCCGTCCGATCCTCGCGATGCCCACTTCGTGGAAACCCCCACCACCAAAAACCTCTCCCGCGACGGCATCTACTTCCTCTCCAAAAACAAAGTCTATTACGAAGGTATGCGCCTCTTCATCACGATCCCCTTTCACGTTCCCAGTGATCCTCTCGATCAGGAGTACATCGGCCAGGTCATCCGCATCGAGAATCTGCCCGACGGCAAGCGCGGCATCGCCATCCAACTCCTTTCTTCCGTCGGCATAAAGCCCGTCATAGCCACCACTGGCACCAAGAAAAACTACTGACTCCCTTTTGCTCCTTTCTTTGCTCTGTGCCCTCTGTGACAGACACTATTGAAACTCGGCAAAGAGGCGCGAGTGCAGAATGCAAAGGATTTAAGAAGCTTTTGCTTCGTCAAAAACTCGTCCGCCCCGGACATCGACGTCCAGGCATCACGCCCACGAACACATGCAGTTCAGGCCGCATTCTTGTCGTTGGATGTTTTCGTCCGAGGCTAACGGGCCGCTGCGATCACTGCGGTCGGGACAAGCCGCACCATGAAGATGGTTTCGCTGAAATCAGCGCAAGGTCTTTGGACTGAATATTGAGAACCAAGTTGTGGTTAGGGGAAGGGTTGCTTTCGCGTCCTGAAAAGCCACCTCACGTGCGATTAAGTTCGATCGAATTCCAGGAATCCCTGGGACAACGGGGGACGACTCGCGTAGCCGCGAGCGAAAACCTTTGCACAATCGTGATCGTCGATTGAAACGCCAGAGTTAGAGTATTTCCATAAATAATGTAGCTAGCAAAGGGGCTGAGTTTGTGGCAGAGTGTGTTCATGCGAGCCATTCCGATTCCCATCCGCCAGCGCATTTTGCAGCTCTACGAGCGCGGCAAGAGCACCCGGGAGATCGCGCAGTTTTCCGGCTTCTGTGTCGCTGCGGTGCGCCGCGTGCGCCAACAGTTTCGCCAACGCGGCACCCTGGAACCCCTGACGCATTTGTGTGGTCGCAAGACGCTGCTCACCGCGGAGCGCAAACAACGGCTGCAGCAACTGTTGGCCGAGCAGCCCGACGCCACCTTGGCCGAATTGGGCGCTCGTATGGACCGGCGCTTCCGCACTTCTACCATCGATCTCTGGCTGCGGCGGCTGGGTTGGAAGTTAAAAAAAAGCTCTGGCCGCCGCCGAACAAGAGCGACCGAACGTGGCCGAAAAAAGAGCGCGTTGGCATGAGCAGTTGTCCAGCGAACCGATTGTCCATTTGGTGTTTGTAGACGAAAGCGGAGCCAACACCAAGATGACGCGTCTGCGTGGGCGCGCCCTGGGTGGGCAGCGACTGCGGGCACGCATCCCGCTGGGACGCTACCAAACCAGCACGTTGATCTCCGACCTGTGCCTGGACGGTCCCTGCGCTCCTTGGCTTTTTGAAGGCCCCATGAACGGCGAAATGTTCCTGGCTGGGGTGCAGCAGGGCCTGGCACCCACGCTGCGCTCCG
>Ga0335077_10013953_pt1 | contig 10042 bp, 7 predicted proteins | sample Lox_Sample_31_FD_207151 | JGI IMG/M metagenome (GOLD analysis project Ga0335077, IMG submission 207151) | Soil microbial communities from Loxahatchee National Wildlife Refuge, Florida, United States - Lox_Sample_3.1 | ecosystem: Environmental > Terrestrial > Soil > Wetlands | place: USA: Florida...
TCGGGCCCGCCTCCGCGTCGGTCGCGACCCGGCCGAGCAGCAGGCGCTTGGCCGCGGCCACGTACACGTTGCCGGGCCCGGTAATGGTGTCGGCCGGCGCGCAGTCCTCGGTGCCGTAGCCGAGCATAGCGATCGCCTGCGCCCCGCCGGCCGCGTGCACCTCGGTAACGCCGAGCAGCGCGCAGGCGCCGAGCACCGCCGGGTGCGGCAGGCCGTGGTTCTCCCGGCGCGGCGGCGACGCCACGGCGATCTCGGCCACCCCCGCCACCTGCGCGGGGACCACGTTCATCACGACCGAGGACGGGTAAGCGACCAGGCCGCCCGGCACGTAGACGCCGGCCCGGCTCACCGGGACGTAACGCTCGGTCACGGTCGCGCCGCCGCCGAGCGTGGTAACCGAGTCCGGCGGCAGCTGCGCCTCGTGCACCACGCGGGCCCGGCGCGCCGCCTCCTGCAGCGCGGCCCGCACCGGTGCGGGCAGGCCGTCCAGCGCGCCGGCCAGCATCTCCGGCGGGACCCTGGTGCTGGCCAGGTCCACGCCGTCGAACCGGCGGGTCTGCTCCCTGACCGCGGCCGCGCCGCGCTGGCGCACGTCCTCGCAGACCGGGCGCACGGCCCCCAGCGCCGCCTCGACGTCCAGGCGCGCCCGCGGCAGCACCCCGTCGAGTCGCCGCCGCCCGAGACCGGACGCCGCCTCCCCGCGCAGATCCACCCTGGTGAGCACCTGGACAGCCTAATCGCGCGGCCAGAACTTCCCCTCCGCGCGCAGAAAGTCAGCCGCGGAGGGCAACGTCTCCTATACCGTCAAAGGTCCCCCTATCCGGGGACAGCGCCGTGAGGGTCACCGCGGCGGTTTCCGGCACGCTCAGTCGCGCCCGTCCGAGCCCGGACGGGCGCCAGCGGGACGGACGCCATCGGGGCGCGCGCTAGCGGAACGGCGCACGGACAGCGGCGAACGCGGGAGCAGCGCATGAACGTCGGCAAGCTCGGCCGGGCCGGGGCCTGGCGCCCGGCCGCGGCGGCCCTGGCCGCCCTGGTGACCGCCAGCGGGGGGCTGGCCGTGACGGCCCCTCCGGCGGCGGCCCTGACCGCCACGGTGACCCCGGCCGGGTCCGCCCGGACGGTGACGCTGATCAACGGGGACCGGCTCGCGGTGGCCGTGAGCCCGTCCGGGGTGGCGGCGGCCACGGCCGGCGGCGCGGGCGGGCTCGCGTCGGCGCTGATCCGGCTGAGGCTGGCCGGGCAGGCCTACGAGATCCCGGCCGACGCGCTGCCCTACCTGAACCGGGGCCTGAGCCCGGACCTGTTCGACCTGGGCCCGCTGCTGCGGGCGGAGGCCGGGGGGCGGCTGCCGGTGCGGGTGAGTTACCGGGGGGCACTGCCCGCGCTGCCCGGGGTGCGGATCACCCGGTCGGGCGGCGGGATCGCGCAGGGGTACCTGACCGCGGCCTCGGCGCCGGCCTTCGGCGCCGCGCTGGCCCGGCAGTTCGCCGCCGACCACCGCAGGGGCAGCTACGGCACCGACGGCATGTTCGCGGGCGCGGTCTCGATCGGGCTACCCGGGGCCGCGGCGCCGACCCGGCCGGACTTCCCGATGCACACGCTGACCGTGACCGGGACCGACCTGGCCGGCCAGCCGGACACCGGCGACGTGGTGGGGGTGTTCAACGTCGACAACCTGCTGAAGTTCGGCGACCCCATCGAGACCAGCAACGTCTTCGACCAGGGCGTGGCCAAGTTCAGCGTCCCGGCCGGGCACTACATGGCGATCGGGCTGTTCTTCGACATCACCGCGGCGGGCCCCACCGGGATGCGGGTGGTGACCCTGCCGCAGTTCACCGTGGCCGGCGACACCACGGTGGCGGTGAACGAGCCGACCGCGACCAGCGAGGTCGCGATGGTGACGCCCCGGCCCGCGGTCGTCAGGGACATCACGTTCGGCATCACCCGGCTCACCGCCCACGGCGACCTCATCGAGGACGCCGTCGACGCCGGGAACCTGCCGGTGTGGACGAACGTGACCACCACGCCGGTCACGGTCGGCACGCTGCACGCCGCCGCGACCGGGTACCTCACCGCGCGGGCGGGCGGCCCGCGGTACGAGTACGACCTGGCCTTCGCCGGCCCGAGCGGGCTGATCGGCCCGCAGCGGTACGTGGTCACCCCGGCCAGCCTCGCCACCGTGCGCGCGGGCTACTTCCAGCAGGGCAAGTCGGTGGGCGGCTGGGCTCCGTCCAGCATCTTCGGCTTCGACATCACCGGCGGCATCGCGATCCTGTTCGCGGACATCTTCCCGTTCGGGCTGCCGCGGACCGGGACCCAGTACTTCTCGGCCGGTCCCGCACTGTACTGGTTCAACCAGTACTGGCAGTCGTTCGCGACCCTGTCCGGCGGCCAGTCCGACGCGGCGCGCGCGTTCACCCCCGGCGAGGTGACGAGCCAGGACTGGAACGCCGGGCCGCTGCATCCCGGGCCCAACGTCAACCTGCTGGGCCCGGGCAACCCGCTCCCCGCGCTTTCCTCGGCCAGCCGGGCCGGGAACACCCTCACCCTGTGGATCACCCCGTTCAGCGACAACACCCCGGGCCACACCGGCACCGGCTTCCTGAGCGGCGTATTCGGCGGGCCCCCGGTCACCGGCCGCTACCAGCTGGACCAGAACGGGAAGAAGATCGCGGCCGGGACCGCGGCCACGGGCCCGCCCGACCTGATCCTGCAGGCCCGGCTGAGCCCCCGGCCGGCCACGCTGCGGCTGGCGCTGACCACGGCGCGCACCGGTTATCTCTACCAGCTGTCCCCGGCGACCAGCACGGTGTGGACGTGGCGCACGGCCCGGCGGCCCGGAGCCAGGCTTCCCGCGGGCTGGCTGTGCGCCGACCTGACCCGCACATGCGCCGTGCAGCCGATGATGACCCTGCTCTACCGGGTGCGGGCGCTGGCCACCAACGGCTCGGCCCGGACCGGGCGGCAGCTGGTCGGTGTCACGGCCGGGCACCTGCAGCTCGCGCGGGCCGCCGCGATCACCGGGCTGACCGCGCAGGTGTCGGTGAACGACGGCCGGACCTGGCGGGCCGTCCCGGTGCGGCCGGCCGGCGGCACCCGCTTCGACGTGACGTTCAACGCCCCGCCCGGCAGCTACGTGAGCCTGCGGGTGCACGCCGCCGACGCGGCCGGCGGCCAGATCACCGAGACGGTCATCCGCGCCTACCGGATCGCGCCGTGACCGCGGCCGGGCCGCGGTCCAGACCAGGAGCATGCCGATGAACCTGCGCAGCGTCCTCGCCACGGGCTTCGCCGCGGTGGTCGCGTTCGGCGCGGCCGCGGCCGCCATCCCCGGTTCCGCCGCGGCCGGGACCGCCAGCCCCGGTTCCGCCGCGGCGGCGGGCGGCGGGCCGATGCGGGCCGCCTGCCACCCGGCCGGCCCGCGGGTCGAGCGGTGCTTCGTGCTGTTCGCGCCGCAGCAGCGGCTGAACGCGGCGATCGCCGCCGGGGCGAGGGGGCCCGCGGCCGTCCCGGCCGGCTGGGGCGCGCGCGCCATCGAATCGGCCTACAAGCTACCGGTCGCCCGCAACCCCCGTCAGACCGTGGCGGTGGTGGACGCGTACCGGACCCCGGCACTGGCCGCGAATCTGGCCGTCTACCGCCGGGAGTACGGGCTGCCGGCCTGCACCGCCGCCCGCGGGTGCCTGCGGATCGTCAACCAGCGGGGCCAGGACTCGCCGCTGCCGGTCTCGGGGGTGCCGTCCGGCTGGGATGTGGAGACCATGCTGGACGTCTCGATGGTGTCCGCGGCCTGCCCGCGCTGCAAGATCCTGGTCGTGGAGGCCCGCAGCGCCGACGTCTCCGACCTGGGCGCCGCGGAGAACACGGCGGCGCGGCTGGGCGCCCAGGTGATCTCCAATAGCTACGGCACCCAGGAGTCAGGGTTCAGCCAGGCCTACGCGGCCGACTACGACCACCCCGGGCACCTGATCGTGGTCTCGTCGGGCGACCTCGGCTTCACGGCCGCGAACTTCCCGGCCAACCTGACCACGGTCACCGCGGCCGCCGGCACCCAGCTGGCCCGGGCGCGCAATGCCCGCGGCTGGTCCGAGCGGGTGTGGAACATCGCGGAGGCGGGCGCATCGGGCAGCGGCTGCTCGGCGTACGTGGCGAAGCCGCCCTGGCAGCACGATCCGCACTGCGGCATGCGCACCGTGGCCGACGTGTCCGCCCTGGCCTGGAACGTGCCGATCTACGAGAAGGTCCAGGGCGGGTGGCTGACGGTGGGCGGAACCAGCGCCTCCTCGCCGCTGATCGCCGGGGTGTACGGCCTGGCCGGCAACGCCGCGAAGATCACCCCCGGATACCCGTACGCCCACGCGGGGGCGCTGTTCGACGTCACCGCCGGCAACAACGACTGGTTCAACCTGGCGGGGGGCGCGACCTGCGGCTACGACTACCTGTGCACCGCGAAGCGGGGGTACGACGCGCCGTCCGGCCTGGGCACGCCGGACGGCACCGGCGCCTTCTGACGCCGCCCCCGGTGAACCGGGTGTGACGTCGCGGGGGACAAATACCGAAAAGCGAGGGGTGCCGTTGGCTCGCCGAGCCGCCTCCGGCGAGGATGAGCGTGTGGGCTGGATCGAACTCGACGGGGCGGTCAACGTGCGGGACCTCGGCGCGCTGGCCACCGATGACGGCCGGGCTACCGCGCCCGGCCGGTTGCTGCGCGGCGACAACCTGCAGGATCTCTCACCGTCTGACGTGCGGACGCTCGTCAGCGGGATCGGGCTGACCACGGTCGTGGACCTGCGCAGCCCCTGGGAGGTGGCGTCCGAGGGTCCGGGACCGCTGACCCGCGTCGGGTCCGTCCGCCACGCGTACCACTCGGTGCTGCCCGAGGGCGGCGCGGCCACCGACGCCGCCGCCGCGCTCGCGAGCAGGCGGGACGAGACCCGGCTCGACGGAGCCCGGTCCCGCTACCCCGACGACATCCGGTGCGGTTACTACCTCGGCTACCTGGAGGACCGCCCGGACCAGGTGGCCGCGGCGCTGCGCAGCATCGCGGGCGCAGCGGGCGCGGCGCTGGTGAACTGCGCGGCGGGCAAGGACCGGACCGGCGTGGTCGTGGCGCTCGCGCTGACCGCGGTCGGCGTCCGGCGGGACGCGGTAGTCGCCGACTACGCGGCCAGCGCCGAGCGCATGGAGGCGATCCTGGCCCGGCTGCGTGCCTCGAAGACGTACGCGTCCGACATCGACAGCACTCCGGCGGCCGAGCAGGCGCCGCGGCCGGAGACCATGGACGCGTTCCTCGGCCAGCTTGACAAGCGCTACGGCGGGGCCCTGGGCTGGCTGGACAGCCACGGGTTCGGCGCCGACGACGTGCGGACGCTGCGGGCGAAGCTGCTAGCGGCCTGAGCTCATTCCGCGCGCCGGGCGATGAGGCCCTGCCACGGGCCGAGCGCCCGCCCGCCGGCCGGCTCCCCCCCGCCGGTGGTGAGCAGGACCTCGCCGGCCGGGCAGGGCAGGGCGGCCGGCTGGTCGCCGAGGTTCACCGCGACCACCAGATCGCCGGCGCGGTAGGCCCACAGCCCCTCCCCCGCGGCCGCCGCGATCCGCTCGTAGGCCGCGATCCGGCCGCCGAGCTCGGCCCGGCGCAGGGCGAGCAGGCGGCGGCACAGCCCGAGCACGGACCCCGGGTCACCGCGCTGGACGGCCACGTTCCGGACGGCGTGGTCGCCGAGGGGAAGCCAGGGCGTCACGCCCGCCGCGGTGAACCCGCCGGCCGGCGAGGCGTCCCACGGCATGGGGGTCCTGGCCCGGTCCCGGCTGCCGTCCCAGCCGCCCCCGGAGGCGGACATCTTGTCCCGCCGCAGCCCGGGCGGGACCGCGACGTCGGTCATCCCGATCTCGTCGCCGTAGTACAAGACGGTGGTCCCCGGCAGCGTGGCCAGCACCAGCAGCGCCAGCCGGGTCTTGCGCTCGTCTCCCCCGCACCAGCGGCTCGGGAAGCGCCCGACGTCATGGTTGGACGCCGTCCACACCGGGCACGCCCTGGCGGGCAGCCGGGCCAGGGTCGCGCCGACCACCCCGGACAGGTCCCCCGCGGCCAGGGGCGCGAACACGAACGGGAAGTTGAACGCGAGCTGCAGCTCGTCGTCGTGCCCGTAGAACGCGGCGAGCCGGCCGAGGTCGCGCACCCACGTCTCGCCGAGCAGCAGCCGCGGCGGCCGGTAGCCCGCGGCGATCCGCCGCCAGTCGCGGTACACGCCATGGGTCTCCGGCCGGTTCGCGCTGTAGGTCATCTGCTGGCCGAACCGGCCCGCCAGCGGGTCCGGGCTCGTCACCGGGGGGTTGTCGCGCAGCTCGGCGTCCTTGTACAGGCCGTGCGCCACGTCGATCCTGAACCCGGCGACCCCGCGATCGAACCAGAACCGGATGATCTGCTCGAACTCCCGGTGCACCGCGGGCTCGCGCCAGTTCAGGTCGGCCTGGCTGTCCAGGAACAGGTGCAGGTAGTACTGGCCGGTCGGCTCGTGCCACGCCCACGCCGGGTCCCCGGTGGCGTTGATCCAGTTGTTCGGCGGGCCGCCGCCCGGCGCCGGGTCGGCCCAGACGTAGTAGTCACGGTGGCGTGCGCCCCGGCCGCTGGCGGCGTCCACGAACCAGGGATGCGCGGTGCTGGTGTGGTTCGGCACGAGGTCGAGCAGCACCCGCAGCCCGCGGGCGCCGGCCTCGGCCACGAGCCGGTCGAGGTCCGCCAGCGTGCCCAGGTCCGGGTGCACGCCCAGGTAGTCGGAGACGTCGTAGCCCCAGTCCTCGTCCGGCGAGGGCATCGTCGGCGACAGCCAGACGCCGTCCACGCCGAGCCAGGACAGGTAGCCCAGGCCCGCGATGACCCCGCCCAGGTCGCCGTAGCCGTCGCCGTCAGTGTCCCGCCACGACCGGACGTAAAGCTGGTAGAGCACGGCCCCGTGCCACCAGCGCCGTCCGCCTGGGTTCTCGTCCATCTGCCTCCGATCCGGGATCGCCCAGAGCCTACGCGGGCCGGCGCCGCGCTTGCTTTCGCCCTCCGCCCGGCCGACACTGGACGGGTGAGTTGGGTCGTCGAGCTGGTCATCGCCTTCGCGCTGATGCCGGTCGCGGGATACGCGCTGATCGGAGCGTGGCGCGGGATCCGGTGGCTGAGCGAGTCCCGCTACCAGGTCCCGCCCCCCGAGCCGATCGAGCGGCTCCAGGCTGACCTGCGCCGGCTGCGCGCGGAGCTGGAGAACACCGAGAACCGGGCCGGCCTGACCGCCAAGCACCACCGGGTGCGGGCACTGCGCGGCGCGTACCTGGACGCGCTCGGCGCGGCCTGCCGGCGGCTGGAGGTCCCCCCTCCGCCCGGCGGCGACCACGCCTCGCTGGCCGAGATCTACCGCGTGGAGGCGGCGCTGCGGCAGCGCGGCCTTGACGTGCGCCCGCAGGTGCGCCGGGACGTGCCGGAAACGGCCGCGCACTGAATGCCGGGCGGCGAGCCGCACAGCGATCCGGACCCGGTCCGCGTGCTGGCGGTGTCCGATGAGGCCGACGACGCGCTGCTCGCCGACGTGGGCCCGGCGCGCGGGGTCGCGCTGATCCTGGCCTGCGGGGACCTGCCGTTCGAGTACCTTGGCGCGCTGATGAACCGCCTGGACGTCCCGCTGGTATTCGTGCCCGGCAACCACGACCCGGACCTGTCCGGCTACCGGTCCTCGCGGGCCGGCCTGACGTTGCGGGCCGGCATGCCCGCCCGGCCGCCCTGGCCGCCGGGGGCGGTGAACGCCGACGGCCGCGTGGTCGACGCGGCCGGGCTGCGCGTGGCCGGGCTCGGCGGCTCCGTCCGCTACAACGACGGACCCAACCAGTACACCGACCGGCAGCAGGCGCGGCGCGCCCTGGCCCTGCGGGCCCGGGCGCGCTGGCGCCGCCGGCGCGACGGAAGGCGAGTTGACGTGCTGATCACGCATGCCCCGGCGCGCGGCGTCGGCGACGGCGACGATCCGCCGCACCGCGGGTTCACCGCGCTGCCCGGCCTGGTCGCGGCGATCCGCCCGGCGGCACTGCTGCACGGCCATGTGCATCCCTACGGCGCGCCGGCCCGGCCCGTCGCGCTGGGGCGCACGGTGGTCTGCAACGTCACCGGATGGCACCTGCTCCAGATCGGGCCGGGCCCGGGCCCGGCCGAGCTGCTCCCAGGCGTGCGCGCCCGAGGCCGCCTCGATGCCCGCTGATACCGGCTTCCCCGTCGCCGACGTCGAGAATGACTTCCAGCGCGCCCGCCGCCGCCAGGTGCTGGCCCGGCTGGCCCAGCGGCTACGCCGCGGGCCGGACGACGTCAACCTGATCCTGCCGTTCGACGAGGTCGTCGCCGCCCTGGGCCGGCGCGGCGAGCGGCGGCTCGGCCTGCAGACCATCGCCCTAGACACGATCGTCGGCACCGTCGACTCCAGCCGCGACTTCGACCGCCGATTCCGGCCCACCAGCGGGCGGGTCAGGGAACGGTGGGAGCGGCTCGCCCTGGCCCAGCGGCGCGGCGAGCCGATCCCGCCCATCGACGTGTACCGCATCGGCGAGATGCACTTCGTGCAGGACGGCCACCACCGGGTCTCGATCGCCATCGCCACCGGGGCCAAGACGATCGATGGGTACGTGACCGAGGTGCTGACCCAGCTGCCGCCGACCGGCATCCGGGGCCGCCGGGACCTGCTGATCAAGAGCTACGAGCGGATCTTCGCCGACCGGGTGCCCCTGCCCCCGGCAGCGCTCGCCAAGATCACGGTGACCGACCCCTGGTCCTACGCGGAACTCGGCGAGAACGTCGAGGCCTGGGGGTTCCGGTGCATGCAGGACAAGGGCCGGTTCCTCAACCGCGCCGAGGTCGCGCGGCACTGGTACACGGAGGAATACGTGCCGGTCGTGCGCATGCTGCGCGCGGCCGACCTGATCGGCACGCGGACCGAGGCCGAGGCCTACATGCGGGTTGCTGCCGAGCGCTACCGGCTCATCATGACCCACGAATGGAACGACGAGATCATCGAGCGTCTGCGGCGGAAGATCAGGTGACCTCCCCGCCGGGGCCCGCAGGCGTCGTGCTCCCGGTGGCCGCATCGCTACCCGCCGCGCTGCTGCCCGCACTGCTGCTGCCCGCACTGCTGCTGCCCGCACTGCTGCTGCCCGCACTGCTGCTGCCCGCACTGCTGCTGCCCGTGCTGCTACGGGCCGCACTGCTGCTGGCCGCACCGCCGCGGTCAGCGTCCAGTGACAGGTTGCGCCCGGTGGCCGGATCGAATACGTGCATGGACCGGCCATCCACCCAGAGCTCGGCGTCGCCCCCCTCGTGGATGCGGGTGGCGGCGTCGAGCCGGGCGACCACGGTGTCGCCGCTGGCACCGGTGTCCGCGCGTCCTGAGTCCTTGGCGAGCTCCTCAAGCTCGGCGGCGTTCACCCCCTGCTCGCGCGCCTGGGTGAAGTAGACAAACACGTCGGAGCCCATGGACTCGAGGACGTCGATGCTCGTGTGGAACGTAATCCCGTTCGGGCGGGCGTCGGCGGATACGATCGCCGCGTCCTCGAAGTTCTCTGGCCGCAGGCCCACGATAACCTCGCGTCCAGCGCTCTCCCTCTCCACCGCGCGCCGCAGCCGGTCGCTGAGCTGGAAGTCCCCGAGGCTGGTGCGCAGCTTGCCGTCCTCGAGGGTGCCGCCCATGAAGTTCATGGCCGGCGAGCCGATGAAGCCGGCCACGAACAGGTTGACCGGCGAGTCGTAGAGCTCCTTCGGGGAGCCCACCTGCTGCAGCAGGCCGCTGCGCATGACCGCGACCCGGTCGCCGAGCGTCATCGCCTCGGTCTGATCGTGCGTGACGTACACGGTGGTGGTGCCCAGGCGGCGCTGGATCCGCGACACCTCGGTGCGCATCTGCACCCGCAGCTTCGCGTCCAGGTTCGACAGCGGCTCGTCCATCAGGAACACCGACGGGTCGCGCACGATCGCCCGGCCCATCGCGACCCGCTGCCGCTGGCCGCCGGACAGGTTGGC
>Ga0335077_10013954_pt1 | contig 10042 bp, 12 predicted proteins | sample Lox_Sample_31_FD_207151 | JGI IMG/M metagenome (GOLD analysis project Ga0335077, IMG submission 207151) | Soil microbial communities from Loxahatchee National Wildlife Refuge, Florida, United States - Lox_Sample_3.1 | ecosystem: Environmental > Terrestrial > Soil > Wetlands | place: USA...
AGGACTTCGGAGTTCCCGCATGACCTTGCCGGAGATCCCGCAACGAGTCGGCGCGGTTTCGCTGGCGGTCCTGCGCCGGCTCGGCCACAACGCGACATTCTTCGTGGAACTGATGCAGAGCCTGCCCGCGGCGCTGCGCCGCTTCTACCTGGTGACCGCCCAGATCCATGCGATCGGCAACTACTCGCTCGTCATCATCGTGGCATCGGGCATGGCGGTGGGGTTCGTGCTCGGCCTGCAGGGCTACTACACGCTCAGCCGCTACGGCGCCGCCGAAAGTCTCGGCCTGCTGGTCGCGTTGTCCCTCGTGCGTGAACTCGGACCGGTCGTGACAGCCCTGCTCTACGCGGGCCGCGCCGGCACTTCGCTCACCGCCGAGATCGGCCTGATGAAGGCCGGCGAGCAACTCGCGGCGATGGAGATGATGGCGATCGATCCCAGGCAGCGCGTGCTGGCGCCGCGTTTCGTGGGCGGAATCATCGCCATGCCGTTGCTCGCCGCGATGTTTTCCGCGGTCGGCATCTTTGGTGGCTACGTCGTCGGGGTGCTCCTCATCGGCATCGATGCGGGGCAGTTCTGGTCGCAGATGCAGAATGGCGTCGACGTATTCGACGACGTCGGCAACGGCATCGTCAAGAGTGTCGTCTTCGGGGTCGCCTGCACGTTCGTCGCGCTCTACCAGGGGTACGAGGCGCAGGCCACGCCCGACGGTGTCGCGCAGGCCACGACGCGCACTGTCGTCATCTCGTCATTGGCGGTCCTGATGCTCGACTTCGTGTTGACGGCCTTGATGTTCAGCTCGCTGTAGTTCACGCCGGGAGGCCGTCCCGCGGGGCACTCCGGAAGTGGGGGTTTGGATGGGGAAAAGGGGAATCGAAACGCTGGTCGGGACCTTCGTGCTTCTTGGCGCCCTGGCCATCGTTTTCCTGGCGCTCAAGGCGGCCAATCTCGCCAGCTTCACGACCGGCGGCACCTATGCGGTGTTCGCGCGCTTCGACAACATCGGCGGACTGAAGGTACGTGCGCCCGTGAAGAGTGCCGGCGTGACGGTCGGAAGGGTCGCTTCGATCTCCCTCGATCTCAAGACCTACCAGGGCCTGGTGACGCTCGAACTCGACCAGCGCTTCGTCTTTCCCAAGGACACATCGGCCAAGATCCTCACCGCCGGCCTGCTGGGTGACCAGTACATCGGGCTCGAGCCGGGCGGCGACGACAAGAATCTCGCATCGGGCGACACCATCAAGATGACGCAGTCCGCGGTCGTCCTCGAGAACCTGATCGGCCAGTTCCTCTACAACAAGGCGGCCGAATCCGGCGACGCGAAGAAATAAGGCGCCATGCGCACGGCCCTCAAGATCGTCGCGTCGTGCCTGATGGCGATGTTGTCGGTCGGCTGCGCGACGATTCCGCCGGATGCAGGAAAGAATCCTGCCGATCCGTGGGAGGTCTACAACCGACAAATGGCGGACTTCAACGATCGCGCGGACAAGTACGTGCTCGCGCCGGTCGCACGTGGCTACACCAAGGTCGTTCCGGCGCCGGCACGCGATTGCATCGGCAACATCTTTCGCAATCTCGGCGACGTCGGCAATGCGATCAACAACCTGTTGCAGGGCAAGCCCGCACAGGCCAGTTCGGATATCTGCCGCGTGGCGATCAACACGACGGTCGGGTTGCTCGGCTGCTTCGATGTCGCCACGAGTGTCGGGCTGACCCGCAGCAACGAGGACTTCGGCCAGACGTTCGGACGCTGGGGCGTCGGGCCGGGTCCGTATTTCGTTCTGCCCATACTCGGCCCGAGCACCGTGCGCGACGCGATCGGTCGCGCGGCGGACATCTACACGGATCCGCTGGCCTTCAATCACTGGGAGAGGGCCTACTCGATCGCAGCGTGGTCGTTGCGCCTGATCGACGTGCGGGCCGGACTGCTCGATGCGACCGCCTTGCTCGAGGGTGCCGCGCTCGACAAGTATCAGTTCATCCGCGACGGTTATCTGCAGCGACGTCTCAATCTCATCTACGACGGAAACCCGCCGCGCGAAAAGGAGGAAGACGAGGAACCCGAAGACAAGCCCGCGGACAAACTGGAGAAGGAAGAATCCGCGCCGGCAAAACCCGCTGAGCCTGAGGGAAATTCGGGTGCGCAGCAGGAGCCGAAAGCAGAGAAACCGGCGCCCCAACCGGATCAACCCGCACCGCCACCTGGGCGTTAAACGCGGGAGACCGTCATATCGGCGGAGCCTAATATTCGGGGATCTTGCGATTGGATTGGATCATGTCAAGGAATCCTCTTACCAGTGCTCTGACTGGCCTTGCCTTCACTCTGTCGCTTGGCGTGAGCGGGCTCGCCATGCAACCGACATTCGCGCAGGTCGCACCGGCAGCGGCCGCGACGGCACCCGACCTCAACGCTGCCCCCGATGAACTGGTGCGCAAGCTGTCGACCGAGGTGCTCGCTTCGATCAAGAGCGACCCGGCGCTGCAGAACGGAGATCTCCCGAAGTTGCAACAACTGGTGGACGAGAGAATCCTTCCGTACGTGAACTTCGAGAAGATGACGCAGCTCGCGGTCGGCCGTGGCTGGCGTCAGGCGACGCCCGAACAGCGGCAGGCGCTGTCGCGCGAGTTCCGCACCTTGCTGGTCCGGACCTACGCCGGCGCAATGTCGCAGGTTCGGGACCATCAGGTAAAGATGTTGCCGTTTCGCCCGGGCAATCCCGACGATGTCGTCGTAAGGACCCAGATCGTCGCGCCGCGTGGCGACCCCATCCAGCTCGACTACAGGCTCGAGAAGACCGCCGCGGGCTGGAAGATCTACGACGTCAACGTCCTGGGCGTATGGCTGGTCGAGAACTACAAGAATTCGTTCGCGAGCGAGATCAACCAGAGCGGCATCGATGGATTGATCAAGGCCCTGACCGAGCGCAACAAGCAATTCGAAGCAGCGAAGAAGGCCTGAGCAGCGTGAAGCTCGATGTCGTGTTGGTGACCAATGAAAATGCGGGTGGGCTGCTCGAGCGTGGGATCGCGGCGATTCGCTCCGGTGACCTGACGATCGACCTGGCCGGCGTGACCACGGTCGATTCGGCAGCGGTCGCGCTTCTGCTCGCCTGGCAGCGCGCTGCCGCCGGGCAAGGGAAACGACTCACCTTCCTGGGCATACCGCCGGGCCTGGCAAGCCTCGCGGACCTCTACGGCGTGGGCGGGCTGCTGCAACTGGGAAACGCAGCGGCTTAACCCGGAGCCTCGCATAAAATCCACGGCGTGCCGCCGATGTGCGCGGCGCGTTTTTTTTTCGACCATGTCGCCCGCTGCAATCCAAGTCCTCGACCTGCGCAAGACATATCCGGGCGTGGTCGCACTCGACAGCGTCTCGCTGCGGATCGAACCCGGCGAATTCTTCGGACTGCTTGGTCCGAACGGTGCCGGCAAGACGACGTTGATTTCGATAGTCGCGGGCCTTACGCGCGCCACCAGCGGCCGCGCGCTCGTACTCGGCCACGATGTCGTCGGCGACTACCGCGCCGCACGGCGGGCGCTCGGGGTCGTGCCGCAGGAACTCGTGTTCGACCCGTTCTTCACGGTGCGCGAGACGCTGCGGATCCAGTCGGGCTACTTCGGACTGCATCATAACGACGACTGGATCGACGAGGTCATGGCCAACCTCGATCTGACGGGCAAGGCAGATGCGAACATGCGGTCGCTATCCGGCGGCATGAAGCGCCGGGTGCTGGTCGCCCAGGCACTGGTCCACCGCCCGCCGGTGATCGTGCTCGACGAGCCCACGGCGGGTGTCGATGTCGAACTGCGCCAGACCCTGTGGCAATTCGTCCGTGGTCTCAACCGCAAGGGGCATACCGTCGTGCTGACGACGCACTACCTGGAGGAGGCGCAGGAGCTATGCGGCCGCATCGCGATGCTGAAGGGCGGACGCGTGATCGCGCTCGACCGCACGCGCAACCTGCTGCGGCAGCTTTCCGGGCTGCGCATGTCGATGCGCATCACGGGCGGACTCCCACCCGCCGTATCGGCGCTGGTCGCGGAACGATCGGGTGACCATGTCGTGCTGCGCCTGGGAGCGGTCACCGACGTGGAACCGACCCTGGCGGCGCTGCGCGAGGCGGGTTGCGCCGTCGAAGATCTCGAAGTGAGCCATGCGGACCTCGAGGATGTCTTTCTGCAACTCATGAGCGAGGGCCGCGAGCGGATCGCGGCGTGACCCTTGGATCCGGTTCTCGAGGCGCGCCCTGTAGTGCCCGCCGACGCAGGTCTCGCGGCGCCGCGCCCTCTCGGCGATCCTGCCGCGAGCGCGCCGGTCGGTCCGCAAGCCTCGGGCTTCCGCACGCTCCTGTACAAGGAGGTGCTGCGCTTCTGGAAGGTGAGCTTCCAGACCATCGCCGCACCCGTCCTGACCGGCGTGCTGTACCTGCTGGTGTTCGGACACGTGCTCGAAGCGCACGTCGAGGCGTTCCCGGGCGTCAGCTACACGGCGTTTCTGGTGCCCGGCCTGGTCATGATGAGCGTGTTGCAGAACGCGTTCGCGAACTCGTCGTCGTCGCTCATCCAGAGCAAGATCACCGGCAACCTGGTCTTCGTGCTGCTGCCTCCGATCTCGCACGTGGAATTCTTCGCCGCCTACACGATCGCCTCCGTCGTGCGTGGCCTGGTCGTCGGCGTGGGTGTACTTGCGGTCACGGTCTGGTTCGCACCGTTCGCGATCCGGGCGCCGCTCTGGATTCTCGCGTTCGGGTTCGGCGGTGCCGCGCTGCTGGGCGTCCTCGGCCTGATCGCCGGCATCGTTTCCGACAAGTTCGATCAGCTGGCGGCGTTCCAGAATTTCATCATCATGCCGGCCACATTCCTGTCGGGCGTGTTCTACTCGGTCAAGGGCCTGCCGTCATTCTGGCTGGCGGTGTCCCACCTCAATCCATTCTTCTACATGATCGATGGCTTCCGTTATGGTTTCTTCGCCCAGTCGGACATCAGCCCCTGGTTCAGCATGGCCGTGGTGCTGACGGCGCTGGCGGCCGCCACTGCCATCGCGTTGCGCATGCTGCGGACGGGCTACAAGATCCGTCTCTGAACATGTCCCCCACTCCCGAAGACGTGCGGCGCTATATCGCGCAAGGCCTCGACTGCAGCGTGCTCGAAGTCCAGGGCGACGGCCAGCACTTCGACGCGCTCATCGTCAGCGCGGCGTTCGAAGGCAAGGGTCGCGTCGCGCGCCACCAGCTCGTCTATGCGGCGCTCGGCGAGCGCATGCGTGCCGAAATCCACGCGTTGTCCATGCGGACATTGACCCCGGCCGAGCACGAGGCCAGGCGCCCATGAGAGGCAGTCCTTCACGCTGCGTTCACCCTGGCTTCGCCCGGAGTTCGGCCGCGCTTGCGACCGTCGGGACTCGCGGCCTGCATCCCGCAGGCCCCTTTGCGAGGCCCGAACCATGCCCGACACCCAACCGATCCGCTTCGTCGTCGCCCGCGGGCGGCAACCGGAACCAGTACCGATGGACAAGCTGAAGATCCGTGGCGGAACCCCCCTGCGTGGCGAGATCGCCGTTGCGGGCGCGAAAAACGCCGCGCTGCCGATCCTCGCCGCGTCGCTGCTCACCAGCGACGAACTGGTCGTGAGCAACGTGCCCGAGCTCGCCGACATCTCGACCATGGTGCGGCTCCTGCGCGGCATGGGTGTAGCGGTCGAGCGCAGCGGTGCACGCTGTGCACTGCGCGCGAGCGGGGTGGCCTCGACCGAAGCGCCGTACGAGCTCGTGAAGACGATGCGCGCGTCGGTGCTCGTGCTCGGCCCGCTGGTCGCGCGCTTCGGCCGGGCGCGGGTTTCCCTGCCCGGCGGCTGCGCGATCGGCGCGCGGCCGGTGGACCAGCACATCAAGGGTCTCGAATTGCTCGGTGCGACGATCCGCATCGAGCAGGGCTACATCGTCGCCGAGGCGCGGCGCCTGCGTGGCACGCGCATCATCACCGACATGGTGACGGTGACCGGCACCGAAAACCTGCTGATGGCCGCGGCACTCGCCGAAGGCGAAACGGTGATCGAAAACGCGGCGCGCGAGCCCGAAGTCGTCGACCTGGCCATGTGTTTGAATGCAATGGGCGCGCGCATCAGCGGTGCCGGCACCGATCGCATCACGATCGACGGGGTCGCCCGCCTGGGCGGCGCGGCCCATCGTGTACTGCCGGATCGGATCGAGACCGGCACCTTCCTGGTGGCCGCCGCAGCGACCGGGCTGTTCGGCGACGCCGACGTGCGCCTGAACGGGACCCGGGCCGCGACGCTCGATGCGGTGATCGACAAGTTGCGCGAGTCGGGCAGCACGGTCGATACGGGACCGGACGCGATCCGCGTCCGTGCGGGCCGGCGAGCCCGCGCGGTAAGCCTGCGCACGGCGCCGCATCCGGCTTTCCCGACCGACATGCAGGCCCAGTTCATGGCACTGGACGCGATCGCCGACGGGGTCGGCCGCATCACCGAGACGATCTTCGAGAACCGTTTCATGCATGCCGTCGAGTTGCAGCGTCTCGGCGCGCACGTCGATATCGAGGGGAACACGGCGATGGTGACGGGCGTGCCCAAGCTCTCCGCAGCCACCGTGATGGCGACCGACCTGCGCGCTTCGGCGAGCCTCGTCATCGCAGGGCTGGTGGCAGAAGGCGAGACGACGGTCGACCGCATTTACCATCTCGACCGCGGCTACGAGAAAATGGAGCAACGGCTCGCTGCGCTCGGTGCCGCGATCACGCGCGTGAAGTGACCCGTGCCGGCGGCGCCGGCACGATCCGCACGCGCTGCTCACGCTGACGACAAGACCACGATCCATGATCACGCTGGCGCTTTCCAAGGGACGCATCTTCGAGGAGACCGCACCGCTGTTGGCGCGCGCGGGCATCACTCCCTCCGAGGACCCCGAGCGCTCGCGCAAGCTGATCGTCGCGACCTCCGATCCGGGGGTCCGTCTGGTCGTGGTGCGTGCCGCGGACGTGCCGACCTACGTGCAATACGGCGCTGCCGAGGCCGGGGTGGCCGGCAAGGACGTCCTTCTCGAGCATGGCGCGCAGTGGGGTGACGTGGGCCTTGCGCAACCGCTCGATCTCGGCGTCGGACGCTGTCGCTTGTGCGTCGCGGTTCCGGACGGCTTCGATTACGCCAATGCGGTGCGGCGCGGCGCGCGGTTGCGCGTTGCGACCAAGTACGTCGCCTGTGCCCGCGAATTCTTCGCCGCCAAGGGCGTGCACGTGGATCTGATCAAGCTTTACGGCTCGATGGAACTCGCGCCGCTGGCGGGCCTCGCCGACGCCATCGTCGACCTGGTTTCGACCGGCAGCACCTTGCGCGCGAACCGCTTGGTCGAGGTCGAAGAAATCGTCGCCATCTCCTCGCGCCTGATCGTCAACAGCGCGGCGCTCAAGCTCAAACGGCGCGAACTGATGCCGCTCATCGCCAAGCTCGAAGCGGCAGTCGGAGCGATGGCATGATCGCGATCCGTCGTCTCGATACGCGGGCCGCCGATTTCGAACGCGTGTTCGCGCAGCTGAATGCGATCGAGGCGGCAACCGATCCAGCCATCGAGCAGGCCGTCGAAGCGATCCTTTCCGACGTGCGCGCGCGCGGCGACGCGGCGCTCGTCGAGTACACGGCGCGCTTCGATCATCTGCGCGTGAGCAAGGTCGCGGAACTCGAAATCACCGCCGAACAGATGCGCGCCGCGCTGGATGCGCTGCCGGACGAGCAGAAGTCGGCGCTCGTTGCGGCCGCCGAGCGGATCCGCGCATTCCACCAAAGACAGTTCGACCTGCTCCGCGCCGGCGACTGGATCGATACCGAGCCGGACGGGACGCGGACCGGGCAACGCATCGTCGCGCTCGACCGCGTCGGCCTGTACGTCCCCGGCGGCAAGGCGGCCTATCCCTCGTCGGTGCTGATGAATGCGCTGCCTGCCCGGGTCGCCGGAGTGCGCGATCTGGTGCTGGTCGTGCCGACACCGAACGGCGAGCGCAATCCGCTCGTCCTGGCCGCCGCTTCCCTCGGCGGCGTCACCCGCGCGTACGCACTGGGTGGTGCGCAAGCGATCGGCGCCCTGGCTTACGGGACGGAGACGATCGCGCCGGTCGACAAGATCGTCGGTCCCGGCAATGCGTATGTCGCGAGCGCCAAACGCCGGGTGTTCGGAACCGTCGGCATCGACATGATCGCCGGGCCGACCGAGATCTGGGTCATTGCCGACGAGAGCGCCGATCCCGACTGGGTGGCGATGGATCTCTTCTCCCAAGCCGAACACGACGAACTTGCGCAAGCGATCCTGCTCACGCCGGACGCCACGCTAGCCGACGCCGTGTCCGCATCGATCGATCGCCTGCTGCCGGCGCAGCCGCGGCGCGAGATCATTGCCGCCTCCTTTGCGCGGCGGGGCGCCGTGATCACGACGCGCGACCTGCGCGAGGCGGCCGAACTCGTCAATCGCGCCGCTCCCGAGCACATGGAGATCGTCACGCGTGACGCCGAGAAGGTCCTGCCGCTGATCCGCCATGCCGGGGCGATCTTCGTCGGCCACTACTCCTCCGAGGCGCTCGGCGACTACTGCGCCGGGCCGAACCACGTGCTGCCGACCGTGCGCACAGCTCGTTTTGCCTCGCCACTCGGGGTATACGACTTCGTCAAGCGCTCCAACGTCATCGACATTTCGGCGGCCGGAGCGCGCAGGCTCGCTCCAATCGCGGCGACCCTGGCGCGTGGCGAGCGGCTGGAAGCACACGCGCGCAGCGCCGAACTGCGCGCGCAGGGCGACGAGAGGGACGGATGAACGACGACGCGCCCGGCGCGCCCGACCTTTCGCCGATCCGACCCGAGATTCGCGCGCTGCGTGCCTACCACGTTGCCGACGCGACCGGCCTGATCAAGCTGGATGCGATGGAGAACCCGTATCGGCTGTCCGCGTCGCTCGCGCAGGCGCTCGGCCAGCGCCTGGCCGAGGTGGCGCTGAACCGGTACCCGCCCGTTGATCCCGCTGCCCTGAAGGCCAAGCTCTCCAGCGCCATCGGACTTCCAGCGGGCTGGCACCTGATGCTCGGCAACGGCTCGGACGAATTGATTCACCTGGTGATCCAGGCCTGCGCGCGTCCTGGCTCGGTCGTGCTCGCGCCCTGGCCCGGTTTCGTCATGTACGAGATGAGCGCGCAGTTCGACGGCTGCCACTTCGTCGGCGTGCCGCTGCGCCCGGACTTTGCGCTCGACCGCGCGGCGATGCTCGCCGCCATCGCCGAGCATCGCCCGGCCGTGATCTTCCTCGCGCACCCCAACAACCCGACCGGCAACCTGTTCGAACGGGCGGCGATCGAGGCGGTGCTTGCGGCAGCGCCCGGCCTGGTCGTCGTCGACGAGGCTTACCTGCCGTTCGCCCAGGACACCTGGCTGCCTTCGCTGCCGGCACACCCGAACATGCTCGTCCTGCGGACCCTGTCCAAGCTCGGCTTGGCCGGGGTTCGCCTCGGATATCTTTGTGCGCACCCGGCCTGGATCGCGGAATTCGACAAGGTCCGCCCACCCTACAACGTCAACGTGCTGACCCTGGCTGCCGTCGACTTGATGCTGGATCACCTCGCCGAGCTGGACCGGCAGGCCGCACTGATCCGCCAGGAAAGAAGCCGCGTCCTGCAGGCGTTGCGCGCCATGCCCGGCGTCACGGCGTTCGACTCCGCCGCGAACTTCATCCTCCTGCGCGTGGCGGACGCCGACCGGACATTTGCCGGGCTGAGAGCGCGCGGCATACTCATCAAGAACGTTTCGCGCATGCACGTGCTGCTCGCAGGCTGCCTGCGCACGACCGTCGGAACCGCGGCGGAAAACGACGCCTTTCTCGCGGCGCTCGAAGCGAGTCTCGGGGAAACGCCATGAATCCGCGCAGCGCGGAAGTCGTTCGCAATACGACCGAAACCAAGATCCGCGTAGCGGTCAACCTCGACGGGACCGGTCGCAGCCAGCTCGCGACCGGAATCGGGTTCTTCGACCACATGCTCGACCAGATCGCGCG
>Ga0335077_10013956_pt1 | contig 10042 bp, 8 predicted proteins | sample Lox_Sample_31_FD_207151 | JGI IMG/M metagenome (GOLD analysis project Ga0335077, IMG submission 207151) | Soil microbial communities from Loxahatchee National Wildlife Refuge, Florida, United States - Lox_Sample_3.1 | ecosystem: Environmental > Terrestrial > Soil > Wetlands | place: USA: Florida...
CCCGGAAGAAAGAGAACCGGAGGCTGTATCTCACTCTGCTCTTCGATGGGCTTGTCTGGTTCCATTCCGCTCCAAGCACTTGCGGCAAAATTCTGCAAGGCCAAACGCAGTCTCTATGATATAACCTCTTCAGCACTCTTCACCGGTTAGCGCATCTCCGTTCCTATGGCTCCTGAACTCCATTCTCCCGTGCCCCTCGTTGCTGGCCGCCCCGCCCTTGATTTCGCCAATCTCGCTCCGTCTGCTCACGACCTCTCCTGGGACGAATTTGTCTCGTTCCTTGTCGATGGGCGGCTGGTTTCCGAAGAGCGTGCGGCCCGGCTCCGCTCCCTCTCCGCCACGGAACCGCTCGCCGTCGATGCCGTTCTTCTCCGCATCCTTCGTCTGCGCGAGTCCTTGCGCGCCATGTTCGCCGCGATCGTGGAAGGGAAGCCTTTCCCGCGCTCTTGGGTGGAACCCATCAACGAAATCCTTCGCATTACGGAAGGCCACGACGAACTCACCGCGCGCGACGGTTCCTGGTCCCTCCATTTCGTTGCGCGCGAGAGCGGGCTCGAATGGCTTCTCGCCGCCATCGCCCGCTCCGCCGCCGAACTCCTCGTGGAGGGCCCGCGCGCGCCGATTCGTCGTTGTGCCAATCCCACCTGCCGCCTCTTTTTCTACGACCATTCGCGCACGCATCGCCGCCGCTGGTGCTCGATGGCCGTCTGCGGCAATCGCCACAAGGTGGCGTCCTTTCTCCGCCGCCACTCGCGGAAGTCGTAAGTTATGAGTTCCGAGCTGTAAGTTTTCAGAATAGACCCAAAGAATCGGCAACATCAGATTGCCGGCGGTGCCCGCCTCCGCGAGTCCTTCGGGCGGTCTTTGATCCTCCCAGCCTTGAAACTTACAACTTATAACCCGGCACGCTCCTACTTCACGTACTTCGTCGGCTCTCCCTGGCCCCACGGGTCGTAGTCATGGGCAAACTTCAGTCTCTCCACCAGTGGTGGATGGCTGTACAGCCAAAGGGTGATGAACCACGACGGATTCGGATCCGCCAGATCCAACTCCCCCATGATCTGGAAGGCGTGGGCCGCCACCTCCGCCGAATCCGGCACAATCCCGTGCGTTACTTCGAGCCCATAGACGTCCGCATCATGTTCCAGTCTGCGGCTGAATCCATTGCCGATTGGATCGCCCAAAAACCCGATCACGTTGGCAATCAGGAGAAGGACCGCGAGCGCCGCCCAATCCCGCTGGCCGCGAACGCCCCACCGTTCACCCGAGAGCCGCAGCGCCCATTGCAGCGCCCGATAGGCCACGTACAGCCCAATCAGAATTCCCGCGAGGGCAAACGCAATGCCCTTCACGACATGTCCCAAGGCGTAGTGCCCCATTTCGTGGCCGACCACGAAGAGCACTTCTCCGGGCGCCATCTTCCGGATGGTGTTGTCCCACACAACGACGCGTTTCGAAGCACCGATCCCGGTCACGTAAGCGTTGATCTGATTCGTCTTGGCGCTCGCCTCCATCAAGAACATGCGTTCTGGAGGAATGGGCATTCCCGCGCGCGCCGTTAATTTCCCGATCGACTCCACCAGATCGGGGTGCTTTTCTGAGAGCGGCCGGAACGTGTTGAACATCGGGTCCAGCACCCACGGTGAAATCAAAATGACGAACAATACCAGAGGAATGGACGCAAACCAGAAATACAGCCACCAACTCCGCGGTTTCCAGTGCATCACCGCAATCAGAATCCACGCGATAATCAGTCCGAAGACGATGCTGAGAAATTGGCCCTTGGCCCGGTCCCAGAACCACGATCCCCAGCCCTGTACTGACTGGCTGTAGTGCAAGGACAACCGGTGCCAGTACACGCCGATCGGCAGATCGAGCGCTGCCAGCAGAAGGATCATCGCAGGCACAAAGATCAAGGATTGCCAGACGCGCTTCCCGCTCCGCGCCTCCGCAAAATCGCGCAGTCCCGCCACCACCCTGCGTTGCAGCAGGAGGATGAGAACCAAAATCTCCCACGCCGTCGCAACGAAATACAGGATATAACCGGCTCTCGAGTACGCCACCGCCTTTTCATATTCCTCGCGGCTTAGCCGGAACTGACCCGTGCTCTGCTTCGACTGCCCTTCCGAACGGTGCGCCTCCGGTTTGGCCTGCTCCTGGGCTGCGAATCTCCCGCCCCCAATCGATCCAGTGGCGATCAAAAGCAAACCAAGCCCGCACAGCCACGCGAGCCAGCGCCGCTTCCGCCACTCAGCTTCTCTCTTGCCTTCGCCCTCGTTTCTCATTAAACTCTCCGCCTTTGCAACTCTTTCTGGAGCACTTCATCCAATAGCCTATGCGACACTGGCCGTTTTTGCTATCCGCCGCCCTGTTTCTCTGCGCCATACCACTTGCTCTTTATCCGTTGGCCGGGCCACCCGCCCCGCGACCGGAACAGCCCGTGCCGCCCTCGCGGACCTTTGCTTTCACCTATGAGGTGCATGTCCCCGCTGTCAAAGATGCGCAGGGCCGTTTGCTCCTCTGGTTGCCGCTGCCGCAACAGGACGCTTATCAGAAAATCCAGGACCTGCAGATTGAGAGCGCCGTGGCACACGGTCAGGGCAAGGACAGCGAATACAGCAATACCTATGTACTCTTCCAGCCCACGCACGCCCAACTGGATGCCGGCTACGACGCGACCGTTCGTTTCGTGGCCACGCGGTACGAGCACAAGGTGGAGTTGGATTCCGCCCCGGCCAGACTCGCCGCCATGAACGCTTCAGCTTCTCCCGACCTGCGGCGCTACCTCGAACCCGACAAACTCGTTCCCCTGAACGGCCTGATTTCCAATCTCGCGCAGAAGCAAACGGCCGGGCTCGATTCGCCCCTTGCCAAGGCCCGCCACATCTATGACTACGTCATCGCCAACATGCGCTATGACAAGTCCGGCGAAGGCTGGGGCCGCGGCGACGCCATTTGGGCATGCACGTCGAAGCGCGGCAACTGCACCGATTTCCACTCGTTGCTCATCGGCATGATGCGCTCTTCCGGCATTCCCGCCCGCTTCGAAATCGGCTTCCCTCTCCCCGAGGGCAAATCCGAAGGCGAGATTCCCGGTTACCACTGCTGGGCCGAATTCTATCTGACCGGTGAGGGGTGGGTTCCCGTCGACGCTTCCGAAGCCTGGAAGAACCCCGCCAAGCGGGACTACTTCTTCGGCGCTCATGACGTCAACCGCGTCTTCTTCACGTACGGGCGCGACCTTCGCCTCTCCGCCGACCAAAAGGGCGACCCGCTCAACTATTTCATCTATCCCTACGCCGAGCTCAATGGAAAACCCTTCACCGGTCTGCAGACGCACTTCTCTTTCCGCGACGTTGCTCCCCCTGGGGCAACCGTCTCGCGCTGACCTCAGTTCGCTCGCCCATTGCCTGATTCGCCGCGCCCTTTTCTTCTCCATTGAGGCGCGCTTTGCGGGGTCGTATGCTTAGGGAGTAGCCCTCCAAGAGGGGCACGGCGCCGTTTCTCTCCGAAAGGGAAGGGCCGTGCGCGAACCTTAAATGGGAGGAGGTCTGGATGTATGTCGCTTAAAACGAGTTTTGGCTTGCTGGCGCTTCTTTCGCTGACGGTGAGCCTTGTACCCGCGCACCTCGCAGCTCAGGATGCTCCGTCGGTCGCGGACGCTGCCCGCCGCGCGCGCCAGCAGAAACAAGCTTCCGCCAAGCCCGCCACGGTCATCACCGACGACACGCTCCATCCCGCCCCGGCCACACCGGCGGCTCCGGATTCCAACGCCGCTCCGGCCACGCCTCCCGCACCGGGAGATGTCTCCGCGGCAGTTCCGCCTGCTGCTCCCGGGAATGCCTCCAACCCGGAAACCGCCGCCCAGCCAAATGCCAAGCAAGCCGACACCGCTGCCGAGGACGCTGACAAGAAAGCCAAAGCCGATGCTTTGAGGCAGCAGATTGCGGAAGCGCAGCAGCGCGTCAACCTGCTTCAGCGGGAAATCACTCTCGAACAGGAAAATTTCTATCGCAGCCCCGACTACGCCCATGACAAGGAAGGGAAGGAAAAACTGAGCTCACTCCAGGACGAACTACAGCAGCGGCAGGCGGAACTCTCCGACCTGAAATCGCAATTGGCGGACCTCGGCGCCCCTGAAACCCCGAGCGGAGCCGCGCCCCCGGCCCAACCACAACCCTAGCTCCAGCAGGCGGGGAAGCGGCACTTCACCTTCAACCACAGGCCGCGCTGCGCGGCGTTACTGCGGCCCCAGAATCAGCGGCAGGCCGTTCTTCGTGTTCCCCACGACGACAACCTTCGAATTCGGACTCGTCGCCAGCTTTTCCGTGGCCTCGATCCCCTTCCATTCGAGCAGTTGCGCACTGATTCCCTGGGCCACGATCTTCTGGAAATCAGCGATGCCCTGCCCCTCAATCCGTTTCCGTTCGGCTTCCTGTTTTTCCTTCTGGAGGATGAAGTTCATCCGCAGGGCATCCTGCTCCGCCTGCTGCTTCGCCTCGATGGAACTCTTCAGCATCGCCGGCAACTGCACATCCCGCAATAACACGTTCTCGATAATTACGCCCCGCGGAGCCAGTTGGGTTGTAAGTTCACTCTGGATCTGCTGCTGAACCAACTCTCGGGCGTTCGTGTACAGAGCGTTCGCGGTGTGTGCGGAAGTGGCCGCACGAATCGCTGCCCGCAGCGTCGGTTCGATGATCGTCTCACCGTAGTTTGGGCCCAGCTTCTGGTACACCTCCGCTGCCATGGTGCGGTCCAGGTGGAACAGCAGCGAGGTGTCCAGCGCCAGGATCAATCCCTCATTCGAAGGCACGCTGGCGCTCTCTTTCACGGCCTGCGTTCGAATGGTCAGTCTCTGCACCGACTTCATCGGGTTGATAAGGTGAATCCCTTCGCCGAGCGTTTCGCCGGTCACCCTCCCGAACAAGGTCAGCACACCCACGTGTCCGGTGGGAACCGAAACCACACTCGCGAAGAACAAAATCAAAACTAGCACCAGTACCCCAAGGCGCAAAACCTTCGACCGGAATCCTCCGAGATTGGGCATCTCCGGCAGGTTGCTGCCCAAGTCAAACCCTTTCGTTCCTGCTGTCATTGCCATCCTCCGTTTCCCAAGCACACCCTCGCCATCACTCTCCTTGTACTACGCGCGCCTGTGCCTTTCCTTTCCATCTGCCGCACCGCTGCCGAATTTGGCAACAACCGCTTCCCGGGCTTCGCCGTTTTTCCACAGATTTGCAACAGTACCACTACATATTGTGGCACTCTTCTATTGACTACATTTCATTTCCACGCCACAATCCGCCATCTCTTGCTTCGTTTCTTCGGCCGCCAGGGGAACTCACACCCTCTTGTGAGCTTGCGGCCACGAGGAGAGTGCCTTATGCCTTCGATGCCGGGTTCCACCGTCCAATGCCTGAATCCGCAATGCGCCGCCCGCGGTTTGTGGCTCCGCGCTGAACTTATCGGCACAGAGGTCTGTCCGACTTGTGGCGAGAGTTTGCGCCACGTTCCTCCACCTCTAATGCCTCGCCATCAGCTGCGCCCTCGCCCCTTGGCACCGAGACCCCCTCTCCGTCCCCGCTAGGTCACCCAAGTCCCCCCGCACCACCAGCGGTTCCCGCTCGCCGTTCGTGGTGTCCCCGCCGGGAACCTTTTCTGAATCTCCGGCCTCTATCTCTACGAAGCGCGCCGTGCGATCCGGTCCCCCTTCGCCGCGCTTTTGAGGTGCCTTATGTCGGATGCCGCTCCACGTGCGTTCTCGAAGAAACGCCTTCTCTTGATTCTCGGCGGGAGCGTGGCCTTCCTCTTTCTGTTCATCGCGGCTCTCCGCATCACCGTATTCGAGATGTTTCGAGGCGTCGCTTCTTCTCGCGCTACGGGGCTCGCCGCCATGGGATGGGACACCTCCGAAATGTGGTCGACCATCGGCCATTCGGTTGATCGCGGCATTGTTTCCGGCGATGGGTGGATCGCTCGCAGCGCCAGTCTTCGTACCCATACTTCTTCTTTCGAGCGCTCCACGCAGACCCTGCACGAAGTCGTCTCGAAACATCATGGCTATTTCGAGGATCTGCGCACCGAGAGCCGTTCCGGATTCGGCCGCGCGCTGGCGGCGGCTTTTGCCGTGCCTTCCGACGAATTCGATGCCACTGTTTCCGAACTCCGCGCGATCGGCCGCATAGAATCCATTTCTCAAGCGGGCGAGGACTCCGCAGTCAAGATTGGAACCGCGGCCCGTCACCTCACCGCGGCGCGGACGAATCTCTCACGCCTCCAGAAGCTTCAGCGGGAACGCAAGGGGGAGCTGCGTGACGCCGTCGCGCTCGAGAAGGATATCGCCCAGGCCAACGAGGCCGTCGCCGAAGCGGAGCGGGAGCATGACAGCCTGCTCTCCACCGTGGCGCAGGCGCACATCCGCGTCACCTTGTTGGAAGACTACCGTGCGCCACTGGAAGTCAGCATGGCCGGGGACGCGCTTCAGATCCGGAACTCGCTCGTGGAAGGTGTTGGAGCCGTTTTCGCGACGGTCGCCTTCTTCCTAAGCATCGTGTTTGGTTACGGGGTTCCCACCGCGTTCTGGGTGGCGCTTCTCTTCTGGCCGGTGCGTGCGCTGTGGCGGCGCTATCATCGCCCACCTCCGGCCGTGGCTGCGGTTTAAGGCGGAGCTGAGCCGCTCAAACCTGAGGCAGGGACGCCTTCCAGCCTGCTTTTGACCTGTCGATGAGAGAGGCGGCCCGAGTCCTACGTTTGCACCATTCCCTTTTCCAGCAACTCCTCGTCGCTCAGCCAAAGATCGGGGATGTTCGCCGACCCCAGCCGCAGGATGTCCTCCAGCGCGCCGCGCACTTCCCTCAAGTGGAAGTCCACACCGATCTTTTCCAGGAGATCGATCAGCGCCTGCGCTCCCTCGGCCAGCATGGCTTTCGGGCGCGTGCCGGCACGGTCCAGACGGTGATAGGTAACGATGTAGAAGGCGTTCAGCCCCGCTCCATGCCGCACGATGTGGAGAAATCCGCGTGCCTTCGGTTGCTTCGACGCCAGTTTTGCTGCCAGTGCGGATCCGGTGGGGAGTGCGCTCATCGCGTATTCTCCTGTTCCCTTACCCGCATCAACTGCATCCGCTGGTACTCCCGCAGTTCTCGCACTTGTAGCACGCTCCGTTCGGCACCATCAGCATGCCGCATTCCGAGCAGGTCGGCGCTCCTTCATGAGTGGCCTTGAGGGGTTCTGGGGTCCAATTTGCCCCGCTCCCGGCGGTCACCGCTGGAGCCACGAGAGCAGGAGGGTGTGTCGAACCGTTCTCGGCCGAGTGGCTGCCATTCAGCTTCAAATATTCGGACGAAATGAATCTCCCACCCAACCACCTCGCGATGTAATCGAGAACCGAAGTGGCAAACCGGATGTTCGGATTCTGAGTGATCCCGCTGGGCTCGAACCGGGTGTTCACCAGCTTGTCCACGAACACCTTCAGCGGCACGCCGTACTGCAGGCCCAGCGAAATCGTCAGCGCCAAGCCGTCCATGACGCCCGAAAGCGTCGAGCCTTCCTTGGACATCTTGATGAAGATCTCGCCCGGCCGCCCGTCTTCGTACATTCCGACGGTGATGTAGCCTTCGTGCCCGCCCACGCTGAACTTGTGCGTCACCGATGTGCGTTCCACGGGCATCTTTTCCCGCTGCGCGCGCGCAAAGAGTTCGCGCTGCACCGGCTCCGCCGCTTCCGCCTTCTTTTCGTCCTTCTTGTTGCCGGCGGCGTTCAGCGGCTGCGAACGCTTCGAATTGTCGCGGTAGATGGCCACGGCCTTCAGCCCCAGCTTCCACGACTCAATATACGCGTTCATGATGTCTTCGATCGTGGATTCTTCCGGCATGTTGATGGTCTTGCTGATCGCCCCAGAGAGGAACGGCTGGGCCGCCGCCATCATCTTCACGTGGCCGCGCCAGGCGATGGAGCGCCCGCCGGCCGTCGCCAGGGAGCAATCGAACACCGGCACATGCTCTTCCTTCAGGTACGGCGCGCCGTCGATCCTCCCGTTCTTGTCGATGTAGCTGACGATCTCGCTGGTCTGCTCTGGCGAATAGCCTAGCTTCATGAGCGCCTGCGGCACGGTGTTGTTCACGATCTTGATCACGCCGCCGCCCACCAGCTTCTTCATCTTTACCAGCGCCAGGTCCGGCTCGATGCCGGTGGTGTCGCAATCCATCATGAAGCCGATCGTGCCGGTCGGCGCCAGCACGGTCACCTGCGAGTTCCTGAAGCCGTGCTTTTCGCCCAGGTCGAGCGCGGTATCCCACGCGCCCTGCGCACCCATGTACAGCTCCGGCTGCACATGTTCCGGCTGGATGCCGCGCATCGAGTTGCGGTGCATGCGGATGACGTCCAGCATGGGCTCGGCGTTCTCCTCGTAGCCCGGGAACGGTCCCATGCGTTCCGCCACCCGCGCGGATTGCGCGTACGCTTCGCCGCACATCAGCGCGGTGACCGCCCCAGCCACGTCGCGGCCTTCGTCCGAGTCATACGGCAGCGCCATGGACATGAGCAGCGCACCGAGGTTCGCATAGCCAAGCCCCAGCGGCCGGAAGTTGTGCGAGTTTTCGGCGATTCTCGGCGTGGGATAGCTGGCATTGTCCACCAGGATTTCCTGCGCGGTGATGGTCACGTCCACGGCGCGCTTGAAGGCTTCCACCTCGAACTGTCCGTTCGAACCCAGGTACTTCATCAGATTCAACGAAGCCAGGTTGCAGGCCGTGTCGTCCAGGAACATGTACTCGCTGCAGGGATTGCTGGCGTTGATCCGCGCGGTGTTCTTGCAGGTGTGCCAGCGGTTTACGGTGGTGTCGTACTGCATTCCCGGGTCGCCGCACTGCCAGGTCGATTCCGCGATCTTGTGCAGCAGGCCGCGCGCGCTGAGTTTTTCCGCGTGCTGGCCGTCGGCGACGTTTTTTGTCCACCAATCCTTTTCCTCTTCCGCCGCGCGCATGTACTCGTCGGTCACGCGCACGGAGTGGTTCGCGTTCTGGAAGAAAATCGAGCTGTAGGCCTCGCCGTCGATGGCCGCGTCATACCCTTGCCCGATCAGGACGTGCGCCTTATGCTCTTCCCTCATCTTGCACTCAATGAACTCCACGATATCCGGATGGTCGATATTCAGGATGACCATCTTCGCCGCGCGCCGCGTTTTCCCGCCGCTCTTGATCACGCCGGCGAACGCATCGAACCCCTTCATGAAGCTTACCGGCCCGGAGGCGATGCCGCCGCCTGATAGCGTTTCTTTGCTACCACGCAACGTCGAAAAATTCGTTCCCGTCCCGGAGCCCCACTTGAAGAGCATGCCCTCGGTCTTGGTCAGGTTCATGATCGATTCCATGCTGTCCTGGACCGAGTTGATGAAGCACGCAGAGCATTGCGGCTTCGGCTGCACGCCCACGTTGAACCACACGGGCGAATTGAAGCTCATCTTCTGTTCAACCAGTAGATGCGTCAGCTCATCCCGGAACGCGTCCCGCGATGCCGCATCGGCAAAACAGCCCCCTTCTTCCCCCCAGCGCACCACGGTATTCACCACGCGGCCGATCAGTTGCCGCACCGAATGTTCCCGCGACGCCGTTCCCACTTTGCCGTGAAAGTATTTGCTGGCCACGATGTTCGTGGCCGTCTGCGACCAGCTCTTCGGTACCTCCACGCCTTCCTGCTTGAAAATCGTCACCCCCTTCTCGTTCCCGATCAGGGCCGTCCGCTTCTCCCATTCGACTTTGTCGAAGGGCGAAACCTTCCCGTCCGTGAAATAGCGCTCGAACACAAGCCCGCTTCCCATGCCGGTGTGCTTCGTAGCCTTCTCCACCGCTTTTCCGTTCAATGCCGGCTTCACCGTTGCCATCCTCAGTTCCTCCCCGCCGCAGGTTCCCGGTCGCCGAGCGGGGGAACCTATCTAGTTTACGCCCCTGTTTTCCAGAGCGCAGGGCCCACTCAAGCCCTGTTCGTATCCGATTGTGGGATCCGTGGAAGCGGTCCGTTCACCAAAAACGGAAAAACGCGA
>Ga0335077_10013957_pt1 | contig 10042 bp, 9 predicted proteins | sample Lox_Sample_31_FD_207151 | JGI IMG/M metagenome (GOLD analysis project Ga0335077, IMG submission 207151) | Soil microbial communities from Loxahatchee National Wildlife Refuge, Florida, United States - Lox_Sample_3.1 | ecosystem: Environmental > Terrestrial > Soil > Wetlands | place: USA: Florida...
CCGGCTGATGATGTTCGTGACGCTGGTGGGGTGCACCATCAGGCGCTCGCCGATCACCCGCAGCGGCAGGGCACCGCGGCGGCTGAAGGTGAGCAGCACCAGGGCCTCATAGCGGGCGAACGTCAGCTCATGCGGCCGCAGCAGCGCGTCGAGCTCGCCGAGCAGGATCTGCTGGGCGCGCATGACCGAGGTGACGGCGGCCATCGACGGCGACGGGCCGAACCTGGCCTCCCAGATCCGGGCCGCCCGGTCGATGGGATCGAACGGCAGCTCAAGCGGCTTACCCACGGGTACAACCGTAATGGGAGGAGCTCTTCGGCGGCCTGGAACGGGTCCAGTGTGCCGTCCGCGACGCGAGCGGCCAGCTCGTCGACGCTTCCGGCCATGCGGCCGCGCAGCGCCGCGAAGGCCAGCGCGGTGATCTCCTCGCGGGCCCGGGCCCGGCGGCGCCGACGCAGTTCTCCGCTGGAGGTCAGCCAGTCCCAGTGCGCGTCCAGGCGGGTGACCACGTCGGCGATGCCTTCGTCCCGCGGGCCGCTGGTGGCCACGGTCTTGATGATAGGCGGCTTCCAGCCGTCCGGCCCGGCGGACCCGAGCGCGAGCATGTTACGCAGGTCGCGCACCACGTGCTGGGCGTCCGGCTTGTCGGCCTTGTTGACGGCGAACAGGTCGGCGACCTCCAGGATGCCGGCCTTGGCCGCCTGGATCGCGTCACCCATGCCCGGGGCGAGCAGGACCACGACGCTGTCCGCGAGCGAGGCGACGGCGACCTCGGCCTGCCCGACGCCGACCGTTTCGACGACGATCAGCTCGAAGCCGGCCGCGTCGAGGACCCGGACAGCCTGCGGCGTGGCGGCGGCCAGGCCGCCGAGGTGACCGCGGCTGGCCATCGACCTGATGAACACCCCCTCGTCGGTGGCGTGCTCCTGCATCCGGATCCGGTCGCCGAGCAGCGCGCCGCCGGTGAACGGCGAGGTGGGGTCGATCGCGAGCACCGCCACGCGGCGCCCGGCGGCGCGGAACGCGCCCACCAGGGCGCCGGTCATGGTCGACTTCCCGACGCCGGGCGAGCCGGTCAGCCCGATGATCCGGGCCCGGCCCGTTCGGGGCAGGAGGTCCTTGATGACCTCCCGCATCCGGGGGGAATTGTCCTCGACCAGCGACAGCAGCCGGGCCAGCGCGCGCGTGTCCCCGCTCAGGGCCCGGTCGAGTTCGCTTTCCCCCGGCGCTGGGCCAGCCATGGGCGTGGTTAACCGCGGGCCCGCAGCAGCAGCGCCTCGCCCTGCCCCCCGCCGCCGCACAGCCCGGCGGCCCCGAGCCCGCCGCCGCGGCGGTGCAGCTCGTAGCACAGGTGCAGCGCGATCCGGGCGCCCGAGGCGCCGAGCGGGTGACCGAGCGCGATCGCGCCGCCGTCGACGTTCACGATGTCGCGGCTCACGCCGAGGTCGCGGATGGACTGGATGGCGACCGCCGCGAACGCCTCGTTGATCTCGAGCAGGTCCAGGTCCTGGGCACTGTGGCCGGCCTTGGCCAGGGCCTGCCGGATGGCGTTGGACGGCTGCGAGGGCAGCGAGTTGTCCGGGCCGGCCACGTTGCCGTGCGCGCCGACCTCGGCCAGCACGGCACAGCCGGCGCGCTCCGCCGCCTCGGCCGACATCACCACCACGGCGGCGGCGCCGTCGGAGATCTGCGACGCGGTGCCGGCCGTGATCGTGCCGTCTTTCCCGAACGCGGGCTTGAGCCTGGCCAGCGCCTCCGTCGTGGTGCTGGGGCGGATGCCCTCGTCCTCGGTCACGTTGACCTGCTCGGCCTTGTGACGGACCGGAACCGGGACGATCTCCGCCGCGAACACGCCGTTCTTGGCCGCGGCCGCCGCACGCTGATGGGAGGCGGCGGCGTACTCGTCCTGCTCTTCGCGGGTGAGACCGAGGCGGCGCACCGCCCGGTCGGTGGACTCGCCCATGGACAGGTGGTCGAACGCGTCGGTCAGGCCGTCGAGGGCCATCGAGTCCTCGAGCTGGACCGGGCCGTACTTGTAGCCGGAGCGTGACCCGGGCAACAGGTGCGGCGTGCCGGTCATGGACTCCATGCCGCCGGCCACGATCACGTCGTATTCGCCGAGCCTGATCAGCTGCGAAGCGAGCGCGATGGCGTCCAGGCCGGACAGGCAGACCTTGTTGACGGTCAGCGCCGGGACGCTCATGGCGATGCCCGCCGCGACGGCGGCCTGGCGGGAGGTGATCTGCCCGGTGCCGGCCTGCAGCACATGGCCCATGATCACGTACTGGACCTGGTCCGGGCCGATGCCGGCGCGGTCCAGGGCCCCGGCGATCGCAATGCCGCCGAGTTCGGTGGCAGACTTACTGGCGAGAGACCCGAGCAGACGGCCTACCGGTGTCCTCGCGCCGCCGGCAATGACCGGCTGACGTGGTTCGCTCATGCCTGTAACGATACCCGCCCGGATTTGGGAGCCAATGACCGTGCTACCTCTGCTGACCCGCATCGATCACGTCGGCATCGCCTGCCGCGACCTGGACGCCTCGATCGGGCTGTACCAGGCGACGTTCGGGCTCGAGGTGGTGAGCCTCGAAGTGAACGAGGAACAGGGGGTGCGGGAGGCGATGATGCAGGTCGGCGCGGGGCGCGCCGGCGTGGGCGAGCTCGGGGTGGGCTACGTCCAGCTGCTCGAGCCGCTGGCGCCGGACACCCCGGTGGGCAAGTTCCTGGCGCGGCGCGGCGAGGGCATACACCACGTCGGCTACGGCGTGAGCGACGTCACCGCGGCGCTGGCCGCGGTGGCCGGCACCGGAGTGCGGCTCATCGACCAGCGGCCGCGGCACGGGTCCATGGGCGCCTCCATCGCCTTCCTGCACCCGGCTGACCTGGGCGGCGTGCTGACCGAGCTGGTCCAGGCGACCTGACGTCAGCCCCCGGTGCCGGGGCGCACGAACGCCCATCGGGACATCAAGGGGATTTACCAGGATGCATAGGATAGGGAACTCCGAAGGACACGCCAACACACCCAAGTAAGAGTAGTGTGCCAGTCACCGGCCGAGAGTCGTACCCGCACGCTGACGCCAGCCGTTAAAATCCCCCACCGCTTATACGTCTAACCAGGATTAGGCCACATGCAATCGGACATTGACGCCCAGCTGACTAACTTCTTCGAAGAGGCCCCGCCGCGTGAGTTCGCGACAGTGATGCGGGGCTATGACCGGCACCAGGTCGACGAGCATATCCGGCAGATCGAGGCCGAAGTGCGGACGCACCGCGAACAGACCACGGCTTTGAAGCGGGAGCTGTCCGACGCCCACCGCCAGATCCAGGAACAGGAGCGTCCGACCTATTCCGGCCTTGGCGCCCGTATCGAGCAGTTGCTCCGGCTTGCCGAGGAGCAGGCCACCGAGCTGGTCCAGGCGGCTCGTTCCGAAGCCAATGAGATCAAGGCCGCGGGCAAGGTCGACGCGGCCGAGCTGCGGGCCGGCGCCGAGAACGAGGCCGCCGAGCTGCGGGCGAACGCCAAGCGCGAGACCGACGACCTGCGCGGCGCGGCCGAGCGGGAGGCGGACTCGATCAGGACCACCGCCCGGCGCGAGGCCGACGAGCTGACCAACACCACCGAGCGCGAGGCGGCCAAGCTCCGCGCCACGGCCGACCATGAGGTGGCGGAGAAGCGCGCCGCGGCCGAGCGCGACATCGCCAAGCTGCGCACCAGCACCGAGCGCGAGGTGGCCCAGCTGAAGGCCACCGCCAAGCGCGAGCGGGACGAGATCCTCACCACCTCCAAGCGGCAGGCCGACGAGATGCGCAGCCAGGCGCAGCGGATCCTGGAGGAGAGCGAGGCCCAGCGGGCCCAGGCCGAGGCCGAGTTCGAGATCCAGCTCGCGGCGCGCCGGGAAGAAGCCGAGCGCCAGGAGGCCGAGCGCCTTACCGCCGCCCAGTCGGCCACGCAGAAGCTGGTCTCCGAGGCCGAGCAGCGCGCGTCCACGGCCGAGCAGCGGGCGGCGAAGGCTTCGGCCCAGGCCGACCAGACCCGCCGCGACGCCGACCAGCACGCCCGGCAGCTGGTCAGCAACGCCAAGAAGAACGCCGACCAGATCGTCAGCCAGGCCAAGACCCAGGCCGACCAGCTGCTGACCGAGGTCAAGGCGGACGCTGAGCGCCGCCGCGCCGCGGCCCAGCGCGAGGTTGACGAGCTCACCAGGCAGAAGGACTCGATTGCTTCGCACCTGGCCCAGGTCCGGCAGCTGCTCGGCGGGCAGCTGCCCGGCGCCATGGACCCGGCCATGTCGGCGCCGCAGGCCAAGCCGGCCATTGCCGCCGACCCGGCCGCCGGTGCCCCGCGCAACGGGGTCGGCCAGCCCGCGCCGACCACGGTTCAGCCGGCCCAGCAGGCCACCACGGTGTCCGCGGCGCCCACCCAGGTACACGCGCAGCGGACCGCCCCGGCCAACGGCGCCGCGGCCCAGGCCAACGGCAAGCAGGGGCCGAACGGCAAGGAGGACGAAGAGGACTGGTGGACCGAGTAGGTCGCTAGCCCGGCACGAGCGCCGGTCAGCTCCGATCGCGGGAGCTGGCCGGCGCTTACGTCTGCGTCAGAGCCGCGCAGCTCCCGGCCGCGCAGCTCCCGCGCAACCCGCGGCGGGCAGCTCCGCCAGCGTCGCGGCGCGTGAGTGCCAGCCAGGGCCACCACTCGCACGGCGCGGGCTAGTCCACGTGACGGGGATCATGGTCGTGGATGGTGGGCATGAGGGAGGTGAGCGCCGTGCTGGCCTCGGCCGCTGCTCTTCGCTGCCTGTCCCGCGCTTCGGCCCGCTGCGCCGCGGCGGTGAGCCGCCGGTCGGCCTCGCGCCGCCGCCGGGTCCGCTTGGCCCACCTCACCGCGTGATCGGCGGCGAACAGCAATCCGGCAAACAGGACAATCAGCACAATGAGCAGCACAACCACGGGCATCTTCCGTCTCGTCGTCACCGGATAGTCTCAGCTGCTAGTAAAGCCGGTCCTCACAGCAATTTCCAAACCTCTCCCCTGCCGGTAAGCCCGGCGGAAGGCCGCCGCTGCCTGCTACGATGCTCCTCCGGCGTCTAGTGCGCCGGGCGCGAGAGGGAAAGTGGGCCGCCCGGTTGAACGGGCCGGGCGGCCCGATCACGGCCGGTTCTCCTGGCGCAGCAGGCCCAGCAGCCAGCCCGGCCCGAGGACCGTCGCGCCGGCCGCCTCGCATCGCCTCCGCAGCTCGCGGTCGGCGGTCACCACGAAGCGCCGGCCGGGCAGCTCGCGCACCAGGGCCACGATCGCGTCGTCGCCCGAGCCGTCCGCCTGCACCACCCGCACCCGGTCCGCCCCGTCGGCCCGGGCGGTGCCGACGCGGGCCGCCGCGGGGCGCGCGGCTCCCTCCAGCACCATGACGAACCGCGGCGGGCCGGCCTGCCCGGGCAGGGCGGTGCCTTCCGCCGCCAGGGCGGTGATCTCGGTGTGGAGCCGGGCCGCCGCCCCGGCGCGGTCCCGCCACCACCCGTCGGGGCGGGACCCCATCACGTTGGCGACATCCACGATGATCGTGGCCGGATGCTGGCCGATCCCCGTTCTCCTTCCGCACCGTAAGCTGACCGCATGGCAGACGCGAAACTTCCTGCTGGTTCCGGGGGAGACGACTCCCCCGCTCCCCCCCGAGGCTACGCCCGTTCCTGGCCGGTCGCGGAGATCTCCAGGCTACGGCAGCGCCAGACGGCACCCGTGATCCTCGAGCTCGATCTGACCGAGGGCGTTCCCGAGGGCCCGGCCACGGATCCGCTGTCCGCGGTGATGTTCCTCCGCAAGATCCGGCTGCCCGACATCCTGGACGGCCTGCGCCGGGCCCGCCGCGACGACCGGGTCCGCGCGCTGGTGGCCAAGGTCGGCGGCGGGCGGATCGGCCTGGCCCGGATGCAGGAGATACGCGAGGCGGTGGCCGAGTTCCGCGAGTCGGGCAAGCTGACCGTGGCCTGGGCCGAGTCGTTCGGCGAGTTCACGCACGGGAACCTGCCCTACTACCTGGCCACCGCGTTCGACCGGATCTACCTCCAGCCGACCGGCACCCTGGGGCTGACCGGCGTGGCGGTCGAGCAGTTGTTCCTGCACGACGCGCTGGCCAAGGTCGGCATCGGCTTCCAGAGCGCCAAACGGTACGAGTACAAGACGGCGGCCGACAGCCTGACCGAACGCGGCTTCACCGGGCCCGCCCGCGAGGCCGCCGAACGCCTGGCCGTCTCGGTCGTGGAGCAGATCAGCGCGGCCATCGCCGAACGCCGCGGCAAGACGATCGAGGACGCCCGCGCGCTGCTCGACCGGGGCCCGTTCCTGGCCGCCGACGCACTGGCCGAGGGCCTGGTTGACGAGCTCGGCTACCGGGACGAGGTCTACAAGGCCGTCCGCCAGGCGGCGGGCCGGGGCGCGATCCTGCAGTACGTCGGGCGCTACCAGAAGGTCCACGCGCTGGCGCAGCGGGCGCGCCGCGTGCCGAAGCCGCGTGAGCGGTTCGTCGCGGTGGTCTACGCCTCCGGCCCGATCCGGCAGGGACGCAGCAGCCGGGGCCCGGTGGGCGGGGGCGCCATGGGCTCGGACACGGTGGCCGCCGCGCTGCGGTCGGCGCGGTCGGACGAGCGGGTCCGGGCCGTGCTGCTGCGGGTCAACAGCCCGGGAGGTTCGGCCGTGGCGTCCGACACGATCTGGCGCGAGGTGGTCAGGATCCGAGCGGCCGGCAAGCCGGTCGTGGTGTCGATGAGCGACGTGGCCGCCTCCGGCGGGTATTACATCTCGATGGCGGCCGACGTCATCGTGGCCCAGCCGGGCACGATCACCGGGTCGATCGGCGTGATCATCGGCAAGCCGGTGTTCGAGGAGGCCCTGGGCCGGGCCGGCATCACCACCGATGCGGTGGCCGAGGGCGCCCGGGCCCGGATGTTCGCCCCGACCCACCCGTTCACCGAGGACGAGTGGGACCGGATCAACGCCTGGCTGGACGTGGTCTACCAGGACTTCGTCTCGAAGGCGGCCGAGGGCCGCCGGATGCCGGCGGAGCGGATGGGTGAGCTGGCCCGCGGGCGGGTCTGGACCGGAGCCGACGCCGCCGCGAACGGGCTGGTCGACGAGCTGGGCGGGATGGCGGCCGCGGCCGAGATCGCCCGGCGCCGGGCGGGCCTGCCGGCCAGCGCGCCGCTGCGCATCTGGCCCCGGCTGACTCCGCTGGACCAGTTGCGGTCACCGGACTCCAGTGAGTCCCGGCCCGCGGCGGCCGCCGGGCTCGACCTCGGGTTCGGGTTCGCCGACGGCTCCGCTTACTGGGGCTGGGGCCCGGCCTGGCGGCTGGCGGCCCGCGCCGGCCTCCCGCCGTACGGACCGCTGATCCTCCCGGGTACCTGGATCATCAGTTGACCGAACGGTCCGTGGCTCGACCGTCCCGGACCGCGGACGTGGCCGGGGCGCTGAACTCGTGGACGGCCGGGGTCACGCTGGTGACGGCCGCGGACGGGCGCGACGACGTCGGGACGACGGTCAGCGCGTTCTGCCCCGTGTCGGAGAACCCGCCGCTGGTCCTGGTGTCGCTGATGGCCAGGTCGTATCTGGCCGAGCTGTTCGGCCGGGCCGAGGAGCCGGTCACGGGCTTCGCCGTGGTCCTGCTCACCGCGGCCCAGCGGGTGCTGTCCGGGCGGTTCGCGGTGGCGGGCCGGCCCGGGGCGCGGCTGATGCTCGGTGACGTGCCGCACCGGCGGGGCCCGGTTTCCGGCGCGCTGGTCGCCGAGGGCGGGCTCGCGGCGCTGGAGTGCTCAGCCGAGCAGGTCATCCGGGCCGGGGATCACCTGCTCGTCGTCGCGCGAGTCACAAGCGTCCCCTACGTTTCGGAGGCGGGTGCGCCGCTCATCCGTTTCCGCCGCCGCTATCTGAGCTCTGCCCTCCCCCCGAACCCACCCACCGCTAGGCTCTTAGCCAGACCCCCCTGGGAGCCTGATGCCTAACTTCGATACCGGCGTCCCGCACATCGCCCGCGTCTACGATTACTGGCTGGGCGGTAAGGACAACTTCGCCGCCGACCGCAAGCTCGGCGAGCAGACCCTGCAGGCCTACCCGAACCTGGTGTTCTCCGTGCGGGCCAACCGCGCGTTCCTGGCCCGCACGGTCCGCTTCCTGGCGGGCGAGATGGGGATCCGGCAGTTCCTGGACATCGGCACCGGGATCCCGACCGCCAACAACACCCACCAGGTCGCGCAGCGCCTCGCGCCGGAAAGCCGCATCGTCTACGTCGACGACGACCCGGTCGTGCTGTCGCACGCCCGGGCACTGCTGAAGAGCAGCCCGGAGGGCGTGTGCGCCTACCTCGACGCCGACCTGCGCGACCCGGATACCATCCTGGCCGACGCGGCCAAGACGCTGGACTTCAGCCAGCCGGTCGCGGTCATGCTCCTCGCGGTCATGCACTTCGTCGGCGACGACGCCGAGGCCACGGCGATAATCAGCCGGCTGACGGCGGCATGCGTGCCGGGCAGCTTCGTGGTGATCTCCCACGCGGCCAGCGATATCGACGCCGAACAGCAGACCGAGATGGTCCGGCGGCTCAACCAGTCCGTGGCGGAGAAGGCGATACTGCGCGACCATGCCGGCGTGACCCGCCTGTTCGCCGGGCTCGAGCTGGTCGAGCCCGGAGTGGTCCGGGTTTCCGACTGGCGGCCGGACTCCGATTTCGAGGCGGCCAGCCCCACGGGCCTGTGGGGCGGCGTGGGCCGCAAATCCCGCCAGTCCCCATAGTTCGCTCAGAATTTCGTCTTGGATGGGGACCTGACAGGTGGATGTGACGTTCTAACGGCTGGGACCACGCCGGATCCGGGATGCGGCCGGCGATCGGGCCAGGCGGCCGGCTTGCCAGACCGCGGCGACGAGCGGGACGCCGGGGCGGTAGGCCAGGTAGGCGTGCGACGGGGCGTCCAGCAGGATCAGGTCGGCGCGCGCGCCCACGCCGAGATGGCCGACGTCGGTCCGGCGCAGGGCCCGAGCGCCTCCGGCGGTGGCGGCCCAGACCGCCTCCCGGGTCGTCATCCGCATGTCGCGGACGGCCAGCGCGATGCAGAAGGCCATGCTGGAGGTGAACGAGGAACCCGGGTTGCAGTCGGTGGCCAGCGCCACCGTGGCCCCCGCGTCCAGCAGCCGCCGCGCGTCCGGGTACGGGTGCCTGGTGCCGAACTCCGCCCCGGGCAGCAGCGTGGCGACCAGGGCGGCGGACACGATGGTGTCCAGGTCTTCTGGAGTGAGATGGGTGCAGTGGTCCGCGGAGGCCGCGCCGGCCTCGGCCGCCACCCGCACACCGGGCCCTGGCCCGAGCTGGCTGGCGTGGACGCGGGTGCCGAGCCCGCGGGCCCGGCCCGCGGCGAGCACGGCGGCGGCCTCGTCCGCGCCGAACGCCCCCTCCTCGCAGAACACGTCGATCCACCGGGCGTGCGGGGCGCACGCGTCGAGCATCGGGCCGCGGACCAGGTCCACGTAGCCGGCCACGTCGCCGGCGAACTCCGGCGGCACGACGTGCGCGCCGAGGTAGGTGACCTCGGGCGTGACCTCGGCGGCCAGCGCGAGCGCGCGCGCCTCGTCGGGCACGGTGAGCCCGTAGCCGGACTTGCACTCGAACGTGGTCGTCCCCTGGCTGAGCATCTCGCCTGCCAGCCGCCGCAGGTTCGCGCGCAGCGCCGCGTCGGACGCGGCCCGGGTGGCCGCCACCGTGGTGAGGATGCCGCCCGCCTGGTACGGACGGCCCGCCATCCGGGCCGCGAACTCGGCGCTGCGCTCGCCGGCGAAGACCAGGTGGGCGTGCGAGTCGACGAAGCCGGGCAGCACGGCGCGGCCGCCCGCGTCGACCACGGCATCCGCGGCGGGCGCCCGGGCCGCCGGGCCGGTCCAGGCCACCGTGCCATCCTCGATCACCAGCGCCGCGTCCGTGACCGCAGCCCAGCCGTCATCGTTGGTGACCAGTTCACCAATCCGCGTGATCAGCGTGCTGCATGGAGGGGCCACGGGACTAGCT
>Ga0335077_10013958_pt1 | contig 10042 bp, 12 predicted proteins | sample Lox_Sample_31_FD_207151 | JGI IMG/M metagenome (GOLD analysis project Ga0335077, IMG submission 207151) | Soil microbial communities from Loxahatchee National Wildlife Refuge, Florida, United States - Lox_Sample_3.1 | ecosystem: Environmental > Terrestrial > Soil > Wetlands | place: USA...
CTGCTGCCGCTGCTGAAGGACGCCGGTGAGGGATCGACCGGCTTCGGCCAGCTGGTCATGACCGCGGCGGCCCTGGCCGAGATCGTGCCGATCATACTGCTGTCGCTGTTCTTCTCGGTGACGTCCGCGACGCCGGCCGCGCAGGCGGTCTCGCTCGCGATCTTCATCGTCCTGATCGTCCTGTCCGGGACCGCCCTCGCCTGGGTGCGCCGGCTGGAACCCGCGGGGCGGCTGCTGAACCGCCTGGCCGACAGCAGCGCCCAGCTGCGCGTGCGTGCCTCGCTCACGCTGGCGCTCGCGTTCGGGGTGCTGGCCTACCGGTTCGGTTTCGCGTCGATCCTCGGCGCGTTCGCCGCCGGGCTGCTGGTGCGGATCGTCGACCTCGCCCGCGGCTCACCGCATCCGCAGTTCCGGGTCAAGCTGGAGGGCATCGGCTTCGGCTTCCTGGTCCCCATCTTCTTCATCTCCACCGGCGTCGCCTTCCCGCTGAAGGCCCTGCTCGCCAACCCGGCCGCGCTGGCCGAGGTGCCGCTGTTCCTCGCCGCCCTGCTGCTGGTGCGGGGGCTGCCCGCGCTGCTGTATACGCGTTTCGCCGGGCGGCGCCGGGCGGTGGCCGCCGGCCTGCTGCAGGCGACCACGCTCACGTTCGTCATCGTCGCCGCGCAGATCGGTCTCGCCGGCGGGAAGCTCACCCCGACCGCCGCCGCCTCCCTGCTCACCGCGGGGCTGCTGTCCGCCATCCTGTTCCCCGCCGCCGCCCAGCGGGTGCTGCCGCGGGCCGCCACGCCGGAGGCCGCCGGCGACAAGGACACCGGCTGACCCGGGCCCGTGGCCGGCCCGGGGTGCGGGAACGCGGCCGGCCGGGAAGGCTGTGCTCATGGACATTGCCGTGCCCGACCTGCCGGTGGACCCGCTCGACGTGCTGAGGAAGCGGCGCAGCGCGAAGTGGCAGACCTACCCGCCCGACGTGCTGCCGCTGACGGTGGCCGAGATGGACTTCGCCCTCGCCGCGCCGGTGTCGGAAGCGCTGCGCGAGGCGGTCGAGCGGTCCGACACGGGTTATGCGATGGCCACGCCCGGGCTGGGCCGGGCGCTGGCCGGCTTTGCCGCCAACCGGTGGAACTGGGATCTTGATCCGGCGTCGGTGACGGCGGTGATCGATGTCGGGGTGGGGGTCGTCGAGCTGCTCCGGCTGCTGGCCCGCCCGGGTCACGCCGTGGTGATCAGCCCGCCGGTGTACCCGCCGTTCTTCGACTGGGTGGCCGAAGCCGGAGCCCGGCTGGTAGAGGTCCCGCTGGCCCACGACGACGCCGGGTGGCGCCTGGACCTCGCCGCGCTGGAGACGGCCTTCACCGCCCACCCGGCGGCCTATGTCCTGTGCAACCCGCACAACCCGGTCGGGCGGGTGCACACCGCCGGTGAGCTGGCCGCCCTGGTCCGGCTCGCGCGGACCTATCAGGTCACCATCGTCAGCGACGAGATCCACGGCCCGCTGGTGCTGCCCGGCGCCACGTTCACCCCGCTGCTGACCGTGCCCGGTGCCGCCGAGGCCGCCGTCAGCGTGCTGTCGGCCAGCAAGGCCTGGAACCTGGCCGGCCTGAAATGTGCCGCCGTGGTCACCGCCGCACCACGCATGGCCGCGCTGGCCGGCCGGCTCCCGGCCGACACCCGGTGGCGCGTGGGCCACCTCGGCGTCATCGCCGCGGTCGCCGCGTTCACCGCCGGGGAGCCCTGGCTCGACCGGCTGCTCGCCACCCTCGGCCACCGCCGGGCCCGGCTCGCCGAGCTGCTGCGCGAGCGCCTGCCCATGGTCGCCTGGGACCCGCCCGAGGCGACCTTCCTGGCCTGGCTCGACTGCACGGCCCTGGGCCCCGGCGACCAGGCCCGCGACCTGTTCCTGAAGCACGGCCACGTCGCGCTCGAGCCCGGCCCGCGGTTCGGCGCGGCCGGCAGCGGTTACGCGCGCCTCAACTTCGCCACCAGCAGTGAGATCCTTGACCAGGCGACAGCACAGATCGCGGCGGCTGTCGGCTGACGCACACCAACGACGCTTCTGCGAGGCTAGCCGTGACGATCAAGCGAGTCAGCTCCGGTCCCGGGCTCCCGGCAGGTTTCCCGTTCAGCCTGGCCAGCGAGGCGAACGGCATCCTGTTCATCAGCGGGATGCCCGCGCTGGACGCGGCCGGGAAGTTCGCGCCGGGAACCTTCGAAGAGGAGGCCGACCGCGCCTGGGCCAACATCGGCGCCATCGCCGCGGCCGGCGGCTACGCCGCCGACGACCTTCTGTACGTACAGGTGGTGCTCGGCGACATCGGGAACTACGGCGACATCAATGACTGGTGGCGCAAGCGGTTTCCCGACCCGGCCCGGGCGCCGGCGCGGCTGACCTACCAGGCGGGGGCGCTGCCGTTCGGTGCGAAGATCGAGTTCCAGGCGGTGGCCGCCCGCAGCGTCACAGGGTGATCCAGCCCGTCAGCACGTCGGTGCCGTCGGCGTGGTACCGCAGGCGGAACGGGCTGGCCGGGATGGGATGGATGGGGAACCAGCCGAGCGAGTCCACGGCGACGGCGGCGGTGGCCCCATCCCGCGTCTGGATCTCGATCGTCCCCTCACCCGCCGGGACGACCTGGCCGTGCAGCGATTCCCCGCTGACCTCCAGCTCGATGATCAGATGCGCGGACGTGAACGTGAGGGCGCGGATCGACGCCGTCTCGGCGCGCACGCTCGGCACGAGGTCACGGGTGGAGTCGTAGGTCAGGCTCGCGAGCTCGGCGTCGATGTTGCGCCACGCCCAGGCGCTCCTGCCCGCCTCGACGAATTCGGGTGGGACCGCTTGTCCGGCCCGCAGTGCTTCCGTCAGCGCCGCGAACAGCTGATCGTCGTCAGCCCAGCTCTCAGGCACGCTGCCCACCTCCGGCATCGCTGGTCCTCGTGTTGTGGGCCCCGCTGCCCCCGATCTGGTGATCGCTGAACGTAGCGAGGTAGGGCGAGCGCCGCAGCCGGTCCAGGCAGCGCCCACGCTGGGGGCCGATGCTCCCGATGGGCACCGACAGGGTGGCGCTTATCTCGGTGTAGGAGGGCGGCGGCTCACTGAGCAGCATCGACAGCAGCTGCCGGCACCGGGACGGCAGGCCGGCGAAGGCCGCGCGCAGCGCAGCGTTGAGCTCCGCGGCGAAGATCTCTTCCTCGATCATGGCGTCGGCCCGGCCGGCCGGGACCTCGTCCTCGGGCGAGCCGGTCAGGTCGTACCGGCGTGCTGACCGCAGGACGCGAAGGCATTCCCGCTGGGTGGTGGTGGCCAGCCAGCCGGGCAGCGCGGCGGACACGCGCAGGTTCCCGAGCTGCTCCACCAGGAGCAGCCACACGGTCTGGCCGACGTCGTCGATGTCGGTGCGGTTCAGCTGGTAGCGGTGGCAGACGGACCACACCAGCGGGGCATAGCGCACCACGAGGTCGTTCCAGGCCTGCTGGTCGCCGCCGCGGGCCCGTTCGACCAGCCGGATGACTGACGGATCGTCGCGCATCAGGTATGCCTGCGAGCATCGGCCGGGGCGGCAGCGTGGCGGGCCGGATGCCGCGGCCGGGCTGACCCGGGCCGCGGCCGAGCCGCCCCGCCCGCGCCTGGCGCGCGGGCCGGCGTCCCCGGCCGGTGCGGGCCACGGCCACACTGACTACCCATACGTACTCTCCTGCCCAGTCGCGGGCGCTCCAGCACCTCAGTGGGGAGGAGGGGCGCCGGGCCGCGCCTGATACAACAAGGAGGCGGGGATATTCGGCGCAACGCGCGACCCTCCAGCCGTGAAGGAGCCGGCATGAGCGTGTACAAGGTCATCGACATCATCGGGACGAGCAGCAATTCGTGGGAGGAAGCCGCGGCGGAGGCGCTGCGGACCGTGCGCCAGACCATCCGTGACGTCCGCGTCGCCGAGGTGGTCAGGCAGGACATTCACCTCGAAGAGGATGGCGGGATCACCTACCGGTCGAAGCTGCAGGTCTCCTTCAAGTACGAGGGCGACCGTTAGGGCGTGTCCCTGGTCCCGGGCCCGGCGGGTCCGCCGCCCCCCGCTTAGCGGGAGCCGCCGACCGCGGCCAGCAGCGCGAACAGGATGGTCGCCACGGCGAACGCGCCGTGCGCCGCCGCGATCAGGGCGGGCGGGTGCCGGGCTGGCGGCGGGCCCGGGCTCACCGGACCCGGTGCCGTGGCCGGGCCGGGTGCCGTGGCCGGGCCGGGTGCCGCGCCGGGGTTAGGCGCCGCGCCCGTGTTGGGCACCGCGCCCGCGCCAGCGGGGACGGCTTGCGCGGCCGGGGCCGGGGCGGCGACGAGGGAGCGCTCGGGCAGCCAGATGCTCAGCAGCGCCATCCCGAGGCCGGCCACCGGCAGCAGCAGCACGCAGCCGGCCCAGGCCGCGGCGGCCAGGCCGGTCACCAGGTAGGCGCCCCACGCCAGCAGCCCGGCGACGGCCAGCCCGGAGTGCGTGAAGATCAGGAACGGCGGGAGGCCGGTCCCGCTCAGGCGGGCACGGCGGAACCCGCCCCGGGTGATCCACCGGGCCATCATCCAGGACCCGAGACCCACCGTGACCAGCCATGAGACGAGGGCGGCGAGGCCGAGCGACGGGCCGCTGGCTCCGCCGCCCTGCGGGACGGGCGCCGGCGGCGCGCTGCTCTGCGCCGGGACCGTGGTGACCAGCCGGCCCAGCAGCGGGCTCAGTTCCCGCGCGCGGGCCCGCCGCTCCGCCTTCCCGTGCACGTTGCCGGTCATCGCGTAGAGCGCCTGGCCGACCGCCAGGTTGACCTGGGCTCTGGTCAGGCCCCGGCAGGCGGCCGGCAGCGAGGTGACGGTGACGCGGTGCTTGATGGCATTGATGCCGAACTCGGCGCAGGACTCCACCGACGGCCGGGGCGGGCCGGCGGCCCCCTGAGCGCACCCGGCCGCCAGCAGCCCGGCGAGCACGGCTCCCGCCGCCGCGGAGGCCGGCGGCCGCATGTCACGCCGCCGTTTCCGCGCTGTCCGGGGTGCGCACGGCGATCTCGCCGCCCAGCCGGAAGCCGTCCGACAGGCCGAGGTTGTCACCGCTCCAGAACCGGCCGGCGTCGAACCAGTTCGGGTCGTGCTTGCCCGGCAGCAGCCCCATGGCCTGGTAGGTGATGGCGAGCACTTCCGCGCAGTAGGCGGTCTCCAGCTTGGTGTCGCGGGTCCGGCGCCGGATGGCCGGCGCGCGGCCGAGCAGCCACCGCGACGCCAGCCGGGTGGTGGAGGGGAAGGGGGTGCCATCGAGCCGCGCGATCGTGCGCAGGACGGCGTCCTCCATCTCGCGGGTCACCGCCGGCTCGAGCTGGCGCAGCCACGCCCGCTGGCCGTACCTGGTGGCCCAGACGGTGACCGCGTCCCGCAGGTCGTGCAGCTGGACCCCGCGGTGGCGGGAGCCGGACCACAGGTCGGGCAGGGACCGGCCGAGCTCGGCGTGCCACATCAGCGGGGGCAGGTCATCGATGACCACCGCCATGCCCACGTGGTTGACCGGGCTGTTGGTCGCCACCCGGATCGCCCGGTCGGCCACCGAGTGCCCGCGGAACAGCCACACGTCACCGGTGCGGGCGAGGTCCAGGGCCTGCTTGAGGTCAATGCTCGCGGCGGGCATGGTCTAGCCTAAGCAGATGCGCTGGTGGAAAATGCTCGGACTGGCAGGCCTGGCCGGTGTCGCCGCCACCGGCGTGGTGATCGCCCGCGCCGAACGGCGCCGCCGCGCCTACACCCCGGACGAGATCCGGGAGCGGCTGCACGCCCGGCTCGCCGAAGCGCCGCTGGCCAGCCAGCCGCCGCGCGCGTGAGGGCGCGGCGGCTGATGCGCCGACCCGGGGGGAAGACGCGCGATGCCGCCAGGACGACCATCGATGAGCTCCTGGCCGATGCCCGCAGCGGGCTGAAGCGGCTCGGTCCCGCCGCGGCCCTGGACGCGATGCGCTCCGGGGCGGCGCTGATCGACATCCGGTCCGATTCGCAGATCGCCCGGGACGGCACCATCGCCGGGGCGCTCGTGATCCCCCGGAACGTCCTCGAATGGCGGCTGGACCCGGGCAGCGCGCACCGCCATCCCGAGGCGCCGGGGCTTGGCGATCAGGTCATCCTGGTGTGCGATGAGGGCTACCAGTCAAGCCTGGCCGCGGCGACGCTGCAGCGGCTGGGCTTCGCCCGCGCGACCGATGTCGAGGGCGGCTTCCAGGCGTGGCTCGCCGAGACGCTCCCGGTGGAGCGGCCGGCACCCGGCGGTGGCCCGCTGGGGTGCGTTGGCTGAGCACCGTGCGGACCCACGTGGTCTTCGGCACGGCCCGGTGGCCGGGATGACGGCAGCGGGGCAGCGCGGGCGGGGCGCGCCATCGGGGGCTGGGGCATGCCCTAGTCACCGGGGCCGGGCGGCCTGGTGCCGATGACGACGGTGGCGTTCAGCCGGCCGGAGTGGGCCACCCGCGGGATCAGCCCGTCCCGGCCGACCGCCTCGGCGGCGCGCGCTGCCTGGCGCTCGCTCGTCTCGACCAGCAGGTGACCGCCGGGCGCCAGCCAGAGCGGGGCCCCGGCGGCCGCGCGGCGCAGGACGTCCAGCCCATCGGCGCCACCGTCGAGCGCCGCCCGCGGCTCGTGGGCGCGCGCCTCGGCGGGCAGCAGCCCGACCTCCCCGGTGGGCACGTACGGGACGTTTGCGGCCAGGATGTCGACGCGGCCCCGCAGCCGCGCCGGCAGCGGCGCGTAGAGGTCGCCCTGGTAGACCCGGCCGCCGGCGGCGGCGACGTTCCGGCGGGCGCACCGCACCGCGGCGGGGTCGACGTCGGCCGCGTGCAGCTCGACCTGGCCCAGAGTCGCGGCCAGCGCGGCGCCCACCGCGCCCGAGCCGCAGCACAGGTCGACAACGACGACCGCCCGCGGCCGGGCGGGGTCCTGATGTGCGGGGTCCTGGAGTGCGGGGTCCTGGAGTGCGGGGTCCTGGTGCGCAGGGTCCTGCCGGGCGGGGCCTGGCCGGGCGGGCGCGGCGGCGCGGCGGGCGAGGGCCGCGGCCCGGCGGACCAGGAACTCGGTGCGGCGGCGCGGGATGAAGACGCCGGGGTCCACCGCTATCCGCAGGCCGCAGAAATCCGCCCAGCCGAGGACGTGCTCGAGCGGCTGGCCGGCAGCCCGCCGGTCGACCAGCTCGGCCAGGCCGGCCGGTGTCCGTGCCGCGGAGATGAGCAGCCGCGCCTCGTCCTCGGCGAAGACACAGCCCGCGGCCCGGAGCCGGGTGACGGCGGCCGCCCGGTCCTGGCCGGACGGGAAGGGAGAAGACGATGACATGAGGGTGACCCAACGCTACCCGAGCCCCTCCCCATGCCGCCCACGTCATCGCCGGCGGCGGGCCCGCCGCCGGTGCCCGGTTCCGGCGTCCCCGCGGAGCGGCACCCACCTGGCCGGAGGCCAGGCCCGGCGTTGAGCGCCGCGGCGGGCACCCAATAATGTGCGGTCATGACCGCTCTCTGGGCGGGGCGCCCGTACGAGGACTGGCGGGCGACCTGCGACACACTGCACGCCCATACCCAGGTGCTCGGCAAGCTGGCGGCCGGGCTGGCCCCGCCCGAGCCGCAGCTCCAGCACGCGGCACTGCGGCTGACCGCGCGCGGGTGGGAGACGGCCCCGCTGCCCGCCCCCGACGGCAGCGGGGCGCTGGTCGTCGCCCTCGACCTGCATCTGCACCAGGCGGTCGTGGAGCACAGCGGCGGCCGGGTCCAGCGCATCCCGCTCACCCCCGACCGGGCGGTCGGCGAGGTGACGCGTGAGGTGCTGGCGGCGGTGCGCGCCGCGGGCGGCGACGTGACGATAGACCCCACGCCGCAGGAGGTGCCGTGGGACACCCCGCTCGACACCGACACTGAGCACGCCCATTACGACCCCGGTGAGGTCGCCGACTACTTCGCCGCAGCGAGCCAGGCCGCGCTGGTGCTCGAGGAATTCCGCGCGTCGTACCGCGGGCGGAAGACCCCGGTCAACGCATGGTGGGGCTCGTTCGACCTGGCGGTAAGCCTGTTCTCTGGCCTGCCGGCCGAGCCGCCCGCCACGGACTTCATCATGCGCAACGCGATGGACGCGCAGGAGGTCGCCGTCGGCTGGTGGCCGGGCGACACCCGCTACGGCAAGCCCGCGTTCTACGCCTACGCGCACCCGGCGCCGGAAGGCTTCGGCGGCACCGCCCTTTCCCCCCCGGCCGCACGCTGGGATGGCCGCCTGGGAGAGTTCGTGCTGGACTGGGACGACGTCATCGCGTCGCCGGAGCCGCGTGCGACGGCGCTGGAGTTCGCCCGCTCGGCGTTCCGCCACGCGTGCGCCGTGTGCGCGTGGGACCCGGCCCTGGCCGCCAGCGCCGAGGGAACGCCGCCGCCGGTGGTCTGAGCGCGGCGTCAGTCCCTGCCGCCGGTGAGGGCCAGGCTGGCGCCGATGCCGATCACGACCAGGCCGCCGGCCCCGCCGACCAGTTCCAGCCGCCGCGGCGAGCGGGCGAGCCATGCCCGGGCCGTGCCGGCGGCCACCGCCCACGTGCTGTCGCACACCACCGCGATGGCGGCGAACACCGTGCCGAGCAGCAGCATCTGGAGCGGGACATGGCCCGCCGCGGCGTCCGCGAACTGCGGCAGCACGGCGGCGAAGAAGACGATCGCCTTCGGGTTGCTCACACCGACCACGAAGCCGTCCCGCAGCAGCGCGCCGGTGGTCTTGCGCTCCACCTCGGCGTGCAGGGCGGCGCCCAGCGAGCGGCGGTGCCGCACCGCCTGCACGCCGAGGAAGACCAGGTAGGCGGCGCCGGCCAGCCTGATGGCCGTGAACAGCGCCACCGAGCGCTCCACCACCGCGCCGACGCCCAGCGCCACCGCCGCGACCTGCGCGTAGACCCCGATCTGGCCGCCCACGGCGGAGCTCACCCCGGCCGCCCGGCCCAGCGTCAGCGACCGGCTGATCACGAACAGGACGTTCGGCCCGGGAACGACGATCAGCACCAAGGAGACCAGCGCGAACGCGAGCAGGTGGCCGGCGGGAGGCATTCCTGCAGCCTAACCCCGCCGGTAGCGGGGGTAGGCGGGAGGCTGCCCGGTGCTTGCGCCGCCCCGGCGCCCGCTCAGCCGCCGGTGAGCAGCGGGTCGGTGGCGAGGCTCTCGTCGCCCTCCAGCAGCGCCGGCGCCCGCTCGAGCGCCTGCGGCCGGACCGCGGCCAGGACGAGCGCGTAGATCACGCCGGCGGCGATCAGGCCGATCGTGAGCCACGGCAGGGTGTTGAACGGGCTGGGCTGGCCGGGCCGCAGGTCACCCCAGATGGGGATGGCCAGCACGATGGCGCCGATGACCGGGGTGATGATCCAGAGCCAGATGTTCTTGTGGATGCCGCGGCGGCGGAACTTCACCCACTCCACGACGAGGGCGACGTTCGCGACCAGATACATGATGATCAGCCCGAGGATGCCGAACGTGCCGAGGAAGCCGGAGGCCGTCGCGGGATCGGTGAAGGCGGTGGAGACGACCCCGATCAGGATGCTGGGCGCCACGAAGGCGATCGCGGCCACGGCCGGGGTGTGGAACCGGGGATTCACCCCGGCCAGGGCGTGGCTCCAGAGCCCGCCGCGGGCGCCGGCGAAGATCACCCGGGAGGTCTGCGTGTTGGCGGCCACGTAAGAGCTTGTCACGCTGGACAGGAAGACCCAGGTGATGAGCGGCGCGACGAACACGGCGAACGCCTTGGCCGCGGTGTGGAACGGGTTGGGGTCGGCGGCCAGCGCCGCTACATGGCCGACGCCGAACGCGGTCACCAGCGCGTACGAGCCGACGACGTAGATGATCCCGCTGACCACCACGGCGCCGAGGACGGCGAGCGGCACGTTGCGCCGGGGGTTGCGGGTCTCCTCGGCCAGCGGGGCGGCCGCCTCGAACCCGCCGAAGGCCAGCACGGCCAGGCTGAACGCGAGCAGCACGTCCTTGGAGCCGCCCGGCCAGGTGAACGGGGTCGCCGACAGGCCGCTGTGCCCGCCCCGGG
>Ga0335077_10013959_pt1 | contig 10042 bp, 10 predicted proteins | sample Lox_Sample_31_FD_207151 | JGI IMG/M metagenome (GOLD analysis project Ga0335077, IMG submission 207151) | Soil microbial communities from Loxahatchee National Wildlife Refuge, Florida, United States - Lox_Sample_3.1 | ecosystem: Environmental > Terrestrial > Soil > Wetlands | place: USA...
GCTGGCGGGGGCTGCCGGATGCGGCGCCGTCCTGCGTGTTCCGGTCAGCCGCGCTCCCTGCCAGATTTCCGGCACTATCTGTTACATAGTGAAGACGGAGGGTCGTCAAGCCATGCACTTCAATCTAGGGGGAGCACTCGGGACGGCAGGTTCCGCGTTGCTCTTCAGCGCCCTCGCGGTAGGTGCGGCGGCACTCCCCGCGGGCGCCACGACCTGGCAGGATACGGCGCTGTCCGCCACCGCGGTGCAAGCGGCCACGTTCGGCGGCGCGCGCCTGGGGGCAGCGGATGGCACTCATGTCATCACCCTGTCCGGCACCGGCGTGACCTGGTCGCTGCACGGCACGGTGCCGAGCGGCGTCACCCTGTCCGGGACCACGATCAGCTATACGGGCGGGCCGGCCAGCTCGACCAGTATCGTGGCCGACGCCACAGACAGCGGCGCGAACGCCCAGGCGCTAGTGATCCCGGTCGCGCTCACGTCCAATTCCATCCAGCTCAATGGCACGGCCAGTACGGATTCCCTGTCCGCGCTTGCCGATGCGAATAGCTCGGGCACCGTGAAGTTCAGCGCAACCAGCTCGAAGAGCGGCAACACCATCAGCTTCTCGGAGTCGAACCTGCCGGCCGGGCTGGCCTCCGGCGACCCCGTGCTGACCTACGTCGGCGGGACCGCCGCTCCCGGAACCTACAACGGGGTCAAGGTGACCGCGACCGACAGTGATGGCGCCGCGCTGAACGGCACGTTCAACCTCACCGTCCAGGCGAACGCGGTGAACGGCTACGGTGACGAGGTCAACCGGTTCGGCAACGGGTTCGATTCCTACCAGCAGCGCCAGCACCCCGGTGCGATCATCGCCGGCTGGACCGCGACCCAGAACGACCCGGCGACCCACTTCATCCTCAACACCGGCACGCACCAGGGCGCCTACCAGTTCGAGTACGCGCCCAAGGGCACGGGGTCCGGGCTGTGCGTGTCCGATCCGGGCGGCGGCTGGGCCTCCGATCCGCTGCCTGACGGCCTGATCCTGACCAACTGCAATACCGGGCCCTGGCAGCAGTTCATCCCGCAGTCGAACGGCACGCTGAAGAACGTGGCCACCGGCCTGTACGTCAACCCGAACGGCACCGGCGCGCAGCTGCGCGGCGGCACCGCTCCCACGTCGTGGGGCGGCTCGTCCTACAGCTGGAGGGATAACTCCAACCTGCCCGCGTAAGGCGATGACACCGACGGTGGAGGGGCCCCGGCCGGGGCCCCTCCACCCTCATATGTGGCTGAGCCACGGTTTTCAAAAGACGGGGTGCATTCTGGCGCGGGAATCGAGCCGGAAAGGGCCGGCCCTTCGCTCGTCCCCCGCCGCGGCCCCGCCTCCGGCCGGGGCCGAATCGTAGCGGTCTACCCGGTCATGGCGGCCGACAGCCGCGTGCGCTCGTCTTCGCTGAACGGGACCGGCTTGCGCTGGCCGGGATCCCAGCGGACCGTGACCACACGCGCCTCGGCCGCCACCTCCCCCGCCGGGGTGAGGACCGTCTCCCGGGTGGTCAGGCTGGTCGCGCCCAGCCGTTCGGCCTGTATCCGCACCGTCACCTGCTGGTCGGGGTGCCGGACCTCGGCGCGCAGGTCCATCTCGATCCTGACCACCACGTAGATGGGGTCCGCGCCGATCGCCTGCGTGTAGAACGCGTCCCGGCCCTCCTCGAGGTAGGTCAGGAAGACGGCGTGATTGACGTGTCCCTGGGCGTCCGTGTCACGCCACCTGACCGGGACCAGGCGCTCGAACATCGCGGCCATGTGCTTGCTCCCTTAACAGCGCTCAGGAACATCATCGGCCACTTCACCACCCCGCGCGGAGGGGCGGTGCGGACGGCCGGGCGCGGGCCGCCTCCCGGGCGTCGATGCCTGCCCGCCGTCAGCCGCTGATCATCGACGCCACCGTGAACCTGGGGAAGCCGAGGAACTGCCGCATCACGTCGGCGACCCGCTGTATCCGCACCGTGTCGACCGGCCCGACCGGGTAGCTGTCCTCGGCCATCACCGCCGCCGTCAGCCGGGAGATTCCGAGCGGTGAGGACAGCGCCTCCATCGCCCGTTCCACCGCGGCCCGGTTGGTGTCCGCGATCTCCTGGCCCTGCTCGAACGCGGCGCGGAACACGGCCAAGGTCGCCGGGTGCAGCGCCGCCCACTTCCTGGTGACGGCGCAGCCCTGAACCGGGAACGCGGTGGTGGCGCCCTGGTCCAGGTCCGCGAGCAGCGTGACCCCCAGCGACTGTTCGGCCTGGCTGGCGAACGGCTCGGGCAGCACGGCCGCCGCGATTTTCCCGGCCTCGAGCATCGCCGCCATCTGAGGCAGCGGGTAGTACGCGAAATGCGCGCCGGTCACGCTCAGCCCGTTGTCGGCCAGCACGGAAGCGGCCAGCAGGTACAGGATGTTCCCTGGCGCGTTGACGCCGATGGTCTTGCCTTCCAGGCCGGCCAGCGTCCGGATGTGCGAGCCGGGCATCACGTACAGGCCCTGGGCGCCGGTTTCCATAACGGAGCCTTCGGCGAAAATGTCCAGGTCGGCGGCGACCATGGCGCCGCGGGTGGACGAGGACCGCTTGCCCTGGTCGTAGTTCTCCTGCGCCTGGATGTAGCTGACGTAGTTACCGCACGAGATGTCGATCCGGTCGAGCGGTTCGTCGAGCGCCTGAGCGTTGATGACCGTCTCGGAACTGACCGCCGGGATGAAGGTGACGTGCAGGCCGCGCGCTGCGAACAGGCCCTGGTGGAGGGCCACGAAGAAGCCCGCCGAGTCGACGGCGGGTACCACCGCCACGTTCAGGTCCTGCTGTTCTACGGCGGGCGAGGCGGCACTCCCGCCGCCGGTAAACCTGGGCAGGAACAGGATGGCCAGAACCGCGACGGCCACCACGGCCCCCACGGCCTCGGCCACCCGGATGGCCTGTGTGAACCTACGTGGCATTGCCGGTCCCCCTTTCTCGAGGTCGACAGGGAGGGGCCAGCGTGTTCGTCGGTTACCTCGGTGGGCCCGGGTTCGAGCCTGTCCAGATAGCGCTGGCCACTCTGCGCTGCTCTCGGGCGGGTCCGGGCCAGGCTGAGACGCCCGGTGCCGCTTGCGCGAAAAATCGTGCTGCAAGTTGCAGTGAGAGACATCGGTCAGCTGACGGATTTTGAAGGGCGGCCGATGGCGCGCCGCCCGGCCCCGACGGCACACGGGAGGGCTCAGCCGGCCTTATTCCGGTCCGACGGTCAGCGACCCCCGCGACCCCCGCAGGGTTCGCAGCAGGGCTGGCCGCCGGCCGGGCGCGGCCAGGCCTGCCCTGATTGCGGGGCCTGCCGGTAATATCCGCGCCGGGCCCGGGGCGCGATACGGGGGCGGGGGCCACAGCCCTCGTCTAGCGGGGCCGGGGGACCGCAGACCCCATACGGCCGGGGTGACGGCGGCGCTGGAATCCCCATAATCCGGGACGAAACGGATGCGTGGCGCGACACCGAAAACTCAGTTGCCCAAATCCTCCGCTAAAGCCGAATCCTCCGCTAAAGCCGAATCCTCCGCTAAAGCCGAATCCTCCGCTAAAGCCGAATCCTCCGCTAAAGCCGAATCCTCCGCGTAAGGCCCGGGTACGCCTGAGCGAATCCAGGGATGGATGAGGCAGCTGGGCTTGATGAGGCGCGCCAGGCACCGCCATGACCGGAATGCAGCCGCCGGGTGCACGGCGGCCTCGGTCTTCGTACACCCGGCGCTCAGGACGTGCGCGGAACGCGCTCAGAACCCGGCCGTCTGCGGGTCGTCGCTCAGCGTGGCCTCGGTGGCCGCGCCGCCTCCGTTGAGGACCACGGTGACGGTCTGGTGCAGGCCGAAGTTCGCGCAGTTGAGGTTGTCGAAGGACGAGGCCAGCCGGTTGGCCAGGAAGGTGTACAGGTTGTCGCCCACCGTGGGCACCGGCGAGGGCCAGGCGGAGAAGATCTTCTCGTTGGCCGCGATGAACGGCGTCTGGATGTTGACCATGTTCTGGCAGAACATCTGCGGGCTGCTGCTCGCGTCGGTCTGGCTGTCGACCGGCGCCTGGCCGATCTCGGCCCGGTAGAGGTCGGTCTTGGCCGCGTCGAACGAGCCGCCCAGACCGAGCACCATCCCGTCGTTTTCCGGGATCAGGGCCGGGTCCGCGGCCTGGTTCCTGGCCGCGAGCAGTTCGTCGAGCGCCTGGGAGGTGGTCATCATGCCGTGGTTTCCCAGGTCGGGCGCCATGAAAGGGGTACAGCCGAGCGCCGGGTCCAGGAAGTCGTCGATGAGGGCGTTGTCGCTGCCGTTGACCAGCACCTGGGCGCCGGGCATGCGAGCCGCGTCGGCCGTGCTGTCCTGCGCGGTCTGGCCGGTGGCCGGGTCGAACAGGTACTTGCTGGTCACGTTGTCGCTCGGGTCCTGGTCGATCATGTCGAAGTTCCGCGTCGTCGGGCACTCGCGGCCCGTTCCCAGCGAACCCGCGCTCGGCACCATGCTCCTCGACATTCCCGCGGACGGCACGTGCAGCCGCCCGGCCCGTTCCAGGCGGAACGCCGCGTTGAAGAAGTTGACGCCGTTGCAGAACGACACCTGCCCGAAGGGCGATCCCGGCATGCCGTCGGTGCAGTTGCCCTGGGCCAGCGCATCGGGCGTCGCGCCCTTCTGGATCAGGAACGTGCCGTTGAACCCGAAGTCGATGGTGACGACCGCGTGCTTCGGCAGCTTCGGCACCACCGGCTTGACGGCCGGCGTGGTCCCCGCGGTGATGACCAGGGGGTTGTACACGAACAGGGCCCCGGTCTGCGTGTCCAGGATGGTGGCCTGGACGAACGCCCCCAGGTTGAGCGAATTGCTCATCTGGCAGCCGGTGGCCGCGGGTGAGCCGCCGGCCGCCCCGGTGAGCTGGTAGGGCGTGGCCAGCCCCTGCGCGGTCAGCGGGTGAGCCGGGACGACGATGTCGCACGTGTCCTCGACGGCCGTGGACGAGACGCCCGTGTTGCCGGAATTAGCCGCCGTGGAGTGCAGCTTCGGGGCACCGTGTCCCGAGGTGCCGACCACGATCCCGGCGGTCAGTCCCAGCGCCATCACAGCGGCAACAGGAATCGCAATACGTGTCACGCGATTGTTCCTGCCACGCCGGCGCCGTGCGGATCGATGGTCGCTGAGCATTGCACCCGCCCTCCATTGGTCACCCCTGTGAAAGCTCCGGGCGACACGGTAGACCAGCGACGATGCCGAGATCAGGCAGTTCGGAAGATTCGCGTCTTGTCCGTTTCCAGGCGCCACGCGGCGACGAATCCGCCCGCCATTTATTAACAGGTTCTTACGTCGCAGGTTACGGGACTGCGACCGGGGCGGAACCACCTCGTGACCAGGCCAGGCCGGGCCGTCGGCCCGCGCCGGCCGACCCTTCCGAACAGAGAGTAACTATAACGATTCTCTTCGCAGTCAAATGTTCTTACGGCGAGGTTACGCGCCGCACGGAGCCGGGCCCGCGGTGAGCATCCCTATTTGGCCGAACGGACCGCCCTGCTCGCGTCCCGTCCTCCCGCGAGGGCCGGGACCTGGCCAGGCGGTACGTCGCGAGGCGGGCGGGCCGGCCCGGTGTCGCAGCGCGGGCAGTACCGCGCTTCGGGGATGAGGGTGAGCAGCCCGGCCGGGATCGGCGAATCGCACTGCTCGCACCGGCCGAATCTCCCCGCGGCCAGCCGGGCGAGAGCCTCCTCGACGTCCTCGAGTTTCCGGCGGGCCGCGACCGCCTGGCGCAGCGACATTCGCGCCTCCTGCGGGTCCGGCCCGTCAGCCAGGTGGCCCGGAGGATCCGCGGCGTCGTGGTAGGCGAGGGACAACTCGGTGAGTTCTTCCAGCCGGGCCCGCCATCGCGCCTCCAGCAGTGCCCGCCAGCGCGGGCCGTCAAGCATCATGCCTTCCATTGCACGGTGCGGTCATGCCAGCCTGGTGGAGCCGGTGTGGTGACGGCGTGAAGGCCGCCGCGATCATCTCCGGGGCCCGGCCCGGCCGCGCCAGGGCTGACGGGTACGACACGCCAGGGCTGACGGGTACGACACGCCAGGGCTGACGGGTACGACACGCCAGGGCTGAAGGGTACGACACGCCAGGGCTGAAGGGTACGACACGCCAGACAGCCATTTGTGTCAAATCCCATATCCGCGCGCGGGTTTTGCGGATAATCGAACGCGTGTACCGTATCTGAGCGCCTGACTGGAGAGAGCAGTTGATCAAGACAACCAGGCCTGACCGGGACGGCACCGTCCGCGTTACTTTCGCGCTGCCCGCCGATGAGCCCGACGGCGCGGTATCGGTGGTCGGCAACTTCAACGACTGGAACCCCTTCGCTCACCCGCTGCGGCGGCGCGCGAACCGCACCCGGAGCGCCGCGGTGACGGTCCCGGCCGGCAGCACGCTCCACTTCCGCTACCTCGCCGAGGGCGGACTGTGGTTCGATGACGAGACCCTCCCCGCGTCCGACGGACAGGGCGTCGCCCTCACGGTCTGATCCGGGCGGGAACCCAGCAGCGCGAGGTTCTAAGCTCCGCGGATGCCGAGGCTGCTGGTCGTTCGTCACACCCTTCGCCTGCCCTGCAGGCGATGTTCGAGGCTGCGGTCAGTGGCACACGGACCGACGAGATCGAGGGCGTCGAGGTCGTGGTCCGCCCGGCCCTGACCGCGGTCGGCGTCTTGGCGGCCGACGGCTCGTGACGCGGCTGGGGCACCGCGTCGTTCACCGGGACTAGCCGCTAAGCTCAGCGGACATGCCGCGCCTGCTGGTCGTCCATCACACGCCGTCGCCGGCCCTGCAGGAGATGTTCGAGGCCGTGGTCAGCGGAGCGCGGACTGACGAGATCGACGGCGTTGAAGTGGTGATCAGGCCGGCCCTGACGGCCGCGGCCGCCGACGTTCTCCAGGCGGATGGTTACTTGCTCGGCACCCCGGCCAACATCGGCTACATGTCCGGTGCCCTCAAGCACTTCTTCGACGGCATCTATTACCCGTGCCTGGAGGCGACCCGGCGGCGGCCGTACGGCCTGTACGTGCACGGCGCCTCGGACACCGGCGGCGCGGTGCGCGCGGTGGAGTCGATCGCCGCCGGCCTGCAATGGCGCAAGGTCCGGCCGCCGGTGTGCGTCACCGCGGCTCCCGGCAGGCCCGATCTCGAGGCCTGCTGGGAACTTGGTGCCCTGCTGGCGGCGGAAGTCGCCGGCTAGGGCAGGCCGGCGGTGCCAGGCCGGGCAGCTGAGGGACCTTTGGCCCTACCGGCCCTACCCTGGTAAGGGTGTACGCTCCCGCGGTGGCTCAGACTGGCGATGCGCAAGGGTATGGTGAGTTTCTCCGGCTGGATCGTGCTGAATCGCTCCGACTGCTGGGGACGGCGCAGGTGGGACGGCTCATCTTCACCGTCAACGCACTGCCGGCGGTACGGCTGATGAATTTCGCCGTCGCCGATGGGCTGATCGTGGTGCGCACGGCTGCTGGCACGACGGTAGCCCGCAAGGTTGATGACGCGATAGTGGCCTTCGAGGCGGACGACCTGGACGTGGCGACTTCTTCGGGCTGGTCGGTGGTGGTGACGGGCCGCGCCACGCGGGTGTCCGACCCGGACCTGATCGCCCGCTACCGTAACGTGCCCCTGATGCCGTGGGCTGCTGGCGAACGCGACCAGTTTCTGACCATCACGATGGAGATGCTCGAAGGCCGCCGGGTCAGCCGGATGGCCGGGCCGGGCGAACTGGGGGCGACGAGGGTCGCCAGCCACCTGTCCCAGTCCTGACCTCGCGGCGCGAAGACGGCCCTAAGCTGGGGTAATTATTGTCCTGGGCAGCCTGCCCGACGACGGGGGTGGTGGATGAATCCGCTGTCTGGTGTGGCTGGCTTGGCGGGTGACCGCCTGCTCGGCCTCTCCTCCGGGACGGTGCGGTACGTGGTACGGCGCGATGTGGCGGTGGCTATGCCGGACGGCGTGGTGCTGCTGGGCGATCATTACCGGCCCCCCGGTGATGACCGGCCGCTTCCGGTGGTGCTGATCCGCTCGCCATATGGCCGGGCTGGCCTGGCGGGGATGGTGTTCGCCGCACCGCTGGCGCGGCGCGGCTTTCAGGTGTTCATCCAGAGCACCCGTGGGACGTTTGGCTCGGGCGGCTTGTTCCGCCCATTCACCAGCGAGCAGGAGGACGGCCTAGCCACCCTGGCGTGGCTGCGTGGTCAGCCGTGGTGCGACGGGCAGGTGTCGATGACGGGGGCCAGCTACCTGGGTCACACGGGCTGGGCGGTCGCGCCATACGCCGATCCGCCGCTGGCCTCGGTCTCGCTGAACATAACCGCCGCGAAGTTCAGCGCCGCGTTCTATCAGCATGGCACGCCGAATCTGAAGAACGTGCTGAACTGGACCGCGCTCATCGGCAGGCAGGAACGCGGCCTGCACGCTGTCCTCCCGAGCCCGCGGCAGCTGGCCAGGATGAGACGGGCGTTGCGGAAGGTGCCGCTGCAAGCCGCCGACATCGACGTGGCGGGCGCGCCGGTGGCTTTCTGGCGGGACTTCACCGGGCATGCCGGCCCGGGCGATGAGTTCTGGGCGGGCGCCGACCACGACGGAGCGGACCGGGCCCGGCTTCCGCCGGTCAGCATGGTGACCGGCTGGTGGGACCTGTTCGTCCCGCTGCAGTTGCGCGATTTCGCCGCGATCCGGGCGGCGGGCGGCACGGCCCGGATCATCGTCGGGCCCTGGATGCACGGTGAGCCCGGCGAGATCAAGGCCATTACCCGCCAGGACATCGCCTGGCTGGATCACCACCTGCGAGGTGGTCCGCCGCCGCCGGGCCCGCCGGTCCGCCTGTTCCTGCAACAGGCCGGAACCTGGCTGGATTTCGACCAGTGGCCGCCGCCGGCCGCCGTCGCCACCGCCTACTACCTGCGCGCCTCAGGCCGGCTGGCTCTTGACGCCGAGCCCGGTGACGCCCCGCCCGGCACGTTCGTCTACAACCCGGCGGACCCGACGCCGACGGCTGGCGGACCGTTCCTGCAGCCGCCCGGCAAGCAGGCCGACAACCGGGCGGTCGAAGCGCGGCCCGACGTGCTGACCTACACCACCGAACCGCTTGCGGCCAGCCTGGACCTGGTCGGGCCGGTCAGCGCGCGGATCTTCGTCCGCACCGGCCGCCGGCACGCCGACTTGTTCGTCCGGGTCTGCGACGTCGACCCGGAAGGCGTCTCCCGCAACATCGTGGACGGCATCCGCCGGCTGAGCCCGCAGACCGTGCCCGCCGCCGACGTCCGGGTCGGCGAAGACCAGATCCTGGCGGTGGACGTAGAGCTCTACCCGACCGCCTACCGCATCCAGGCCGGCCACCGGATCCGGGTACAGGTCAGCGGCGGCGCGTTCCCCCGTTTCGCCCGTAACTTCGGCACCGCGCAGCCCTTCGCCGTCGGGACCACGGCAGTGCGATGCCGATTCGAGATCTACCACGACGCCCGGCACCCCGCCTGCGTCCAGCTGCCGGTGCTGCCCCGCGCTCCGGGTTAGCACCTCCCGCCGGAAACCGCCGGCGCCCGGCTGGGATCAGCCTCCGGCGAGGTAACCGTACCGGTCGCGGAACGCCTCGGGCGTGAGCCCCGAAGCCGCTGCGATCGGGCCGAGCTTGTCCGGATCCTCGAGGTCCGCGCGGTCCAGCCGGATCATGTACTCGCGGGCCACCCGGTACGAGCTCGAATCGACGTTCACCAGCCGGACCTGCACCCGGCCCGTCTCGAGGTCGCTGAACGACCCGAAGGACAGCGGCACCATGTGCCCTTCCTGGATCGTGATCATGCCGCCGGGCTCGTCGCTGTCCAGTATCCGCTTCAGGTAGTCCACGGCGCTGTAGCCGAGGTCGCGGGTGTACTCGATGTCGAACGGGATGGGGGGCGCGCACCGGAGTTCGTAGCCGATGTTCTTGCCCTCGACGGTGACCTTCTGGCCTCGCTCCTTGAAGCGGTCCCTGACCTGCTTTGCCAGCAGGCGGTCCAGCTCGAGCTCGGCCAGCC
>Ga0335077_10013961_pt1 | contig 10040 bp, 7 predicted proteins | sample Lox_Sample_31_FD_207151 | JGI IMG/M metagenome (GOLD analysis project Ga0335077, IMG submission 207151) | Soil microbial communities from Loxahatchee National Wildlife Refuge, Florida, United States - Lox_Sample_3.1 | ecosystem: Environmental > Terrestrial > Soil > Wetlands | place: USA: Florida...
CCGGGATCCTGGTGGACGGCTCGCGGCGCCTGCTGGAGGCCGGGGCGGCCGCAGGCGTTAGGCATCATGTGTGTGTGTCCATCGTCGGCTGCGATCAGGTGCCGCTGGGCTACTACCGGGCCAAGGCGGACCAGGAGCGCACGGTTGGCCAGGGCGCGGTGCCGTGGAGCATCGTCCGGTCGACGCAATTCCATGAACTGGTGGGCACGGTCCTGGCCGCCGCCGGGCGCTGGCGGGTGCTGCCGATGCCGCGGGGTGTGCTGCAGCCGGTCGCGTGCGCCGACGCCGCCCGGGTGGTCGCCGACGTCGCCGCGGGCGCGCCGCTGGCAAGGTGCTTCACCGTGGCCGGGCCGGAGGTGTGCGAGGTGCGTGACCTGGCCAGGACCTGGCGGAAGGTCACCGGGCACCGCGCGGCGCTGGTCCCGATGCCGGTCCCGGGCGCGGTCGGGCGGGCGCTGCGGTCCGGCGCCCTCACCGCGGCGCGGCCGGATGTGCGCGGGACGACCAGCTTCGCGGACTGGCTGAGGTCGGCGCCAGGATGACGCCCGGCCCGGGCGGCGGGGACGTGCTCGCCCAGGCGTTCGAGGCGCAGCGGCCGCGGCTCGACCCGGAGGTCATCTGGCGCGGCGACGGCGGCGGCAAGGTCACCTCCGGCCGGGGCGCGCAGGGAGCGCAGCAGGTGGCACGGGCCCTGGTCCTGCTGACCCGGCGTCCCCCCGCCGGCTGGGGACCGCCACCGTCAACGGCGCGCCGGGCCTGGTGGTGGTCGACGCCGGCGGCGTGCTGTCGGTCATCTCGTTCACCGTGGACGGCGGCCGGATCACCGCCATCGATGTGGTCCGCAACCCGGACAAGCCCGGTGGCGTCCGGGAGCCTGGCCAAGTTTGCTCGCCGGCCGGGATGGGCTAGAGTTCTGGGACGCGCCAGTCACCGCTGGCAGCGTCCCGCCCATCTGGTGGGCGGTCACGCGGACGTGGCTCAGTTGGTAGAGCATCACCTTGCCAAGGTGAGGGTCGCGGGTTCGAATCCCGTCGTCCGCTCGGAGGTGCCGGACGCCGTGCTACGCGGCCGAAGGTCCACACGGCTCCCGGGGGAATGTCGTCTCCCGGCAATGGGGCCGGAGCGGCGGAGTGGCCGAGTGGCTTAGGCAAGGGCCTGCAAAGCCCTGCACGCGGGTTCGATTCCCGCCTCCGCCTCGAGGGCGGTTAGCTCAGTGGGAGAGCGCTACCTTGACACGGTAGAGGTCACTGGTTCAATCCCAGTATCGCCCACCAGTCCTCGCAGGCAGAAGGCCAGATTCGAACACCGAATCTGGCCTTCTTGACGCTTCTATGGTTTGTCAAGCTGTTGGGTGCTCCATCATGCGGTAGATGCTGCGGGCGAGGTAGCGCTTGATGCAGCGGCGGATCTCGCGGGCGGTTTTGCCTCCGGCGGTGCGGCGGGTGGCGTAGGCGATGGTGGGGGCGTGGTAGCGGAGCCGGCTGATGGCGATGGTGTGCAGGGCCCGGTTGGCGTTGCGGTCGCCGTAGGGGTTGAGGCGGTGGCGGGCGGTGCGGCCGGAGGAGGCGGGGATCGGTGCGGTGCCGGTGAGGGCGGCGAAGGCGGCTTGGCTGCGGAACCGGCCGGGGTGGGACCAGGTGACCAGCAGCTGGGCGGCGCTGATGGGGCCGATGCCGGGCTCGGCGAGCAGGGCGGGCAGCCAGGCGCGGGCCAGGCTGCGGATGTCCTTGAGGCTGGTTTTCAAGGTGGTGTCCTGGTCGGTGATCTGGCGGGCGAGCTGGCGCAGGGCCTGGCGCAGGTGCTGTTCGCTGACGGGCTGGCCGGGGCGGGGCCGCAGGGCCAGGGCGGTGCGGACCTGGGCGGCGGTGCGGCGGCCGCGGAACTGGGCGTGCAGGTCTTCGGGTGCGGTGAGGATGAGGGCCTTGAGGGTGTTCACGGTGGCGGTGCGGGTCCTGGTGGCGTGCTCGCGGGTGGCGAGCAAGATCCGCAGCGCTTCGCGGGTGTCGCCGGTGCGTGGCTGGGCGGGGTCGAGGGCCTACCATGACGGTGCGGACCTCGGCGGCCCGGCCATGGCCAGGATCGCCCGCGACTACGGATACACCCTTGATGAACTGCGGAAACTCTAGGATGATCTCCCCATGAGTACGCTCCGGGTGGAGTTGTTCCACGACGATGAGGCAAGGAACTGGCACTATCGCGTGCCCGCCCTGCACATCAACGGTGGCGGCACCGCAACCCGCGAAGAAGCCGAGCAGGACTGCCTCGCAGCCATCAACTTCGCACTCCAGGCGACCCCCGTGACTACGACGCCGACGCGGAAACCATCACCCTCGACGTAAGCATCGCGCCTGCGGCCTGAACGGCCGAACCGAGGCCGCACGGACCTAGCGACGGAGGCTCACAGGGCCGCGTCGCGTTGCCAGCAGCGAATGGCTACACCGGCGGCGGGATGCTGGCACGAACTATCGGGTACGGCTGACCTCCTTGTCCGCAGCTGCTGGCCGGGCAACACTGCAGGTGACGATGCTGGGTAGCTGCGGCGGACTGGAGCCGGTGGTGAGAACGAGGCCAGGAACCGGACCTTGGTGGCGGGTGATCGCTGGGCGGGTCTTTCACGCCGGGACGTCCGCGGCCAGGACCGGCACTGGGGGGTAGCGATGAGCGCCCGGACTGCCCGGTGGGTGGCCGGCTGGATTGCGGCGGGGTCGGTCGCGCTGATAGCGGGCAGCTTGCTCCTGGCGTACCTGGACCGGCAGCTGCTCTCACCGGCCATGACGACCTGGGACTTCTCCGATGTTCTCAACGGCCTGTCAGTGCTGGCCATCCCGGTCATCGGCTTCGTCCTTGCATCCCGGCGGCCTGGCAACCGCATTGGCTGGCTGTTCCTGGCGGCCGGCCTGGCGTCGGGCGTGAATGGATTCTCACGGTCGTATGGGCTGCGTGCCCTGCTCGCGGCGCCGGGGTCCCTGCCGGCGGGCCGGGCGGCCATGTGGCTGTCCAGCTGGACCATTGGGGTCCCCATCGGCGCCTTCGCGTTCCTGCTGCTGCTTTTCCCGACCGGACAGCTGCGCTCACCGCGGTGGCGCCTGGCCGCGTGGTTTGTGGGCGGTGTTTTCGCCCTGTGGGTCGTGGCTGTGCTGGTGGGAGCCACCCGCGTCTGGTCGCACCCGTTCAGCGGCTCGGTCACCCGGGCGCTCCCCCCGCCGGTGGTGACCGCGCTGGCCGTTCTTGGTCCCGCTGCGCTGGTGACCAGCGTCGCGGCGGTGGTGGTGAGGTTCGTCCGGTCGGTGGGTGAGGAGCGGCTGCAGCTGAAGTGGTTCGCGGCAGCGGCGGTCGTCGCGGTCGTCGCGTTCATCACGTCGGTCATGACGAGCTCGGTGATCGCGAACGTGCTCAACAGCCTGGCGTTCCTGTGCCTGTACGCCGCCATCGCCATCGCGGTGCTGAAGTACCGGCTGTACGAGATCGACATCGTGATCAGCAAGGCCGTGCTCTACGGCTCGCTGGCGGTGTTCATCACCGCCGTCTACGCCGCCCTGGTGGCCGGGATAGGAACGCTGGTGGGCAACCGGCACAGCGTGCTGCTGGCGGCGCTGGCGGCGGCGGTGGTGGCGGTCGCGTTCCAGCCGGTACGCCAGTGGGCCGGGTCGGACTTCGCCAGGCGGATCGGCGGCACCTACGCGGCCGGGGATGTGCTGCCGCAGATGGCGCACATCGTGGCGGCCGGCACCGGCGCCGAGCGGGTCGTGGTGTGGCTGCGGGTAGGCGACGAACTCCGCCCTGGGGCCTCGTCGGACGGCGGCCCACCCGCAACTCCCTTGCCTGTTACCGGACACGAGCTGCCGACGCTGCCGGAAGCCGACCTGAACGTGCCGGTGGTGAGTCAAGGTGAGCTGCTGGGCGCGATCTCAGTCACGATGCCCAGGGATGAGCCGCTCCGCCCGGCCGGGCGGCAACTGGTGACCGATGCGGCGTCGCAGGCCGGGCTGGTCCTGGCCAACGCCGGGCTGATCGAGGACCTGCGGGCCTCCCGGCAGCGGCTGATCACCGCCCAGGACGAGGCGCGGCGGCGGCTGGAGCGCAACCTTCATGACGGCGCCCAGCAGGATCTTGTGGCTCTGTCCATCAAGGCCCAGCTTGCCGACGTCACGATTGACGAGGACCCGGCCCAAGCCAAGCAGCTCCTCGGCGAGATCAAGGCAGACGCCGCGGGCGCGCTGGAGAACCTGCGCGACCTCGCTCGCGGGATCTACCCGCCGCTGCTGGCCGACCTGGGCCTGGCTGTCGCGCTCAACGCCCAGGCGGCCAAGTCCCCACTGCCGGTGACGGTCGAGGCCGACGCGATCGGGCGGTTCGGCCAGGACACCGAGGCCGCGGTGTATTTCTGCTGTCTGGAAGCGCTGCAGAACACCGCCAAATACGCTCACGCCACCCAGGCCCGGGTCTGCCTGCAAGCGCAGAACGGGTCCCTGCGCTTCACCGTCTCTGACGACGGGACGGGCTATGACGCCCGGCACGTCCCGATGGGCTCGGGCCTGCGGAACATGGCCGACCGGCTCGCCGCCCTCGGCGGGCGACTCGAAGTCCGGTCTGCTCCCGCCCATGGCACCACCATCACCGGGCACCTTCCCTCCTTGTGACAGGGCTCAGGTTCCTGAGGCATGCAAAGCCCTCCAGAAGACCTGGTGCCCGGGCGTCTGGGCACGGCGCTGGCCAACGGCTGGCACCTTCGTGCCGCGTCCATGGAGTACGTGCCCGAGGGCGGGGGGTTGTTCGACGCTGGGGCCGCCCGGCCGAGGCTTCAAATATCCGTCACCTGACCGATGTCTCCGCATGCAACTTGCAGCAGTATTTGTCATGCAATCCAGCGCCAGCAGGTGACCGGATCTGTTGGCCCAGGTCAGCGGGCCAAGATTAGTCATCTGGGTGGTAGCGGCGGAGAAAGGCGGTCCTGTTGGACGTCGTCCGGCTGCGGGAGAGCTTCGCCCGTGTGGCGATGCACGGTGATGAGCTACCGCTGTTCTTCTACTCCGACCTGTTCATCAGGCATCCCGAGGTGCGGGAGATGTTCCCGGTCTCGATGGCGGCGCAGCGCGGGAACTTCGTCGATGCCCTGATGAAGATCGTGTCCCAGGTAGACAGGGTGGACGATCTGACTGCGTTCCTGCAGGGGCTGGGCCGTGATCATCGCAGGTTCGGTGCTGTCGCCGGGCACTACGAGGCGGTGGGCGCCAGCCTGTTAGCGACCCTGGAGCACTTTTCCGGGCCGGCCTGGACGCCGGAGCTGGCCGCCGATTGGCAGGCGGCCTACGGCCTCGTCGGATCGATCATGACCGAGGCGGCATCCGCTGACGAGCAGCAGCGGCCAGCGTGCTGGCAGGGCACGGTGGTAGCCCACGAGCGCCGGTCGTTCGATGTCTCGGTGCTGACGGTCCGGCCGGAGCCGCGGATGGACTACCTGCCTGGCCAGTCCGTGGCGATCGAGTGCCCGAGCCGGCCGCGGCTGTGGCGCTACTACTCCATGGCGAACGCGCCGCGCCCGGACGGCCTGCTTGAGTTCCACATCCGGCTGATCGACGGCGGCGCGGTGAGCATGGCGCTTACCAGCAGCACCATCACTGACACCGAGCTCAGGCTGGGAGCTCCTATCGGTGTCCTGACGCTGAGCCAGCCCCCCTCCGGCCGGGACCTGCTGCTGATGGCGGGCAGCACTGGGCTGGCCCCGCTGAAGGCCATCCTGGAGCAGGCAGCGGCCCTGCCGCAGCCACCGAAGGCGCACCTGTTCTTCGGCGCGCGGAATGCTGACGGGCTGTATGACCTGGACAGCCTGGAGAAGATGGCCGCCCAGCACCCGTGGCTGACCGTCACGCCAGCCGTGTCCGCCGACCCCAGGTTCACCGGCGAGACCGGCAGCCTCCCGGAGGTGGTGGCCCGGCACGGCGACTGGTCGCGGCACGAGGCCTACCTGGCCGGCCCGACCGAGATGGTCCAGGAAGCCGTCACCCGGCTGACTTCGGCGGGCATGGCGAAAGACCACATACACATCGAGGATTTCGGCTGGAGCGAGCCTTGACCACAGCATGGTTCGACGAACAGGACCGGGCGGAGCAGGACCGGCTGGAGCAGAGCCGGGTGGAGCGAGCCCTGAGTACGGCATGGTTCGACGAGCAGGACCGGCTGACTCCCGAGGACCTGCAGACCGCGACGTTCCCGCTGACGCGGCTGGGGCGGCGCGGTTACGAGGAGGAGCCGGTCAGAGGGTTCCTGCGGATGGTGCACGCCGAGTTCGTGCGCCTGGTGAACGAGCGGACGTCGCTGTGGCAGGAAGTCCAGCAGCTGCGCCGGCGCGTTCTCGCCGGAGATACCGACGGCGATCCGCAGGCGGTGCTGTTCGGCCAGGCAGATGCGCACATCCACGCGGTGCGGATCCTGTCAACCGCGCAGACGACCGCGGACCGGTACGTGGCCGACGCCCAGGCGTACAGCAGCCGGGTGACCGAGGAGGCCAGGCTGCGCCGCGATCACATCATGCAAGAGGCCCAGCAGCACTCGGACATGCTCCTGGAAGATGCCCACGCCAGGGCCCGCGAGGCGGCGGTCTCCGCGCTGAACCTCCCGGCGTCGCCGCAGACCGACCGCGAGCAGCAGGCCGCGCGGGCAGAGCTCGCGTATCTGCGCACCTACAGCGACGTCTACCGGGCACACCTGCGCGCCTACACCGAGGGCGTCCTGCGCAGCATCGATGAGTGGGAGCGCAAGGAAGCGGCCTCGGTCAAGGAAGTGGGACAAGGGCACGCCAGCCACCAGAGCAACGGCCGCTGATGCGGCGGGCCGGCTCAGCATTCCGCGGCCGCGCCCGGCTGGCGGTCGTGGTGGCATGCCAGCTTCAGCCGGGCGGGCACCGGATGGCGGTAGAAGTTCGGCGTCTGGTCGAAATCCTGGTAATAGCGGTGAAAGACCGGGGTCGCGGACGACGCGGCAGGCGGCACGATCCAGGTCCAGTCCGCCGGGCAGGCCCGGCCGTGCCGCTCCTCCCGCTCCATGTGCCGGAGAAAGCGGACCGACTCGGTGTGATGATCGGAGATCGTTACCCCCGCGGCGCCGAACGAATGCAGGACCGCCAGGTTGAGCTCGGTCATCGCCTTGTCCTTCCACAGGGTCCGGTCGCTGGCCGTGGACAGGCCCATGTGCCGGGCGATCACCGGCAGCTGGTCGTAACGGCAGGTGTCGCCGAGGTCGCGCGACCCGATCTCCGTGCACATGTACCAGCCGTTGAACGGCGCGGCGGGATAACAGACACCGCCGATGTCCAGGTACATGTCGCTGATCACCGGCACCGCATACCACCGCAGCCCGAGGTCGGCGAACCAGCCGAACTCCGGATGCCCGATGGCTACCTCGAGTACCGCGCCGGCGGGCAGTTCGTGCAGCGTCGTGACGAGCGAGCCGGCCTCCTGCACGAGCAGCGGCAGGATGTCGAACCGGCCAGGCGGGCGGCCGCCGGGCCAGCCGAGCTCGCCCGCCAGGCCGGTGATGCCCACGCTCGACGGGTCCCCGGTGACGGTGCCGCCGGCGGCCTGGTAGCCCGCATACCGGACCAGTTGCGAGTTGAAGATCCGCGGCCCTGGCCGGCCCGGGGCATCCGGCGCGAACACGGTGATCACTGGCCGGATCCGGCCGCCGTTCGTCGCCTCGCGCAGGTGGGCGACCGACTCTGCCGCGATGTCCGGTGCCGCGGTGACCTCTCGGCGGTCGCGCACCCGCAGGCTCTGCCAGTACAGCCGTCCGATGCACCGGGAGCTGTTCCGCCAGGCGACGCGTGCGCCGAACTCCAGCTCGGCGGGGGTGTGCCGGTAGGTGCCCGTGGTCTCGATCTGGCGGCGGACGTGCGAGAGCCGCCGGTCGGGCGGCCCCGCGCGGTTCTCGCTGTGGAACAGGGTGACGAACCGCTCGGCGCTCACCAGCAGGCTGTCAAGGGCGGACGGCTCATCGCCCGCCAGGGGCTGCCCGCCGGGGAGCATGCCCAGATCGGCGGCGAAGCCGGCCTCCATGTCGCCCGGCGCCACCGGGCAGGCCTGGAAAGACGGGAACACAGAGGATTGCTCGCCCGGCTCCAGGCCGTAGTGCTGGCCGGGATCAGAAACGCGCCAGTGAGAATCCTGAGGGATTCGGTCTTGGTCCGGACCCACGGAGACCTCCCCGGTAGCCCTGAGCGTTCTGCCGCGCCCCCGGGGGTGGGCCGCCAGTGGCTGCCGCTGCCCGGGACTGCAGCAACATCGTCTGCTACCAGGCTGGACGCCCCGCTTGCACTCGCCTTGACGGCTGCCTTGCACCCCAGGTCAAGACGCCAGCCGGCCAGGTCAGGACGCCGACGGGGGCACCAGCGGTGGCGCGCCGGGCTAGGAGACGCAGAGGCCGAAGGCGGGATCCATGGTCTCCATGCGTATGCGCACCGACTCTGCCTCCGGCACGCCGAGCCGTTCGAAGATGTCCAGCGCCTGCCTGAACACGATCCGCGCCGCATCGGGCTGCCGCCGCGTGCTGAGCGTCGATTCCGCGATCCCTTCGAGGATCTTGCCTTCCTCGTACGGGTCGCCGATCTCCCGGGCCAGCCTGAGAGCGGTCTGGTAGTGCTCAAGCGCTTCGCCGTAGCGGCCCGATCCGCGATGTATGTCGGCGATCCTGCCCAGCGCGATCAGCTGCTGGGACAAGTTCCCGATCTCCTCCGCGATCAGCCGCGCCTTCTGGTGATGGATAAGCGCCTCGTCGTGGCATGCCGCGCTCTGGTAGATGGCACCGATGTCATTGAGCACGTCGGCTTCGTCCGGCCGGTCGCCGATGTCGCGGTAGATCGCGAGCGCCCGCCGGCAGGCAGCGAGTCCTTCCTCGTAGCTGCCCTTGTAATGATGGACGGTGCCAATGTTCTGGTGGACGATCGCCTCGCTCTGCGCCACGCCCAGCTCGCGGAATATCTGCAGGGACTTCTGGTAGGCGTCGAGCGCGTCGCGGTGGTAGCCGTTGTACAGGTGCACCCTGCCGAGGTTGTTGAGTGCCTTCGCCTCCCCGCGCCGGTCGCCGACGTCCCGGTAGAGCGACAGCGCGTCACGCAGGTGAGCACTTGCCTCGCGGTAGCGTCCCAGATGCCAGCAGGCGATCCCGGAGTGGGTCAGCGCGTCGGCCACGCCACGCGAATCCGCGGCGGCGCGGTACAGGATCCGCGCCTCATGGAAATAGGCGAGCGCCTCCCGGGAGCGGGCCGTGCGCTGATAGGCCAGGCCTATCTGGTCGAGGGCCTCGGCCTCGCCTGCCCGGTCCGCCAGCGACCGGTAGATCGCCGCTGCCTCCTCGGCCAGGGGAAGCGCCGCCTCGTGCCGCCCGGTCTGCTGCCACACCGCGCTGAGCGCCAGCGACGCCTGCCCGATCCTGGCCGGATCAGCGAGATCACGGCATGCCTGCAGGGCAAGGGCGTGAGCCGCGATCGCCTCGTCCCAGTACGCCTTGATTTCCACGAAGTCGGCCAGCAGGTAGATGAGGTCGGCGCACTTCTGCTTCCATTCGTGGCCGCCCGCATAGCGTGCGGCCTGCAGGATGTTGCGCCATTCCGACTCCAGCCAGGCTGCCGCATCCTCCTGCGTGCCCACGGCCGGGCTGGCGGCTGGCAGCTGGCTGACCTGAATGGGCATCCGGCGCCGGAACGGATGAAGGACACGGTCGGCGCGGTCGGCTGTGTGCAGGTAGTAGTCAAGCAGCCTGCTCACGGCCTGCCGCTGCTCGGCCCCGGGGTCATCACGCGCGGCACGCATGGCCGCATAGCCGCGGATGAGGTCGTGGAAGCGGAACTGGCCGCCGGAAGCCCGTGCAAGCAGATGGCAATCGAGCAGGGTGACCAGGGCTTTCTCCGCCTCGGCGAGAGTGCAGCCGCCCAGCGCGGCCGCGGCCTGCAGGCTCAGGCGAGCGCACGGGCTGACGCCCAGCCGCCGGAAGAACCGCTGATGGTCGGGTTCCAGCGCACCGTAGGACAGGTCGAAGGCGGCTATCAC
>Ga0335077_10013965_pt1 | contig 10038 bp, 12 predicted proteins | sample Lox_Sample_31_FD_207151 | JGI IMG/M metagenome (GOLD analysis project Ga0335077, IMG submission 207151) | Soil microbial communities from Loxahatchee National Wildlife Refuge, Florida, United States - Lox_Sample_3.1 | ecosystem: Environmental > Terrestrial > Soil > Wetlands | place: USA...
TTGTCGGGCACCAGTCGAGCCGGGTGCGTGCCTTCGAGGGGTCGGCCAGCAGGGTCTCGACCTCGGCCGGCCGGTCCTGCGCCGGGTCGTGGACGACGTGCTTTCGCCAGTCCAGGCCGACGTGCCCGAACGCCACCTCGCAGCAGTCGCGCACGCTGTGCTGCGTCCCCGTGCCCACCACGAAGTCGTCGGGCTCGGTCTGCTGCAGCATCCGCCACATCGCGTCCACGTAGTCGCCGGCGAAGCCCCAGTCGCGCCGGGCGTCGAGGTTGCCGAGCCGCAGCTCGGTGGCGAGGCCGTGCTTGATGCGCGCCACGCCGTCCGAGATGCGCCGGGTCACGAACTCGAGGCCGCGGCGCGGGCTCTCGTGGTTGAACAGGATGCCGCTCACGGCGAACAGCCCGTACGACTCGCGGTAGTTCACCGTGATGTGGTGCCCGTACACCTTCGCCACGCCGTACGGGGAGCGCGGGTGGAACGGGGTCGTCTCGCGCTGGGGCGTCTCCCGCACCTTCCCGAACATCTCGCTGGAGCTGGCCTGGTAGAACCGGGCGTCCGGCTTGACCAGGCGGATGGCGTCCAGCAGCCGCGTGACGCCGAGCGCGGTGAACTCGCCGGTCAGGACCGGCTGGGTCCACGAGGTCGGCACGAACGACTGGGCCGCGAGGTTGTAGATCTCGTCCGGCGCCGCCGCGTGGACGACGCGCTGCAGCGAGTGCTGGTCCAGCAGGTCGGCGGGGACGATCTCCATCCGGCCCACCAGGTGCTGGATGCGCTCGTAGCTGTCGTGCGAGGTCCGCCGCACCACGCCCACGACCCGGTACCCCTTGGCGAGCAGCAGCTCCGCCAAGTACGAGCCGTCCTGCCCCGTGACGCCGGTAACGAGCGCGGTCGGCATGTAGACCCCAGACAAACGGGTATAGGGTACGGAGGGTGCGGGTGCAGCGCCGCGCGCACCTCAGCCCCGCCCTTGAATCAAGTGCCAGAGCCGGCTAAACTTAGCGGCTGCACCGGACTTTTTGAAGCGAGGATTTCTGATGGCGCGCGTATGCGCGGTATGCGGCAAGGGCCCGAGCTTCGGGCATCACGTCTCCAACGCGAACAACCGGACCACCCGGCGCTGGTATCCCAACCTCCAGGCGGTGCGGGTGCTGGTGGACGGCGTCCCCAAGCGGATCCGCGTGTGCGCGGCCTGCCTCCGGTCCAACAAGATCCAGAAGGCGCCGCGGGCGCGGAAAGTGGCCGCCACAGGCTGAAAAGGCGTTGGGGGGTTGCAGGTTGTGGGTGGTGGCAAAAAAGCGGGGGACCGGTCCGGTCTCCCGCTTTGCTTTTCCACAACCTACAACCCACCACCTACAACCTACTCTTTCAGCAGCTCGATCCTCGCCGTCTCCCCGCCGTCGCCGATGCGGTGCGCGAGCCTCAGGATGCGGGTGTACCCGCCCGGCCGGGCCTGGAAGCGCGGCCCCAGCTCCTTGAAGAGCTTGGTCGAGACGCCCTTGTCCTTGACCCGCCGCTCCACCAGCCGGCGCGCGTGCAGGTCGCCCCGCCGCGCCAGGGTGATGAGGCGCTCGGCCACCGGCCGCAGCTCCTTGGCTTTGGCCACGGTCGTGACGATCGCGCCGTGCCGGAACAGCTCGGTGGCCATGTTGGACAGCATGGCCCGGCGGTGCGAGGCGGTGCGGGAAAGCTGGCGAGCCTTGGCGCGGTGCCGCATCAGACCTCCCGGCCCGCCTCCGCGATCAGCGGTCGGATCACCGGCTTGATGCCCGGATCCAGCACGCGGATCCCGCCCTCCGCTTCCTCCCACTGCATCCCGAAGGCCAGCCCTTCCTTGAGCAGCAGCTCGGCGATCTCGGCCACGGCCTTCTCGCCGACGTTGCGGACCTTGAGGAGCTGCTCCTCGGTGTTGCGCACCAGGTCGCCGAGGGTGCGGATGTTCGAGTTCTTGAGCGAGTTGATGGACCGCACCGAGAGGCCGCAGTCGTCGATGGAGCGGACCAGGAGCCCGCGCAGCCGCTCCAGGTCGCCCGCCGGCTCCGCCGGCTGCTCCGCCGGCACCATCGGCACGGTGCCGAACGAGATGAAGAAGGCGAAGTGGTGCTGCGCCAGGGCGGCGGCGTAGGCGACGGCGTCCTCGGGGGTGATGGCCCCGTTGGTCTCCACGTTCACCGTCAGCCGGTCGAAGTCGGTGCGCTGCCCGACGCGGGTCTCGGTGACGGTGAAGTTGGCGCGCCGCACCGGGCTGTAGATGGAGTCGATGCGCACCACGTCCACCGGCATGGCCCGGTCCACCGGGTGCAGGTCGGCGTCCACGTAGCCGCGCCCCTTGTTCACGTACAGGTCCACCGTGAGGTCGCGGTCGTCCTGGAGCGTGAACAGCAGGTGCTCCGGGTTGATGACCGTCACCGACCCGTGCGCCTCGATGTCGCGCGCGTACACCGGGCCGGCGGCGCCACGGCGGATGTGCAGCGTCGCCTCGTCCACCTCGGGCGCCAGCACCAGGGTCAGCGCCTTGAGGTGCTGGATGATCTGGTGCACGTCCTCGACCACGCCGGACACCGTCTGGTGCTCGTGCTGCACGCCGTCCATGCGGAACGCCCAGACGGCCGAGCCGCGCAGCGAGGAGAGCAGCATCCGCCTCAGGCCGTTGCCCAGCGTGTAGCCGAACCCGCGCTCCAGCGGCTGGAGCCGGAATTCGGCGGCGTTCGGATTGTCCTCCCGCTTGGTCATCTCGACCAGCTGCGGGCGGACGAGCCCGGTGAGATCAATCGTCATGTTCACTTGGAATAGAGCTCGACGATCAACTGTTCCTCGGCCGCGATCGGGATGGCATCACGGGTCGGGCGCTCGGTGACCGTGCCGGTCATCGCGCCCCGATCCACGGCGACCCACGACACCGGCTGCCCCTTGGACGCCAGCTCGAGGGAGGCCGCGATGACATCGAGTTCCCGGCTCGCCTTGGCGACGCGGATCTGGTCACCCGGGCGGAGCAGGTAGGACGGGACGTCGACGGGACGGCCGTTGACCTCGACGTGGCGGTGACGCACCAGCTGCCGGGCCGCCTTGCGGCTCGGCGCCAGTCCCATCCGGTAGACGACGTTGTCCAGCCGCGACTCCAGGGCGATCAGCAGGTTCTCGCCGGTGCGCCCGGGCTCGCCCACGACGCGCTTGAACGTGTTCTTGAACTGCTGCTCGGTGAGCCCGTAGATCCGCTTCACCTTCTGCTTCTCGCGCAGCTGCCGCGAGTACTGCGAGGCCTTGCGGCGCCGCCCCGCCGACTGGCCATGCTGGCCCGGCGCGTAGGCGCGCTTCTCGACCGCGCACTTCTCCGTGAGGCAGCGCGAGCCCTTGAGGAAGAGCTTGGTGCCCTCGCGCCGGCACAGCTTGCAGTTCGGCTCGATGTATCGGGACACTACACCCTGCGCTTCTTCGGCGGACGGCAGCCGTTGTGCGGGATCGGCGTCACGTCCCGGATGGACTTGACCACGAGCCCCGCGTTGGCCAGCGCCTGGATCGCGGACTCACGACCCGCGCCGGGGCCCTGCACCCGGACGTGCACCCGCCGCACGCCCATGTTGAACGCCTCGCGGCCCGCCTGCTCCGCCGCGACCGTCGCGGCGAACGGCGTGGACTTCTTCGAGCCCTTGAACCCGGACTTCCCGGCCGTGCTCCAGGCCACCACGTTGCCGTTGAGGTCGGCGACCGTCACGATGGTGTTGTTGAACGTGGCCATGATGTGCACCACGCCCTCGGACTCCACCACCTTCTTGGCCTTCCGCGCGGCCTTCTTGGGCGCGCCCTCGGCCGCCGCGCCTTCCGGCGCCGCTCCTTCGGGGGCGGGAGCCGCGGGCGCCGCGTCGGACGCCGGGGTCGGTTTCGGCTGTTCCTGGTCGGCCATGGGCTATTTCTTGAGGATCGCTTTCTTCTTCCCGGCGATGGTCCGGCGCGGCCCCTTCTTGGTCCGCGCGTTGGTGCGGGTCCGCTGCCCGCGCACCGGCAGGCCGCGCCGGTGGCGGATCCCGCGGTAGCAGCCGATGTCCATCAGCCGCTTGATGTTCATCGCCACTTCGGTCCGCAGCGCGCCCTCGACCTTGTGATCGCGCTCGATCACCTGCCGCAGCCGCGACACCTCGGCGTCGCTCAGGTCCCGCACCCGCGTGGCCGGATTGATGCCCGTCCGCTCGAGAATCGTCGTCGCCGTCGAGCGCCCCACGCCGAAGATCGCCGTCAGGCCGACCTCGACGCGCTTGTCGCGCGGAAGATCCACGCCCGCTATGCGTGCCACGAGCTAACCCTGCCGCTGCTTGTGCTTGGGAGAACGCTTGCAGATCACCCGGATCACGCCGCGGCGCTTGATGACCCTGCAGTGCTCACAGATCGGCTTGACGCTGGTCCGAACCTTCAAAACACGCTCCTTAATTCAATTCCGAGCAAGACTTAAAAGCTAAACCAGCCCCCAATCGGATGCAAGGGAGCCGGCACGGAGATTCGGAGTGGGGGCGGAAGCCCAAGTCGCGAGCGGCTCGGGGCTTGCGGCGGCCCGGCGGCAGACCCCTGCCCGCCTGCCGGACCCGGGCCCACAGCCGGCCTCACGGCAGCGCCCGGACCTCCACCAGCCGATAGCTCTGCCCGACGCGCCGGAAGCCGAAGTACAGCGTCTGGGTGTGGCGCACGTCGGTGCCGCGCACCTGGTAGATCCGCTGCGCCTCGACGTAGGCGCGGTCGGGGTCCACGTCGCGGACCACCAGCACGACGAGATCCAGCTCCTGGGCGCCCTCCGCGAAGGCCCGGAGCAGCGCGGCGGCCTGCACCGGCCTCAGCGGGGACGAGGGCTCGGCGCCCGGCAGGTGCACCATCACCGCCTCGCCGCTGCCCACCATCGTGGTGAAGTCGTGGGCCATCCACTGCGCGGCCGCCCGTCGTGCGGCGGTCATCAGCGAGTCCGCCTGGGCGCCGCGTCCCGCCGCGACGGCGACCGCGAGGGCCACCAGCCAGCTCACCGCCCCATCTCCGCGGCCGTGGCCACGGCCTCCCCGCGCGGGTCCGCGGCGCCGGTGACTGGACGCCCCACCACCACGAAGTCCGCTCCGGCCTCGACCGCCTCGCGCGGCGTCGCCGTCCGGACCTGATCGCCGGCCGCCTGCGCCGCGCGCCGCACGCCGGGCACCACGAGGACCGCGCGCGTGCCCGCCACCGCGCGCACCGCGCGCGCTTCCGAGGCGGCGCAGACGTAGCCGTCGAGGCCGGCCGCGACGCCGAGCCTCACCAGCCGCTGCTGCTCGGCCGCGAGATCGCCGGCCGGGCGCCCGACCACCTGGCCGAAGCCGACCGCGTCGAACGAGGTGAGCACGCCCACGCCCAGCAGCCGGATCCCGCCGCGGCGCACCCGCGCGGCCGCCTCCAGCATGCGGCCGCCGCCGGCGAGGTGGACGGTCGCGAGGGAAACGCCCGACTCGAGCGCCGCCTCGACGGCGCCAGCCACGGTGTTCGGGATGTCGTGCCACTTGAGGTCGAGAAACACCTCGCGCCCGCGCTCCCGCAGCGCCCGCACCACGGCCGGCCCGTCCGCCACGTGGAGCACCGGCCCGACCTTGTACCAGCGCACGGCGTCGCCGAGCCGGTCCACCAGCTCGAGCGCGGCGCGCGCGCTCGCGACGTCGAGGGCCACGACCAGCTCGGCCACGGCTCAGCCCGTCGCGCCGGCCGGGTGGCCCGGGGAGGGAGCCCCCGCGCCGGCCAGCAGGGCGTCCAGCTCGCGGGCGATGCGCTCGGGCGCCCGCGGGTCCGCCAGGGCCGCGGTCCCCACCCCCACCAGGGTCGCGCCCGCGCGCAGGTACTGCAGCGCGTCGGCACCGGTCCGCACGCCGCCCGTGCCGATCACCGGCTTGCCGGTCCGCGCGGCCACCAGCCGCGTCACCCGGAGCCCGACCGGAAGCAGCGGCGGGCCGCTGAGGCCGCCGTTGCCCGCTCCGAGCCGCGCGCGTCCGCGCTCGTCGTACAGCTCGGCGGGCAGGGTGTTGACCGCGGTGAAGGCGTCGGCGCCGGCGGCCGCCGCCGCCGCCGCCGTCCGCGCCGGATCCGGCAGCACCGGCGACAGCTTCACGACCAGCGGCTTCGCCGTCTCGGCGCGCACCCGGCGCACCAGGGCGGCGAGCACCTGGTCGTCGGCGCCGAACTCCATGCCGCCGTGCGAGACGTTGGGACAGGACACGTTGAGCTCGAAGGCCGCCACGGCCGGCTCGCCGGCGAGCGCCGCGACCACGCGCGCGAAGTCGTCGACCGCGTTGCCGACCACGTTCACCACCACCCGCGCGCGCCGCAGGGTGGCCGCGAGCCAGGGCAGGTAGTCGCGGCGGAACGCGTCCAGTCCCGGGTTGGCGAGGCCGACCGAGTTGAGCATCGCGCCGCGTACCTCCGCGACCCGCGGCGACGGGTTGCCCTGCCGCGGCTCGACGCTGACGGCCTTGGTCACGATGCCCCCGAGCGCCTCGAGGTCGATCACCCGGGCCACCTCGCGCCCGAACCCCGCCGTGCCCGCCGCGAGCAGGATGGGATTCTGGAACCGCACGCCGCAGAACTCGACGGGCCGAGCCCCGGACGGGCCGGTCACTCGGGAGGCTCCGGCCGCGGCGATCCCGCAGGCTCGCGCGGCCGCTCCGGCGGACCCGGGGTCGGCCTGGGGGGCCGGCCGCGCGCCTCCTCGTCCTCGACCGCGCCGACCACGCCCGGCCGGCGCCGGGTCGGCGCGCCGGGCGCGACGGTCGCCGCGATGGACAGCGTTCGCCGCAGCGAATCCTCCAGCGCCTGATACGCGCTGTCGCCGGCGGCGCCCGCGCCCGCGGCCGCCAGCGTGTAGGGGTTCCGGCCGTACCGCGCGCCCAGGAGCGTCCGCAGGGAGTCGGCCGCCGGATGCCCGGCCGCAATCGCCGCCACCAGCGCCTTGGGCGTCCACGGGGACTCGGGGAAGCGGTCCGCCATCGACGCGAACGCCTCCGCCGCCAGCCGCCCCGCGTCGAGGGAGTCGCGGAGCAGCTCGGCGCGCAGGAACCAGTACGCGTCGGGCGCACTCCGCGCCGCGGCCAGCGAGTCCGCGCGCGCCAGCAGCCGCAGGATCGCCTGCGCCTCGCGCGCCGCATCGCCACCGGCCTGCCTCAGGTCGTCCAGCCGGTCGCGCTGGGTCTCCAGGGCGGAATCGCTGGCCGCCGCGGCGATCGCGATCCGGCACAGCGCGACCTGGGCGACCTGGCCCGCCAGGCTGTCCCTCGCCAGGCTCACGGCGCGCCGCAGCTCCCCGGTCGCAGCGACGGTGTCTCCGGAGGCGAGCTGCCGCTCGCCGTCGTCCAGCAGCAGCCGCGCCCGCGCGCCGCTCGAGATGGAGACACGAGCCGCGAGCTGCTGGGCCAGCGCCGAAGCGTGGACGGCCGCCCCGGCCGCGGCCAGGCTGTCGATTGCCGGCCGCCAGTCGTCCTCGGAGTAGCCGCGCCCCCCGGCGAGGGAGTCGTACAGCGCGCCCGCCGCCGCCGTATCGCCGAGCCGCAGCTCCAGCCGCCCGAGCGCGAACCGGGCCCTCGGATCGCGCGATCGCGCGAGGTCGGCCCTGGCGGCCTCCGGGTCATTGAGCACGACCAGCAGCCGCCCGCGGTCGAAGAGGGCCTCGTCGCGCACCTCGCTGCGATGCGACTCGACGGCGCTGTCCAGCGCCGCCCGCGCCGAGTCCGTGAAGCCGAGCACGACGTAGGCGCGGCCAAGGAGGCCGAAGGCCACGAGGCGCTGCTCCCGCGACCCCAGCTGCCGCACCGCTTCCTGCAGGGCGACGGCGCCGTCCGAGTACTGCTCGAGGTGGACCAGCGCTTCGCCCCGCACCAGCTGCGCCTCGGCGGCCCATCGCGACCCGGCATGGCGGGCCAGCAACGACTCGGCGTGGGTCTGGGCCTGCTGCCAGCGGTCGTGCGCTTCGCCGATCCGCCCGGCGCGCTCGGAGCTGGCAGCCTGCCGGGCGTAGCGGTTGGCGAGGTACATGCCGTTGAAGTACGCGCACCCCGAGACGGCAGCCACCGCCGCGGCCGCCACCACAGGCAGGAGCCGGCGCGCTCTCACGGGGCCTGCCCGCCCGCGCCGGCGGCCGAGAGCCGGCGGTCGTACTCGGCGAGGTAGGCCACCACGGCGTCGGCGATCCCGTGCGCGAGCCGGCGCTGGCCCGCGCTGCCGGTGAGGTACCTCGCCTCGTCGGGATTGCTGCCGAACCCGACCTCGATCAGCACGGCCGGCATGTAGGAGGTCGCGAGGACCGCGAAACCCGCCTGCTTGACGCCACGCGCCTCGGCCGGGTGCACCTGGCCCAGCCCGCGCTCCACGATCTCCGCGAGGCGGCTGGACTCCCGCAGGTGCTCGTTCTCCTGCAGGTCGTTGAGGATGAACCGCATCGGGTCGCTGTCCGAGGCGCCGCCCTTCTCGAAGCGCACCGACTCGTTCTCCAGCTGCGCCACCCGGCGGGCGTCCTCGGTCTTCGCCTCGGCCAGGAAGTACGTCTCGAAGCCCCGCGCGCCCGCCGCGTCCCGCCAGTGCGGATTGGCGGCGTTCACGTGGATCGACACGAACAGGTCCGCGTGCGCCGCCCGCGCGATGCGCCCGCGGTCCCGCAGCGCGATCAGCGTGTCGGTGGTGCGCGTCATCACCACCCCGACCCCCCGGCGCCTGAGCTCGTCGGCCAGGTCCTGCGCGACCGCGAGCGCGACGTCCTTTTCGCGCAGGAACTTCCGGCCCTTGAGCGGACCGAGCATGCCGACGTCGGGGCCCCCGTGGCCCGGGTCGATGGCGATGACGTGCTGCAGCCGCGGCGCGCCGGATCCGCGCGCGGGCACGCGCCCGGCCGCCGGCGCCGGCGTGGACTCCGGCCGGCGCGCCGGCGCCGCCGCGACCGGGGAAGGCACGGCGCGCACCGCCGCCGCGGCTGCCGCCTGGGGCAGCTCCTCGAGCCGCGCGCGCTCCGGATCGTAGCTGTACCGTTCGGGCAGGAGGCGCGGCAGGAACTCGATCACCCACTGGAGCGGCACGAACACCGTGTCCCGCTCGACGTAGGGCGGCGCGGCCAGCGCATACACGTCGTCCCCGCACCGGAAGTAGCTCGCCTCGAGCACGAAGTCGAAGCGCCGGCCCGCCACCCGCAGCTCGACGGCGCCAGCGCGCGGCACGTCCACCTCCACGCTCGTCGCGGCGGCCAGCTCCGGCCCTGCGACCGCCGGCCAGCCGCGCTGCTCGCGGACGACCAGCCGCGCCTCGCCGCGGCCCGACGCGACGGTCAGCGTCTCGGGCGGCGGCGCGGCGAGCCACGCCGCGAGCAGCAGCAGCGCGCCCGGGGTCACCGCCGCCGCACCGCCCGCGCCATCTCGCGCTCCGCGTCGCGCCGCTTGATGTCGTCGCGCCGATCGTACTCCTTCTTGCCGCGGCCCAGCGCGATCGTCACCTTGGCGTGCGAGTTCTTGAAGTACAGCTCGAGCGGCACCAGCGCGAGGCCCTTCTGCTCGATGGCGCCGAGCAGCCGGCGGATCTCGCGGCGGTGCATCAGGAGCTTGCGGGTGCGCAGCGGATCGTGGTTGTGGATGTTCCCCGCCTCGTACGGCGGGATGTGCAGCGCCTCGAGCCACACCTCGCCGCGGCGGACCCGCGCGAACGCGCCCACCAGACTGGCGCGACCCGCGCGCAGGGCCTTCACCTCCGTGCCCGTCAGCACCAGACCCGCCTCCCACGTCTCCAGGAGGTGGTAGTCGTGCTTGGCGCGAGGATTCCGCGCGATGACTCGAGGATGACGGGGCTGGGTGCGCGCCCGACGTGGCGAACCAGGCTTCTCGGCAGGGGTCACAAGCGTCGTAACCCCAAGATAGAGCTAGGGTTCCGACCGGTCAAGGCGAGGGTTGACGGCGGGGGGGGCCAGGTCTATCTTGCGCCGCCTCGCCGAAGTGGTGGAACTGGTAGACGCGCGGCGTTCAGGGCGCCGTGGGCGCAAGCCCGTGAGGGTTCGAGTCCCTCCTTCGGCAT
>Ga0335077_10013966_pt1 | contig 10038 bp, 8 predicted proteins | sample Lox_Sample_31_FD_207151 | JGI IMG/M metagenome (GOLD analysis project Ga0335077, IMG submission 207151) | Soil microbial communities from Loxahatchee National Wildlife Refuge, Florida, United States - Lox_Sample_3.1 | ecosystem: Environmental > Terrestrial > Soil > Wetlands | place: USA: Florida...
CGCGGTCGCGGTGCTGGCGCGTGATGACCGCGCCCATGTCGGGCTGCGGGTCGCGGTCGGTCGGGCCGACTTTGATGCGCCGCGTGGCTTCGACGAGCGTCGGCATAACCGTTCTCTCCGCCGCGCCGATGACGACGGCAGTCGAGCCGGCCATACACCGCTCGCCCGCGCAGCCAAACGCAGCCTCCATGACGCCGCGCGCGGAATTTTCCACGTCGGCATCCGGCATGATGAGCGCAAAATTTTTCGCGCCACCGCCGCATTGGACACGCTTGCCGTGTTTGGTGCCGGTTTCGTAAATGTATTTCGCCACGGGCGTCGAGCCGACAAACGAAATCGCCTTCACCTTGGGATGCGTGAGCAATGCATCCACGGCTTCGCGTCCGCCGTGGACAATGTTCAGCACACCTTTCGGCAGGCCGGCTTGCTCAAATAATTTTGCGACTTTGATGCTGGTGAGCGGAACCTTTTCGCTCGGCTTGAGCACGAACGTGTTCCCGCAGGCGATGGCGGTGGGATACATCCACATCGGCACCAGGCAGGGAAAGTTGAATGGCGCGATGCCGGCGCAGACGCCGAGCGGTTGCCGGATGGTCTCGCAATCAATCCCGCGAGCGAGGTTTTCCAGCGATTCGCCCATCAGCAGCGACGGCACACCGCAGGCGAACTCGACCATCTCGATGCCGCGTTTTACGTCGCCGCGCGACTCGACGACGGTCTTGCCGTGCTCGCGCGTGGTGCTGCGCACGAGGTCGTCGAAATTTTCCTCCAGCAGCGCTTTGAATTTGAAGAAAACGCGGGCGCGTTCGACCGCGGGCGTTTCCATCCACGCCGGAAACGCAGCGGCAGCGGCTTCGACCGCTTCGTTGACGTGCGCCGCCGTGCAAAGCGGCGCTTCGGCGATGACTTCGCCGGTGGAAGGATTGTGAACCGGCGTCGTGGCGACATCTTTGATTTCGCGCCACACGCCGCCGAAACAGTTGGGACAGGGTTCGAGTGTAGGCATGTTAAAAAGCTCCAAATTCCAAGCTCCAAGCTCCAGAAAAATTCCAAGCATCGAACATCAACAGCCCTTCCCATTGAAAATCGGGGCGTGGTGCCTGGTGCTTCTCTGGAGCCTGGATGTTGGTGCTTGGAAGTTTCATTTCCTGAAAATGCTGGCAAAAATCAAATGCAACTCCTTCGCCTCGCGATAAAGCTGGCGCGCTTCATCAGCCAGACCCGGCTCGGAAGCGGCGACCATGCGCAGGAAGAATTTTGTCTCTTTGGCTTCCTTGACGCAATGACTGATGGTGTTCTTGAAATCTTTTTTAGAAACACCTTCGTTCGCTTCGCAATAATTCGCGCCAACGCTCGTGCTGCCACCGACCAGTTGATCGATCAAACGATTGTTTTCCGGTGCGCGCGGAATCTTTTTGCAGAAGCGAATTATCGCTTCGCCAAATTGAGCCGTCCTTTCTTCCAGATCAAAAGCGTGGCGTGACGAACCGTTTTTGGCCGGCGCATCATTGAGCATCCATGCCGAATTGGCAGTCGCTGGATATTTGGGTGCGCTCGAAACTCCAATTAGAGCTTGGCGCTTGGCGCTTCTCTGGAGCTTGGATGTTGGTGCTGGGAGCTTCATCATCGCGACAGCGCATCCGATTGTTTCACAAATTCATCCCCGCGCCATTCGCCATCGGCTTTGACCACCTTGGTTGCGGCGGCGGCCTTTTGCGCGGCCTTGCGTTCGGCCTGGCGTTTCACCAAATCGGCATGCGTCGTGAAATAATCCAGACTCTTGCCCTTGAAATCGGCCAGCGTTTCGAATTTGTGCTTGGCCATGAACGCAAGCAGTTCCTCGGACATCGGCTTTACGCATTCGTAGCCGAATTTCATGACGCCGGTGCAGACCTGCACCGTGTCGGCCCCGAGCAGAATGAATTGCGCGGCGTCGTTCCCGCTCTCAATGCCGCCGAGGCCGGAGAGCGAGCGTCCGGGAAATTCCTTGCGAATGACCTGCGCAATCTCCATGACCATGCGGAGCGCGATGGGCTTCACGGCCTTCGACGAATACCCGCCCGGCGTCGTGTAGCCTTCGACCGTCGGTTCGGGCCGCAACGTATCGAGATTCACGCCCATGACGCAGCGGATGGTGTTGATGGCGCTGATGCCCGTGATGCCCGCGCGCAACGCGGCGCGACTGGGGTCTTCGATGTGCGTGACATTCGGCGTCATTTTCGCCCAGACAGGTTTCTTCGCGGCGCTCATCACCCAGCCGCAGACTTCGTTAAGGATGTCCGGGTTTTCGCCCATGGCCGCGCCCATTTTGCGCTCGGGCAATCCGTGCGGGCAGGAGAAATTCAATTCGAACCCATCCACGCCGCACGCCTGGCAGCGCTCGACAATTTCAACCCACGCGTCCTTGCGATATTCCTCCATGATGGATGCGATCAACACGCGATCGGGGAACGTGTCCTTGCACTTCTTGAATTCGTCCTCCCAAATCTTGAACGGCCGGTCGCTGATGAGCTCGATGTTTTGCCAGCCGATAACTTCCTTGCTGTCGCCGGCCAGGAGCTTCGCGTACCGCGGCGTGACGTTGATGACCTTCGAGGCGTCGAGGCTGATGGTCTTGGCGATGACCGCGCCCCAACCTTCGCTGAAGGCTTTGTTGATGACGTTCAAATTCGTCCCCGGCGGCCCGGAACCGATGACGAATGGGTTCGGCAATTTAAGCCCATCTACGCTGGTCGCTAAGGTTGGCATAACTTATTTTCAGGTTAATCCTATTTCATTTTTAACTCGCTTCCAACGGCATTGCCACAATAATTTTACGTTTAATGCAATAAAGGGATAAACTTTTTGCCATGAAGACCATGAACCCGCCACTGAATCCAAATCGCACCATCGCTGAACTCACGGAACTTCGCAGCCTCACCGCCGACGAAAACGGCGCACAACGCGTTGCGTTCACACCGACGTGGACAAAAGCGCGCGCCTGGTTGCAGAAAAAACTCGAAGCGCTCCCGGTCGAAATCCACAACGACGCGGCCGCCAATACCTGGACGACGTTGCGCGGCGAATCCGACCGCACGCTGCTCATCGGCGGTCACATGGATTCCGTCCCGAACGGCGGCTGGCTGGATGGTTGCCTGAACGTGCTGGCCGGCGTGGAAATTTTGCGCCGCATCAACGAGCAATACCACGGCAAGCCACCTGTGACAGTGCGCATCGTGGATTGGGCCGACGAAGAAGGCGCCCGCTTCGGCAAAAGCCTCTTCGGCTCGTCCGCCTGTTCCGGCGATCTGGACATGAACGAAGCGCGCGGCCTGGTGGACAAGGACGGAATCAAACTGCCGGACGCGCTGAAAAATGTCGGCGTGGATTTCGAGCGCGTGAAGGACAGCGGCCAGGAATTGAAGAACGCCGCCGCGTACCTGGAATTGCACATCGAGCAAGGGCCGGTGCTTCTGGATTTGGACCTGCCGCTCGGCGCCGTGCTCGGCACGTTCGGCGTCGAGCGACATGCCATCACGTTTCATGGTCAGGCCGCCCATTCCGGCAGCACGCCCATGAACCGTCGTAAAGATGCCTTTCTCGCCGCCGCGAAAATGAGCCCGGAAATTTATCGCATCGCCAAACGCAGTCACGGCGGCGTTTGCACCATCGGCTCTTGTACGACTAAACCCGGCATCGTTACCAGCGTGGTCGCCGAATGCCGCATCACGCTCGACCAGCGTCATCTCGATGCCGCGGCGCTGGCCAAAATGTTGCAGGAGGCGAAGGTCGCCAGCGAAAAATTCGCCAAGGAAGGCAATGTGACCGTTTCGTGGGAACGCCTCTGGCAAATCGCCCCACGCCCGTTCAACGACGAACTCATTGCCTTGTGCGACGAAGCCATCCGCGAAACCTGCGGCAAATCGCATCGGCTGCCGAGCGGACCGTTGCATGACGCCGCGGAAGTGGCGCGCGCCGGCGTGCCCACGGTGATGATGTTCGTCCAAAGTCTGCACGGCATCAGCCACAACAAAATCGAGGACACAAAGGAAGAGCACCTCGAACTCTGCGTGACGGCGTTCGACAAACTCGCGGAGAAGGCAATGAAGTGGATTCTGAAATGAAACTTCAGGCACCAACACCCAAGCTCCGGAAAAACTTCAAGCATCCAGTTCCAATTCCCGGTGCACGACGGTTTGAAACTTTGAGTTTGGAACCCGGAGCTGACCCGAACCGCCGGACATCACCGTGGCTGTAAAAATGAAAGCCCGATCTGGTGCGCGCGAGAGGAATTGAACCTCCACCCCTTGCGGGACCGGATCCTAAGTCCGGCGCGTCTGCCGTTCCGCCACGCGCGCAACCCGCCAACAACCTGCGTCCGACGCCCCCAAATCTCAAGCCCGGTTTTGACCGGCGATGGCATCACACCCTTTGGCAGGCGCAGCGCGCGATTGCACGCGCCGCGCAATTTGGGTACGTTCGCGGCATGTTGCGTTGGATTCGTTTTGCACTGGGTGTGGGTGTCATGGCCGCCGGAGTTGCGCTGAATGGCTGCTCGTCGTCGGACCAGGGCCAGTCGGACGAGGAAAAGGAGCCGCATTTTGTGCTGGGCAAGGGGCGCGTGAACGCGATGGATTATCAGGGCGCAATCGAGGCATTTGAGCAATCGCTGGAGGCCGACCCGCATTCGGCAGCGGCGCACTTTGAACTTGGCTGGCTTTATGACGCGAAGGTGTCCGACCCGGCCGCGGCGATTTATCATTATCAACAGTACCTGAAATTAAATCCTGCTGCGCCAAACGCCGACGTCGTTCGCGGACGCATCAAAGACTGCAAACAACAACTGGCGACGGCCATCATGCAATTGCCGAGCACGCCCGCGGCGCAACAACAGCTGGAGAATTTGATCGAACAAAACCGGCAATTGCAGGACGAGGTGAACAAATGGCGCGCGTATTACGCAAGCCAGTTGGCGGCGGCCAAAACCAACACGCCGTCGCCGGCCAATGCCGCCGCCCCGCCAACGCCGGCCCAATCGGCGCAAAATGTTTCTGTCCCCCCGAGCGGCGCCAGCGCAAGTCGTCCCGCCGGGCCGGCGACGGCTGCCCGGCCGCGCACGCACACCGTCGTCGCGGGTGAAACCGCGGTGGGCATCGCGCGCAAGTACGGCGTGAAACTGAGCGCGCTGGAAGAGGCCAATCCGGACATGAATCCCGCCCGGATCCGGGTCGGCCAGGTTTTGAATATTCCGTCCACTTGAGCCGTTGGCATGGTTCCACGCGTCACATTTTTTTTCATTGCGGCGTTTTGGGTCACAATGAACGTGTTGCTGTGGCGCGCGGAGTACGGTTCGCAGGGCGGCGAAATTTCCGTGCCGGTGGATCTGGTCTGGCGCAAAATTCTGACGGCGCCGGACATCTCCGCCTTGATCATTTATCAGGATGGGCGCCGGGCCGGATTCTGCGAAGTTTCCACGAGCGTTGAACAGGCCATGGCGGCGCTGGACGAAAACACCGTTCCGCCGGAAGGGCTGGTGGCGCAGAACGGTTATCAAATCCATTTCAACGGCAACCTCAGTTTCGGCGCCGTCACCAACCGGGTGCGGTTTGATGGGCGCCTGCGATTTTCTTCCGCCCGCGCCTGGCGCGAATTGAATTTGAAAGTGTCCACCTGGGATGCGGTGGTGGACCTTCATTCCGTCGCCGCGGAACAGTCCATGCGCCTTAAAATCACCAGCGAGGGAGCGACCCTCGATCGCGTTCTGAAGTTCGCCGACTTGCAGAATCCCAATACGCTCTTGCGCGCACTGGGCGGCGGATTGGGCAGCGGATTGGCGGATGAACTGGATTTGCCGGTGATGCCATCGTCAACCGCTGCTGTTGCCGACACCATCAAATGGGAAGCGCACCGGGATCGCGTAATGATTGGCCACGAGCCGGTCACCGCCTATCGCCTTGAAACGCGCGCGCTCGATCATCCGATGGTACTTTACGTCAGTTCGCTGGGCGAAATTTTGCGGGCGGAACTGCCCGGTGGCGTGACGGCCACGCTCGAAGGATGGAATAAGCCGTGATTGAACTCGTCCATCTTGTCAAAAAGTTTGGCGACCTCGTCGCGGTCAACGACGTCACCCTGACCATCCCGCGCGGGGAATTTTTCGCAATGCTCGGACCCAACGCGGCCGGGAAGACGACCACGTTGAAAATTCTCGCGGGCTTGATGAAGCCGACTTCCGGAGGCGTGCGGGTTTGCGGCTTTGAGGTGCAAAGGCAACCCCAGGAAACGCGCCGCCGCGTCGCCTATGTTCCCGATTTTCCGTTTCTCTACGAAAAGCTGACGGCGCGGGAATTTTTCCGCTTCATCGGCCAGTTATTCCGAATGGACGACGCGCGCATTGCGGCCAGCGCGCAGGACCTGATTGCGCGTTTTCATCTGGGCGAGTTCGCCGACCTCTCGCTGGAAAGCCTTTCGCACGGGACGCGCCAACGGGTGGCCATCGTGTCCGCGCTTTTGCACGACCCGGAGGTGTTTGTGATTGACGAACCGATGGTCGGCCTCGACCCGCAGCACGCGCGCATCGTGAAAGACATGCTCAAGGAACGTTCGCAGGCGGGCATGACCGTGCTGATGTCCACGCACGAACTCAGCGTGGCCGAGGAAATGGCTGATCGGATTGGCATCATCAACGGCGGCAAATTGATTGCCGTGGGCACGCGCGACGAGCTCCGCAAACAAAGCGGCGCATCCGGCCCGTTGGAAGCTGTTTTTCTGGCGCTGACGGCGGAGCAGAAGTGAAAATTGTCACACTTTGTTGGGAGGAACGGTGTGTCGCCGTCCCAGACTTCTTAGGTGCGAATTCAGGAATGCCAATGCGGCGTCTCTCCCAATTTTCAATTTGCTGTGCCACTGCGCCCTTTCTTTTGAGTTGACGAATTGGGCCATTGTGCCAGAATGTCACCCTGAAATTTTGATTTCGTTCAATGCCTGCGCCTAAATCCAGTTTTCTCGACAAGGTGCTTGGCCGTATCGGGCGGTTGGACACAGAGGGGCTGCAAACGGTCGTCCAGCGGCTCGCCCGCGAGCGCACCTTTCTCGAAACACTGTTCAATACCATCGAGGACGGTGTGCTGGTCGTGGACGAGCAGGGGCGCATCCTCTATTTCAACCAGGCCGTCACACGGCTTATCGGTTTGCAGCCGGATGTCGAGGACCAGCACATCATGGACGTGTTGCCGGAATTGGATTGGGAAAAAATTTCCAAAGCCGACCACGCGGGCGGCGAGCGCGTCGTGCGCCACGAATTCGAGGTGCATTATCCGCGCTCGCGTTTTCTCCGGCTCTACGCGGCGCCGCTCGATGGCGAGGCCGCCGGCAGTGCCGGCGTGGCGCTGATTTTGCACGACGCGACCGAGGCGCGGCAAAAGACGTTTGAAGCCATCGAAAGCGAGCGCGTCCAGGCGCTCACGCTGCTGGCCGCCAGCGTCGCCCATGAAATCGGCAATCCGCTCAACGCCCTGCACATTCATTTGCAACTCATGGAACGCGAGTTGAAAAAATTGAAAGCCGCACCGACCACTTCGCGATTGGTTTCGCGCACGCGCTCGCAAACGCTCGCTGCCGAAGCCGACGTCGCGGAAGTTTCCCGCAAGCTCGAACAATATTTGAACGTGGGCAAGGGCGAAATTGCCCGGCTGGATTACATCATCACACAGTTTTTGCAGGCGATTCGGCCCGCACCGCCTCAGTTGAAAATTGCTTCCCTGAACGAGGTCGTGGAAAAGACCCTGGAATTGCTGCAACCGGAACTGGACAACCGGGCGCTAACCGTGAAAACGAAACTGGCGCGGCAATTGACCGGGACGCCGATTGATGCGACGCAAATGCAACAAGTCCTCGTAAACCTGGTCAAGAATGCCATGCACGCGATGACCAGGGGCGGCACGCTCAGGCTGCAGACCGGCGAAGGCGCCGACGGCGTCTGGGTGAGCGTGAGTGACACCGGCGGCGGCATCCCGCCGGAACAAATCAACCGCATCTTCGAGCCGTTTTTCACGACCAAGAAGCGCGGCACCGGCCTCGGCTTGATGATCGTGCAGCGCATCGTGCGCGCGCACGGTGGCCGGATTGAACTGGAAAGCCACGTCGGCCGCGGCACAACCTTTCGCATCTGGCTGCCGTTGCACGAACGCCGGCCGCGCTTACTGGAACAACGCACCGGCGGGGAATCCGCGAATGAACACGAATAAATTCGATTGGCAGTCCGCGAATCTCCGCAAGGTTTTGGAGTGCGGCAGTCCTCTGCCGCTTTTGCATCGCGGAATGGTCGCCAGAAAGCGCCAGGGGGCTGGCGCAGTCCAAGACGCTGGCGCATTGAATCCATATCCATCCATATCCATCCGCAGTTAGAAAACCATGAAGCCGACTTTGCTGATCGTGGACGACGAGAAACCGACGCGCGACGGCCTGCGCGCCGCGCTCGAGGAGCGTTACGACGTTTACGTGGCCGAGGACGCGAAGGCGGCCATGGATTTGCTCGAGCGCGACAACTTCGACGTGCTGCTCGCGGATTTCCGGTTGCCCAGCGAGGATGGCTTGAAGCTGATCGCGCGGGCCAAATCGCTGTCCAGGCCGCCGGTCTGCATTTTGATGACGGCGTACGGCTCGGAGGAACTGGCGGTGGACGCGATGAAGCGCGGGGCGGATGATTACATCGCCAAGGGCCGGCTGCAAATTGACGAGCTGGAGATGCGCATCGCGCGGGCGTTGCGCCAGCAGAACCTCGAATCGGAAAACGTTTCGTTGCGCCAACAGCTTGATGCCAAATTCGGCCTCGAAAGCATCATCGGCAAATCGCCGGCGATGCAGGAGATTTTTGAGATTGTCGGACAGGTGGCGCCGACGCGGGCCACGGTGCTGCTGACAGGCGAAAGCGGCACCGGCAAGGAACTCGTGGCGAAGGCAATCCACCAGTTGAGTCCGCGCGCCAAACAGCCGTTTGTGGCGGTGCATTGCGCAGCGCTGGCGCCAACGCTGCTCGAGAGCGAACTGTTCGGGCATGAAAAGGGGGCGTTCACGGGCGCGCACGAGCGGCGCATCGGCCGGTTCGAGCAGGCGCAGGGGGGAACGCTGTTTCTGGACGAAATCGGGGAAATTGACGCGACCATCCAGGTGAAACTGCTGCGGTTTCTGGGCGAACGCACGTTTGAGCGGGTCGGTTCCAACAAGACGCTCACCGCTGATGCCCGGCTCATTGCGGCGACGAACAAAAATCTGGAGGAACTCGTCAAAGCCGGGACATTCCGCGAGGATTTGTTTTTCCGGCTGCGCGTAGTGGAAATCCATCTGCCGCCTTTGCGCGAGCGCGCCGGGGACATTCCCCTGCTGGCGCAAAGCTTTTTGCGCGAATTTGCGCGCGAAAACAGCAAGCCGGTGAACGATTTCACGGCGGACGCGCTCGAATCGCTGATGAATTACTCCTGGCCCGGCAACGTGCGCGAGTTGCGCACGGCCATTGAGCACGCCGTGGTGTTCTGCCGGGGCGAAAAAATCGGCGCGCGGGATTTGCCGCCGCCCGTGCGCGGTGGCGGTGATCGCGGCGAGACACCGTTATTACAACGAAACGATCTGACGGTAAAGGAGGCGGAGAAACAATTGATCATTCGCGCCTTGAAAGATACCGACGGTAACCGCACATTGGCGGCACAGAAAATCGGCATGAGCCGGCGGACGTTTCATCGCAAATTGCACGCGTATCATCTGGAAGGATTTTGAGCCATGTATATCGGCGAATGGGTCCAGAACCTGATTCACAAACTGGAAGTCGGCGCGGGGCGGCGCGTTTTGCGGGGCGCCGTGCTGACCCTGGTGGTGATGGCGCTGGCGGTCTTGTATGATTTGCGCGCGTATCGGAATTTTTCCACGCCGGAGGCGATGGACGCGGCGCAACTGGCGCGGAACATCGCCGACGGCAAGGGCTACACGACGATGTACATCCGCCCGTTGAGCCTCTACCTGGTGCAGCAGGCGAACGAGGCCAGCCGGGTGGACGCCCCGGTGAAC
>Ga0335077_10013967_pt1 | contig 10038 bp, 7 predicted proteins | sample Lox_Sample_31_FD_207151 | JGI IMG/M metagenome (GOLD analysis project Ga0335077, IMG submission 207151) | Soil microbial communities from Loxahatchee National Wildlife Refuge, Florida, United States - Lox_Sample_3.1 | ecosystem: Environmental > Terrestrial > Soil > Wetlands | place: USA: Florida...
ACCCCTCGAGATACCAGGCGACGGCCGACCGCAGGCCTATCTCCTCCAGCATGGGAGGATACAGAAGGTAGGAGATGGTGCGTACCTCTTTGATGGATTCCTCTGCCAAATGAATGCATTCCGCGATCTGGGCTCGGTTTCCGTTGCTCTCGTTTTCGGGAAGCAGCTGCAGCGAATCCAGGTTCATTTTCAGCATTGCCAGGTACTGCCCCAGGCTATCGTGAAGCTCGCGGCCGATGCGCTTTCGTTCCTCATCCTGGCTCCGCAACAGGTGAAGCGACAGATGGCGCAGAGATCCTTCTGAGGCCGCCAGTTTCTGTTGCGCGGCCTGGCGTTGCGCGGCTTCGGCCTGCAAATTCGCATTGGCAGCTTGCAGCGCCTCCTGGGCGCGCATTCGTTCGGTAACGTCGCGGGTGATTTTGGCGAAACCCTCCAGTTTGCCGTCGGGACCTTTAATGGCGGTCAGCACGATATTGGCAAAAAACCGCGAGCCGTCTTTGCGCACACGCCAGGCCTCGCCCGCAAACTGGCCGTGCTCGGCGGCGGCCTGCAGTTCCTGCCCTGGCTTGTCTGCCCGTACGTCCTCCTCGGTGAAGAAGGTGGAAAGATGTTTGCCCATGATTTCCGCGGCCGCGTATCCCTTGATGCGCTCGGCCCCGTGGTTCCAACTGACCACCCGGCCTTCGGGATCGAGCATGATGATGGCGCAGTCTTTTACTGCCTCAACAAACAAGCGAAAGCGCTCTTCATCCTGGCGAAGGGAAGCTTCGCGCATATATGCCTGCCGCGCAGCTTTTTCGGCCTCTTCGCGCGCCCGCAGTTCATGCGTCAGCCAGCGATAGTGGATATAAAGGAGCAGCAAGGCTACGCCAAAGCTGACGATCATGGTCACATTGGCCGCGACGAAGTAGTGCCTGGCTTTACGCCTCCTCTCGTTCAGAAGCCGGTTTTCTTCGGCGCGAATGCTTTCCGTGACCGCGGCACTGTCGGACGAGATGCGCATGCTGGACTGTACGACATCGGCAAAATCAACCGGCCTGCCTTGCTGCTTCAGCGCGACCACCTCGTCCCATTGCTGCAGGCGGGTTTGGGTAAGAAACTCAAGCTGGACAATGTTTTTTAGCTGAAACGGGTTGTCGGCGGCAAGCTGGCGGAGGTTGCGCATCAGCGGGGGAATCCCGGCGGCCGCGGCGCGGTATTCGTTCAACTGAGAATCATCACCGGTGGTGAGGAATCCCATCCGCGCCCGCGCGGCACGGTTGAGAGCCGCCTCGAAATCGCCGACAGCGGCGCGTACCTCCTGGGTATGGCTGATCCAGTGTTCACTGCTCCTGAAGAAAGAAAATGAAAGATAGGTGGAGGCGGCACCAACGCAAAGCAAGACGATCGCAAACACGAAGACCGCGCTGGCCCGTATTCGTGTCAATCGCGTGATCCTTGGTGCCCTTCCAGCGCTTCTTCGTGTTCGCGAGGATCAGGGCGGATGTGAGGAAAACTGCCACAGAGGACTTCCCAAAAGCCAACCGACTACTCACCTGGCTTACCGGCCCCCCACGATTCCGGATGCCACGTTTCCAATATACAGGGGCAGTTTACCCAATCGCCACCGCCAGATGCGAATCCTGCACCGGCATTCCGGCGCAGATTCCCTGGTGCTGGACTCTCGGTTTTCCCTGTTTGCTGAGCAGACAAACCCGCGCCCACGCGACGCGCTCATGGTATGCTCCGCCGTTTGCAGCGGGCATACGGTATCATCCGATAACTCAGTGATAAACACGAGAAGACGCAGGCGGCCGCAATGTCGCAGCCTTCTCCCCGAAAATTCCCTGTAATCCGGTAAAATCTCCCTCGGTACTGTATCCCGCCGTCACCCGAGGCTGATTCCATGTCTGAAAAAGCCGCCGTTACCGCGCCGTCCGAGAGCATTGATTCTGTGCTGCAGGAGCAGCGCAAGTTTGAGTGTCCAGATCACTTCCGCCAGCAGGCGCACATCAAAACCCTGAGCGATTACGAGCGCCTCTACAGCGAATCGGTGGAGCAACCGGAGCGCTTTTGGGGACGCATCGCAGAGGACCTGCACTGGTTCCAGAAGTGGGACAAGGTGCTTGAATGGAACCATCCCTGGGCGAAGTGGTTCGTGGGCGGGCAGATCAACCTCTCCTACAACTGCCTTGACCGCCATGTGCAGACGTGGCGCAAGAACAAAGCCGCGCTGATCTGGGAGAGCGAACCCGGTGAAGTCCGCGTGCTTACTTACCAGCAGTTGCACCGCGAAGTGCAGAAGTTCGCCAATGTCCTGAAGTCGCTGGGCGTGCGCAAGGGCGATCGAGTGGCCATTTACATGGGCATGACTCCGGAGTTGCCTGTCGCACTGCTCGCATGCGCGCGCATCGGCGCGCCCCACACCGTGGTGTTTGGCGGATTTTCTTCCAGCGCGCTGGTGGACCGCATTCACGATTCCCAGGCGGTGGCGGTGATCACGCAGGATGGGACTTATCGCCGAGGCGCCGAGGTCAAGTTATTCCCCGCAGTCGAAGAAGCGTTGAAATCGTGCCCGTCGGTGAAGCACGTGATCGTGTACAAGCGAAGTGGATCACCTATCAACATGCAGGCTGGGCGCGATCATTGGTGGCACGAAGTGATGGCCGAAGCCTCCGACCATTGCCCGGCAGAACCTCTGGATGCCGAACATCCACTCTACATTCTTTACACCTCGGGTACGACGGGAAAGCCGAAGGGCGTGGTTCACACCACCGGCGGCTACTCGGTGGGGACTTACCTCACGATGAAGTGGATCTTCGACATCAAGGACGAAGACACTTTCTGGTGTACGGCCGATATCGGATGGGTCACCGGTCACAGCTACATCGTATACGGACCGCTGCAAAACGGCGCCACCAGCCTGATGTACGAAGGCGCCCCGAACTTTCCTCAGCCCGACCGCTTCTGGAGCATCATTGACCGCCACAAGGTCAACATCTTCTACACTGCGCCCACCGCGATTCGTACCTTCATCAAATGGGGCGACGAGTGGCCCAAGAAGCACAAGCTCGACAGCCTGCGGCTGCTGGGTACGGTCGGAGAGCCCATCAATCCTGAAGCCTGGATGTGGTACCGCGAGACGATCGGCGGCAACCGCTGCCCCATCACGGACACCTGGTGGCAGACCGAGACCGGGCACATCATGCTGGCGCCGATTCCTGGCGCGATAGCTACCAAGCCCGGATCGGCCACACGGCCTTTTCCCGGCGTGGTGCCGGAGATTGTCGATATGCAGGGGAATCCTGTTCCCGATGGGTCGGGCGGCTTTCTCATTCTCAAGCAGCCCTGGCCGGGGATGTTGCGCACGATCTACGGCGATCCCGACCGCTACGTGCGGCAATACTGGTCGCAGATCCCCGGCGCGTACTTCACCGGCGATGGCGCGCGGAAGGACAAAGACGGCTACTTCTGGATCATGGGCCGCGTGGATGACGTGATTAACGTCAGCGGGCACCGCCTGAGTACGATGGAAGTGGAATCGGCACTGGTGTCGCATGACGCGGTGGCCGAGGCGGCGGTGGTGGGGCGTCCGGACGAGATCAAGGGGCAAGCGATTTCTGCATTTGTGACTTTGGAGCAGGGAACAGCGCCCTCGCCTGAGCTGAAAGAAGAGTTAAAAAAGTGGGTGGCGAAAGAGATAGGGTCGCTGGCCAAGCCGGATGATATTCGATTCACAGACATGCTGCCGAAAACCCGCAGCGGGAAGATCATGCGGCGTTTGCTGCGCGAGTTGGCCTCCGGCGGCGACGTGAAGGGCGATACCACTACGCTCGAAGACTTCAGCGTGATCGCGAAGCTGAAGGAGAGCGAAGAAGGGTAGGCCGTTCGCTCACAAAATGTAGGCGCGCGCGTCCCCCCGCGTACGGCGGTCTGCAGTACGCTTGCGGCTCGAACGGGACGCCCCCGCGTCCATTACCTCAGCTCAGGCAGTTTCTTCTGCAGGTTTTCCACCTCTGCGGCGGTCTCCTTCACATTGAAGACGAAAGACCAGAACGGCAGCATGCGGTCCAGCGTATACGGGGCAGTAACGCGTGCCTGGCGCAGGGCGGTGAGTTCGCGGTCGACTTTGGCGACGGTCCCGGTGAGAGGCGTGAGATCGGTGGTTTGGCTCTTTCCGGTGATTGCTGCCGCGACGATCAGAAGGCCGTCGCTGATGCGTTCGCAGAGCTCAGAGAGGCTGGGGACCAGGTCGGCCGGAATGCCGGAGCCTGCGTAGGTGGCACTGTCGTGGCTCATGGTCAGAAGATGCAGGCGCATATGATCGAGTTCTTCCACGAAAGAAACGTAAGCATCGTGGTCGAAACGGGAGCGGGCGGGTTCGCTGCGCGCCTCCTCCAGTCCCTGGGTGATGGCCCGGCGATGCTCCACGATGGTGCGCGCCAGGTCTTCGAGCTTCTTCTCTTCCAGGTCGCCGCGCAACGCGCCCTCCGTCACCAGGCACGTCAAGCTGGCGCAGTCTTGCAGCAGAAGGGCGATCTTGGCCTTCAGGCCCTCGCGGGCACGCACCGGCCAAAGTAGGATTCCTACGGCAAAGGCAATGAATGCTCCCATGACGGTGTAGAGCACGCGATACCAGGCCAGGTGCCAGTATTCATGGGAGTGGCTGAAGAAAAGGACCAGCGCGACCGTGAACCCGGCGGCGCTGAAGCTGGCGTGGCGGATGGTGAGGTAAGCAAAGAACGCCGCCAGAACAAACAGCAGGAGACCGGTACGGAGCGGACCGACCCCGATGAAAGCCGCCAGTAGCGCGGCTGAAACCGCCCCGGCGGTCGTGCCGATGGTGCGATACAGCGCCGACTTCCAGGACGCGCCCAGGTTCGCCTGGGTCACGATCAGCGCGGTGAACACCGCCCAGTAGCCTTCCCGGAGTTGAAAATGGGCATAGATAGCGTAGGCAATCAGACCGGCCAGGCCGGTTTTGATGGCTTGCTTGAGTTGGCGGGAGATTGCCGGCCAGGTGGCGGAGGATTCCACTTGCAAAGTGACCAATTTCAACAGACTCAGCGAGATCGCGTGTTTAACCGCAGTTCTGTTCGTTCACGCTGGCGACAAGCCCTAAGGTTACCGAATATTATCGGCTTTCTCAAGATTGTGGCGACTGCACAGTATCTGGATATTCAAAGGATCCTTCGAAGAACCACCCTTCGAATAAGGAATGATGTGATCAAAATGGAGACCTGACTTGGCGCCGCACATCACACAGCATCCTCGATCACGCTTCCAAACTTCTAATTTTACTTTCGTTGGAATGACGCGATCCTCATCACTTGCTTCAACCGCTCTGGGACCTAAATCGTCCTGCACTGCAAGTTGCAACTTGAACTTGAAGATCTTGCGTCCACCGGACTGCTCTTGCCAGACGTCTACCAATTCGAATAGTCCGTTGTAGACCCAGATACCTGTTTGAATCTTTTCGTACACTCGTACTCGTTCAGGCTTTGATCTCCCCTCCCTGTAGCTCTTGGCAGCTCTCGCGAATAATCCGTTTTGGGTCAACCCGCCCTTAGGACCGCGTTCGGTCTGGTCAGTCTTCTTGGGATCGGGGCCACGCGACGTCCTCGGAATGTCGTGCCCCTCATAAATGATCAGTCGGCCCTCTTCCTCATGCCTATCCTCATACGGAGCTCCACGTCGAACGCTCATCAGTACGACACTCTCACCGTGTTGCAAACGAAAATTCATCCCTCGCTGCAAACTTACACCGAAAGCCGAACACATCTGTGTGTAGGAGATCAAATCACCAGGATGAGGCGGGTGAAGGCTAGCGCTTGACGTTATTGAAACCATTTCTGAGGTAGCGCTCTAATACCTGAGTCGGGTTGGAAAAATACACCCGATGTTGTTAGCACCAAGAGTTACCTCGGGTTTGAATTGAATATGCGAGGCAAATCTCTACGCGATCCAGCCGCCCCCCACCACAACGTCCCCATCGTAAAACACGGCTGCCTGGCCGGGGGTAATGGCACGCTGCGGTTCGTCGAAGGTGGCGAGCACTTCGTCTTCCCCGGACTTCTCGATTGTCGCTGAGGCGGGTTCGTGGCGATGGCGGATCTTCACCGCGACTCCCATCGGTTCACGCAGGTCATCCACCGAGATCAGGTTCACTCGGCGAGTACGTAACGTCCGGGAGTAAAGATCCTCGGGGCCGCCTACGATGACTTCGTGCGTATCACCCTTGATCTGGAGAACGTACAGAGGAGAACCCGTGGCCACGCCGAGCCCCTTGCGCTGGCCGACGGTGAAATTGTGAATTCCGCTGTGCTCCCCGATAACTTCCCCGCTGGGAGTGACTAACTCACCCGCCGTATCGGGCAGCGCCTCGCCCTGCTCGGCAAGGTAGGCGTCGAGGAACTTCTTGTAATCGCCTCCGGGGACAAAGCAGATCTCCTGCGAGTCCGGCTTCTCTGCCAGCGCCAGGCCGTACATGTGTGCCAGCTCGCGCACCTGGGGCTTGGTCATCTCGCCGAGCGGAAAAAGAGTTCGGCTGAGCTGCTCCTGGGTGAGGCCGAAGAGAAAATAGGTTTGGTCCTTGGTGCGGTCGGTAGGGCGCTTGAGCAGCCAGCGGCCGCTCGCGGCGTTGAATTCAACACGAGCGTAGTGGCCTGTGGCTACAGCGTCCGCGCCGATCTGGCGCGCCACCGTGAGCAGCTGATCGAACTTCAGATGATTGTTGCAGAGGCTGCAGGGGATCGGCGTGCGGCCGGAAAGATACTCTTCCACGAACGGCTTGACTACATCCTGCTCGAAGCGCTCTTCGTGATTGACCACATAGTAAGGAATGCCGATAGTCTCGGCCACGCGCCGCGCGTCGTAGACATCGTCGAGCGAGCAGCAACGCCCCTGCACGGACTCAGGCATACCTTCGTGCCCGGCGAGGCGGCGCTGGTTCCAGAGCTGCATGGTGAGGCCGATAATGTTGTGGCCTTCGGCGCGCAGCATGGCTGCGACGGTAGAGGAATCGACTCCGCCCGACATGGCTACGGCGATAGTTCGTGTGGACAAGCTTTTGACCTTGAGCTCTTAGCTTTTAGCTCTTAGCCTCTAGCTCAACTTTCCAAGCGGCAGAGGCCTAGCCAGCCACGTCTCGACAGAGCTAAGAGCTAACAGCTGTCTTATTGTAAACCGGAGACAAGTCCCGCAGCCGGGCGACCGTAGCAGGAATCAGGCTGAGAGCGAAGTCCACATCTGTGGGTCCGTTCTGCTTGCCCAGGCTGAAACGCAAGCTGGCGCGGGCCTGGTTTGGAGACAGGCCCATGGCGGTCAGCACGTGAGAAGGCTCGATCGCACCGGAGGAACAGGCGGCGCCCGTCGAAACGGCCAGTCCTTTCAGGTCAAGCGCGATCACCAGTGCTTCGCCTTCGATGTAATCGAAATGGATGTTAGTCGTGTTGGGAACACGCGGAGCCCTTCCACCGTTCACCGAGGTGGCTTCAACTTCGGCGAGGATGGCGGCCTCCAGATAATCGCGCAGGGCTGACATTTTCTGCAGATCACCGCGGCGGAATGACTCCAGGGCAAGCTCCGCTGCCTTCCCCAGACCTGCGATTCCGGCGACATTCTCTGTTCCCGCCCGCCGTGAGCGCTCGTGCCGGCCGCCATAAAGCATGGGCTGCAGCTCCGTTCCTTTGCGCACGTAAAGCGCGCCCACGCCCTGCGGGGCGTGCATTTTGTGGCCGGAGAGGGAGAGCAGATCGCATCCGATCTGCTTGACGTTGATCGGAACCTTGCCTGCAGCCTGTACAGCATCGGTGTGAAAGCACACGTCCGCCTCGCTGGCGATCGTGCCGATTTCCTCCACCGGCTGCAGCACTCCGGTTTCGTTGTTGGCCATCATGATGGTGATGAGCTTGGTGTTGGGCCGCAGCGCGCGGCGAACGTCGTCGGGATCCACCAACCCCCTGCCATCCACGGGAACATATGTGATCTCGCAGCCCGCCGACTCCAGGTGCTTGCACGAGTTCAACACGGCGTGGTGTTCGATGGTTGAGCTGATCACGTGGTCGCCCGGGCGCACCAGGCCGAAAATAGCGAGGTTGTCGCCTTCCGTGCCGCCGCTGGTGAAAACGATCTCCGGAGGACGGCATCCCACCAGGTGGGCCACCGACTCTCGCGCACGCCCCACCGCCGCCCGCGTTTCCTGCCCGTGATGGTGGATGGAGGACGCGTTTCCGAAATGCTCAATGAAGTATGGCCGCATCGCATCCAGAACTTCGGGGAGCACCGGTGTCGTGGCATTGTTGTCGAGATAGATACGCTGCATAAATCACATTTATTTTACGCTCTTGACTCGCTCTGGCCGGCCGGGACCCGCCGAACATACTCTGGCGGAAATCGCTGACCGCGCACTCATGTCTCCTGCAGGAGACATCGCGTCGACAAAGAAATTGCAATTCTCTGATGCGGGCGTGACATCGCTTTGATTCTCACCCGGTAGGCTGCATTCACCGTGGCTCCCAGAATCACGGAATCAAGATCAGCCTAGAAAGCTGTGGAGTGTATTGCATGAAAAGAGAAAATCTCGCATCTAACGTGCTCACCGGGACAACCACTTCCGCCCTCAGCGACGAACTCGATCCGGCCTCGCCGCAGGCCCCGGAGCGGCGCTCATTCCTGAAGAATCTCGGCATCACCGGAGCTGCTTTGTCGGCGGGCGCGCTGCTTGCGACCCAAGTCCGCGCCGACGATGCCCGCAGCGGCAGCCTCACCAAGGGCGATGCCGCGATCCTGCGCTTTCTGGCCGCTGCGGAGATCATCGAAACCGATCTCTGGCTGCAGTACCACGAACTCGGCGGCGAACAAGACACGGAATTCACTACGTTCATCGGCGGGAACCCGCTTTACACACAGGCTCTCGGGGTCCTTGACGAGGACATGGACGTGTATATCCACGACAATACCGACGATGAAATCAGCCACTTCCAATTCATCAATGCCTATCTCATGTCGAAGGGGGCGTCGCCGGTCGATCTGGAGCCGTTTCGCATTTTGCCGGGCAGCCAGGCGACCGGAGCAAACAAGTCCCTTAAACGGCTGACCAACCTCATGCACCTTAACGTCGACACCAGCTTCTGGACTCGCTACCGCATCGACAACAAGAACCCGGATCTCGATCCGCATGTCACGTTTCCCCAGGCGGACGTGATCGTGAACCGGACGGCGATTCCCAGGACTGATGACGACCTCGTGGGACCGTCCACGGTGGCTCCCGGCATCCCCGACCATTTGCTCGCGATCGCCTTCACCGCGGGATTCCATTTCTGCGCCATTGAGCAGGGCGGAACGAGTCTCTATCCGTCCTTGGCGCAGCGCGTCACCAGCCCGGAAGTGCTGCGAATCCTGCTCAGCATCGGCCCGACAGAAGCCATGCACTTCCAGACCTGGCAGGACAAGGCCGGCAATGCGCTGCCGGTCACGGATGTGGATCCCATCACCGGATCGCAGGTTGTGTTCAGGGACCTTACGGAAGATGCCAACCCGGGCGAGACATTGCAGTCCAACCTGATCATGCCCGAGCCCTGTCCATTCCTCAGCCGCAAATTCCCCAACTGTTCGATTGTTCGACCCACGAACACGAAGGGCGCGGCGATGGGAGCGGCGCAGTTCCTTATCGCGAGCGGGCTTTTCAAGGGGCAGTCACCCCACTTCTTCGAGGCGCTGCGCGACCTGGCGGAAGATGCGGATGCGGCGCAGCCGGAGCACTGAGTGGGGGCAACTCTTCGGGCGGGCGCTTCGCCTGAAGTCAAATTGCAGCGTCCGCCGCTCCGAGTGGAAACTGCTCTCATCGCAGTTTTCCCAAGTGTGTACGTCGAAAATCGAGGAGGTCTCGTGTTTGAAGGGTTGTTTCAACCGATGCACTTGCTGGTTCTGTTTGGAATTGCTCTGCTGGTCTTCGGACCTAAGAAACTCCCCGAACTGGGCAAAGGAATCGGGGACGGCATCCGCGGCTTCAAGGCCGCGATGAATCCGAAAGAGGAAAAACCTGCCGTTACGCCTGAG
>Ga0335077_10013968_pt1 | contig 10037 bp, 12 predicted proteins | sample Lox_Sample_31_FD_207151 | JGI IMG/M metagenome (GOLD analysis project Ga0335077, IMG submission 207151) | Soil microbial communities from Loxahatchee National Wildlife Refuge, Florida, United States - Lox_Sample_3.1 | ecosystem: Environmental > Terrestrial > Soil > Wetlands | place: USA...
TGTAACTGCGCGATCGGTTCGGGAATCACTGCTGTGCTCATGCGGTTCACCCTCGCCGCTCATCGGCGACTCACCGAACCTAACAGGAAGGTCTAGCTACCGTCACGCACGCTTGCCGAAAACTCACGGAAGATAACAGTGCTTTGCTATCGATATTGAACTGTGGTGGATGGGAAACGCGAAAATCGCGTGAGGCGGGAGAAAGTGCGCTCGATACCAAAGCACGTCCCGCAACGCTGAAATCGTACACGTAGGCGGCCATTCCTTATCATCGGCACAAATAGAGGGCATATTCGCTGCGTGCGAGTTCTCTCACAGGCATGACTTTGTGAACTCCCGGTTGTTCCTCGGAGCGTATGAGCTGGAGTCTGATGCGTCAGGGAGATTCCCGAACTGGCCCCCCATATAACAGCAGCCGCCCTCAAATTGTCGGCGAGTCGATTTCTCCTCGAGACGCATAAGAATGAGATCGCCTGCGTTCACACCGACCTCTGCTTCCTGTTCCGCGGGGATGAAATAAAAGACCGGCTGGGGAGAGACCCTAGTTTGGGCGGGGCTTCGAGAATCGCGACACAGCAAAGACAAAACTCGGTATCCAGCTATTCCGGAAGAGGCCGGGAGTTCCTATCAGGGAACCTCAATCGGCTCTGTGAGATGTTTCTTTCCGCTGGAGCGCAGTCTCTAGCTTCTTTAACGTGGCCAGGGAGTATGCAGCGGAGTCGCGTTCCTCAATATCAGTTGTCGACTCGAGCAATTCACCGAGACGGTCCATAACAGCCTTCTTTGCTTCTTTGACACGCTCTGAAAACTGATCGGTGTGTATGTCTACGAGTCCAGCTTCCGAAAGTAGAGTGCAAACCTCTTGTTTCCCAGATTGATAAATCTTGCCCATGATATGGCGCTCCGCTTCTCCTCTGACCTCAATTGGATCACGTGATTTTTCATGTCCACTTAGGATCGAGCCGATTTATGCGAAGCCTCCTTTGAACCTGAGGTAGGTGTACGCCAGATACTGATTCAGTTCGGCGCGGAAGGGCTGTTCGTCATCACGCGGGTCCAAACCGGCGTCGGCCATAGAAACCAGCCGTCGCTCCCAAGCCTCTCTTTCATCTTGGCTAATGTCCTGTGGCTTGCGCCAGGCTGGCGATTCATGCTCACCCAGAATCTTGTGCTCGGGTATGACACGACCATCCTCAAGAATGAAATCTCTCCACACGAGTCCCCATCTCACCTCTTTCACGACGCCTGTTGCCGAACCACCGCGTGACGTGAAGGTAATGATCTGTGCCTCTTCCGAAGGCCATTTCGCATGAACATCCGGTGGCTTTTCCGTGGGTCTCATCAACAGATTCTCGCAGTTGCCTTAGTTACGCTCTTCTGAATGCGGTTTACGGCCTACAATTTGAGATCCCTGCACAACTGGTCTGGGCCACGGGTGCCGGGTCAATACGCGGTCCACCATTTGCTCCACCATTGAAATAAAGCCAGGGTCCCCGGCTTCCGTTGACCCGACCAATGCCACATTCAGTGCGCTGAGCTTCCCAGCCGGCTCAATCTCGACTATGGATTCGTTTTGCCACCTTACATACACAATCCAGAGTACAGTCACGGCATTGTATGCTGAACTCTTTATTAGACTAACAATCGCAGCCGGACCATCACCGAAATACATCACAACGCTGACCAGTACCATCTCGATGCATGCAAAGATTCCGAATCCAAGTGCTATTCCGAATACGGGTTGCCGCCAGCAATTTCTGAGAGACCGGCAAAGAATCATCAAGAGTATGCAAAGCCCACATTGTATGACGCGCTCACTGCGATCGAACGCCAGCACTGCTGATACGACACGGTCGGCACTAGCCTGCTGCGCCGAGAAAGCATTCACAATCGAGAGCAAGATCAGCAGCCCACAGGCCCACCTGAAGATCACGGATGCCAACTTCTGAATGCCTCCATATTGTTTCAGGAGGTGTTGCAATATTTCATCAATCACCGCGACACCGAGCAGCACGCTAATCGCATTAGCCGCCCAGTACGTGTCGAAGTAGTTGTCCGAAGAGTAGCGATATACAAGGAACAAAATTCCCGACTTCACTATCTGATAAATGATGTAGGAGAAGAATCGTGGAAAAACTCCCTGCAGTTTACGCTGGAACATGAAGAGAAGGAGGGTAATCTGCAAAACCGGACCCGCAACCCAACTCGCATACATTAGGATGCCGTTCATTGCTTCTACCCTCCCCGGAGGTCAGAAGCATACTTCTCCCTAGACGTCCCCGCAAGTTCTTTGTCGAGGACCTCAGCGACCGACTTCAGTTCACGTTGTTACTTGCAAGCTTTTCCGCGGCATAGCGGCATCGGATCGCTCCCGTCCGCGACTAACACCACGTGTTCTGCCCGTATCGTAGCGGCACCGGTCTGGGAAGAATTCTTTGGAACTGCGTAGTAGATTGCGGCCAATGCTAACGCCGCGAGCAGGACTTCGCCTGTCGTTTTCATGGGGGAGGTTCTCCTATGCGCAAATTTCGCGCACGGCGGAGTATATGCCTAGCGGGAACTATTGAGAAGCTGTGGAAAACTACAGAGTTCGACTCGGCTTCCAGAGATGAGGAGCTTAACTCTCCGGCTTCTATAATAGAAGGGGATGTCTCGGTTGCTCAAGCGCGGCGGGGAGGGGATACATATCATTGGCTCACCCGCGGGCCCAAGGTTTTCAAAGAAAGCTCGGTGACACAGGATTCGACGGGGAAGTCGGGACGGACTCCGATGTGTATCGACAAAATCGGCTTCTGAGAACCGACGGCGCGAGTACGGCGTCACACTTCAGGTCGTTACCCGATCACGGGCGATGCAGCGCGGTCGTCTTCAACCTTAAGAGAACGGGTTAGGAATTCGGTCGGGCGGAAAGAATCGGCTGCAGGTCGCCGAGAAAATCACTACGTAATGCAATAGCCAATACAACGGCAAACCAACGATCCGAAGTTGGCTCTTCGATTCAGTATAGATGGCGCGATCAACCTGCCAGCATTGCAGGCGGGAGTTTCTGATCGAAGACGGCGCTCGCAAGCGGATTGCGTGAGCCCATTCTTGCTCGGTCCTCGGATAGATTCACTCTGCGCTCTTCCAGTTCAGTCGCCTCGACCGAGACTTTCCAGGGAGCAGGTGGAGTGGTAGATGCTCCTCCCGTTACGGAGCGGAGCCGCTTATCAGGCGGAACTAGGGATCTCCCGGTGCAATGAACTTACCGCGTGGGTATAGGTCGGGCGAGCGGCGGTGATGCAGGTGGAATGAACTCGTGCAGCAAGTCAGAGACTGCCAACGGCTTCGAGGCTGGAAAAGTGCGTCCAGTCACAGACGAGTCAGTATCTCCTCAGGTTGAATGATCTTGCGCGTTTGTCTGGAAATGAGCGTCTGGGTTCCTTAGCCCCCACCCTGATGAAGTCGCGCTTGGGCTGCGGAGTCAACATGAGCGTGCAATTCTTGCTATTCGTGATCGCAATTCTTCTTTTCGCTATCTTCTGGGAATTATGCAAGATCAATAGCAAACTCAAAAAGACTCTTCCCACTCCAGCAAGAATGTTAGGAGGGCAACAAACCCATGACGCCACTAGTGCGAAGGCTTTGGATTGAAGATGAAGCTCAGGACATCGCCGAGTACGCCGTGATGTTGGCCGTTATCTTAGTACTTGTAGTCGGCACAATCCGACTGGTTGGGTCTAACGCCAACAACGTGTTCTCATCGGTCGCCAGCTCAATTCAGTAAGTAAACAAAAAAACAAGAGACGAGCCCTCAGATAACGGGCGTCGCCGCGCCAGATCCTTTGACCGACACGGCTTTTAGTCCTACGATACCGACGATTTGAGGTGAGTAAGTTCTGGAGTCGCGCCCCCGAAAGGGTGGGTCGACGCATTCCCGCCACTCCCAGGTGAGAGGGGAAAGAGATGGTCCAGAAGACACACAGTTGAAAGTGGACGTGATGATGATCGGACATGCTGAAAAATCTTGAGTGTGAATGTTGAATGGAAAGAGATGGTCCACAGACACCCCCCGTGAGAGATCATGTTGAACTAGGACGGGTGAGTGACTTGACTTGGGCTCCGCTCAGCCTCAGATTTGGCTCACCTCAATGAGTGGAGGTGTGTGGATTTTGAGTTGGGACGGAGTGGTCGTGGGGAGTGAAGGGTTGGGAGTCTTCAGCAGCGAGCAATTTCCGAGCCGACCACCCAACGGGATATTTGGAATCTGTTCAGGTTTAGATGTTTGGCGAGAGCTGGATTTCCCAACGCTCCTTTCTTCGTCAGGGCAGGCCTACGTGCTGGAGAAGATCCTTGAAGCGCACATCCGAGCGGTAGCGGTCAAAAATCGGGTCGACGGCGAGGTATGCCATCCAAACAGCGTGATCTTCATAGGCGGTTTGCAGCCATTTGAACGTGTCCTCACTCCTGTTTGATGCTGCGTAGATCTGAGCCAAGCCGTAAGGGGAAACGTAACGCTTCCTCGAAGCCGTTTCCAGTTCGTGCGCGATTCGGAGTGCGTCGCCATTCCGTCCTGCGAGTGCAAGGGCACTGGCGACCTGCGCGGTATAGAGTGGGCTGTTACCTGACAGATTCGCCGCTTTCTTGAACTCGTTAATCGCTTCGCTGTGCAACCCTGCCCCACGATAGTCCTCTCCCAGCAGAAGGTGAGCGGCAGCGAAGTTCGGATCCAGTTCAACGGAATTTCGATTTTGATCGATTGCGCGGGAGTAGTCACGAGTCATGTAGTAGCGGAGTCCCACCCACGTGCTGATCATGAGGTTCAGGGGGTCGAGTTCCAGTGCATGCTTCGCTTCTGCAAGTGCCTCGCCGTTGCGGCTCCTGATGGAAAGATAGTCTCCGTACCAGTGGTGCGCGTTTGCGTATTGGGGATCCAACTGCAGAGCGCGCCTGAACTCGGCCTCCGCACCCGTCCAATCCCAACGATGGGTCATCGCAAGGCCCAGGGATGCATGGGCTTCAGCCGAGTCTGGATTGATCTCGAGCGCTTTGCGTGCCGCGGCATAAGCTTTTGGGAGTGCCTCGGCCGGGGATTTAAATCCGTGCCACGTAAGCCCGCTGTTACAGTCTGCCAGTCCCGAGTACGCTGCCGCATAGGTGGGATCGTTGTCGATCGCCTGCTCGAAATATTGCTCCGCCTTCTGCATGCTCTCGCCGGTCCGCTTGTTCCAGTAATACCTTCCCTTCAAGTACGCCTCGTATGCTTCCGGGCTTATTTGCCGCGGAGCAGCCAACCGCTTTTCCTGTTCTTCAGTAAGAGCGATATGAATCTCGCTTGCGATGCTTCGGACGACGGAGTCCTGCACGGCCAGCACATCTTTGAGTCCGCGGTCGTAACTCTCCGTCCAAACGTCGGTCTGATCACGTGCCTGGATGAGCTGGACAGTGATGCGTACATGGTCCGACGAGCGTCGAACGCTGCCCTGGACAAGATAATCAGCGTTCAGTTCTTTACCGATCTCCCTCGCACCCAGCCTGCTCCCGGTGTACTTTGCAACAGAACTCCGTGCGACCACCTTCAGTCGAGCCCGATTCACTTTCCCGATCTGAGCAATCAACTCCTCAGTCAGCCCCTCACTGAAGAACTCTTGATCAGGATCTCGGCTCAAATTGTCGAACGGCAGCACAGCTAAGACTGTCTTGCGCGGGAAAACGGCTTGGGCGCGCAAACCTCGCCAGCTCCACAATGCGAGCAGTGACAGAATGGATACACCTGCCAGCGAAGCTAAACCCATGAAGAGCCACGTCCGCACACTCCGAGTCCGCTCTTGTTCTTGGTCCGTCAGTCCCTGGCTGCCGCCTTGCGGCCAGTTATCAGGCTCCAAAACGAAACTCTGGGTGCCTGTGGGGACGACTGATGCTTCAGGTTTGGGTGGCTCCGCAGTGTGTTCTTCTTGGGGAGAAATAATCGGCGCAATGAATCGATAGCCTCGTCCGGTAACTGTCTGAATAAACCGCGGGGTTTCAGGGTCGTCCTTGAGAGCTTGGCGGACTTTGCGGATTGCGCCCCTGATGCTGTTATCCGTGTCGAGGAAAACTTCATCTCCCCAAATCCTGGCCACGATTTTCTCGCGACTGACGATCTCGCCCCGGTGCTCGAGCAGCAGAATAAGGATTTCCAGCGGGATACGTTCCAGCTTTAAGACGTGACTGCCGCGGCGCAGACGCCGGGGACGGAGATCGAGTTCGAAGTCTTCACCGAACCGGGTCGATTGCTGCAGTCCAATTGGCTGGGAAGTCATGGCACGCCCGGAGAAGTTGAATGATTTTACACCACATTGGAAACATCGACATAGGTACAAACAATGCTTGTGTTTAGCGGGACACAAACCAAAACGCCGCGACACACGGTTCGCTATGGACATTTAAGTCCGAAATCGCAATCATGCCGCTCACGCTTCCCGCTTCGCACTCGGAGGACTGACAATGAAAAGGATGTATCGCAAGCCTGCAACTCTCGGGATCTTAAGCGTGTTGATGGTAAGTTTCGTTTTCGGCTCCGCAGCCGCAAGAGCCGATGTTGTTTTGGACTGGAATGTAATCGCCGTGAACACAGCCGTCGCCAACAAGGCGAACCCGTTCGCCCAGGCCCGCTATGCAGCGATCGTACAACTCGCCGTATTTGAAGCGGTCAACTCCATCACCCACCAGTACCAACCATATCTCGGGACCATAACAGCGCCACCCGACGCCTCGCCCGATGCAGCAGCCATCGAGGCGGCGTATCAGGTGCTCAGCACCTATTTCCCAGCCAGCCAACCGAGTCTCTATACGGCTTATGTCAACTCGATGGCGTCCTTACCGGACGACCAAGCGAAGACTGACGGCATTGCCACGGGCTACGCAGCATCCGCCGCGATGATCGCCCTTCGCGCAAACGACGGCTCGTCGCCTCCGCAGTTCAAGGTGCCCGGCCCGCCAGTGCCGGGTGAATGGCAAGCAACACCGAGTTGTCCAGTTGTGAATGGAATTGCGTCGGGAATTGCTTATCAGTGGCAGAACGTGACTCCGTTCGGGATTCAGAGTGCCAGCGACTTTCTCTTAGATCCGCCCCCGGCCCTCACAAGCAAAGCGTATGCAAAGGCCTACAACGAGGTGATGACGGTGGGCAGTGTAAGCAGCACACGGCGGCCTCCAGATCGGGCGGATGTCGCACTTTTTTATGCGGCCTCCTCGCCGACGCAGGTGTTTAATCAGGCCGCCCAGCAGGTCGCAGCGGCACAAGGGAGGTCATTGTCGGATAATGCGCGGGCTCTTGCCCTGATCAACATGGCTACCAGCGACAGCCTGGTGGCGTCATTCTTCAACAAGTACCACTACAATTTTTGGCGACCGGAAACGGCTATTCACGCAGGCGGCTCGGACGGCAACCCAAATACCACGGGTGATCCCACCTGGGCCCCATTCATCGTGACTCCGTGCTTTCCGAGCTATCCCTCGAATCACGGCAGTGCAGCCAACGGTGCGGCGGAGGTAATGAGGCGCATTTACGGCGTTGATGGAGTCTCGATCACCTTGACAAATCCCGCGGTGCCCACCATCGTCCTGCAATACACATCGTTCAGACAGATTACGGCGGATATCTCTGACGCGCGCGTTTACGGCGGGATCCACTATAGAACCGACCAGGACGCAGGCGCGCACTTGGGAAGGGCGGTGGGCAGAGCCGTTTACAAGAACTTGCGCCCCACGCACGAGGACGACTGATTAGTCAGCTCCCCAACGGCTCGCCCTTTCGTGTCCTGCGGTCTGGTGATTGTTGGCTTTGGGGCACGACGGGCGAGCTGTGAAGCTCCGCCGAGTTTCCCCCGATTAAGGATGAGCGAGTAAGGCTAGATTGCCGGAAAGGTGCAACTGCCCTCGCTGAATGGCCGACTTGAGCCCAGCGACGAACTTCCCGCGAAATACGTGCCGGAGCACTGGGATGGGGAGAAAACATCGAGGGCGAGACCGAATCCAGCGTGTGCCATCGCTTGAGAGCCCACCCACCGGGATGACACAGTGGACGTGAGGATCTCCAGCGTCGTCATTACTCCGAGGGTACCACCTCCTCCAGCATGAGTTTTCGTAGATGGGTCACAGGGACAACTCCTTGTGACCCAAAATTTATCTGACGGTGAGCACCATAGCTGCCGACCTTACCTACGCGGCAGCGTCCGCCGCGCGAGTGGCTTCGTTCTTACGGGCTAGCCAGAAGTTAGCCACCCGCCGTTCCCGATCAAGCCGCAATCGCAGTTGTGACGCCGATGTGACACAGTTGAACGGTTTCAGACGTAGGCTCGGTCTTCGTTTGCTTGAGAATCGCCTTGCGCATGAGCCCGAAGGAAGGGCCAACACTCTACTATAGGCATCTTCCAGAACGCTGCACCGAAACACTTGATCCCAGTCTCAGCGGAAAGAACGATGAACGATGCCACCTTCGCGTAGCCTAACCCCTGCGCCCCCACCCACTGCGAGAAAGAACTGACAATCCCCAGAAAAGGCGTGGTGTGTGGACTGCTCTCTCGCCTCGTCCACGGACACACAGGGACGTCCGCAAGGTGTGAGATTATTCTTTGAGCGAGTTCTGGCAATACAAGGTGATGATGGCTTTACGTGAACGAATCTGATCCCAAACTTTTGGACCTGCAATCTGATCTTGCTGAGGTGCAGCGCCTACGGGAAGAAAATGTTCGTCTGCGGGGTCTTTTGCAAGAGCACGGCATACAGCTTCCGGTGGTGCAGGCCCCGAACGGCATTCCCGTCAGAACGAGCACCCAATCAATTGCGCATACCCCTGTCTTGAAAGCTGAACAACGCATTGCTTTGTTCCGGAGCCTCTTCCACGGACGCGACGACGTTTATGCAGTTCGCTGGGAGAACCCCGACGGGCGAACTGGGTACATGCCGAAGGCAGATCGTGACTGGAAGGCCTATCTTCGCGCCAAAAGCGAGGATCGCAAGAAGGTTGACCGCCAGACTCGGAAGTTCAGACCGCTGACTGACGAGGTAGTCCGTGGGCACCTCGTCGGAGATAACACCGTCGGCATTTATCCGCTGCTGCCGGATGAGACCTGCTGGTTCCTCGCGGTCGATTTCGATAAGAAAACATGGCAAAAGGATGCTACTGCGTTTCTGGCCGTATGCGGCGAACTGAAAGTGCCAGCGGCACTGGAGCGTTCACGCTCAGGCAACGGTGGCCATGTGTGGATCTTCTTCGACCATCCAGTTCCCGCAAGCACCGCGCGAAAACTGGGCTGTGCAATCCTGACTCGGGCCATGGAGTCCCGTCACCAACTTGGATTGGATTCATACGACCGCTTCTTTCCCAACCAAGACACCATGCCAAAGGGCGGACTTGGCAACCTGATCGCGCTGCCACTGCAGAAGCTTCCGCGCGCAGATGGAAACAGCGTCTTCATAGATGCGGAGTTTCGTCCATATGATGATCAATGGGCCTTTCTGGCGGGCTTGAAACGGATGCCCGTTACTGCTGCTGAGGCCGTCGTGCTGGAAGCTCAACGAAGTGGGGACCTTATCGGAGTGAGAATCAGCTCTGCGGAAGATGAGGGACAAGACCCTTGGACATTGCCGCCATCCCGGAAGCGAGCAGAGCGTCTAATACCAGGCTCCCTTCCGGTGCAGGTCCGAATAGTTCGCTCCAACCTTTTGTATATCGAAAAGAAGGATCTTCCTTCCGCGATGCTCAACCGGTTGCTTCGCCTTGGGGCATTCCAGAACCCCGAATTTTACAAGGCGCAGGCAATGAGGCTTCCCACTTTCAACAAGCCACGAGTCATTGCCTGTGGCGAGGACCTGGCTAACCACATTGCCCTGCCACGCGGTTGTCTGGTGGAGGTCATCGAGCTGTTGAAATCGCACCGCATCAAGCCAGAAGTCAGCTTTGCCACCGGCTGGCGCCGGATTGAATAATCTGTGACTTCCGGCGAGGAGCGCATTATCGTTCCGAAGAGCACGACCGCAGCTACGACCCCTCTCTTTATTCGTGCGCATGCCGC
>Ga0335077_10013970_pt1 | contig 10037 bp, 6 predicted proteins | sample Lox_Sample_31_FD_207151 | JGI IMG/M metagenome (GOLD analysis project Ga0335077, IMG submission 207151) | Soil microbial communities from Loxahatchee National Wildlife Refuge, Florida, United States - Lox_Sample_3.1 | ecosystem: Environmental > Terrestrial > Soil > Wetlands | place: USA: Florida...
GGGTCAGGTTCGCGGCCGGCTTGACCACCATTCCCTCGCCGCCCGCCGCCGTCAGCTCCAACCACCAGCTGGCCGCCGAGCTGATGGAGCCCGGGTCGGTGGTGTCCGCGAACACCCGGCGGGTCGGTGCCACGAGCTCGGCGTCGGCGGCGGCCAGCCGGTCAGCCAGGCCGAGATGCCAGGCGTGCGGCCGGTCGTGATAGGCGGCCCCCTCCGACGCCAGCACCTGGAACGGCGCGACACGCACGCCGGCCAGCCCATCGACCGGCCAGCAGTACCGCCGGTAGGCGTCGGTGAAGGCGGTGGCGTTCAGCTCCCTGGCGCGGGTGCGCGCGAGGAGCTCGCCGACGTCGAGGCCGACCGCGGCGGCCTGGCTCAGGACGGCGACCGCCGCGGGCAGCGACGCGCGCGCTGCCGCGCCGACGGCCGCGTACTGGTCGCGGAGCAGCTGCCCGGCCTTGGCGCTCCACGGCAGCAGTTCGGTGTCCAGCAGCAGCCAGGGCGTCCCGAGCTCGTCGAACAGGCCGGCCGCCTCCGCGGCGGCGCGCAGCCGGTCCACCAGCTGCGCCGTGAGCCCGTCGGAGAAGAACGGGCGTCCCGTCCGCGTCCACACCGCGCCCGCCTGGTCACCGGGCGCGCCGAATCTGGCCCGCGCCGCGTCCAGCGAGCGGCACACCAGGGCCACCGCGCGCGAGCCCATGTGCTTCTCCTCGCAGACCACCCGATCGACCCCGTCGGCCCGGAAGGCGTCGAACGCCTGCTCCGGATGTTCGAGCAGGTCCGGCCGGGTCGAGGTGGCGACCGGGCTCATCGTCGGGGGCAGGTAGAGCAGCCAGCGCGGGTCGATCGCGAACCGGCTCATCAGCTCCAGCGCGGCGGCCGCGTTCTCCTCCCGCACCCCGATGCGCGGCTGGTATTTCGTCTCAACGATGCGGGTGCCGGTCACGTCGGTGATGTCGAGGACTTCCGGGTCGCGGCGGCCCGCGGCGTCCGGCACGACCGCGTCGGGGTTGACCGGGAACGGCCTGGCCGGGGCGTAGTAGATCTTCGCCGCCGGGACCGAGACGAGTTCTCGCTCGGGGTAGCGCAGCGCGGTGAGGCGGCCGCCGAACACGCACCCGGTGTCGAGGCAGAGCGTGTTGTTGACCCACTCCGGCGCCGGTACCGGCGTGTGGCCGTAGAGCACCATCGCGTCGCCCCGGTACTCCTGCGCCCACGGGTAGCGCACCGGCAGGCCGTACTCGTCGGTTTCCCCGGTGGTCTGCCCGTAGAGGCAGAACTCGCGCACCCGCCCGGACGCGCGGCCCTGGTAGCGCTCGGTCAGCCCGGCGTGCGCGACGACCAGCCGGCCGCCGTCCAGGACGTAGTGGCTGATCAGGCCGTCCATGAACCGCTGTGCGTCGGCGCGGAACTCGTCGGTCTCGGCGGCCAGCTGGGCCAGCGACTCGGCCAGGCCGTGGGTGACCTGCACGTTGCGGCCGCGAAGGGCCCGCACCAGCTTGTTCTCGTGGTTGCCCGGGACGCAGAACGCGTCACCGGCGGCGACCATGCCCATGACCAGCCGCAGGACGCCGGGGGTGTCCGGGCCGCGGTCGACGAGATCGCCGACGAAGATCGCGCGGCGGCCGTCGTGGTGGGCACCGGCGGCGCGTCCCTCGCCGTCCCGGCCGATCGTGTAGCCGAGCTCGGCCAGCAGCGCCTCGAGCTCGGCCCGGCAGCCGTGGATGTCACCGATGACGTCGAACGGCCCGGTCTCGTGCCGCAGGTCGTTGAACAGCTTCGTGCGGGTGATGCTCACGCCGGCGGCCTCGTCCTCACCGCGCAGCGTGTGGACCGTCCGGAAGCCCTCACGCGGCAGGCCTCTCAGCCCGCGGCGGAGCAGGTCGCGCTGGCGGCGGATCACATGGGCGCCGAAGTCGCGATCCGGCCGGGCCGCGTTACGCGCGGCGCACACCTTCTCCGGGACGTCGAGGACGATCGCCACCGGCAGGACGTCGTGCTCCCGGGCGATGGCGACCAGCTGCCTGCGCGCCTCCGGCTGGACGTTCGTGGCGTCCACGACGGTCAGCCGGCCGGCCTTGAGCCGCTGCCCGGCGATGTAATGCAGCAGCTCGAACGCCTGCGGCGTGGCGGACTGGTCGTTCTCGTCGTCGGCCACGAGGCCGCGGCAGAAGTCGGAGGAGATGACCTCGGTGGGGCGGAAGTGCGTGCGCCCGAAGGTGGACTTGCCCGAGCCGCTCACGCCGATCAGCACCACCAGGCTGAGCTCCGGGACCGTGAGCTCGCGGGTCATGCCGGCGCCTCCGCGTCCGCGGCGACGGGCCCGTTGGTGAAGACCGCCATCTGCGTCGGCGGGCCGACCGCCGGGTCGTCCGCCCCGACCGGGAGGTAGCGGGCCGTGTAGCCGTGGGTGGCGGCGACCCGGTCCGCCCACGCCCGGAACTCGCCGCGGGTCCACTCGAACCGGTGGTCGCGGTGGCGCATCGTCCCCGGCGGCAGGGCCTCGAAACGCACGTTGTGCTCCGCGTTCGGGGTCGTGACGATCACCGTCCCGGGCCTTGCGTGGCCGAAGACGGCCCGTTCGAGCGCCTCCAGGCGCGGCGGGTCGACGTGCTCGATCACTTCCATCAGCACCGCGGCGTCCAGGCCCGCCAGCCGGTCGTCGCGGTAGGTCAGCGCCGACTGGAAGATCCGGATCCGGGCGCGCTGCGGCTCGGTCATCCGCTCCACGCGCAGCCTCCGCTCGGTGAGCTGGAGCGCCCGCGCCGAGACGTCGGCGGCGACGACCAGTTCGACGCCGCGCTCGGCGAGCAGGTCCCGGGCCAGCACGCCCTCGCCGCAGCCGAAGTCGCCCACCGTCCGGGCGCCCGCCGCGCGCAGCGCGGCGAGGACCGCGCCGCGCCGCTGCTCGGCCAGGGGAACGGGCCGGTCCGGGCCGTCCAGGTCGACCGCGCCGTCGACCGCGTTGTCGAGCTGCCCGGCGTCGGTGTCGTCGACCTCGGCCAGCCGGGCCAGCGCGGAGGCGGCCAGCTCCTGCCGGTGGGCCAGGTACCGGCGGGTGATGAGCTCCTTGTCCGGATGCGCCGAGAGCCAGCCGCCGCCCGCCCGGATCAGCTTGTCGACCTCGTCGTCGCTGACCCAGTAGTGCTTCGCGTCGTCCAGCACGGGCAGCAGCACGTACAGGTGGTTGAGCGCATCCGCGAGCCGGAGCTCGCCGGCCAGCCGGACGCCGAGGTAGCGCGACTCACCCCACTCGGGGACGGCCGGATCGAGCTGCCCGGCGGACGCCTCGACCCGCCAGCCGAGCGGCTCGAACAGGCGGCGCAGCAGGCCGGCCCCGCCGCGGCAGGGCATCGACGGCACACCGATCGTGAGCGGGATGCGCGCCCGCGCCAGCTCCGGGCGCGCGTCGCACCGGCCGGACAGCGCGGTCCGGAACACATCCTTCAGCGCCATCGCCAGCATGCTCGACGCCGCGTACGGCCGGTCGTTGACGTACTGCCCCAGCGCGAACCCCTCACCCGGCGGGCCCTGGCGCCCGCGGACCAGGGCGACCGGGTCGACCTCCAGCAGCAGCGCGGCGGTGCACCGCCGCTCGGTGGCCTCCGGGTAGAAGACGTGCGCCGTGCCCACCGACTCGGTGAACGACTGCACCCGGCCGGGGTGCTTGTGCAGCAGGTAGCCCAGGTCGGTCGCGGGTTCGCGGGTGGTGGAGATCGTCAGGAGCACAACCACACAGTCTTCACGAACGCAGCGCTCACGTCGCGCCTATTTCGCCGTGATCGGCTGCCCATACGCGCAGGGTGATAGCGCCCCGCGGCCGGGGGAGTGGGCCCGGCGCCGGGAGAGAAGTGTCCGTGCCCGGGCCCGGCTCGGTGGCGCCTGGCCGGGCGGATCTGTGGTCGTCGGCCGGCCAGGTCAGCGGGTTCGCCCGGCCGGGCGGGCCGGTGGTCGTCGGCCGCGCCGGTGGTCGTCGGCCGCGCCGGTGGTCGTCGGCCGCGCCGGTGGTCGTCGGCCGCGCCGGTGGTCGCTGACCGGGCCGGTGGTCGCCGGCCGGGCCGTGGTCGCTGACCGGGCCGGTGGTCGCTGACCGGGCCGGTGGTCGCTGACCGGGCGGTCAGCGGTACGCGGACAGGCCGGTGAGGGCCTGGCCGACCGCGAGCGCGTGGATCTCCTCGGTGCCCTCGTAGGTGAGCACGGACTCCAGGTTGTTCTCGTGCCGGATCACCGGGTACTCCAGCGTGATCCCGTTCGCGCCCAGGATGGTCCGCGCCTGCCGGGCGATGTCGATCGCGGTCCGGACGTTGGCCATCTTGGCCAGGCTCACCTGCTCCGGCGCCACCTTGCCCGCCTCCTTGAGGCGGCCCAGGTGCAGCGCGAGCAGCTGGGCGCGGGTGAGGTCGGCCAGCATCCAGGCCAGCTTGGACTGGGTCAGCTGGAAGCCGCCGATCGGCCTGCCGAACTGCTCCCGTGTGCGCGCGTACTCCACCGCCGACTCCAGGCAGGCCCGGGCCGCCCCGGTGACCCCCCACACGATCCCGAACCGGGCCTCGCTCAGGCACGACAGCGGCCCCTTGAGCCCGGTGACGCCGGGCAGCACCGCGTCGGCGGGCAGCTTGACGTCGTCGAAGTGCAGCTCCGCGGTGACCGACGCGCGCAGCGACATCTTCTTGTGAATGGTCCGGGTGGAGAAACCACGCGCCCCGCGCGGCACCAGGAAGCCGCGGATTCCCTCCGGCGTGCTGGCCCAGACCACGGCTATATCGGCGATCGCCCCATTGGTGATCCACATCTTGGTGCCGGAGAGTACCCAGCCTTTATCGTTTGGCTTCGCGTAGGTTTTCATGCTTCCGGGGTCAGAACCGTGGTCCGGTTCGGTGAGGCCGAAGCAGCCGATCGCGTCGCCAGCGGCCATCCGGGGCAGCCACTCCTCCTTCTGCGCCTCCGAGCCGTAGCGCCAGATCGGGTACATGGAGAGCGAGCCCTGCACGGAGACCAGGCTGCGCAGCCCGGAGTCGGCCGCCTCCATTTCCCGGCAGGTGACGCCGTACGCGACCGGGCCCATGCCGGCGCAGCCGTAGCCGGTCAGGTGCATGCCGAGCAGGCCGAGCTTGCCCAGTTCGGGCACCAGTTCGCGGGGGAGCGTGCCGGCCTCGAACCAGTCCGCGATGTGGGGCATGACCCGGTCAGCCGTGTAGCTGCGCACCGTGTCGCGGACCAGGCGCTCCTCGGATGTCAGCTGGTCGTCGATCCGGAGCAGGTCAAGGTTGGCTAGCTGGGAGGCGGCACTCGGCGGCATCGGCGGGTCCTCTCTGTCATTGCCCGTGCGGGCCGGCCACCCTTCAGCGTATGCGGAGGGGGTCCGGCTGTCTGTGCTCCCCCGGGGCAGGGCATGATCGGGGGTATGAACGGAAGTAGCGAACGCAAGCAGCTGGTCCGGCCCCGTGAGGGCCGAATGGTCGCCGGGGTTTGCGCCGGAATCGGCGATTACTTCGGCATCGACGCCAACATCGTCCGCCTGGTGTTCGCGGTTCTCACGATCTTCAGCATCGGGGCGGGTGCCCTGGTCTACCTGATCGCCTGGATCGTTGTGCCCGAGGAGGGCGAGAAGCAGTCGATCGCCGAGACCTACCTGAACAAGACCAAGAAGAGCTAGAGCGGCCGGTGGCCTTGCTGGGCGGGTGACGGGTCATCGTGCGGCGGGGGGCGCAGCGGACGGCCAGGACGGCCGCCACGCCGGTTTGGCCAGCCCGGCGGTCTCTGCGGGCGGTGGGCCGGGGCCCGGCGGTGGCTCGCCGGCGCCGGCCGTGCTGCCACGCGCTTTGCCCGGTGCGGCCTTCGTCCCCTATGCTGGGGCGGTCCCCGACGGCGGGCGCCGCGGGTTCGAAGCGGCGGTGGCCGTCAGAGCCCCCATCGTCTAGCGGCCTAGGACACCGCCCTTTCAAGGCGGCGGCACGGGTTCAAATCCCGTTGGGGGCACTCTGCTGGCCGGGCGGCGAGCAGCACATAGGGTCCTGTAGAGCAGCTTGGAGTGCTCGCCACCCTGTCAAGGTGGAGGTCGCGGGTTCAAATCCCGTCAGGACCGCTCTGGCCCAGGGCCACGGGCCTTGGCAAGGTCAGGTAGCTCAGTCGGTATGAGCGTCCGCCTGAAAAGCGGAAGGTCGGCGGTTCGACCCCGCCCCTGACCACCACTCTCACCAGGAACAACGCTTCGGCGAGTTTCCCGAATGGGATGTTTGACGGCAACCGTGACGGCAACGCGGTCAACTCAGGGCCTCTCCGAGCTTGCCCAGCGCCTTCCGCTTCTCATCCAGCGACGCGTGTGCATAGATCGTCATCGTGACCTCGATTGCCGAATGACCGGCGATCTCCCGGACCACGTGCGGCGGCACCCCCAGGTCGAGCAGGAGCGTCACGCAGGTGTGGCGGAGATCGTGAAACCGGACCCCGGGCAGGCCTGCTGCAGCGCGGATCACCGACCAACTGCGGCGCAGGTTGTCCGGCTCCATCGGGGTGCCGCGCCGGGAGGGAAACACGAGCCCGTGGTCTTCCCAGTCCGGCCAGGCGTCGGATCGCTCGCGGAACTGTCGGCGCTTGTGCTCGCGGAGCGCTTCCACACAGACGGATGGCAGCGGGACCGTCCGGCGCGAGCTTTCCGTCTTCGGAGGCACGAGCTGCAAGGCTCCGCCGACACGCTGGAGGGTATGTACGACTTCGAGCTTGCCGCCGTCGAGGTCGACGTCTTCCCAGCGCAGGCCGAGCAGCTCGCCGCGTCGGAGTCCGAGGAATAGCGCCAGCACGTAGAGCGCACCCAGCCGCTGAGTCTGAGCAGCCTGCAAGACCGCTTGCGCCTGCGGTGCGGTCAGGCCTCGGTTTACCGCGTACTGCGGTGTGGCAATCTTGACCAGTCTGGCCGCGTTGCGCGGGATGACCTCTTCCCGGACCGCGCATTCCAGCGCGTTCCGCAGCACGGCGTGCACGAACTGGACCATGCGCGGCGAAAGCGTCGACTGGCAGCACTGGCCGCCCTTCCGTGCGCAGCACCGCGGCTCTGTTCGCTGTGCATCCCAGCCGTTCTTGCAGCACTGGCATTCTCGCCTCAGCCGGGTGAGGAAGGCCCGGACATCTTGTGCGGTGAGCTTGGCCAGCCGCTTGCGGCCAAGGCCGGGAACCAGGTGCAGCCGCACGACCCCCTCATAGCCCTGGTACGTCTTCGGCCGTCGCTCTTGAAGCACGACATTGCGCAGCCAGTAACCCAGGTACTCCTGCACCGTCCAGGCCGCCGAAGCGACCGGAATCCCCTGGTCTGACTGCTCGATCAGCCTCGTCAGCTTCCTGCGCGCGGCCTCACGGGTCACAGCATAGAGGCGGACCCTGCGATGGGTGCCCGCGGTGGTGAGGACGAAGGCGGCGCCCTCCCAGCGGCCATCCTTCCGCTGATAGATCGTCCCTTCACCGTTGGCTCGCTTACGTCCGCGGCGACCGGCCCGTAGCTGGCTACCGGTGCTGGGTGATGTCATCACGCCACCTCCTCACTCAGAAGCTCAACACACTCGGCGAGCGCAACAGGAGTGATCAGCCGACGGCGACCAATCTTCACCGTTCGCAGCTGATTTGCACGGATCAAGTTGTACAAGGACCAGCGGCTGACCCGGAGCCGGTCAGCCGCCTCCTGGACCGTCAGCAGGTAGTCCTGGCGAGCATCCCGGATGCCCTCAGTCATGCCGCCCTCCCAGTTGCCGAAAGATTGCCGTCGGGTTCCCCTGCTCTTCGCCGGGCCTCATCGAGCGCTGCCTTCCAGCGCGTGCGGTCGGCGACGATGTGCAGCAGCCGTTTCTCGGGCGGCAGATAGTCGTGGTCGGACGGGGTGACGACATGCCAGGTGTACCGAGCCGGGTCGGGCGGCTCCAAGCCGAGGGTCTCGATCAGCCAGGCCTTGCGGTCGCCACGGTGGTCGGCCAGCGTCTTGCCCGACCATTTGCGGGAAACCAGTACCCGGCGGCCCGCGTAACCCAGGTGCTCGGGACGGTGCGCCTTGCCCTTGCACCGGCCGGGGACCAGCCCGGCGCGGGCGTTCTTCGGCTGAATGCCGTACCGCAGCCAGTTCGCACACGTCGGCGAGCACGGCTCGTAGCGCAGCGCGTCGGCGAGCCGGTCGGCGTGGGCGCGCTGAGCGTCGGTGTCGGCCTGGTGGCAGTCGGCGACCTGCTTGGTCAGGTACTTGGTGAGGTAGCGGATGCACCGGGTGGCGTCCTTGGACCCGGCCAGCACGCCCTCGGCGTGGAACTTCGGGCCGAACCGGGCCACGTGCGACGGGTCATCGTGCGGGCCGATCGCATCCAGGGCCTGGTCCCAGGTTGGCAGCACTTCCCCGGTGGCTGTGTCCAGATAGGTGCTCAGGTCCTCGTCCCACACCGGCAGCTCGTCGCCGTCGAAGAAGCGCACGACGTCGGTGGACGGCCACCACACTTGGTGATACGTCGCGGCGATCACCTGCCGGACGACAGCGCGCGGGATGGCGCCGCGGATGGCCATGTGCAGGTGCGGGGCGAGGCGTTTCTGCGGTTCGACGGCGCCGAAGTACTGCGCGTCATAGCCGAGGACGCGTCGGAGGTTCTGGATGAACCGGTCCACAAGAGCCGAGAAGTGAAGCGCATCCCGGGCGGCGCGACGGTAGTCGTAGCTGCTCGGGTGGACCGGGGTGCCGTCGTCTTTGACCTTGCCGTAGCTGTCACAAGTCAGGGTGAGGAACATCGACGGCCGGTAGGACCTGCCGTCCGGGGCGGTGAACACTTTGCCGACCGTCCGCGGGGCGATGTTCCGCTTGGGCAGGTCCGGGGCGTCCTGGCGGCGCCGGGTAGACCGGGACCGCCGGGTCTTCGCTGGCCCGTCCTCTCCACTGCCGTTGCTGGTGGTGACTGTGCCGCGGACACCGGCCCGGGTGACCTCGGCGTCGAGCTCGGCGATCAGCGCATCGTAGACGGTGACGTCCTCGCTGCGGGCCGCAGCGCGGTCGCGCTGGACCTGAGCCTCGGCGCGCAGGGTCAGCCAGTACTGCTGCGTCTCATCGGGTGCGGGCGGGCCGGGATCGGGCTCGTCCTCGAGATGCCAGCCCTCACGGCACTGCACTACGCGCAGCATCTTGGCCCGCTCGGCGCACGACGGGCAGATGCTGGCCAGCGTGGCCCCGCACGGGATCATCACCTGCTCGGCCTGGCCGGTGACGGTGTCCGTGCGGCGTAGCTGCACCGGGCGCAGGCATCCCCCGGTGGCTTCGGCGATCTTCCGGATCGAGTCACGGGCCAGCGGGGTTGCAGCACGCCCGGCACGGGTCTGGGGGGCGGTCATGAACAGGCGGCTCCTTCCATAAGGGGACGTTCAGGGGATGAGCTAGGCGCAGCGGGCAGCCCGGACAGGTCGGGCAAGCCGGAACTGCGCAAAAGGGGTGTGTGGCGGCCCGAAGGCTTTGGCTGCCTTTGCAGCGTGGAGAGCGAAGGTAGGGTGCCCGCAGATCGAAGATGCCCTCGGCGTGCCTTGATTAGTCAGTTCTGGGCGGGTCACCCAGGGGCTCATGGCCCCGCCGGCCAGGCCGGATCGATATGGTCGCGCCTATGGCGCCATCAGTTTCTGCCGGTGACCTGGGCTGTCAGCCCGTCACCATCGGCAGGTACCGCGCTAGCGTCGCTTCTACTGTGTGACCCCTCGCGCCGGGATGCAAACCCATGGCCGTGCGCGTGGCGGCGCTGGTGATTGTCCGTGGTTGTCCGTGACAGTCCGGGACTGTCCGCTGCTGACCGACAGTGCCACGAGAATGTGACGTAAATCACATTCTCGCTAGGAGCGTCGGGCCGCTCGCGCAGGCCCTACCCGCGACTCCGTGCGGTAGGCGCGTACCTCGACTCGGGGGCATGACCGACGCGGCCAGGCATCCGGCACTTGCCAGGGCCATCATGACCACGGCGGAGAGCCGCAGCGGAAAGTACTTGGCCACCGCCGCGGTCAGTGCGGAGCAGTGGCCTGTCGGTACTTCCGCGCTT
>Ga0335077_10013971_pt1 | contig 10037 bp, 6 predicted proteins | sample Lox_Sample_31_FD_207151 | JGI IMG/M metagenome (GOLD analysis project Ga0335077, IMG submission 207151) | Soil microbial communities from Loxahatchee National Wildlife Refuge, Florida, United States - Lox_Sample_3.1 | ecosystem: Environmental > Terrestrial > Soil > Wetlands | place: USA: Florida...
GGTGCCTTCCCGGCTCCCAACCCGTTCAACCAGGTACAGTGGTTCTACGATCCTCACATCAGGAACCCCTACTCGGAGCAGTGGAACTTCGGCGTCGAGCGTGAGCTGAACTCTTCCACGACCATCGACATAAACTACGTCGGTTCAGGCTCGCACCGCACCAATGTCGGCGGCTACTACAACACTGACCTGACGCCCGGACTCAGCGAGGATCCGGTGCGCCGTCCATATCCTTACATCACCCCGACTTTCTACGACCGCAGCATTGGTACCGCCAGCTACAACGCGGCCCAGTTCGAAATGAAGAAGCGCTTCACCAACGGCTTGTTCTACCAGGTGAGTTACACCTACTCGAAGTCGTTGGACGAAGGCTCCTCAGGCTGGTTCGGTGTGGAAGGCCAGTCATTGACCGATCCTTACAACATCAAGGGCAGTCGCGGTCCTTCCGGATTCGATCTGACCCACACCCTCTCCGTCAGCATGCTGTACCAGGTTCCCGTCGGAAAGGGAAAGCGCTTCTCCACCAAGAACTCGGTGCTCGACTACATCATCGGCAACTGGCAGGTCAACAACTTGTTCACCGCTCGGTCGGGAGCGCCATTCAACGTCTATTGGGGTGCTGACGACCGTGCCCATACCGGTAACGTTTCTTGGGCTCAATACTTGAGGGCAAATCAGGTCGGGAACCCGAATAGCGGCTCGTGCCCGGATGGCTCGCACGTAGGGAGTGCATCTTGCTACTTCAATACCAGTGCGTTCGAGGCGCCGCCCGAAGGCACATTCGGCACCAGTGGGCGCGATGCCTACCGGTCTGCTCCGGTTTGGGATCTTACTTCTTCGATCTTCCGCCAGTTCCCTCTGGGAGGAGAAAGTCGAAGGCTGGAATTCCGGGCCGAGGCCTTCAACTTGTTTAACACGGTCATCTTTGGTCAGCCGGGTAACGATATAAGCTCTGGATCTTCCTTCGGCAAGGTCACAACCGCGGCCAACACTGCGCGGCAAATGCAGTTCAGTCTCAAGTTACTTTTCTGAGAGTTTGCCAGCCAGCGCGACGCCCGCTTTCCGTCCCCCACGCGGAGAGCGGGCGTGTTTTCTGCGCTCCCGTCGGCACCCAGACACTTGGCCGCTGCGGTTGTTTTCGGCAGCGGAATGCTCTAGCGTGGGAACGTGATCCGACAGTTAACCAGGAGACGAGGAATGGTCATTTCCCAGGTGTGCAGGTACAAAGCTCGTCGTTGTAGCGTTCGGCGATACATCGCGGCTGCTTTTGTCGTCCTGATATCACTCATACTTCTGCCGTATCTTCAGGCGGAGCCGCCTTCACACTACGAACCTACGCTGGAATCTCTCAACCAGCACCCCCTGCCCGCCTGGTATGCCGACGCGAAGCTCGGCATCTTCGTTCACTGGGGTTTGTATTCGGTTCCCGGCTGGGCACCGCTCAACCATCCGGAGCATGATTTCACGAATGAGGACTACATCAAGTACAACCCGTACGCGGAGTGGTACCTGAACGTTCTGCGTATCGACGGCTCGCCCACCCAGGCTTACCACCGCGAGCACTATGGCGCGAACTACGACTACTACAACTTCGCCGAGACTTTCGACAAAGAAATCCAGAAGTGGAATCCTGACACTTGGGCAAAGACATTCCACGATGCCGGCGCCAAATACGTCGTGCTTACCACCAAACACCACGACGGGTTCACTCTCTGGCCGAGTTCAACGCCGAATCCAACTTTGCCCAAAGACCGCCAGCACGCCACCCGCGATCTCGTCGGAGACTTGACCACTGCCGTGCGCAAGGCAGGCCTGCGCATGGGCCTCTATTACTCCGGCGGCTACGACTGGACCTTCATTCCCGGCCCCATTCGCCACAAAGAGGATTATCAGAAGGTCAAGCCGCAAAGCGAGGAATACGGCAAGTATGCCGACGCGCAGATGCGGGAACTGGTTACTCGCTATAAACCCGCGGTGTTGTGGAACGACATTGACTACCCCAAGTCGGGCCACCCGCTGGAGATCATGGCCGAGTATTACAACGCAGTCCCTGACGGCGTGATCGACGACCGCTTCGGCGTGAAGCATTCCGACTTCAAGTCTCCCGAGTACCAGACGCTGAACAAGATCAGTCCCGCCAAATGGGAGGAGTGCCGTGGTCTCGGACGCTCCTTCGGCTACAACCGCGCCGAAGGCGAAGCCGAAACCATCGCGTCCGACGAGTTGATCTATCTTCTCGTGGACATCGTGAGCAAGAACGGCAATCTCCTGCTTGACGTCGGTCCCGAAGCCGACGGCACCATCCCGCCGGTTCAGATGTCGCGCCTCAAGGCGTTGGGCGCGTGGCTCGGTCAAAATGGAGAGGCCATCTACGGCACGCATCCCTGGAAACGCGCCGATGGCGAAACGGCTGACGGAATGCGTGTTCGCTTTACCAGCAAGGGCTCCGCGGTTTACGCCACCCTGCTGGGTAAGCCTAAGGAGGCTACGGTCACGCTGAAGTCTCTTTCCCCCAAGACAGGCACCAAGATCTTCCTGCTCGGCGCTTCCGGCCCGCTCGACTGGTCGCAACAGGGTGAGGATATCCAGGTAAAACTGCCTTCGACTCTACCGGGCGATTATGCGTACGTGCTGCGGATCGCGGGGCCTGTGTCCTGATCGGGCCGTGGCCCAAGAAAATGACCCGTCTGGAAGACTGATCTTTGCAGTTTGTTGCGCACGACGCTTCCGTCTGTCCGGGGGCGCATCGCGGGAACGTGCACTCGGGCGGGTGGGCTGCGAATTGCGGTACATCTTCAGTCGTAGGAGAATGACATAAGAGCAGATGCCGCCGCCCCCGCGGCACGGACGCTTTTCGATGCGAAACGTTTTGCAGGTTGATCCCAGAGATAACGTCCTGATCGCCCTCACGGACCTCGACGCCGGTCAGCAAATCCGCTTTGCGGACCGGGCTTACACTTTGGTGTCGAGTGTTCCCGCCAAGCACAAGTTTGCCGCCGAAGATATTCCCGCTGGCCGGTCCGTAATTATGTACGGCACGCTCGTAGGCAAAGCCGTAAAGCCGATATCAACGGGAGAAAAGCTCAGCACCACCAACGTGGAGCACGATGCCGCCGCCTTTCACGGGCAGTCCGGCGAATACCGTTGGACGGCTCCTGATGTTTCCCGCTGGAAACAGACAACATTTTCCGGCTATCACAGATCCGACGGCCAGGTTGGTACGCGGAACCATTGGCTGGTCGTTCCTCTCGTATTTTGCGAGAACCGCAACATCGAAGTCCTGAAGCAGGCGTTCGAAGAGGAACTCGGCTACGCGGTTCCTCAGGTCTACCGCCGGCAGGTTGCCGAACTGGCTCAGCTTTACCGTGAGGGCAACACCGCAGAGATTCGCACCCGGGTCCTGTCGGAAGATGGCGCGTCTCCCCCCAAGAGCCGCCTGTTCGAGCACATTGACGGCATCAAGTTCCTGGTGCATGAAGGCGGCTGCGGCGGCACGCGCGAAGATTCCAACAACCTCTGCGGCCTGATCGCCGGATACATCAATCATCCCAACGTGGCCGGAGCCACCGTCCTCAGCCTGGGCTGCCAGCATTCGCAGGTGGGGATCCTGCGCGAGCAACTCTACAAGCGAAACCCAACATTCGACAAGCCTCTGGTTGTTCTCGAGCAGCAGCGCAGCGGCTCCGAATTTGCCATGCTTTCCGAGGCGGTTCGCAAAACGTTTCTGGGCTTGGTTGAGGCTGACCAGTCGAGGCGAGAACCCGCACCGCTGTCCCACCTCTGTCTCGGCCTGAAATGCGGGGGTTCTGACGGGTTCTCGGGTATTTCCGCCAATCCTTCCATCGGGCACGCCGCTGATCTCGTGGTGGCCCTCGGGGGGCGGGCAATTCTCTCCGAGTTTCCCGAACTGTGCGGTGTTGAGCAGGAACTGATCAATCGCAGCGCGCGGAAAGATGTCTCCGAGCGCTTTGCCCATCTGATGCGCGACTACCAAAGCCGTGCACGGGCGGTAGCCTCCGGCTTCGAGATGAATCCCTCCCCGGGAAATATTCGCGACGGATTGATCACCGACGCGATGAAATCCGCCGGCGCCGCCAAGAAGGGCGGCACCTCTCCCGTCACCGCGGTGCTTGACTATCCGGAATACTCAACCGAGCCCGGCCTCAACCTGCAGTGCACGCCGGGAAGCGATGTCGAGTGCGTCACCGCACAAGTCGGGGCGGGAGCCAGCGTGGTTCTGTTCACCACCGGTCTGGGAACGCCGACAGGCAATCCCATCACGCCCGTTGTCAAGCTTTCCAGCAACTCAGACTTGGCCCGCAGGATGAAGGACATCATTGATGTCGATACCGGCAGAATCGTCACCGGAGAAAGCACCGTCGAGCGCATGGGCGAAGAGGTGTTGGATCTGGTGGTCAAGGTAGCGAATGGCGAGATCAAAACCAAGGCTGAAGTAAACGGCCAAAATGATTTCATTCCCTGGAAACGTGGCGTTTCGCTGTAGCCCTCCGGTTTCCAACTAAACCCCAGGAGAGTCCAGGTCCATGTCGATATCCGCCAAGAGCCGTCTGCAGCAGTGGAATCGTCGTGAATTTGTCGCCGCCCTTGCCGCAACAGCTCTTGCCGGAACAGCAACTTCTCAGGTGAATTCTCCCAAGCCTCGGGAAGTCTTCATGGTCCCGAATTTTCATCCCGCCAGTTGCGGCTGGCTCACGACGTTCTCCCGTGAGCGCATTTACTGCGCGAACAGCTACCTCAATCATCTCGATCGAGTCCGCGACGACCCCAACTACGCCTTCGTGATGTCGGAAGTCAACAACCTCATCGCCATCATGGAATTTCAGCCGGCACGAATTCCGGAGCTGAAACGGCGCATCGCCGAGAAGCGCGTGGAACTGGTGAATGGATATTTCCTTGAATCTGCCATTAATCTTTCCGGCGGAGAGGCGCTGGTACGCCTGGGGGTCGAAGGCTTGCGTTGGTATCAGCAGATGTTTGGCCTGAAGCCACGCTTTTCCTGGAACATCGACGTCTGCGGCACGCACGATCAGATGCCGCAAATCGCCGCCGGCCTCGGCCTCGAAGCCCTTATCTACACGCGCCGTAACCCTACCGGCAAGACGATGTATTGGTCCGAATCGCCAGATGGCACGCGCATACTCACACTCTCCCCTGGTCACTACAGCGAAGCCGGCCCCATCTTCTCCAGCAAAACCGCCCTCAGCCCCACGCAGCTTCGGGAACTCGAAGCATTCTTCGCTACGAAAGAACCGATCACTCCGGAAGGTGCGCCCATCCTAGTTCTCGGTGGCGGCGACGATTATGCTCTGGCACCCATCGTCAAGGAATATCCCACCCAACTGCTCAAACAGCTGGCCGAAAGCGATCCCAATCGCAAACTGCAGTTCACCACGTTAAGCAAGTATGTAGATGCCATCCTGCCGGGCGTTCACTCAGGGCGTATTCAAATCCCAACGCTGCGGGGCGGTACGGCCTACGACTTCGACGCTTTCTGGATCGAAAATCCGCAGGTCAAGACCCTCTATCGCAGCCACGAGCACGCCCTGCAGGCAGCAGAGGCGCTGGCGACAATTTCCAGTCTCGACGGCGAATACCAGTATCCCGTGAAGCAGCTTTCCGACTGCTGGATCCTGATGTGCCTAAACATGGACCGCAACACCATCTGGGGTTCGGCTGGCGGCATGGTGTTCGTGAACGACAAGTCCTGGGATGTGCAGGACCGTTTCAACTGGGTCAGGAAGAATACTGGCCAGGTATTCGATTCGTCGGGCGGGGCGCTGATCCCTGCCGGCGACGATCTGGGACTTTTCAACCCGCTGAACTGGAAGCGTAACGATCCTGTCACTCTGCAGCTTCCCGCCGGCAAAAGCCTGGAAGGAACCCAATGCGAAGCGTTGCCCGACGGGTCCGCGCTCTGCCGCATCGAGATGTCTTCGGTCAGTGCCGGTGGATGGAGGCTTTCCTCGGAAGCGCCAGCCACGCCGCGTTCTATCGACCTTCCAGAAACCATCGAGACGAATTACTACTCGGTACGGGTTGACCCCAGGACGGGCGCTCTCACCAGCCTCAAACTCAAGAAATCAGGGCGAGAGCTGCTCTCTGCTCCTGCCAACGTCATCGTGGCCGAGCGCCCCACCGTAAAGTCGAAGGAAGACCCCGGTGATAAAATGCCGCCCCGCTGGAAACGCACGCGCCTGGCGGCTTCCGGTGATCAGCCGTCGTCCATTCACGTCAGGCAGGGGCCGTTAGCCACGACGGTCGAAATTACGGGAACCTTCTATGGTGATGGCGCGTTGCGCCGGGTCATGCGCTTCTACCAGGACCACCCCAGAATTGACTTCGAAACCGAACTGAACGACGTTCCCAATTACACCATCGTCGTTTCCGAATTCCCGCTCGCCGAGGACATTCTGGAAGTACGCCGCGCCATCCCTTACGGCTTTTCTCACGGCGCCTGGTCGAAACCGAATCCTGAACTGCACGGCTGGACCAAGGGCATCGTTCCCGCGGTGCGCTGGATTGATTTTTCTCTGACGAACGGGAGCGGCTTCGCCATCCTCGATCGCGGCCTGAGCGGCCGCGAACTTAACGATCGCACTCCGATTCTGTACCTGCTGAACGCTGAGGATAAGTATGTCGGTTACGAAAACCCGTGGCTGAGCGGCAAGGGACGCCACGTTCTGCCCTACGCCATTGTCGCTCACGACGCTCCCTGGAGTGACGCGCGCATTCCACAGATGGCTTGGGAATACAACCGCGAGCCGGTCGTGATCTCCGGCCGCTCAGTAACTCCATCGCGGTCGTTTCTGGAGACTTCCGACAATGTCATCGTGGAAGCTGTGCGCCGTGAGGGTGACCACATCGAAATTCGTCTAGTCGAGTGCCTCGGATCAAGCGGAAAAGCTGAGGTCAAACTCGCATTGCCCCACAAGTCAGCTGCCCTTACAGACCTCGCTGGCCGCAAGCTGCAGGCATTGCCGAAGTCGGAGCAATACTCGTTCCCGGTGCGCCCACAGCAGATCGTGACCTTGCAGTTCGAAACCTCCTCAGTCTTGCCGATGCCGGAGCCCGTCCAGTCCTGGGACGCCTTCGTTCCCGAAGAAAAACTCCCTGCGCTACACGCCTACGACCCAAACCTGATCGGCCACCCGCCCTTCGGGGAGTAGAAGCGCTGTCAGAACGCGGGCACTGCCGGCAACTCGGAATTCTCACCCTCAAGCAGCACCGCCGCCCGGTCCGAACGCGCTAACCTGAATCCGCCGCAACCGAGGTGAACATGGCCGCAAACATCGAACTCAAAGCCAAACTAACCAACCCCGACTCAGCCCACGCCGTCGCTGAAGCCCTCAGCGGCCACCCACCTGAAATCCTGCATCAAACCGACTCCTTCTTCGCGTGCCCAGACGGCCGCTTGAAGCTAAGGGTCCTCGACGACGCCCATGGCGAGCTCATTCTCTACCAGCGCCCCGACCACGATGGCCCACGCCGCTCCAACTACCAGATCGCTCCCACCACTGCTCCTTATATCCTGCTGGAAATCCTGAAAAAGGTGCTGGGCTACCGAGGCACCGTAAAAAAGGTGCGCAGCCTGTACCTGGTAGGCCAGACCCGTGTCCATATCGACCAGGTTGAGGGTCTCGGAGAATTCCTGGAGATCGAAGTAGTTCTGAAGATTGGTCAGAGCGATGCCGAAGGCACGCAAATCGCCGAAACCCTCGCTGCTGAGTTTGCGATCGAGGAAAGTGACCTGGTGCGCGTAGCCTACATTGATCTGTTAGAACCTGCGCCATAACCGCTGGAATCGGCATCCGCTCGCGCATAGAAAAATCATATCCGCCCGCTGCGTTAACCATCAGGGCTACAGCAGCTGGCTCCCGCGTTTTCTCGCGACGGGAAAAACCCTAGGCGGACTCTCCGGACTAATCTACTTCTGCAGTCCTTTCCCATCTCGCAAGGTGTAGACAAACTGCTGCACCTCATGCCGCTCCCGTTCCGCTTCCGCCGCTGATTGCTTCGCGAGCTGATCGCACACCTGCAGTTCCTTCTGCGACTCTTCCCGTTGTCCGCTCAAACGGTAGGCCTGCGCAAGCCGGTAGTGCGCTTCCGACAAATCCGGGCTGGCTGCAATCGCTTCGCGATACGCCGACATGGCCTTTGCTGGGTCTCCGCGATCCGCATAAAGAATCCCAAGCTGCAAATAACCCACCCCGAGTTTTGGATCCAGGCGCACTGCTTTCTCCAGCCGCGATTCTATTTCTGCCAAATGCCCGTTGTCCTCAGGCCCCTGGCGCTGCTTCCAGAGGCTTACCGCGTAGTAGTAGTTGGCCAGCGCATTCTCCGGCTGCAGCTGTGCGAACCGAGCCAGGCGTTCTGCGAATGCATCGGAGTGCGTAGTATCCACACTCTGCAATTTGCCCAGAAACAAATAAGGCTTCGCGTCGGCGGGGTCGAGATCGGACGCTTCTCCCAACCGCTGTGCGGCCAACTCGTAGGACCCGCGAACATACCAGGAAACCCCGAGTCCGGTCAGCATTCTCGCCGAGCGCGGGAACAACCGGTTCCCGGTGGTGAATACCTCCGCTGCCGGTTCGGCCGCGTGATGCAGCAGAAGCTCCGCTCCCCAATCGAACAGGTTCCGCTCGCTCGCATCAATCTCGGCCGCCCGTTGAAACTCGCGTACTGCTTCAAGAGAATTTCCCTGCTTCTCCGCAATTTCCGCCAGCACGTGATGAAGCTCAGCCTGATCACGCGAGGGAAGCTCTCCGCTTTCGAGCATGCGGCGGGCGTGCGCCCGCTCATCCTTTCCTTCCAGGACCGCATCCACGACGCTCCGCGTCTCGTTCCGCAGCCCCGCTGCAACCGGCTCGTCTTTCAGTGAAGCCACATCCTTCGCCAGCCCGCGCTTCGTAGGGGCAATCGCATTCGACCCATGTCCACCCAGACTGCTGGCGTCGGTAACGCCGGCGACGGTGAACTGAGGCTCATCAAAAAACTGCGGCGAAGCCGCCTTTCCCGAAGCGGCGGCTTTTCGAGCTTCCAATGCCACATCAACCTTCTTCACTTCGGACCGTTCGAACAGAAACGGTCCCAACAGCGCTTTTTCATATCCCTCCATCTCCACCCGCAAGGAAAAGCGGCCTGGCGGCAGGGCGAGGTTGTAACCCCCGTCTAATCCAGTCTGAACACTCCCAAACTCTTTCCCGCTCGCATTCTGCACGGAGACCCGCGCACCCGTCACCGGATGCCCCAGAGAATCGCGGACCGATCCCTGCAACGTTGCGGAATCCGCCGCAGCCGCAGGTTGATCTTGCGCAAGCGCCGCCGCCAGTAGCCCTAGGCCCAACAGCAGGCAGACCGCAACTCTCTTCGCCACGGCAGCGCATTTCGCGGTTAATTCTGTGCTCGTTAACCCCGGCACAAACCCTCTCAAGCTCAAAACTTCTGGGATCAATCGTTCAATCCTGCGTTTGCTATCTTACCGCCGTGCCGCGCCCCTTCCTCATCGACACCGACGTTGCTTCCGATGACGCTGTGGCCCTCATCATGGCGCTGCGCGCTCCCGACGTCCGCGTGGTGGCGATCACCACGGTAGCCGGCAACGTCGAAGTCGAACAGGCAGCCCGCAACGCGCTTTATACGGCGGAACTTTGTGAAGCTGAAGTCCCCGTGTACGTCGGCGCGGCAAAGCCCCTGCAGCGTGCCCATCAAAGTGCTACCTGGTTTCATGGTAAGGATGGCTTCGGCGATCATGGCTATCCTGCGCCTCGCCGCTCGCCAGAGAGACTCCACGCCGTAGACGCGCTCATCGCCACTATCGAATCCAATCCCGGACTCGTGCTCGTCACTCTCGGCCCACTCACCAACGTAGCCCTTGCGCTAACCAGTCAACCCGCAATCGCCGCTAAGGTGCGCCGTTGCGTAATTATGGGCGGCGCCCCTTGCTGCGAGGGCAACGTTACCCCGGCGGCCGAATACAACATCTGGGTCGACCCCGAAGCCGCCCGCATCGTGTTGCT
>Ga0335077_10013979_pt1 | contig 10035 bp, 8 predicted proteins | sample Lox_Sample_31_FD_207151 | JGI IMG/M metagenome (GOLD analysis project Ga0335077, IMG submission 207151) | Soil microbial communities from Loxahatchee National Wildlife Refuge, Florida, United States - Lox_Sample_3.1 | ecosystem: Environmental > Terrestrial > Soil > Wetlands | place: USA: Florida...
GCTGCTCTTGAATGTGCTGGACTCTTCCGACCATCTGGCACGGAAGATCGAACAGATTGACCGGTCCGCGGACCGCGCCACCGCGCTCACGCGGCAACTGCTGGCCTTCAGCCGGCGCCAGGTTCTGCAGCCGCAGGTCATCAACGTGAACTCGATTGTGGAAGAGATGGGCAAGCTTTTGCCGCGGCTCATTGGAGAAGACATCGAACTGCTCATCCGCGCGGACGAGAAATTAGGGAGCATCCGGGCGGATGCGAGCCAGATGGAGCAGGTCATCATGAACCTGGCGGTGAACGCTCGAGACGCGATGCCCAACGGCGGGAAGCTGGTGATCGAGACCGCCAATGCGGAGATCGACCACGGCTTCACGTCGAGCCATCCGCTGATGAAGCCGGGCTCGTACGTGCAACTGGTGGTCTCCGATAACGGCACGGGCATGGACGCGGAAACGCAGGCGCACATCTTCGAGCCATTTTTCACCACGAAAGAGAAAGGCAAAGGAACGGGCCTTGGGCTAGCGACGGTGTATGGCATCGTAAAGCAAAGCGGCGGCTTCATCTGGGTTTACAGCGAGGTGGGGAAAGGCTCGTCCTTCAAGATTTATCTGCCCCGGGTGGAACAGCAAGAAGAGCATACCGGCGCGCCGCGCCCGACAGCCGAGTTACCAATGGGGAGCGAGACGGTGCTGCTGGTGGAGGACGAACAGGACGTGCGCGAAATCGCCCGGGAATTCCTGGAGTCCGGCGGGTATCGCGTGATCGAAGCGAAGGATGGCTCCGAAGCCATCGACTTGGCGGGGCAGAACCGGGGGAAGATCCAGCTGCTTGTCACAGACATGGTCATGCCAGGCATGACGGGCCAGGAGCTGGCGGTGCGGATGCAAATGGAGCATCCAGGCCTCTACGTGATCTTCATGTCCGGTTACAGCGAGCACGCCGCGACGGAAATGGCGAACGCGGACCCGTCCGTACGCCTGCTGACGAAGCCGTTCAGCCGGACCGCGCTACTGCGAGCCGCACGGGAGGCGATCCAAGGGGAAGAGAGGGCATAGAATCCGCCCCGTTGCCAGAATTTGCATATTGCAGTGACAGGACACGCGCGACGCCGCCATCTTGGCGGCTATTTCTTTTCCGGCAGAATGCCGGGGCTACCGGCGAGCATTCTCTAGCTGCTAAGGGAGGGATGTTTCTTGTGCCAGTCGGTGAATTGCTGGAAGGTTCGTCCCGCCTGTAAGACCGCCGCGTCATCTCCCGCGCGGGCGATGAACTGCAATCCGACCGGGAGCCTCTTTTCCGTGAAACCGCAAGGCACGGAGATTGCGGGCAACCCGCAAAGATTCCCAATCGCGCCCAAAGGATCCGGGAAAGAAAGGCCAGTCTCGAGATTCATGTTGAGCGGAGTCGCCGTAACCGGTTGCGTGGCCGTGGCCAGAACGTCAAAGGAATCGAACAGCTCGGCCATCTTTACCTGCAAGATCTCCCGGATGCGCAATGCCGAGTTGTAATCGCCGCCGGAAATCGTGAGATTCAGGTAGCCGCCGACGCGGCTAAGCGGATCGGTCAATTCGCCGACTTTTCCGGATCGAATCAACGACGAAAAGGAAGAAGCCGCTTCACACGAGAGAATGATATTCCCGGCGTCCTCCCAGGGGCCCTCCGGCAGATTCGCACGCTTCACCGATGGAAAATGACGTTGCAGCGCTTTGTGGGCGACGTCGACCACCTTTTCGACTCCCGGCTGGTACTCCTTCCAGGCGTTCGAGAGCCATCCGACGCGAAGGGCCCGGGATTTCAATTCGCTGCCGGGAGAGTAGGTGAATGCGGCGCGATCGACAGGCAGAGTGCTGTGATCCAGCGGATCGTGGCCGGCGATAGCCGCGAAGATGCGAGTGCAATCTTCCGCGGTGCGCGCCATGGGCCCGATCTTGTCCATGGAATAGGCCAGGGCCATGGCGCCGTGGCGGCTGACGCGGCCGTAGGTGGGACGGAAACCGGTCACGCCACAGAAGGCGGAAGGACAGACGATCGAGCCCCAAGTTTCCGTGCCGATGGCAAAGGCGGCCAGGCCCGCGCTGACGATCGCACCGGAGCCCGAGGAGGAGCCGCAGGTCCAACAAGACTGGTCCCACGGGTTGCGCGTTTCGCCTTGCAGGGAGGCAGATGCGTACATATAACCGAGGCCGCCAGCGAGCTCGATCATGGCGGTTTTGCCGAGAAGAACGGCGCCCACATTGTTCAGGTGGTCGATGACGGTGGCGTTGTAATCGAAGACCTGGTCGACAAAGGGTTTTGCACCCCAGGTGGTCGGAACACCACGCACGGACAAAAGATCCTTCGCGGCGTAGGGAATCCCGTGAAGCGGACCGCGGTAATGTCCTCTCCTGATTTCCTTTTCGGCGGCCTGAGCCTGTTCGAGAGCAGAGGAAGGCATCAGGCGGGCGTAGGCATTCAGCATTGGCCCCAGCTTTGCGCTGCGGTCGAGATAGGCTTGAGTGAGTTCCACCGGGGAGAGCTGCTTGGATTCGATCTGCCTCGAGAGTTCCCCAACGGATGCGTAGAGCACCGATTCCTTGAGCATTCGTGGGCTCCGTCAGGATTTCTTTCCACCCGGCTGCGCGGCGGGCTGGGGCTTCTTCTCGCGTTCCACGAGAGGTTTCAAATACAAGGCGGGCGCGTCGCCATTTGCGAGGGGAAAGCCTCGGATGCGTTCGAGCATGGGCTGAAGTTCCGTGCACATCCTCTTGATGTGGGCTTTCTGCCCGTCGTCCAGGCGTTCGCCGTACAGAGTCAAAACCTGTTGGTAACGCGCGCCAGCCTCCGCCTGGCCGGTCGCAGAGAGCTTTGGCCCCGCTTGCGCGTCCTGCGCATCGGGGACCGGCGGGACTTTTGGGAGAATCGCTTCGGCAGGAACCAACGACGCTGTGGCGGAAAGCACGGCGGCGCGCCGGGTGAATTGTCTTCTCGAGAACAACGCTCCATTCTTGTTATTCATGGGTCGCACCTGCCGGGTACGTAAGGCGAGGCTATCCAATTCGAAGAAGTGCGTCAACTGGACGGATGGACATAGGCATTGCGTGGTGTCGAGAGCCGGAACTGGCGTTACTGTGTCCAGCTCCGATGCAGAGAGCAGGGAAAGGGCCCAGGCAGAAGCCGAAACTAGTCGACCTGGGTCAGGGTCTTGACGTGGAGTTCCAGGGCCTGATTGTATTGGCGCTCGATCTGAAGCTCCGTCTGGAGTTTTTTTACGAGCAGTTCGAGGCGCGAAATCTCGCCACGAAGCTTGTGAATTTCGATGGAGGGCGTCGAAGTGCGCGGCGCCGGGGGCGCGCCGGGCGCAACCGAAGCCGGAGATTGCGTCGGCGGCGGGTTCTGGGTCATGAAGGCTTCCGCAAGGGCACGCGGCCAGACGGAGTCCGCAGTCTTTGCGTCACCGAGGACCGGAACCGGAAGGGAACTAGGCACGGCCGGAGCGGGCGGAGGCGGAGCGACACGCGCAGGGGCCGGTGGGGGAGCAAACAGGGAGTCCAGCGCAGGCGTGGAAGCGGTCTGTTCGGCATTCCCATGGCCTGCGGAATGGGCAGCGTTCAAAAGATTGCGCACGCGGCCGATCAGTTCCTGCGGCTGAAAGGGCTTGCGCACCAGTTCATCGGCCTGAACCGCGACGGCGCGATCGGCGACGGACTTGTTGACCACGCCGGACATGAGGATCACGGGGGTCTTGCCGAACTGCGGATTCTGCTTGATCTGGCTGCAGACGGAATAGCCATCCTGATCGGGCATGATCACGTCGGTGATGACGACGTCGGGGGGATGCTGCTCGAAGCCCGCGAGGGCGGAAGCGGCATCGGCGCAGGTGATGACGTTGATGTTCTCGCGGCGGAAGGCGATCTTGATGACTTCGCGCATGGTGGCGCTGTCGTCGATGAAATAGACCGTCGGCGTGTGTCTTGTTTCCGAAGCGCCGAGCGGCGGCATGGCGATGGTCTCGCTCATTGGGCCTCCTTGTCCGCGAGCTGGTCCGTCAAAGCCTGTGCAGATTCGTCGAATTCGCGCATGGCGTCGAGCATCAGGTCGGTGGCCGAGCGCAGGACGGTGCGCTGGGCGGTGGTGATGCCGTAGACAAACTTATAGACGCCGGCACCGCAGCGAACGCAGTTCTTCAGGATATCGAGGACCGCTTCATCACCGAAGAGGGAGCCGCATTCGGCGTGAACAATTTCTCCCGCGTCGAAGAAGAGCACGGCGTCGGTTTCGCCGGCATTGATGGTGAGCGCGCCGGTCTGATGCGCGTGGCCAAGCATCTGCATGACACCGGTCAAGTCGTGGTGCGTCAAGTTGCCGGTAAGGCTGGTGTCGGACTGGCCAAGCATCTGCGTCGGCTGGAAGCCCTCGACCTTGCTGATGAGGATGCTTTTGACGTGGCTGGCGATGGTCGCAGCGGGCAAATGACGATCGATGTAATCGTCGCAGCCGGCCTGAAACGCTTCCATCAGGGCTCTCTGACTGCCGTCGCCCGTGGCGATGATCGGCAAGGCGGAATTCTTCGGATCCGCGTGGATGATTTTTGCGATTTCAAGAGCGCCCATTTCCCGCATATTAGTGGCGCAGACAATGGCGGCCGGCGCGCCGTACTCGAGAGCGGTGAGCGCAAACGCGGCCTGGGTCGTGGTGGTCACTTCAAAGCCTTCGCGCTTCAACGCGTCGCCCAGGCGCTTGGCGAACAGCACATTGCTGTCGACGAGAAGGATTCGCGCGGGCTTGCCGGGGATCATCATGCACGGACCTCCGGCGAAACTTCGGGCGAAAGCCGGGAGGGAGCGGGTTCCGACCCCGGCGTGAGGGCATCCAAGTTCAACACTTCGATCACTTCACCGCCATGGGAGAGCCATCCCGCCACATGCGGAGAGTCCGACTCCCCCGCAGGCGTGAGGTCTGCCCGAATCAGCTCGCACTCTCCGCTGACGGGCAGGGCGACCCAGTCCACCGATTTTCCCTTACCGCGTGTTGCAATCAGGTAAAAGCGGCGTTGCGCCAGTTTTTTTCCGGTTAGTTTTTCGGCGATATCGCAGACAGGAACGACGCGACCACGGCGGAGGATTACGCCGTCAATTTCGGGGGTGCGGTGGGCGAAGCGAAAGACCCGGCTCGGCGCGGCAAGTTCTCCCACGAGTTCGGCGGCCAGGGCGAAGCGCCGTTCGCCGAGACGCAGCAGAACGCAGGAGCGCGTGTCGAGTTGTTCCATCCAGCTCATAAGCTCAACCCGCTATTTGCCGCTCCAGTCACTTCGGACAACGCCTGCGACCCTGTGACCGCATCGAGCAAGGAAATTTCTGCCGGAGTCAAAAAGCCCGCGGGGCTCACAACGGGGATGACATTCTGGTCCAGCACCGTCAATCCGCGATACCAAACCCGCTCTTCATAACAAAAAGCGCCCGGCAAGGCCTGCAGGCGCGTCATGCTGGTCATCTTTTCAATGCCGTCGACGAGCAACGCCACGCGCGGCTTCCGCAACATGAAGATCAGCGCCGCGGGTGAGGGCCGAAGATCAAAGTGCATGGCCGCACTCACCACATATTGATTCCGGTCGCCCCGGCGAATGGCATGGCGAACCTTGGGAATGCTGGGCTCGTTGATTTCGACGGCGGCGCCCGCGAGACTGTCCACGCTGCGGACTTCCTGCACCGAGGAGGAAGAAACGGCAAAGACCTGGCTGCTGGCACGGAAGAGGATGATCTGTTCCGCGCGAACCGGATGCGATTTGTGCGGCGCGGGCAACTGCATCAGCGCACTCCGACGGGCGTGGTCACGCGGCACAGCCCGAGAACTCGTTTTTCAATCGCGGGGTAAATGTCGTCAATGGCAAGAACTTGGTCGACGACGCCGGCCTTAATGGCCTCGGCGGGCATGCCGAAAATCACGGAGGTGGCTTCGTCCTGCGCCAGGACGAGGCCGCCCGCTTCCTTAATCAGGCGCGCGCCACGGGCGCCGTCACTGCCCATGCCCGTAAGCACAGCGCCGATGCTCATGGAGCCGGCGTAGACGGCAACCGATTCCATGGTCACGTCAATGTTCGGGAGATAACCGTCGATGCGGCCGCTCGTTGCATCAAGCTGAATGCGCCCAGTGGGGGTGATGCGGAGATGTTGTCCACCGGGGCAAATGTAAAACACACCAGGCTGCACGGCTTCGTTCGCTTCGGCTTCCTTCACGCGGATACCGGTGAACTCCGCCAGCTGCACCGCATATTGGCTGGTGAACGATGCGGGCATGTGCTGGACGAGAATGACGGCGGCGGGGAAGTCGCGCGTGAAGCCGGGCGCCATGCGCATCACGGTAGCCGGGCCACCCGTGGAGGCGGCCAGCACCACGACGGGAAAGCGCAGATCGGAAGGTGGGATCGAAACCGCAGGGGTGGTCCTTGCCGAGGCCGCGGCGGATGCCGTTTTCGATGGAGCTTGCACGAGGTTGGCAAGCCGCGAAGCGGTGCGGACCACGCGGACCTTGGCGGCCACGCGCACCTTTCGCAACAGCTCTTCCTTGACGCTTTGCATGTCGAGGTCGATGCCGCCGCTCGGTTTGGCGACAAAATCGATCGCGCCGAGTTCCAGGGCTTTCAACGTGCTTGCGGCGCCCTCTTTGGTCTCCGAACTGACGACGACAATCGGGCGCGGGCTGTTGGTCATGATCTGCGCGGTGGCCTGAAGCCCGTCCATATGTGGCATGTTCAGGTCCATCGTAATCACGTCGGGCTTCAGGGAATCCGACAGCGAGACCGCCTCGCGCCCGTCCTTGGCGTGGCCCACGACTTGCAACTGTTCGTCCGCGTTGAAGATCGATTCCAGAACCTTGCGCATGAAAGCGGAATCGTCCACGACGAGCACGCGAAACTTTTTTGGGCTGGCGCTCACCATGGTGTCTCTATCCGACCGGCACGAACGGGCGTGCCGCCTCCGTTCCCATCAGCCGTTCAACCGCCGCCAGGAGCTGGTCTTCCTGCACCGGCTTGGTGAGGAATGCGGAAGCTCCTTCCTTTAAAGCGCGATCGCGGTGCTTTGCGCCCGCGCGCGACGTGACCACCATGACCGGAATGCGCTTGGTCGCCGGGCTCTGCCGCAACTGCGCCATCAGTTCGTATCCAGTCATGCGCGGCATTTCCAGGTCGGTAATTACAAGGTGGCAGCCGTGCTGGGCGATGAGTTCGGCGGCTTCCAGGCCGTCGGCGGCCAGCTTGATGCGATAGCCATTCTTCTCGAGCATTCGCCCAACGAACTTGCGAACGCTGATGGAGTCGTCGGCCACGACGATGACGCGTTCCTGCTCGACGCGATCGATGGCGTCCGTGGGGATGGTTCCGCGGGCGACGGCAGCCGAGCCGGGAGCGAAGACGCGCGCGGCGCTGGCGCTGGCCTGCACGGGGCGGCGATCCGCGGGCTCGGCGGCGACCATGCGGTTCAGATCGATGAGGAGAATGAGGCTGCCATCCGGAGCGATGGTGGTACCCGGGAAGAGCTTCACGCGGCGGAGATATTCGCCGAGATTCTTGATGACGATCTCGTCCTTGCCGAGGACTTCTTCGACCACCAGACCGACCTGGCGGTTCCCCGCGTTGGCCACGATCATCCGGAAATAACCGTTGATGGGCTCGAGCGGAGGCAGGCCCAAATACGAATCGAGGCGCACCACTTCGGTGACCACTTCGCGCACTTTGGTGAGGAGTTTTCCACCGACGTCTTCGATTTCGTCGGCGCGGATGCGACGAATCTCCTCGACCACGGCAAGCGGCAGGGCAAAATTGGTGGCGCCGCAACGCACAAACAGCGCGGGAGAAATGATCAGGGTTAGAGGCACCTTCAGAATGAATTTCGTGCCCTGACCAGTGACACTCTGGACCTCGATTTCGCCGTTCAGCGCGTTCAGGTTGGAGCGAACAACGTCAAGGCCAACGCCGCGGCCGGCGAGTTCGGTTTTGACGGCGGCCGTGGAGAAGCCGGGGTGAAAGAGCATTTCGCGGAGGTCGCGCTCCGTCAGGCGATCGGCAGTTTCCGTGGAGACGAGGCCGCAGTCGATGGCACTCTGGCGGACGCGAGGATAGTCGATGCCGCGTCCGTCGTCTTCGACCTCAATATAAATGTGGTTGCCGCGATGGTAAGCGCGGAGGAGAACCTTGCCTTCTTCCGGCTTGCCGTTAGCCTGGCGTTGCTCGGGCAACTCGATACCGTGAGCGACAGAATTGCGGACGAGGTGGACGAGCGGATCGGAGATCTGTTGGATGATGTTGTTGTCGAGTTCCGTCTCGCTGCCGGAAAAGTCCAGCTCGACTTTCTTTTTGGAAGACTTGGCGGCATCGCGGACGGCCCGTGAGAGCAGGGAATAGAGAGTGCCGATGGGCACCATGCGCGCGGCGGTAATCTCGTCCTGGAGGTGATGGGCGAGTTTGGTGAACTCGTCGATATCGCCTTCGACGCGCCCGATGAACGACTCGAGCTGGGTCAGAACTTCGTTGACGTCGGCGGAGATTTCCGTCATGGAACGCGAGAGAATATTGAAGTCGTCGTAGCGGTCCATTTCGAGTTCGCTGAACTCATCAAGGAAGCCAGCTTCTCCGGCAGCGGCGCTGGCGAGCAGTTTGTGACGCTGATTGTTGGCCCATGGGGTGCCGATTTGCGAGCGGATGCGGTTGTATTCGTACTTTTCCTGGAATTCGCTAACCTTCCCTTGCAAGCGCTCCTTCGAAAAGCTCAGGGTGTCCACCAGTTTTTCGAGTTCGGCGACGCGGCCGACCATCTTGGTGCGGTTGATGACGAGTTCGCCGACGGTGTTCATCATGCGGTCAAGGCGGCCGAGGGCGATGCGCACGGACTTGGTCGCGGCGGCCTGCTTCTGCGAGCGAGGAGCAACGGCCTTGGCCGGACCCTTCGCCGGAGCGGCCGCTTCGGGCTCGGGTTCGGTTGTTTCGATGCTGGAAGCGGAAGGCTCGGCTTCTTCCGCTTCCAACGGAGCCAATTCCGAAATCCGTCCGAGCAGGGAATCGACGCTCAAACGCATGTCGGCCTCGTCCGGCCACTCACGGCGGAGCGTTTTGCGGAGCACATCGACCGATTCGAGGCAGATATCGACGACAGCGGGCGACGGCTGAATTTCGCCATCGCGCAGCCGCCCGATCAAATCTTCCACGCGGTGGGCAATGCCCCCCAGGCGGCGCAGGCCTACCTGCGCGGCGGAGCCCTTCACGGTGTGAATAGCGCGGAAAAGGCGGTTGATCTCCTCCGGATTGTTGTTGCCTTCCAGGGAGAGCAGACAATCGCTGACGACCTGCAAGTGCTCTTCCGCTTCCGGCTGGAAGAATTCCAGGATCTCGTCCGGGACCTCGTCGTCGGAGGGAAGAGCATCGAAATAGGAGCCGGTCAGGCCGGTGTGAACCGGCGCCGATTCCTCGAGCGAAACCGGGACGGAACTGTAAGACGTTTCCGTCTGCATCGACGGCATGCTCAAGTTGAGCGGCGGAGGCTCCGGAGGGAAGGCAAAGCGATAGCGTTCCTTGAACGCGGCGGTATCCTCGACATTTTCCTGGCCGGTGTCGCTGATTTCGAGGAGGCTGGTTTCGAGCAGTGAAATCCCGTCAGAGAGGAATTCCGTGAGGGGACCATGCAGGTCGTCGCCAAGGGAAGCGTTCAGAGCGTACTGGAAAACGTGCGCCAATTTGCCGGCAACCTCGGAAAAACGAGGGAAGCCGTAGCTGGCCGAAGTGCCCTTCAGGGTGTGCGCGGCGATGAACAAGCGCTCCATATCTTCCCGGCGCGGAGAAACTTCCTGAAGCACACCAACGTATTCCCGCAGATATTGCAGGTGCTCGGAGGCTTCCTGCAGGAAGAGTTCGACGGCTTCGCGGTCCGGGGTGCTCACGCGCGTCCCTCCGCAACCAGCTCAGGCTTCTGCAACTCCTCCGCGGTCGGCTTGCGGTAGAGAATGCAGTCGCCGAGAACGATGGCCTGGAATTTCACGGGCATTTTCGAAATCGATTCGGAATGGCCAAGAA
>Ga0335077_10013981_pt1 | contig 10035 bp, 12 predicted proteins | sample Lox_Sample_31_FD_207151 | JGI IMG/M metagenome (GOLD analysis project Ga0335077, IMG submission 207151) | Soil microbial communities from Loxahatchee National Wildlife Refuge, Florida, United States - Lox_Sample_3.1 | ecosystem: Environmental > Terrestrial > Soil > Wetlands | place: USA...
GGCGTTGCCAGGCCTGAATGGCCGGGTGGTTTTCGGGTCGTTCGCCCCGTCGCCCACCATCGACGGCTTCTTCGTGGTGTCGCTGCGCACCGACCTGGTAGCGGGTAAGGAGGCGGCCGCCACCGACCTGTCCGGATCCGTCATCCGGGAGGTCGACACGAAGCCGCCGTGGGTCATCGCGTCCGAGTTGGCGCAGCGGGCGGAGATGATCCGCGACGACCGCGACCCGCAGTTCAAGCAGGCCAAGGCGATGGTACAGAGCCTGCCGCCGATGATCTTGCGGGTCGTCCTGGACGCGCTCGGCTTTGTCACCGAGACCTTGCAGCTTCCTGTCCCGTTCATGGGCCTGGAGGCCCGCCCCTACGGGTCGTTCCTCGTGAGCAACGTGGGCACCTTCGGCCTGGACTCGGCGTTCGCCCCGGTGCCGCCGTTCATGCACGTCCCGGTCCTCATCATGGTCGGCGCGGTCACCGACAAGGTGGTAGCCCGAGACGGGCAGCCGGTGGTGCGGCCCATGCTGCCGCTCAGCGTCGGCCTCGACCACCGCTTCGTTGACGGCTACCAGGCAGCGTCCATGGCGCGGATCTTCCGGGACTACCTGGCCGATCCCGCGAAGTTCGACCCGGTCCCCGCTCCGAAGCGGGTGCCCCGCCGCCGGCCAGCCCCCCGGCGGGTGGCCGCCACCCGGCCAGCACCGGCGGCCACGTCCTCGTGAATGTCGCGAACGTTTTGTCTCCAGGATCCCAGTAAGGCCGAGGTTACGGACAACGCCATCAATCCTCGGTTCTCCGGTAGATTCACTAGGTGAACCAGGCTGCGACAGCCAGCGCCAATCCCCAGCATGCGAGCGCGAGGGCGCTACAGCTGATTCCCACGGCAATTGCCCGGTACTTCGCCTGTGCGATGCGGCTGACGCGCCACAACTGGGCAGCCATATCCGCACGACCGAAGACGCCGCCGGCTTCCACGGCCCGGAGCAGATGGTCCAGAGAGGACAGGCGGACCACGTCGCCGAAGTACCCGACATGCTGCAGGCTGACCCACCGCTTCCCGGCCCGGGGGTAGATCGCCCAGAGCAGCGCGCCGATGGCTCCCGCCGCGGAAGCAATTCCCGCGAGCCACAGCGCCGACGCGGCGCCATTCCGGGTGAATGCGCTGCCTTGCGTGGCGACCGCGGCAGCCAGGGCGGCGCCTCCGGCGGCAAGAATTCCGGCCAGCAGAGTGGCCGCCTTCGCATCGGCGCGGGTGATCTCGCCCATGGTCATCTGCAGGAGCCGGTCCAACCGCCCGACAGCAGGGTCGTCGGCGTTGGCCGTCTGCGGAACTATCTTCGGAACTTCGGGTGTCGCGGTCACGCCCTCACCTCACTCCTCGACAGGTCTGCGCCGGGCTCGGAGTTTCTCGACCAAATCCTCTATTTCAGCGCGTTGGGCGGCACGCTGTCGTGCGCGGCTGGCCCGCACCTCATCGTTGATGATCTCGTCGACCACATGCTGTTGATGTGCATAGCGATGTTCCATCGAGTCGAGGTTCTTGCCGTGCATCCGCCTGCGCAGCTGGAGTCGCGCGTTAACCAACCGGTCGTAGCTCGTCGTCCCGCCGATGAGTTTGGCGAGCACCGGCAGGCAGTCCAGGGCGATAAGCAGAAGCCGCAACATCCAGTTCGCCGCCAGCACGAACCCGCTGCGCGCCGACAGCCGCCCTAGGGCCGCGCTCTACTGCTCAAGACTGCCATCTCGCCGATCAAGTCACCCCTGCCCCGGAAGCCAAGCAGGACTTCTTTGCCTCCCTCTGACACCACAACGACCTTGGCCAGGCCGCGCAAGATCACGACGACGATGTCCCAAGATTTCCCTCACGCATCAGGATTTGACTTGGGCTATATACGCGGATCGAGCCTAGTTCGAGCAGAGCAATCCGCTGGCCGGCCGTGAGCAGATCAAGGAAGCTACTTGGAAGAATCTTTGATTTGGTAAAATGATCAGGCGGTGTTCCGGACTGCTGACCGCCAGAGGTCGCCATAATCCCCCCAGACCGCATTGGGCAACTGTACGCACTGGTAACTCTTTGGACCCGATATGCCTTCCCTGCCCAAAGGTTACATGCCTAAAACTTATCTGCACCACTTTGCGCTGGTCAGTTTAGCGGCAGTTTGGGCGGTTCATCCAGTAACGTCCGCACGTCTTATGATGTGTCCCGGCGCCCTCTCCGGCGCTGCCGATGATCCACGAGACCACGACTGGCAGCCTGCCCGCAGGTTAAGGCCGATCTCCGGTCACCTGACCAGAACTCACCATCCCGGCCCGGCGGCCGAAACCCATCCAGCGCAGCTTCGCACGCGTTCTCGGCACCGACGCCGATCTGCTCGAGGCCGCGGCGTGGCTGCACGACATCGGTTACGCGCCCGGCCTTGCCGTGACTGGCCTCCACGCGCTCGACGGCGCCCGGTACCTACGCGACGCCCAATAGGCCCTCGCCATGCTGGGCCGACTGGTCGCCCATCACTCCTTCGCCATCGTCGAACCCGACGAACACGGACTTACGGACGTCCTAGGCCTGGAGTTCGAGCCTGTAGGGTTCCAATATCTCGTCATCGACGAACGCGCCAGCAGCGCCATCCACCCGGCCACGCGGATGAATACCAAGTAGAGCAAGCGAACCGTCACAAGCCCGCGATCCTGCCAGGCCAACGGCCACTTCGGGTGGCATACTCGCAGGTCAGCCAGCTATGCCTCGTCTTGGAGCCCCACACGCCATCGGCCATCGGCGACCGGCCGACTGTCAATTCACGACGCGCCATACCATCCGCGTCGGCACGATGCGGGCACTTCCTCCCGTCCCGGCATGGGAACCACCATACTTGTAGAGTGACGCGTGAGCCCGCCAAGACCATCCGGAGCCGCCGCCATGGCCTGAACTCACCTCAGATTATCGGCGGAACATCGCGCCCTACAGTCACCAGCGGTGCTCGACGCAGGCGAGGCTGTTTTCGTGGAGTCCTGACCGCCGCCAATGACCAGGAGGCCCGCCATGACTTATTTCCGCGGCCAATTGTGATTGGAATCGCCGAGAGATCGGCTTCGCTCCCGCTCCCGAACAGCGGCCGGCCGAACCAGCCCAGCAGGACTATCGGGTGACGCGCACCGCCGATGCAATCGTAATCGGAACCGGGATTATCGGTGCCGCTGTCGCGTACGAGCTTGCGCTGACCGGACTGCGGGTCGTATCTGTAGACCGGCTGGGCGATATCGGTTCAGGCTCTACGAGTTCGTCCTCGAGCATCATCCGCTTTCACTATTCGACTTTCGAGGGAGTGGCTACTTCCTGGGAGGCCAAGTTCGGCTGGGAAAACTGGCGCGAATATCTGGGCGACCCTCCTGCGGAGATTCTGGCAAAGTTTCTCAAGGTAGGCTGTCTAATCCTTGATGGTAGTACGCAGCGCGAGCGGGTTCTTTCTCTCTTTGACCGCGTTGGTGTCCCGTACCAGTGTTGGGACGCTGAGACCATCCGGCAGAGGGTGCCTGGCTTGGATCCCAGACGATACGGTCCGCCCAAGCCGGTCACGGACGAGGCGTTCTGGGCGGATCCCGATGGCGAGCTCGGTGCCTATTTCACGCCTGACGGCGGATTCATCGACGACCCGCAGCTGGCAGTGAGGAATCTTATGACCGCGGCGATCCAGCGGGGGACAGAAGTTCAGCTCCGCGACGAGGCGGTGGCGATCCTCCGGAAGAACGAGCAGGTCCAGGGAATAAAGTTGCGCTCAGGAAGCGTGATTCAGTCCCCCATCGTGGTCAATGCGGCGGGTCCGTACTCCAGACAGGTCAACGCTCTTGCGGGCGTCACCAGGGAATTCCGAATTCGGACCAACCCACTCCGACAGGAGGTCCACTCCGTGCCCGCGCCCGCTGGCTATGCACGAGGCGAGCTGGGTCCCGTGGTGACGGACGGTGACCTGGGCACCTACTTCCGGTCTCACTTCGGCGGGCAGCTGATCGTCGGAAGCGCAGAGCCAGCCTGCGATATCCTCCACTGGATAGATAATCCTGATGTTTTCGACGCTCAACCCACCGCGCAGGCATGGGAGGCGCAGGTACTTCGCCTGGCCCGAAGAATCCCATCGTTGGGAATCCCGCCCCGTCGTATTGGCTTCGGCGCACTATACGACGTCGCCGACGACTGGATCCCAATCTACGACCGCACCTCATTGACTGGCTTTTATGTGGCCATCGGCACAAGCGGCAACCAGTTCAAGAACGCTCCTATCGTTGGGCGCTTTATGGCAGCCTTGGTACATGCCTGCGAGAACGGGCACGATCACGACTCCAACCCGGTCATATTTCAGGGGGGGTTCAGCAAGAACGCCATCAACCTCGGGCACTACTCACGCCTCCGCCAACCCCATGCGGAGAGCGCGAACAATGTGATGGGCTGACGGTGATACTCCGAAAAGGACGAGTGTCACGTCCGCGGCCTGGGCGGCGGCCCCCAGGGTGGACTGCCCGCTGTGAACCGGGTTGCCCGGTTCGGGCAGCATCTGGTCATGGACGCCTCGCCGCTGCGGAGATCCCGCGATCTGCGCTACTAGTCGCCGAGAAGTCCCTGCCCGCGCCGGGTGCCCGGGCTTGTGTGAGGTGGAGCGTTCCTCGGCATTGGGAACCGCCGCGATGTCCATCCCGGTGATCGCTGCCTACCGCTCAAGTGTCCCGACGGCAAATCCGGTGCCGGAGGCAGAGCGGTGCGCGGGCAAGAAGACTTACACGCGGGTACTAACCCGCCAGCTGCCAGGGACGGCGGTGTGAGCCGTGAGTGGAACAGGGCCCACACGACCTTTCCGGTTTCACTTGGCGTCGTATAGCCCCACTGGTCGCTGAGCGCCCAGATGATGTGCAGGCCCCGCCCGGTCTCGGCCAGGGAGCCAGGCGTTTGCGGCGTCGGAGCCGCCGTGCTCGGGTCAGCGACCGCGCACAACACGCCGGGCCCTGGCTGAAGCAAGCCCAGCCAGACCGGGCGCCGCGGCCCGCTGTCGCCGGACCCGGCATGCCGTAGCGCGTTGGTCAGCAGCTCGGACACCACCAGCGCGATGTCTGAACTGCGTTCTACCGCGCCCCAGCGATGCAGGGTGGCGACGGTGAAGTCCCGGGCGGTGCGGACCGATCCGGGATCCGCGCCGAGCATACGAGTAGCGATACGCGGTGGGCGTGCCCGGCCCATTGGGACAAGATCCGACGCTGGCCGCAGGTCGCCGTTCACTAGGCCGGCCATCTCCGCGGCCATCATCAGCCAGCGGCAGCCAGGACCGGCCGTCAGGTGTGACGGATGTGCTGCCATCGCCGTCTGGTCAATCTCATCGCGCCATGGGTACGGGCGCTTACGTTCTTGGAGCATGGCACCGCAGGCTCCCTCACTGGCTTGGCGAGGCGGCCGCCTCGCCACCGTACGCTGGCCGGGCTCGGACCGCACTCCAAGGCCAGACCGCGCGAATCAAGGTAGCAGCTGGGTTCTCAGCGTATCTGCCAGCGGACATGGCCTGAGCGCCCGGGAAATCGTGGTGCCATCCGTGCTCCCCCCGGCTGGCCGGGGGGAAGCCGCTGGCAGCACGGCCGGAGTCATGGCTGGTTCTCCCGGTGGCGTCTTCGGCGGTGCCTTCGCCGGACACCGCGGCAACCCGGGCTGCTCTGGCGATGGCCATGTACCGGTCCCACGGCACGACGGGGCGGGATGCCCAGAAACATGGGTCGTTCTGCTGGCACCGGGGGCAAGCCAGCCGGCCCAGGGCATCGATACGCCAGCCGGCGCCGATCGCACGGACCCGGGTATCGGCCTCGCCGAGCGCGGCCGGATCGGTATACCAGGAGATACACGAACCCATCTCGCACCACATGATCGGCATCCGCAGCTCATCGCCGATCACGGCACGCTCGGTAGGCCCGGTGTGGGCGTCGGCCTCAGCGTGGGCGCGGGCCTCGGCACCGGCATCGGCATCGGCCTCAGCGCGGGCGCGGGCCTCGGCACCGGCATCGGCCTCAGCGTGGGCGCGGGCCTCGGCACCGGCATCGGCATCGGCCTCAGCGTGGGCCTCGGCACCGGCACCGGCCTCAGCGCGGGCTTCCCGGCAGGGATGGTCGGCGCCATCCGCCCCGGCGTGGACATCGCCAGGCGGCTCGCCGCAGCTATCGTCGCGGAGCTGGGCAAGCCAGTCGCCCATCTGGGGCCAGCCGTGTTCCCGGAGAGTGCTAGCGTCGTCTGACCGGACCTTGACCTTCATCCAGGCCTCCCGTTGAGCATTGGGGGAAAGCGCCGTACAGCTGCCGGTAACTGTCCCTAGGACAGGCAGCGCAGCGCAATGACGGACTGGGCGGTCGCTACCCATCGAGGCGTGCCTGGCTCCATCGATACCGGCACGGCCGGCTGCGGGTTGGCCGGACCGCTTGATGGGCCGGTACCGGGAAACGTCGGCATGCCCTCAGCGAGCACCTGGTATGTCCCGGTAGGCGTGCGCCGCCTTCGCGCTTGCGCTCCCCTCTCAAAGCGCCCGGGCTCACCGTCTCTGTTTTCAGTCTTTCCACAGTCCCGACGTCGAATTACAACAGGATATACATGCGATAAACATTCGGCCCATTTATCATCTATTGCGGCGCGGCATGTGGACAATTCCAGGTTTCTCCGCATGCACAGGCACGACTGCCGCTTTTCCCAGGTAAAACGCCCACCCTGGATGCGGCTGGGCAGCGGGATCCCCAGCATTTCCACCGCCCATGCACAGGCTCAGTGCTGTTGCTCACAAGTCATCCACATCTTTGTGCACAGACAGCAGGTAAGCAGTCCTGTTGCCGTGCCGACAGACAGCAGCCGATCAGCGCGCCGGTGCTTGCGGTGACACAGCCAGCGGGCCGGACGAGGCTCTGGGCCTCGCGGGTGAGATCGTGCAAGAACGCGGGCCGTGGATGCTCGCCGCCGCCTTGGGTCTGGGCGCCGGCGGCTTCCGCGCCTACTGCCTCCGGTCGCGGTCCGGCCGCGTGGGGACCTCGCCCGTGCTTCCGGCCGTGGCCCGGGTCCTCGCGGCTGGCACTCCGGCGGTTTGTGACGTGCCGGTCCTGGAAGAAGGACGTTCCTGCCGGGCAGAATAAGGTAAGGCCCCCCATGTATGAGATGGGGGGCCTTACCCAGCCTCGCCGCGCCAAGTCCGGCCAGTTGCCTGGCTTTGCTGGCGCCGCGCGCTACCCGCCGGTGCCAGACATCCGTCCGAGAGACCGTTTCCCAGCTCCTCCGACGTTCCCGGGATCGCCCCGAGGTGGTGCCCGTTTCCAACGGTGAAAGCATTCTTACTGCCTCCGCGAACACCGCGCAAGAGCCTGAAGTCGATGATTTTCTAGTTTCTCCGCTATCCACATGAGATCCACAGAAAGAATGCAGTTATCCGCATCCGACGGTGGTTATCCACCGGCCAATTCACAGGCCGTCCACAAGTCACCCTGTGTAACTCCGGGAACACCGAGTCCCGCCGTCGCCGCACGTAATCGGCTGATCCTCTCATTGCGTAGTCCGGGTAATCATCTGAAGCCTGGAATTGGATAAGACGCCGACGGCTTGGGCCTACGGCTGCGGGACGCTCGCAAGGCGCCCGGGACCGTAGCACCACGGCCCGTTCGAAATGAGAGACTTTTCCGAACGACGGCGGTGCGTGCACTCGTCCAGCTGGGAGCGCCCGGCAGCGTCGGTCTTGGTCAGGGGATCAGGCTGAGCTCGCGTGCGCGGGCGACGGCCTCGGTGCGGTTGGCCGCGCCGGGCCGGGCCTGGGCCAGCAGCAGCCGGGCCCGCTGCGCCGGTACCGGGTTGAGCAGGCCGGGCGGCCCGGTGACGCCAGCATGGGCTCGCCCATCGCGGCCATGGCAGCGGCCGGATCGCCGGGCTCTGCGGTCATCTTCAGCATTTGCTGGCAGGTGCGGGCGGCGGCGTCCATGTGACCCTGGGCATGCTGAATGGGCGCGCGAGCGCACGCCGAGTTCGGCATCCCGGTGATCGGAGTAGCCAAGTCCCGGTTCCGCACCGCTACCCACGCGGTGCCGGTCGTGCGCGGAGTCTGTCCGCGCCCGTTGTTCGTCACTGCCGCCGGGATGCCCAGCGTCGACGCCGCGGACCTGGTCCGGCATATGGCCGGCCGGTACCGGCTGCCCAACGCGCTGCGCCGGCTCCGGATGCGAGGTGGTAACGGGTTTGTCATGCGCACCGGCACGTCCATGAGGGCGGCAGGCGCTCATAGCCACGACAAGGATGACGGGTAGCAGCAGATTTCGGAAAGCCGTTGCGCTGACCGCTTGCCGGATAGCGATACTGGCCCGTGCAAGAGGTTCCCCCCGGATCGCCGGAGCAGGTCCGGAGGCTTGAGCGGTACCGGCAGGAGCACCCGGACGTCGACATACAGCCGCCTGGCGCCGACAGTGCCGTATGGCGTGCGTTCCGGGACGGGGACCTTGTCACGTATGGCTTCACCCTCATGGTGTTCCTGGAGCGCCTGGAGGCCTTGCCGAGGCCGTAAGGCGTGGTACAAGATTTCGGTCTTCATCTTCCGGCCAGGTATTTCCCTTGTCCTGCTGCCGGGAGTTCCCAGGGCCGGGGGACGGCCGGGCCGGGCATGCCGGACCGCTGGGCTGCACGCACTCCCGGCGCGCCGCGACACGAGCGGAGGGCCCGGGGCCGCGTTCAACCCCGCCGCGACCGCGCACCGGCGGGCGACATGCTCGCGTCGTTCATGGCAGGAATGACCGCCGGGTGGGTCACCGGGATGGCGCCACCTGCCTGCCCCCGCCGACGGGCAAACCCGGTGCAGGCAGGTGACGCCCGGGGCTGGTACTACCCGCGCTACCCGCGCGCCCCGCACACGGGCCAGGCGCCGATGCCCTGGCTTGCCAGGACGTTCTGGGCCACGGCGATCTGCTGGGCCGCGGTGGCCTGGTTCGCCGAGGAGGCGTACCGGCCGCCGCCGTTGGCGAGCCAGGTCTGCTCGGTGAACTGCAGGCCGCCGTAAAAGCCGTTGCCGGTGCTGGCAGCCCAGTCACCGCCGGACTCGCACGCCGCGATGGCCGACCAGTTCACCCCGCCCGAGGACGCCCGCGCCGGGTTCGAGGCCTGCGCGGGCGTGTCCGGAGCCGCCGACGCTGGCCCGGAGGGCGCCGCCGCCGGGGCAGGCCGTGCCGCCGCGGTGGCGGCCAGGGCGGCGCGGGCCAGCCACGGCGGCACCTGGTGCGAGCTCGGCAGGGCCAGCCGCTGGCCTGCGGTGATCAGGTCCGGATCGGGAACCTGGCGGCGGTTGGCCCACCAGAGGGCGGGCCAGCCGGCCGCGCTGCCGTAGGCGCGGGCCGCGATCTGCGACAAGGTGTCACCCGGCCGGACGGTGTAGCTGCCCGGACCGTGGTGGGGCGCCGCGGGATACAGCGTCATCGTGACCGCGATCAGCGGCTTGACCAGCCCGGCAACTGCCATACTGAACATGTCGGGATTCCTCCTGAGGTTGGTCCGACGTAAGGTCCCGGCCGTGTGCTGCGAACACCGGCCGGGACCGCCCCTGGCTAGCAGGCGATGCGCATGAAGGTCACCTCCTGCCCGTCCGGAAGGAGGGCGGACGCGATATCACTGGCTTTCTCCCTCGGCTCATGCCTACCTGCAGCCATTGACCAGCCACGATAACGCCCTGTGCACAAGCCTGTGGATACTTTCGGCAAAATCGCTGGTCAGCGCCTGCCAAGCTGTGGACGGCCGGGGCTGTGGAAATGTGCACAACCACGACGCCGCTCAGTTGTGCCACGTCGCGGGCCTGCGCTCGCCGCACTTGCAGGCTCGGGCTTGCTTACGCTAAGTGACCACCCTCGGACTGGCCAGACGCGCCGGTCCGCCAGCTGCGGTAACCCAAGCGGCGGCAGCCCTCGGTACCGGGAACGCGCAAGGACGCGGCACGGCTCGGTCTAGAAGGGCGATGGCTGCTGGTGCGCTGTGGCGAGGATGGGGCTATGAAGGATCAAGGGGATGTCGGGGAGC
>Ga0335077_10013983_pt1 | contig 10034 bp, 10 predicted proteins | sample Lox_Sample_31_FD_207151 | JGI IMG/M metagenome (GOLD analysis project Ga0335077, IMG submission 207151) | Soil microbial communities from Loxahatchee National Wildlife Refuge, Florida, United States - Lox_Sample_3.1 | ecosystem: Environmental > Terrestrial > Soil > Wetlands | place: USA...
GGAGGCAGGGAGAGCACGGAGGTTATCAATCAGAACTCCGTGATCTCCGTGCCTCAGTGGTGAGATTTTTTCGTGAAGGCCTACCGCGGCCAGAGCCAGCCGAACGTCCCGCCGGTGAGCGCACCGTAAATCAGTCCATCGATCACTTCCTTGACGACCATGCTCCACGGCTGGCCCTTCCAGATGCCGCTGGCCAGGTTTCCCAGACCGTAGGCCATGAATGCCGTGCAGCCGGCAACGCGATGCACCTGCAGGTACGGTGTGCCGGGCGCCAGGGTGCGTCCCGTGAGATACGCAACAAAGAACCCGATAACGAGGCAGAAGACGAACCATTGGGCGAGAAACACAGGCATTGCCGGCGTGCCGCTAAGACGCACGGTCATCATCCCAACCGGTCCCGTTTTGTATTTTTCCTGCATCTCGGGCGATTTCATGTTTTTGTGAGTGCCGTAGGGGAAGATGTATAGCCCGCGTTTGAGGCCGGCGGACCGCAGGGCCGCCAACACCTTGTCCTCGTCAGGAAGCCGTTGATAGTCACTGTTGTGATATTTCAGAAGCATGTGCATGACGAAGCTGGCGAAAAAGACGATGACGGCTGACAGGAAAATCGGTAGCCAAAGAGCGCTAATAGGTACCATGTACAGTCTCCTCAGAGTGCAACTTCGGACGTGCAGTTTCGCAACGGAGAGTACTGCCAGACCGGAGGTGCGGTCAAGCGTGAAACAGATGGAAGGTTGGGCACGGCCAAGCGCTTGGCCCCTGACCTGGATTCGGTTCAGAGGCTGTTCACGGTCGCGTACAATTTCACGCTAAGCTGCTTATTTCTTAGATTTTACAAATAACTCATTTAGATACAATATTTTACGCGGAATAAATTCTTCTTACCGTTTGTTTTCAATATTTTGCGGAGATACTAGGAACGGGGGTAGATTCCGATAATGTTGCTCACTTTCGAGCCTGCGAGCGAGACTTGGAGGACTTTCCGGTAGTATCACACCTGATTCGTGACTCTGAATAGACCTGAGCCCAGCCATCTGCAAAATTTCCCGCGTAGGGGTTGCAACATCTGTTGTGCATCTGTAACATCAGGCTGCCACAATGCGCGCATCTGCAAGTACTTACGCTGCTCGAATTCGCCGCTTCCGCCTTCCTCGGTTATGTGTCGCAGTAATCGGCTCCGATGCCTCTTCCATCGTGGAGCGTGCCGAATCCCTGGTACGCGATAACCCCTTCCTGGAGTTCAGGTTAGATTACCTCTCGCAGCCGGTCGCAGCCCTTCCCAAACTCAAGAATTTCCTGGAGATGCATCCCGAGGCCACCGTACTAGCGACTTGTCGGCGAGCGGTCAATGGAGGAAGGTTTCGCGGTTCAGCCGAGGCCGAGTTGGGTGTGCTCTTAAAGGCGGCTGACACTGGATTCCAACTGGTGGATCTGGAGCTGCAGAGTGCCAAGGCCCTCAAGTCCGATGCCCTTCAGAAGCTTAGCGACCGCGTCGGGCTCATCCTCTCCTACCACAACTTCCGCAATACCAAGAAGTTGGAGGAGCCCTTCGACGAGATGAGCGAGTGTCCCGCCGACTTCTACAAGATTGTCTCGACGGCAACGAACTTGTACGACAACGTGGTGATGATGAAGTTCCTGGAGGAAAACTCGGCCAAGCACGAGATGGTCGGCCTGTGCATGGGAGAGCAGGGCATTATCAGCCGTGTGCTCGGCGTCCGGGCCGGCAGTGTTTTTACCTTCGGCGCTGCGACGCGAGGAGAGGAAACCGCTCCCGGACAAGCCACCGCGATGGAGTTGCGCGATACCTATCGCATTGAGACGGTGGACGCAGCGACCCAGGTTTATGGCGTGGCTGGCGATCCCGTGGAGCAGTCGCTCTCGCCGGTGATGATGAACGCGGCCTTTCGACGCGAGACTGTCAACGCAGTGTATCTGTCGCTACACGCCAAGAGCCTGAAGGACCTGCTGGCGTGCGTACGCGATATACCGATTCGCGGCCTCAGCATCACCATGCCCTACAAGCAGGAGATCGTAGAGGAACTGGAAAACTCGGATCCGCCAACGCGCCTGGTTGGCGCTTGCAACACTGTCGTACGCGGCGTGGATGGCAAGCTCTACGGCTTCAACACCGACATGGCGGGCATCGTCGTTCCCCTGGAACAGCGAATGCACCTTGCAGGGACGCGTATATTGGTGGTCGGCGCGGGCGGTGTCGCACGGGCAGCGGCGTTTGGCCTCAAAGCCAAAGGTGCTGAGGTCTTCATCACCAACCGCACTCCGGAGAAAGCGCAGTCTCTGGCTCGACAGTCCAAGACGAAGTACATCAAGCGCTCGGAGGTTGCCAAGCAGAGCTTCGACGTCATCATCAATGCGACGCCAGTCGGGATGGGCAACGGCAAGCAGACCCCCCTGGAAGAGAAAGAGCTGAACACCAAGTATGTCTTCGACCTGGTGTACGTGCCTGCCGAGACCAGGCTCATTAAGATGGCGCGCGCTAAGGGAATACAGGTTATTCCCGGGCTGGAGATGTTCGTCCAGCAGGGCGCGCGGCAGTTCGAAATCTGGACCGGCAAACCTGCGCCGGTTGCCGAAATGGCTTACGTCGTGACCAAAGCGCTGGAACGTCGCGCCGCGGAAGAAGCTGCCGAGGGCCGACGGTCGCTGGCCGGAAAGGCTACTCGCAAGGCAGTGCCGAAGAAGGCCCGGAAGGAACGTCGCTAAATTAGCGGCCACGATGCTCTTTACGGTACCTTCACTCGCGGGCCTGAGCCTGCCTCCGGGACGCAGAACCCCAAAAAAGCGCAGATTGACCCACTTCTTGGTTGCAGTTACCCCGCAAATGGCTTAGGATAGGGGAGTTGGAGGCGGCTCTCGCCATCTCCAATTCAGAAACCAGTTTCGTTTAGTCCCACGTTCGCAAGTCAGCGTTCCCTCGTGCACTGTGGCCTTGAACATTGCGCGAGCACTCCCAGGAGAGACTGAGATGGCGTGGTACGCGTACTGCATTACTGAGCAGCAGGGCCTCTTGAACGGCACCCGGGCTCGGCGCCCCTTTGCAATTGAGAACCTTCGTGGCGTGAACGGCGCTTCGGTGTTCGCCTGCCCGAGTGGCGAATTCGCGGTGATCGTCAGCGACTACACGGCGGGCCAAACCCTCACCCAACAAGCGATTGTTGACCACGCCCGCGTCGTCAGCGAGTGCTTCCGCACTTTGACTGTACTTCCTTTCCGCTTTGGCACCATCTTCGACTCTGATGAAGCGCTGCGCCGGGCGGTGAAGGCCAATCGCAAGACATTTCTGGAATGTGTTGCCCGCCTGAGGGGCAAGGCCGAAATGCACTTCAAGCTTTTGGTCAAGGATGGGGCACTGCAGGAGGCCGTCGCCGATCCACCCAATGGAGTAGGCGGCGAATACCTTCGCAAATTGCGGGAGCAGGCCACGCGCTCCAGAGAACGGCAGACCAAGGCCCGCGCCCTCTCGATGCAAGTCCACAAGCTCTTCTCACCGCTCGAGGAAGACGTAATCTGCAAGCGTACAGACTCAGGCGGAATGATGATCGATTGTGCCCACCTGATTGACTCCGGTTCCATCGCCAAGTACCAGAATCGTTACAGCGCGGCGACGCGGCACTTCAAAGACTGCCAGATCAGTATCACCGGACCCTGGCCGCCGTATCACTTCATGCCAGGTAAGCTGCGGACTGTAGCGGGCGGGAATTAGAGCTGGTCGAAGACGACGACAGGCGGCCCATGACGGGCCGCCTCTTGTTTTGTGCGTGGAATTCTATGCCTTCTTAGCGGTGATGGCCTTTACGCGGGCGCTGAGGCGCGATTTATAGCGGCTAGCAGTGTTCTTGTGCAGCACACCTTTCTGTACGCCCTTGTCCACGACCGATACGGTCGCACGATAGGCGGCCTGGGCGGCTTCTCTGTCGCCCTTGTCAATGGACTCGCGCAGGGAGCGTAATGCGCTGCGCAGGCGTGATTTATTGGCGCGGTTGCGCACAGTCTTCTTCTCGGTCTGACGCGCACGCTTGAGCGCCGAAAAATGATCTGCCATTTCTTATTGGGGTCCTTCGCGGAAAATCTCGACGTGAGTCGAATACCTGATTTTACAGCACGATGCGCACGGCGGGCAAATTCCCTGGCGCTCCTTTTTCGTGGCCGCGCCATCCAATAAGCAAGAGAGGATTGTTACGGAATTGTTGAAAAGTACCCGCATCAGCACGGGTTGGCTCCTCGGTGCCATTGACTCTTTCTCGAATCGGGGATACGCTTACCGCCAATGAGAGTAGTTCTTCGCTTCGGCGAACCTTTCGACAGCATCTTCTTGTCTACACCACAATACTGCAGGCGATACCAACGTCAGACCGTGCGGCCCAGGAGGCAAGCTTCCGACCCTAGATGAAGAAGAACATCGAAATCAGCCCCAACATCGAGACCTTGTTCGGCACACGAGATGAAAACCTGCGCCTACTGGAAGATGGCTTGAATGTCACCATTGCCATGCAGGCTGATTCCATCGAGATCGTTGGCGCCGCCAGCGATGTGGCTCGTGCTGAACAAGTCTTCGCCGATTACCATCACTTGTTGCGCAATGGCTTCACCTTCCTCAATGGGGACCTGGGTTCGATGATTAGGGTCCTTACCTCGGATTCGACTGCTACATTGCGTGGACTCGCCGAAGCCGGCAAGCAGCGCTCGTTTGGCAAGCGAACCGTTCAGCCCAAGAGCATTCACCAGCGGCGCTACCTGGAAGCGATCGAGAAGCACGACATGGTGTTCGCCATCGGCCCGGCTGGAACCGGCAAGACCTACCTCGCCGTCGCGATGGCGATTTCAGCGCTGCTGTCCAAACGCGTGAACCGCATCATTCTGGCGCGGCCGGCCGTGGAAGCCGGCGAGCGCTTGGGCTTTCTGCCGGGCACGCTGCAGGAAAAGATTGATCCTTACCTGCGTCCGCTTTACGACGCGTTGTATGACATGCTCGAACCGGAGAAGGTGGACCGGTATCTGGAGAAGAACGTCATTGAGATCGCGCCTATCGCGTTCATGCGCGGGCGGACGCTCAATGACTCATTCGTCATCCTCGACGAAGCGCAGAACACCACGTCCGAGCAGATGAAGATGTTCGTCACGCGCCTGGGATTCAATTCCAAGGCAGTGATTACCGGTGACATCACGCAGATTGATTTGCCCAACTCGAACCGCAGTGGGTTGCTGGAGGCGATCGACATTCTGAAGAACGTGGAAGGAATTCGCTTCTGCTATTTCGATGAAGGAGATGTCGTGCGACACCATCTCGTGCAGCGAATCATCCGCGCCTACGACGATTACAAGGGCCGGAACGAACAATTGCCGTTGACGCTCGAAACCAGGAACGGTAACTCACATGTGGCCGCTCGCAGCAGCAACGGCCAGGTATCTTCAACCACCATGGAGCGAGAGGCCTCACCGGCGGAAACTCGGCCTGCAGAAACGCCCCCTGCCGTACAGAATCGCGTAGCTGAGTAGAATTGTTATGATGATGTGGGAGGGCTTGGCGGCCCTCCCATTTGTACTTGAGAAGAAAGTGATTGTGGTGAAACCCAAAACCCAGGCAGTAAGCGCACGAGCTTTGAGCTTGTTCGCGGGGAAAGCCCAGCGCGCGCTTGGGATTCGCGGTGAGGTCAACATTCGCGTGACCTCAAACCGCGAACTTGAGAACCTCAACCGCCGCTTTTGCCGGAAAAACAAGCCCACCGACGTGCTTTCCTTCCCATCTGCCGTGCCTAAGGTGGCCGGTGACATTGCAATCTCAGCCAACATCGCCGCAGCGAACGCTGCTGACTTCGGTCACTCGACGGAAACGGAACTAAAAATCCTTGTCCTGCACGGGTTGCTGCATCTCGCGGGTTACGACCACGAGACGGACAATGGCGACATGCGGGCACGCGAAGAGGATTTGCGAAGACAACTCAAGTTACCTGTAGGGTTAATCGAACGGGCAGGTTCTCCTAACCGACGGCTTCAGGCTGCAGCCAATCTCTCTGCTGTGTACAAGCGCCAGGGCAGCCGGCCATGACACTTCCGTTATTCATCGTGCTGGTGTTCCTGCTGGCCTTGTTGACGCTGGTCTCCTACGTTGACCGTCTGCACGGCGAGATGGGCAAGTTCCTGTCGCGTGAGTTCCAGGAGAACATCGACGCCTACGAGGAGCAGGTTGAGCCACGGCTGCGCGTCAGTCGTGAGCGAGCGGCCCTTTCCATGGCAGTGCTGACACAACTCTGCATGGCTGCCGTCGGAGTGCTCATCGGCTATGTGCTGTTTCTGGAGAATCGCTGGGTTGTGCTGGATCTGGTGCAGGCGGCCGTCAGCCTCGTCTTTGTCGTCGTGATCTTCAATCGGCTGTTGCCGTACGTGCTGTTCGTGCGCACTCAGGGTAGGTGGCTGGTACATTGGACGCCGGTGTTATGCGTGCTTATTTATCTTTCATTGCCGGCCACACTGATCCTCAGCTTTGCTTTGTCGGTCACCTCACTCTCGAAGGAGCACACCGAAAAGGAGCCAGAGCACCCGTCAGAGGCTGTAGACGCACTGATTGAAGCCGGCCAGGAAGAAGGCATTTTGGAGGAGGGAGATCGCGACCTCATCCAGTCGGTAGTGGAATTCGGAGACAAGACGGTGCGCGAGGTCATGACGCCGCGGCCAGAAATCGTCGCGGTACCAACCAGCATGACCATTGCGGAATTTACCGAGCTGGTAAAGAAGCATCCCTACTCGCGCATACCGGTATATGACAGCGACATAGACCACATTAAAGGCATGGTTCTGGCCAAGGACGTGTTGCACGTGCCTGATGTCGAGGCCCACACCACGACTGTCCTCGATCTCATGAAGACCGACGTGCATTTTGTTCCGGAGACCAAGCTGGGGAGCGAGTTATTGCGTGAGATGCAGCGTGACAACATTCGCATGGCCGTGGTCATCGACGAATATGGCAGTGTCGGCGGCGTGGTGACGATCGAAGACCTGGTCGAAGAGATCGTGGGCGAGATCCGGGACGAGCATGAAAAAGCTGAGGTGGTGAAGGAAGGCGAGGCGTCGTACATCTTCAACGGTAACGCCGACGTTGATCTTCTCGAGAAGTTGCTCGGTCTGCGACCCGGCGAGAAGGAGGCGACCACCGTCGCCGGACTGGTGAGCGAACTCGCCGGGCATATCCCCAAGGCTGGCGAGGTCTTCTATGACAACGGGCTGCGCTTCGAAGTGCTCGAGTCCACCGAGCGCCGAGTGGACCGCGTGCGGGTCAGCCTCGAGCCCAGGCAGGTAAAGGCCTCCTGAGATGGCATTCCGTTCGGGGTTCGTCTCCATCATTGGGCGCCCCAACGCCGGCAAGTCGACGCTACTCAACGCGCTGGTCGGCGAAAAACTCGCGATCGTTACCCGCAAGCCTCAAACCACACGCAACCGCATCCAGGGCATCGTGCATGTCGAACGCACCGCCAAACATCCGGCCGGACAAATCGTTCTGGTGGATACGCCCGGGGTCCACAAGCCTATCAATTCGCTGAATCGGCGGATGATGAAGGAAGTTTATGACGCGCTGGAAGGCTGCGATCTGCTGCTGCTGATCGTGGATGCGACCGAGAAGTTCGGCGCCGGCGACAAGTTCGTCCTCGACATCGTCAAAAAGAGCGGGCAGCCGTGCTTTCTGCTGCTTAATAAGATTGACAAGCTGGAAAAACAACGCCTCCTGCCGCTAATCGCCGAATACCAGGAGAAGCATGACTTCGCCGAGGTCATCCCAATCTCGGCGATCAAGCCGCAGGGTTTGGACATCTTGTTGGATGTTGTCATCAATGCTTTGCCGGAAGGGCCGCGATATTTCCCGAAGGGTCAGATTACCGACCAGCCGGAGCGGTTCCTGGTGGCCGAGCTTATTCGCGAGCAAGTGGTGCTGGCCACCGAACAGGAAATACCGCATGCAACAACAGTGTTGATTGAACAGTACGAAGAAGGTGACAGGCTGACGCGTATTTCTGCGACGATCTATTGCGAGCGCGAGGGGCAAAAGGCCATCCTGATCGGCAAGGGGGGAGCGACATTGAAGAAGATCGGCACCGCTGCGCGGTTGCAGATCGAACGGCTGCTCAATACGAAGGTGTTCCTCGAGCTGTTCGTCAAAGTTCGGTCGGGATGGCGTGATTCGCGTGACTTCCTCCAGGAAACCGATTGGCGAAAGCGGCTTCAGCGGATGCCACCGGCCGAGGAGTAGCTACCTTAAGGATCGTGCTTCTCTTTCCACTTCAGGTCAAACAGGGGCTGCCCCGCCTTCTCCACCTTGATGTGATTCTGGCTCATCGAGACTTTGGCCAATGAGTGAGACTTGACCTTCACATCGGCCTGAAAGTTGGGCAAGTGGTGAGCACGTGCTCCGACTGACCCATACGGCGCGGGCAGCGGACCTGCCATAGGTTGACCTCCGCCGCTCCGGCTGTCGAGCATCGCACCAAGAACCGCTTCTGGTGCACCATGATGCCGAAGATCGATCAGGCTCGCAGGATCGGTGTGGAAATTGGTTGTGGACATCTGGATCTCGCGCACGATTACGCTCTCCGGCAGACCTGCCTTCATCATTCGCACGACGTCTGCGTTTGTTAACGTTCGGTCGCCGGCAGCTTGCGCCAGGAGGGGGAGCGGCAGGGTCAGGAAAAGGACGATCAGGAACGTGTGCGGGAAACGTGCTGCTTGCATCAGGAATACCTCCACACTAAGAAGAGGAATGAATAGCCAGAAACGGAGACGAGACACTGCTCCGCTCTGACATATTCAAGAACGCGCGAGGTGAGGAAGCTTGCAGCCTTTAATTTTGAAGGCCCAACTGCGCCTCACGGCTGCTTCGGGGCCTCTTTCTCCGCCGCCGCACTGTCGATCTTGGCCTTCTTGGTGGCGATGGCCTTGTCAGTCCAGTCGTCGGCTGCCTTTAAATCGGCTTTTCGGGCCTCCGGATCATCGCATTCATATTCGGCGCGCTCGCGGTATAGGAGGTTCAGGTAGCCCATGGCATCGTCGTAGTCAGGCTGCAGCTCGATCGCTTTCTGCACGTGTGCAATTCCATCTTCAACCTTCTGCTGGTTCTGGGCGCGAAGAGAGACGCACGCCTCCGGCTTGCTGATCATGGCACTCTCGGCCAGCCCCATGTCATTCCGCATCTTCGTTCGCGCGTGACTCGCCTCTGTCCAATCGATGATGCCGACCGAGAAATAATTGCTCGCCTCCTTGGGCTTGAGTGCGATCGCTTTACCGTAATAGTCACGGGCTTCCTCGAAATGTTTCAGGTTAAAGCTCAAGGAGGCCAGGGGCACGAGCGCTCTATATTCTTCCAACTCGCCGGGATCGTTGTTCAGGACCATCTTGAATTGCTCGATTGCCTGGAGTGCCACAGCAACGTTTGCCGCCGAATCGTCGCTGGCAATGTATTGCTGAGCGATCGAGGTGGCAAGAAAAAGCCGTGCCTGCGTAAGATTGGGATTGATTTCCAGAGCGGCCTTGAAGTGTTCCGCCGCCCCAGCGTAATCCAAAAACTTGTATGCGATTACGCCAGCGCGCATTTCATCCGCAGCGGTGGCTTCCTGACCAAGCACGAACTGGAAAGAGCAAAGGGCCAGGAAGAGAATTCCAACCAACCGCCGGCCGAGCGGTGCAAGCCGGGCGTTAGCGGCGAAGGACGGACTCTTGGAAATCCAGCTCACGAAGCACCTAAGGCCTTGCATTTTTCTCTTAATTCTCTCACTTCAGCCTCCCCCCGCATGCGTGATTCCTGTCGTCCTTGTTGCATGACCTCCGGCAGTTGGGGCTTGAGGCGGCGAGCCTGCCGTGCCCTGGGGTGGAGATTGTCGTAAAAAGGCATAAACTTGGGCTGCGATCTCCTTCGAGAATGCAGCGTTGTAGTGAATACTGTCCACGTAAAGATTTTCGCGCTTGTCCTGCTGCATGTCGGCCAGCCAGAGCACGTTGTTGCCTAAATCGCCGCGCGCCTTTAGCTCGTC
>Ga0335077_10013986_pt1 | contig 10033 bp, 10 predicted proteins | sample Lox_Sample_31_FD_207151 | JGI IMG/M metagenome (GOLD analysis project Ga0335077, IMG submission 207151) | Soil microbial communities from Loxahatchee National Wildlife Refuge, Florida, United States - Lox_Sample_3.1 | ecosystem: Environmental > Terrestrial > Soil > Wetlands | place: USA...
GAGGCGGCGCTCGGCGACGGCGACGGCGTGTGGGCGGCAGCGATGCGCGGCGCCACCCTCCTCGGCGCGACGCCGCAGGAGCGGGCGACGCTCGCAGAGAGCCTGCGCGACCCGGGCTGCGAGCTGCTGCGGCGGCTGCTCGTCGCGCTTCTCCTCCACGGCGACCGGGGGCGGCTCGTGCGCGAGCTCGACGAGACGCTCCTCTCGCTGCGCGAGGCGCCGGCGGCGGCGGAGCTGCGGCAGCGGGCGAGCTGACCGACAGCAACTAGACACGGACACGCGATGCTTTCCGCCGTACCGTCGAGGCATGGAGGAGGCGCGCGCGGTCCTGTCCCGGCTGGCCCGGATCGAGCTGCTCGAACGCGGCGGCGCGGAGACGGGCTCGCTGCTCGCCGAGCTGTCGAAGCTCGCGTGCGAGGCGGCAGCGTGGGCGGAGCGCGAGAACGACCCGCGCGCCCGTGAGGCCGCGGCCGCGCTCGCCGCGGCGCACGCGCGGGCTCTTACAGCGTCTTCACGGAGCACCGCTACCGTGGGCGGCCGCAGCAGGCCCCCGACCGAGTGACTCAGCTTCCTCTCCGCCACGCCGATAGCACCGTTGCGATTGCGGTGAGACGGCTTCTCCCCAACCGGAACGTGCGGCTGCTCCTGAACGGAGCCTTCGGCCTCGCGCTGGTCGCGGTGGCGGTGCTGAGCGTCCGTCATTTCGTCGGCGGCGGCTGGCCGATACGGCACGCCGATCCGGTGCTCGCTACGGGCTCGGCGCTCCTCTTCCTCGCCGCCTACGCGTTCAAGGCCTGGGGCTGGCAGCGGCTGTTCCACGCACACGAGCGGCCGGCCGCCGGTGCCCTCGCCTGTGCGGGCGGCGCGGCGTGCGTCGGCGGGATCGCGCTTCCCGGCCGTGTCGACGACGCGATCCGGATTGCGGTCGTAAAGCGCTTCCCGGGAACGAAGGTGGGTCTCGGGACGCTTGGGCTCAGTCTCCTCGTCGTCGGGATGCTCGACAACGCGGCGCTGACGCCGATGTCGGCGGTGGCGGCCGCGGGCTCGAACCACTGGATGACCCGCGCCGGCTTCGCGGTCGTCGCCCTCGCCGGCGTCGCTGCGGGCGGTGTCGTGGCGTTCCTGCCGCGCCTCGCGGCGCTGCCGCGAGTGCGGCGCTACCGCGTCGGGCGCTGGCTCGCCGAGCACACGCACTGCACGAGAGAGGCGTGGGCCGCCTGGCTGCTCGTCTCGATCTCGTGGTCGCTGCGAGGCGTCGCCGTGTTCCTCCTCCTGCAGGCGCTCGCGATGCCCGGCTCGTTCGTGCTCGCCCTCGCGTTCCTCGTCGCGTCGGCCGCGTCGGCGGCGCTGCCGATCGCGCCGGCCGGGGCGGCGACCCAGGCGGGCGCCGGCGCGGCGATCCTCGCGCTCAGCGGCGTCCACACATCCGACGCGATCGCCTTCTCGGTTGCGGCGCAGGGGCTCGTGATCCTGAGCGGCGCCGCGGTCATCGTCGCCGTCGCCGGCTGGCAGCTCGTGCAGCGCGCGCGTCCGCGCCTCGTGCGCGCAACCTCCCAGTAGGCAGGCTAGTGCCCGGCGGCCGCGGGGCCGCTCGCGACGAAGTCCTTCCGCCGCACGAGCAGGAAGGCGAGGATCGCGCCGGCGAAGAGGACGATCGCCGCGACGAAGAGGATCTCGTTCAGGCCGCTGATGAAGGCGGCGTGCGCGATCGTGCCGGCCTCGTGCCGGTACTGCGACGGCACGCCCTGCAGCGCCTGTTGCGTCGCCCCGGCCGAGATCGCCTGCGCGAACTGGTGCACGCGCCCCGCCGGCACGACGCTCGTGCCCGCGAGATACGACGTGATCCGGGTCTGGAAGATCGCGCCGAGCCCCGCGATGCCGGTTGCGATCCCGACCTGGCGGAACGTGTTGTTGATCCCCGACGCCATGCCGGCGCGGCGCGGCTCGATGACGCTGACCGCGGTCGAGGCGAGCGGCGCGTTGACGAGCCCGATGCCGACCCCGCCGACGAGGAAGCCGGCGAGCAGCGTCGTCCAGGCCGAGTGCACGTCGATCCCCCACATGAGCAGCAGCGCGGCCCCGACGAGCGCGAGCCCGCCGCCGAGCAGGAGCCGCACCGGGATGCGCGTCGACAGCCTCCCCGCGACCGGGGCGGCGACGAACGAGAGGAGCGATAGCGGCAGGAAGCGGATGCCGGCGCCCATCGGCGAGTAGCCGAGCACGTCCTGCAGATAGAGGGCGAGGTAGAGGAACTGCGAGAACATCCCCGCCGAGATCGCGAACGCCGTGATCTGCGCGCCCGTGAAGGTCGGGACGCGGAAGAGCCGGATGTCGAACATCGGCGCCGCCCGCCGCAGCTCGACGGCGGCGAACGCGATGAGGAGAGCCGCGGCCGCCGCGAACAGCCCGATCACTCGTCCGCTCGACCAGCCCCAGTCGTTGCCGCGGAACAGGCCGAGCACGAGCGCGAACAGCCCGGCGGTGAGCGTGAGGAGGCCGGGGATGTCGAAGCCGCCGTGCTCCTCGTCCCGCGACTCGTGCAGCTCGCGCAGCCCGCCCGTGACGCACGCGACGCCGATCGGGACGTTGACGAAGAAGATCCAGCGCCAGCCGACGTACGTCGTCAGGGCGCCGCCGACGAGCGGCCCGATCGCGACCGCGATCCCGACCGTCGCGCCCCAGATCCCGAAGGCCGTGCCGCGCTCGTGCCCGTGGAACTCCTGCGAGATGATCGCGAGCGAGACCGCGAACATGATCGCGCCGCCGACCCCCTGGGCGCCCCGGGCGACGATCAGCCAGAGCGGCGACGTGGCCGCCCCGCAGAGGGCGGAGGCGACCGTGAACCAGGCGATCCCGACGAGGAAGACGCGCTTGCGGCCGAGCAGGTCGCCGAGGGAGCCGGCGTTGAGCATCGTCGCGGCGAGCGTGAGGGCATAGGCGTCGACGACCCACTGCAGGTCGGTGAAGGAGGTGTGGAGCTCCTTCTGGATGTTCGGGAGCGCGACGTTGACTACCGTGATGTCGAGTAGCAGCATGAAAACCGCCACGCAGACGACGATGAGGACGCGCCATTTCCGCTCCATCCGCGAGAACCTAGTCGAGAAGGAGACGGCTACGTGGCTGCGAAAGGTGCGCCACGATGGCGCTCACGCGGTTGTTACCGCGCCCGCACGCGCGGGCGGCGGCGGATAAGGGTCCGGCGATGGCCAGCGTGATCGCATTCGCCAACCAGAAGGGCGGCGTCGCGAAGACGACGACGACGCTCAATCTCGGCGTGGCGCTCGCCGAGCAGGGCCACCGCGTCCTCGCCGTCGACCTCGACCCGCAGGGCAACCTCACGATGTCGCAGGGCTGGAACCCGGACGAGATCGACCGCTCGATGTTCGACGTGCTCGTCCACAAGCTTCCGATCACGGAGATCGTGCGCTCGAACGAGCTCGACGTCGCCGTCTCCTCGATCGACCTCGCCGGCGCGGAGCTCGCGCTCTCCTCGATGATCGGCCGCGAGCGCGCGCTCGAGAAGGCGCTCATGCCCGTGCGCGAGCAGTACGAGTTCGTTCTCATCGACACGCCGCCGTCGCTCGGCCTGCTGACGATCAACGCGCTCGTCGCCGCGACCGGCGTGATCGTCCCCGTGCAGTGCGAGTACCTCTCGCTGCGCGGGCTCGTGCAGCTCGAGAACACGCTCTCGATGATCCGCGAGAACCTCAACCCGCACGTCGCGATCCAGGGGATCCTGCCGACGATGTTCGACCGCCGGCTCCTCCACTCGCGCGAGGCGGTCGAGATCCTGCGGGAGAACTTCGGCGATCTCGTCCTCAACACGCGGATCCGCAAGACCGTGCGCTACGCGGAGGCTCCCGTCAAGGGCCAGTCGGTGCTGAAATACGACCCTACGGGCGAGGCTGCCGACATGTATCGCGACTTGGCGAAGGAGGTGCTCGATGGCGCGTCGGCGCGCCAGCATGCGTGAGGGCCCGCTCGCGGAGCTCTTCCGCGCCACCGAGGCCGCGCAGCGGCAGGCGGAGCAGCAGCAGAGCGAGGGCGAGCAGGCGCCGGCCGACGCGGCCGCGACGCCGCCTGCCGCGCCGGCCGCCGAGCCCGAGGAGCGGACGGTCGAGCACGTCCCGAGCTGGGAGGAGGAGGTCGCGGCCGAGACCCCGCCGGCGCCGGCGCCGACGCCCCAGCCCGATCCGCTGCCGCCGCCCCCGCCGCCCGACCTGCGCGCCGCGCCGCCGCCTCCCGCGCCGGCGCCGCCGCCGCGCACGGTCGAGTCGCCGCCGGCTACCCGCTACGTCGAGCCGCTGCCCGAGTCGCCGGCGCGGCTGCATCGCGCGCCGCGCTCCGACTCCGGCGCGTACCTCGCGATGATCAGGGTCGTCGGCGTCGGCGGCGCCGGCATCAACGCCGTCAACCGGATGATCGACGCCGGCATCAGCCAGGTCGAGTTCGTCGCCGTCAACACCGACATCCAGGCGCTCCACATGAGCGACGCGTCCGTGAAGATCCACATCGGCCGGGAGCTGACGCAGGGTCTCGGCTCCGGCGCCGATCCCGACATCGGCCGGCGGGCGGCCGAGGAGGGCTACGACCAGCTCAAGCAGGCGCTGCGCGGCTCGGACATGGTCTTCGTCGCCGCCGGCGAGGGCGGCGGCACGGGCTCGGGCGCGGCTCCGATCGTCGCCTCGATCGCGCGCGGGATCGGCGCCCTGACCGTCGGGATCGTCACCACGCCGTTCAAGTTCGAGGGAACGAAGCGGAAGACGCAGGCCGAGCAGGGCGTCGTCGCGCTGCGCGCCGAGTGCGACACGACGATCGTGATCCCGAACGACCGGCTGCTGGAGGTCCTCGACCGCTCGACCTCGATGCTCGACGCCTTCAAGGTCGCCGACGACGTCCTCCGCCAGGGCGTCCAGGGCATCACCGACCTGATCACGATGCCCGGCCTCATCAACCTCGACTTCGCGGACGTGCGGACGATCATGTCCGACTCCGAGACGGCGCTGATGGGCATCGGCTTCTCCTCCGGCGGCGAGAACCGGGCGAAGGAGGCAGCCGAGCGGGCGCTCCGCTCGCCGCTCATCGACGCCGAGATCACGGGTGCGAGCGGCATCCTCCTCTCGATCGCCGGCGGCGACGACATGACGCTGATCGAGGTGAACGAGGCCGCCGAGGTGATCCGCGGCGCGGCCACCGACGACACGAACATCATCTTCGGCGCCACGGTCGACGACCGGCTGACGGGCCAGGTCTGGGTCACGGTCGTCGCGACCGGCATCGGCGGCCGCGGCCGCCGGCAGCGCGGCGGCGAGGGCTGGATGCCGGCTCCACGATCGCGCCCGCCGCAGCAGGGCCGCGGCGACGAGCTCGACGTGCCGTCCTTCCTGCGGGATTAGCCTCGGCATGGACACGTTCCTCGCCATCGCCTCGAAGCGCGATGTCCGGGAGTACGCCTCCGGCGAGGTTCCGGGCGACGTGCGAGAGCGGATCCTCGACGCGGGCCGCCTCGCCGGCAGCTCGAGGAACCGGCAGCGCTGGGAGTTCGTCGTCGTCGGCGCCGAGGCACGGGAGCGGCTCGCCGAGCTCGTCTACGCGCCCGAGAACGTCCGCGGCGCCGCCCTCGTCATCGCGATCGTCGGCGAGGCGGGCGGCTTCGACGTGGGCCGCTGCGCCCAGAACATGATGGTCGCCGCCTGGGAGGCGGGCGTCGTCTCGTGCCCGAACGGCGTCCGCGACGCCGACGCGGCCGCCGAGCTCTGCGGCGGCGAGGTGCGGGCCGTGCTCTCGCTCGGCTATCCGGCTCGGCCGCGCGACCCCGAGAGCCGCAGCGCGAAGGAGTGGTCGAGCCGGGCGAACCGGAAGCCGCTGGACGAGATCGTCCGCGAGATCTGAGTCTCCGGCCCGGAGCCGCAGTAGGCTCGCGGGATGGGAGGCGCGATCGCCGCGGGGCATCCGCTCACTGCAGACGCGGGCGCGGACGTGCTGCAGGCCGGCGGCAACGCCGTCGACGCGAGCGTCGCGGCCGCGGCGGTCGCCTGGGTGTGCGAGAGCCCGCTCACCGGGCCCGGCGGCGGCGGCTTCCTGCTCGTCCACGAGGCTGCGAGCGGGCGCTCGCGGCTGCTCGACTTCTTCGTCGCCGTCCCCGGGCGCCCCGCCGAGCGGGACGAGCTGCTCGCGCTCGCGGTCGACTTCGACGGCGACACGCAGCAGGTCTTCCACACCGGCCCCGCGGCCGTCGCCGTCCCGGGCACGGCGCTCGGACTGTGGGAAGCCCACCGGCGGTTCGGCTCCCTGCCCTGGGGGGAGCTGCTCGCGCCCGCCGCTCGGCTCGCGCGCGAGGGCGTCGTGCTCACGGAGGAGCAGGCGTACCTGCACCGGATCCTCGACTCGCTGCTCCGCCACTCGCCCGAGGGCGACGCGCTCTACGGGCCGGGCCGGGCGCTCAAGGCGGGCGAGCGGTTCCGCGCGCCCGAGCTCGCCGACACGCTCGGCCGGCTGGCGGCCGAGGGCGGAACCTGCCTCTACCGCGGCGAGCTCGCCGAGCGGCTCGCCGCCCACGTCCCGGTCACGCTCGACGACCTCGCCCGCTACGAGGTGGTGGAGCGGGAGCCGCTCTGCGTCCCGTATCGCGGCGGCGAGCTCCGGACGAACCCACCGCCTTCGAGCGGCGGCCGTCTCATCGCGGTCGGGCTCGAGGCGCTCGGCGACGACGACCCGGCGCCGCTCGCCGTCGCACACGCGATGGAGGAGCAGGAGGCGGCCCGCGCGGGCGGCGTCGGCGGCACGACGCACATCAGCGTCGTCGACGGCGCCGGCGACGCCGTCTCGCTCTCCTCGTCGCTCGGGTCGGGCAGCGGCGTCGTCGTCCCCAGCACCGGCATCCACCTCAACAACATGCTGGGCGAGGCCGATCTCGCCGGCGGCGGGCAGCCGGGCGAGCGGCTGACCTCGATGATGGCGCCGTCGCTCCTCCTCGAGGAGGGAAGGCCGCGGCTCGTCGTCGGCTCGGCGGGAAGCGCGCGCCTTCGCGGCGCCGTCCTCCAGGTCGTCGCGAACGTCGCTGCGCGCGGGCTCGGTGTTCGAGACGCCGTCGACGCGCCGCGCATCCACGTCGAGGACGGGGTAGCCCACTGCGAGGACGCGGCAGTCGCCGACGAGCTCGAGGCGGCGGGATACGCGGTCGTGCGCTGGCGCGAGCGGAACCTCTTCTTCGGCGGGGTCGCCGCGGTCGAGGTGCGCGGCAACGGAACGCTCGCCGCCGCCGGCGACCCCAGGCGCGGCGGGAAGGGGCGAGTGGTTTGAGGTACAGGCTCCGCTCGGCCGAGCCCGGGGACGCCGAGCAGCTGGCCCGCCTCGCCGAGGAGGTGAGCGCCGAGCCCGAGGGCTGGCTGATCAGCGTCGCCGGCGAGTGGCGCAGCGCCGGCGACGAGCGCCGCTACCTGAAGGCGCTCCGCCGGTACCCGCACGCGGCGGTCTTCGTCGCCGAGCGCGACGACGGGACGATCCTCGGCCGCCTCTCCGTCGGGCGCGACCCGCACCCGGCGAGCGCGCACGTCGCCGACCTCGGGCTGATGGTCGCGATCGACGCGCGCCGGCAGGGGATCGGCACGGCGCTGCTGCAGGCCGCCGTCGACTGGGCGCGAGAGGTCGGCGTCCGCAAGCTCGAGCTGCACGTCTTCCCGTGGAACACGGCGGCAATCGCGCTCTACGACCGGTTCGGCTTCGAGCGCGAGGGCTACCGCAAGGGTCACTACCGCCGGGGCGGGGAGGACGTCGACGCGATTCTCATGGCGTATCTCCTCCGGTAGCCGGATTGGCCACGCGGGGAATACGGAAGGATGTGTCCGTGGCCGACCGGGTCGCACTCGTCACCGGCGCGAACACGGGCATCGGGCTCGCGATCGCCGAGCGCTTCCTCGCCGACGGCTGGGCGCTCGGCTACGGGACGCAGGACGACGAGGAGCGCCACGAGGGCCCGTTCCGCGACCTGCAGAGCCGCTACGGCGAGGAGCGGATCCATTGGGTGTGGGGCAACCTCGCAGACGAGAAGGTGCCGCCGCGGCTCGTCGACGAGACCGCGGAGAAGCTCGGACGCCTCGACGCGCTCGTCAACAACGCCGGCCTCTCGACCGCGAAGCCCTTCCTCGAGCTGACGGCCGCCGACTTCGACCTCACGTTCGCCGTCGACGTCCGCGGCAGCTTCCTCGCCGCGCAGGCGGCGGCGAAGCGGATGATCGAGCAGGGCAAAGGCGGCTCCATCGTCAACATCACGTCCGTCCACGAGCACATTCCTCGCCCGGACTTCGCTGTGTACGCGGCGGCGAAGGCGGCTCTCGGGATGCTCTCGAGGGGGCTCGCGCTCGAGCTCGCCGCACACGGGATCCGCGTCAACTCGGTCGCGCCCGGCGTGATCGCAACGCCTCGGAACGAGGCCGACGCCGAGAAGCTCGACCCCGAGGTGCCGCTCGGCCGGCCGGGCAAGCCGGAGGAGGTCGCCGCCCTGGTCGCCTGGCTCTGCTCGCACGAGGCGACCTACGTGACCGGCTCGAGCTACGTGATCGACGGCGGGATGATCCAGCAGGTCGTGAAGATCCCGGCCTGACCTCGCCGAGTTTACGCCGGTTTTACGCGGGAGAGCGACCGGAATCGGTCCTTTTGGGTAGCGAAGCAAGAATCTCATCCAGGAGGAGCCAACCGATGAAGAAGCTCATTCTCGCCGTGGCCGCGACCGTGGCTCTTGCGACGGCGACCACCGCGTCGGCGTCGTCGTCCAACGGCGGCGGGCGTCACTCGCGGAGACACGACCTCGTCTTCAGGACGGCCACGTACTGGCACCACGCGGGCGGCGCCGGCGTGTTCGAGAAGCTCGACGGGACAGGCTCGAGCCTCGACGCCGGCACGTCGAGCGCGAGCGGCGCGATCCACGGCCGTCCGCTCCAGGACGGCACGTTCGCCGCGTCGCTCTCGGCCGACTGGTCGAAGGCGACCGCCAACCGGCACGGCGGCTCGTGCGCGCCCGCGACCGGGACGCTCACGCTGTCCGACTCGTCGGGCGACACGCTCGACACGTCGCTCACCGGCGTCAGCTGCACCGTCGGCTCGAACCCGTGGAACGTCGCAGGCGTCTTCTTCGGCAAGGCCCAGGTCACCTCGGCCACGGGGACGCTCTCGAGCGTCACCGGCTACGGCCGCGTCCTGCTCGTCGAGAAGACGGACGGCACGGTGGAGGGCTTCGCGTTCGCCGGCTTCCGCCGCTCGCACGAGCGCCGGCTCGCGGGCATCGCCAAGGGCGACGCGCACCGCTGCGGCTGGCACTGAGCATCCACCGGTGACTTCCGGGCACGGGAGTACGATCGAGCTCCCGTGCCCGAAGCGCCGTTCGTCCACCTCCACGTCCACTCCGAGTACTCGATCCTCGACGGGGCCTGCCGCATCCCCGACCTCGCGAAGCGGGCCGCCGAGCTCGGGATGCCGGCCGTCTCGCTCACCGACCACGGCTCGCTCGCCGGTGCGATCGACCTCTACAGGGCGGCGCGCAAGGAGGGCGTCAAGCCCGTCGTCGGCTGCGAGGTGTACGTCACCGACGACCGCCGCGCGCAGCAGAAGGGGCAGGCGCACCTCACCCTGCTCGCCGAGACGACGGAGGGCTACGGCAATCTGATCAAGCTCTCCTCGCTCGGCTACCTCGAGGGCTACTACTACAAGCCGCGTGTCGACTGGGAGCTGCTCCAGACCTACGGGAGAGGGCTCGTCGCGCTGTCGGGCTGCCTTTCGGGCCGCGTCTGCAAGGCGCTCGAGGAGAGCCGCCCCGCCGACGCCGAAGCCGAGCTCGAGCGGCTCGAGCAGGTCTTCGGCCGCGAGAACGTCTACGTCGAGCTCCAGAACGCGCACCTCGACGTCCAGCAGCGGATCAACCCCGAGCTCGTCGCGCTCGCCGCGAAGCGCGGCCTGCCGACGGTCGCCACGGGCGACGTCCACTACCTCCGCCACGAGGACGCGCGCGCCCACGAGGCGCTCCTCTGCATCCAGTCGG
>Ga0335077_10013987_pt1 | contig 10033 bp, 8 predicted proteins | sample Lox_Sample_31_FD_207151 | JGI IMG/M metagenome (GOLD analysis project Ga0335077, IMG submission 207151) | Soil microbial communities from Loxahatchee National Wildlife Refuge, Florida, United States - Lox_Sample_3.1 | ecosystem: Environmental > Terrestrial > Soil > Wetlands | place: USA: Florida...
CCGCACTATAACCGTCCAGTCCGCCTCCCGCTGTTCCCGATGTAATTGTGGGCAAAAATGTCGCAACGAAGTTGCCGGGAGCGGTCTGAGAAGTCGTGTTACAGGCGGAAACGTCTCCCACGGGGTAATACGTTCCGGCAATCGCGGGAATGGTTATGGACGGTGCTCCAGGAATGGGAGTTGAAGCATTAAATGTGCCGGTGTAAATAAAGGAGAAATTTGGCCCTTCCCCGGAATTGTTGACCGAAATCGTGATTTGGAATTGATTCCCACCAAGTGCAACCCAATTCGCCGTAATGGTGTTGTTCGCGGGGTCCAACGCACAGGCAGAGCTAGTAAGGGATGCATAGTTATAGCCGGTCCCGTCCGCGTTTAAATAGACGGAGAAGCTTCCTGGGAATCCGTCTTGGGCCGAGCTGTCGCCGCTCAAATGGACAATTTCCCACCGTCCAACCATCGGGCTGCTTTCCGCACGCATCGATCTGGGAAACCCAAGAAAGACAAGAACGACGAAAACCGCAAGCTTCATTTTCATTTTATAAATCTCCTCTTATTTTGACCGCCTGATGAAGGAAGGCAATCTCGATGCCGAACCGCAATTGCAAGCCATTGGAAATGAAGGAGTTGTGGATTCCGAGGCGGCCCAGCTCGACGCAGTTGTACGGGATTTGGACACCCAATGTACGGATTCTGAATTTGAACTGAATAGAGGAATATGCGGATTCAAATTCAGGAGGCTTCAGAGAACAGCGGTGTTCTATCAGCAGGGTGACTCAACGGTCAGACTGAATTCCTTTGGGAGTGTTCCGGACTTTTTGGGGATTCACACTGTTGCGCGTCTGCGAGATTGGGGTGGTCTGGAGCGTTGTCCTCTTACGCTTTCTCGGCAATTTCAATGCGATTGCGTCCTTGTCGTTTTGCGGCGTACATCGCCATGTCTGCCGCGCCTAGAAGGCGGGCGAAATTCTGATCTTGTTGGCGACTATATTCGGCAGCTCCGAAGCTTGCAGTTACTACGATTTCTTTGGAATCAAACGTGAGCCGCTGTGATTCCATCTGCTGGCGGAGCCGCTCGAGAAGAGTCAATACGCCTTCGCGGCTTGTATGTGTCAACACAAGTACGAACTCCTCGCCGCCGATGCGGGCACATATATCCGCAGCCCGACAGTTGCCTCTGAGGATCTGAGCGAACCTTTTGATGATGATGTCACCGGCCTCGTGCCCGTAAGCATCGTTGACGCTCTTGAATTTATCCAAATCGGCCATGACTACCCAAAAGGAAAACCCGTGCCTTGCCGCTCCACTCAATTGCCTTGGAGCCCATTCTTCAATCGCTCGACGATTGGGCAGCCCCGTAAGAGCATCGGTAAGCGCGAGTTCTTCGAGGAGCCGGTTCTTGGACTCCATTTGACGCTGAAGGTTTATGATTCTCCGGCCCACGCCCACACGCGCCAGCAACTCGCCGGAATCGAATGGCTTTGTGAGGTAATCATCGGCACCTGCCGCCAAACCTTTCACCACCTTGCTCTTCTCCGTCTCCCCGGTCAGCATAATGACGTACGTGTAGGATTGCTGCGGGTTACTGCGGATGTGCTCGCACAACTCAATCCCGTTCATGTCCGGCATCATCCAATTGGTAATAACCAGTGGAAAGTGCTCCTTGGACAGCAGCATCATCGCGTGGGAACCGTTCTTTGCAAGGACGATCTCGTACTGCTTCCCGGACAGTGTTTGCTTTACCAGCTTGCGATAAAGGGGAGAATCGTCAGCCACCAATACCTTTAGAGTCTGTTCCGAGGAATGCCTGGAGAGCCCGTCAGGGACATTTTTGACTTCGTCGCCAAGTCCCCCCTTCGGTCTTTCACCGACCTGCAAAGTCATTTCCGGGAACGCTGGTTTCGGGATTGAAGCAAGGGATGCCATTTTGTTTACCTCCGCGTTTGCCGTTCGCTACTGCACCACAACACCATACGGGTCCCAGGTTGGACGCCTTAGATCGGGTTGTCGGTCGTTGTAGAGCAAGTCGCGGCGGTCGCATTGGCACGGATCACGCCGGACTGATCGGAACAAAACTGCCGCTGACCGCTCTGGCCCTGAGCTCTTGCATAGGCTGTCGAAGTGTATTGCACGTACGGGGTGCTGCCAGAGGGAGTCACCGTAAAGTTGTAGCCACTCTTGGTCCCCCCAGCCAAGACGTTGTCGATCAAGCAAGCGCCCGTCGAGGCTGCGCCGGTCGCAGTGGCGCAGGTCGCGACGGAACCACCAAGGCTGGCCAGGTTCGAGAAGCCAATCGACGAATACGTTGCATAATAAGCCATCTCCGCAGTGTTGATCGAGCGGAGGGAACCAACTGCCGAAGCTTCATTCGCGGCCATACGGGACCGAAGAAGGTTCGGAATTGCGATAGCCGCAATGATCAGAATGATCGCCACGACGATCAAGAGTTCGATAAGAGAGAAACCTCGAGATTTTTTCTTCACTGGGGCAACTCCCTTTCGTAGTGTGAAAAAGACGAAGTCTTTTTTCCAGTTAGTCCCTAGGCCCTACCCGCAACTTCGACGCGATTGCGTCCTTGTCGTTTTGCGGAATACATCGCTATGTCCGCCGCCCCGACAAGACGGGCGAAATTTTGATCTTGATGACGAGTGTATTCAGAAGCTCCGAAGCTTGCAGTAACTGCGATTTCTTTGGAATCGAACATGAACCGCTGCGATTCCATCTGCCTGCGGATACGCTCGACAAGAGTCAATACCCCTTCTCGGGTCGTATGTGACAGCACCATTAGAAATTCTTCGCCCCCTACCCTGGCGCACATGTCCGCCGCTCTGCAATTGGACTTAAGGATTTGAGCAAACCTCTTAATGATCGTGTCACCGGCCTCGTGCCCGTAGGTGTCATTGACGCTTTTGAATTTATCCAAATCGGCCATGACAACCCAAAAGGGGAACCCATGTCTCGCCGCTCCGCTCAGTTGCCTTGGAGCCCATTCCTCAATCGCGCGACGATTGGGTAGCCCAGTAAGGACGTCGGTAAGGGCCAGTTCTTCTAATTGCCGGCTGTGGGATTCGATCTGCCGCTGCAGCTTTATGATTCTTCGACCGACCCCCAGGCGAGCCAGTAGCTCCTCGGAGTGGAAGGGTTTCGTTAGGTAATCATCGGCTCCCGCAGCTAAGCCTTTCACGACCTTGCTCTTCTCGGTTACGCCCGTGAGGATGATGATGTACGTGTAGGATTGTTGCGGATTACTGCGGATGTACTCGCACAGTTCGATGCCGTTCAAGTCGGGCATCATCCAGTCCGTAATCACGAGCGGAAAGTTTTCCTTAGACAGTAACACCTTGGCCTCGGAGCCGCTTTTTGCGAACACGACCTCATAGTGCTTCCCAGATAGCGTTTGCTCCACTAGCTTGCGGTAAATGGGAGAATCGTCAGCTACCAATACCCTTAGAGATTGTTCAGAGGAATCCGCCCCGATGCCCGCTTGGATGACGCCTGCGTCGGGACGCACCATTTTTGGTCCTACGCCCGCAGCCAAGACCAAGTCTGCGTCCGGCGGTTTTGGGATTGACGCAAAGGTTGCCATTTTCTTCTCCTCAGAGTCTGCTTCTTGCTATTGCACCGCGACGCCGTAGAAATACTCATAAGTCTTGGAACGGTCTTGGGGAAGAGCGGTTTTGAAACTTGCGAACGCTACGGAATGCCCTTGGAATGCCACATAAACGTCTTGCTGAGAGGTCGGCGTTGTGACTCGAAAGGTGAAGAGTCCAAAGCAAGGATCACTCAAACTGAAGATGCCACCGTTGTAGAGTTGAGGAACGTCAGAAACCGGAACCAACGTCCCCTCTGCCAAAACTTGCTTGTGGCTGTTGCTGACTGTCACTTGACCGTTAGCAGAGATCGTGAGTGAACCGTGATCAAAACCTGAGGAACCCGACTCTATGTTGCCCTGGTTGCTGGACGCGGCTGATTTCTCGTAGACGCTGGTCGAGTAGGTACCAGTGAAAGCGGGATCGAAATCTTTTGTCGCTGCTTTTTGGAACCCCAACATAGTACCGTCAGGCCTGTCCGCGATGAACTCATTTGCAGTTCCGAAGATATAGCTAATCTGCCCGGCGCCGTCGACCACCTTCAGAAAATTGCCGGAAGGATCGGCCTGAATACTTGAACCAGCGAACGTGCCTGCCTGAAAAGGAATACCGAGGTAGTAGTCCCCGAAAGGCCAGTAACTAGAGATCGAAATATTTCCCTGTGAGTCCATGCCTGCCGTACCTATCTCGACGCCACCTTGGGAAGTTCGGAATTGGATGTAGTTGAAGCTCTGGTTGACGGCGTCAGCGATCGAGATTGGTGTGCTCGCAACCGCAGTGATCAGCGCCTTCGTGTCGCGGTTCGGGCCGACTTGTTTGGCTTCAAGGAATAGTCCGTAATTGGGGACTTCATAACCGGAGGTGAAATTTCCTGTTGGGTCGTTAATGGCATACGTTCCGTTCGCTTGAACCTCATAAGAAACGGTTCCACTGTCACCATTACTGACATTCGAGTAGGTGATGGTCTTATTGTTGGGATCAAGCGTCATCGTTAGAAAGTCACCCACAGATGCGCTACCGTTGTACGAGCGTACTGCCTGAGGGGTCGGAGACACAGGAGGGGCAAGAGGCGCCTTGGATCCAGATGTGCAGCCCGATACAAACAGGGCCATAATTCCTGCTGTAATGATTGTTAATCTCATGTGGTTTTGCCTTCCTTCCTTACGACAAAAGGCAAGGCCGATGCCGTTCTGGAACAGCGGTGGATCCACAACACCTAACGGTTTTAGTTTCAAGTATTTAGGGTACCTCTTGGGGGCTTCTGGTTCCCCAGGCGAGCTCTTCGTCGGTTGGATTAGCTTGTCAAATTTCTAGACGCGTGTCCGGAGTCCCTACACTTCCCTAAGCCGCCAGCGAATGCCAGAACAATCCGCGCAACCATCTTTCGGAGCGTCCAGACGTCCGTAAGTAACTGACCGACAGGTACTTACAACCTGCAACCTCCATCCTTTTCGCATGCGTTCCAGTTTGGCCCCCTCGATGCCTTTATAAGAGAATCGAAGGATGGTGGTCACATGAAACTCTTAAATCTTACCGCAAGCGCAATCCTCTTACTCACCTCTGGCCGTGGTCCGGTTTCGAGCTTGCCCGTTACAACCACAGTGCCTCTGGCCACAGCCGAGTCGCGCGCGTTGTCTCCAAGTACATCGACTCCTGCCGCTGACAGCTCCGGAGCGGCGTCACCCTTTCAATGCAGCGAAGTCAACAGCGCATTTGAAGGTGGATATATCTGTAGCCGGACATCTATCGAGGAGGACGGTGAGTTGGGGCAGGACCGCAATCTTGTCACTGATGCTGTGACCACCTTAATTCCTGTAGTTGACAACAACGGCCAACAGATCTCAGTTGTCCACTGCACCCCAGCTAGCAACGCATTTGCGGGCGGATATGTCTGCAGCCGGACACCTGTGGGAGAGGGCAGCAGACTCGAGCAAGACCACAAGCTTGTTTCTTCCGCGAGGTCCTTGATTCCAATCGATGGCAGCAAGGGTGGAGATGTCTCTGTCCAATGCAATCAGGTTAGCAGTGGATTTGCAGGCGGATATGTCTGTGGCCGAACCGATCGCAAGGTCGCAAGCAAATAACTCAAGGGCATTGACCACTCTATTCCGTTTTTTTCATGGTCGCGGCTTAAATAGAGAGGCAAGCAGGTAGGGTTCGAGGGGCGAGCAGAGAGTAAGAAAGTGATCGTCAATAGGAGCGATTCATGTGGCTGCGAAAGCCAACTTCTGCGGGCAAAACGGAAGGCGAACAAACCAGAGTACTCCGCGCTACCTTCCTGCGGATTGAGCGCAAGGAATGGTGGCTCTGGGCCGCGGCGTTTTTCATCACCTTGTCCCTGACAGTAGCCCTGGCAACGTTTCTACTTCCTGGCAGCCACATTCACCAGGACTTTTACTCTCAAAATGTACTGCCGCAGGCCATTCGAGGGCTCGTAGGACTGGTCTTCTTATTCGATCTGTACACCATCTATCAACATCTCCTCATCCACCGCATTCGCAGGGAACTCGTGGAACGAGAAGCGTTGTTTCACCTGATCAGCGAGAACGCTGCCGACATGATCGCAGTCGTGGATATGGAGGGGAAGCGGATTTTCAACAGCCTTTCCTATCAGAAGGTCCTCGGTTATTCGCCTGATGAATTGAAGGCTTTCTCGGCATTTGAGCAGATTCACCCCGATGACTGCCACCTTGTGAAGCGGGCGGTCGAGGAGGCCAAGCGCTCGGGGACGGGAAAGATGCTCGAATACCGTTTGCGGCACAAGAATGGAGCATGGCTTTTCCTCGAATCCACATCGAGTGTGATTTGCAATGCCAAAGGGGAGCCCGAAAAATTGGTGATCGTCAACCGTGACGTCACTGAGCGAAAGAGAGCGGAGCAAGCTCTCAGGCGGTCGGAGGCAGATTTTCGTTCAATGGTGTTAGACGCGCCTTATGGGATCTATCGCGCGAGCCTCAACGGTCGCTTTCTGCAAGTCAACCCAGCGCTCCAGAAAATGTTGGGCTATGAGCAGGAGCAGGACCTTTTGGGCAAAGATCTGGCCACCGACATTTTCCGCCACAACGGTGAATACGAGCGATTGACTCAACTGCTCACACAGACGGAAGAAATCAAGGACCTCGAAATGGAGTGGAAAAGACAAGACGGCACACCCATCACCGTGCGGTGTTCGGGCCGCCGCATCAATGATGAAAATGGCGTCCCAGTATATTTTGAGGTGTTTGCCGAGGACGTAACAGAAAAGCGAGTCCTCGAGCGGCAGCTCCGAATGGCGCAAAAAATGGAGGCCATTGGTCGGCTGTCGGGTGGGATTGCGCATGACTTCAACAATCTATTAGGGGTTATTATTGGTTACAGCCGCGTGCTTAAGAGGGAGCTAGGAACGAACAATCCCCTCTGTGAGCATGCGTTGGAGGTTGAGAAAGCCGGGCAACGAGCCGCCGCGTTGACGAAACAATTGTTAGCGTTTAGCCGGCAACAAGTACTAACGCCGGCTGTCCTCAACCTCAACACCCTTGCCAAAGACATGGAAGGAATGCTTCTACGGCTGCTGGGTGAAGACATTGAAGTGTCGCTGGAATTGAGTCCTAACCTGTCGAGCGTAAAGGCAGACCAAAGCCAAGTCGAACAGGTCATCATGAATCTGGCCGTCAACGCCCGCGATGCTATGCCTACGGGCGGCAAGCTGAAGATCCAAACTACCAACGTTGAACTGGACCAGAACTACACGCGAAACCATCCCGGCTCCAAAGCTGGCAATTACGTACTCCTCTCAGTGACTGACTCTGGAGTAGGAATGGATGCAGGAACGCTTACGCACATCTTTGAACCCTTCTTCACCACAAAAGAACGCACCAATGGGACAGGTCTGGGGCTGGCAACTGTATATGGCATCGTGAAACAGAGCAATGGATACATTTGGGTGGAAAGCGAACCTGGCAAGGGCGCGTCGTTTCAGATCTATCTCCCGCGACACGCGGGCCAATTGGCGGCAGCCGAACAAAAGGCAGATTCCGGAGAAAAATTGCGCGGTTCGGAAACGGTTCTCTTGGTGGAAGACGCTGCCCCGCTCAGAAAGCTCGCGCAGATCTTTCTTGAAGCTGGTGGCTTCAAGGTCTTGTCTGCCCGGAGCGGTGAAGAAGCATTGGAAGTCGCGGCACAGCACAGTGGAACGTTTGACCTGCTGCTGACGGACGTAGTGATGCCAGGTATGAACGGCCGTGTCTTGGCCGAGCATTTGTTGCCTCGCGAGCCAGGAATGAAGGTGCTCTACATGTCGGGCTACACCGATAGCTTTATTGCCGGACACGGCGTTCTAGAGCAAGGGACACACCTGCTGCACAAGCCGTTCACGGAAGAAGTCTTAATTAGCAAGGCCCGCGAGGTACTTGACGCTGGGAAAAAGGTCACACCTCACAGGAGCAGCATAGCCAACCACAGCGGTAGCCAAACCCATTTCGTTCAATAGGAGCACCGGCGATGAAGAAGATACTGGTCGTGGATGATGACGAGGCGCTGCGGCGTCTGATGCGGTTGGAACTTGGCGACAGCTACGAAGTGATTGGTTGCGGGGAGCCGGAGCAAGGTTTGGCCCTGGCTCTTGAAGGCAAGCCCGAGGCCATTTTGCTTGATCTGCGGATGCCCAAATACTCCGGCTACGAGCTGCTTCAGACGTACACATCTTTCGCCAACACTCGCATGATTCCTGTGATTATCGTGAGCGGCGAAGCCGGTTCGCTTACCAAGGAGCACTGCAAGCAACTCGGCGCGGTGGGTTATTTCGAGAAGCCCATTGACTTTGAGGAGCTTCGAAAGTGCCTCCAGGTCGTCGCTAAGCGCCGCAACTACTCCCCTCGTGACGAAGTGCGCGTGCGATTAAATGTGCCGCTGACCCTGAAAAGCAAGGACACCCAGGGAGGAAGAATCGAAGAGGTTGCAATCACCGATACTGTCACCGTGAACGGCTTTCAATGCGCATGCGCCGCGGAGTTCCCCGTCGACTCCCTTGTCGACGTTTACCTGACAAACGGCCACGGAGGTTATGTGGGTCAAGCCAAGGTTGTCCACTCTGATCCCAGGGCCCCGTTTCGGCAGTACGGATGCCGCTTCACCGAAAGGAAGGGACCGTGGGTGTTGCAGTAGGGAGCACGCAACCGTCTGGACTGGCCGTGGCTGCTCTATACTCGGAGCACAGTTGATTCGGATTGCCGCGGGGGTTGTTTCTTATGCCCGGTCCCAACGAAGGGCTTTCTGCAACAGGTGCCACGAGCAAAGAGTTTTTCGGGAGCCGGGCAGTTACCCGTGTGCTTGCTGTCGACGACGAACCTTCCGCTTGCAAGCTTCTCTCCCTCTTTCTGGCCCCACCCGAGTTCCAGTGCAGAACGGCGTGCAGTGGTGAAGAAGCCTTAGCTGTCCTCCAGGGACAACGATTCGATGCGGTTATCTCCGACCTCTGCATGCCCGGCATGGGTGGCATGGAGCTTCTCGCTGAAGCTCGCCGCCAGCATCCTCACGTTGCGTTTCTGGTCACAACCGGCGTCGATGACGTGGAAGTGGGCGTGCAAGCAATGCGATCCGGGGCGGACGACTACCTCGTTAAGCCGCTTTTGGAAAACGTTGTGCTTGCCAGCCTTGAGCGCGCCCTGCATAAACGCCAGCTCGAACAACAGGTAGAGAATTACCGCCTGCATCTTGAAGAAATGGTCGCGGAACGCACCCAGCAACTTCAAACCGCTCTCCGGCAGGTTGAGCAGAGCTATGAACACACCCTACAAGCCTTGGGCGCGGCCATCGATCTTCGTGACAACGAAACCGCCGGCCACTCCGAACGCGTTTGTCGTTACTCCCTGGAGATCGCGCGGGCCATGGACTGGCCAGATACGGAGTTAGAAAACTTGGCCCGCGGAGCCTATCTTCACGACATCGGCAAGCTCGGAATCCCGGATGGCATCCTTCTTAAGCCCGGCCCTCTGGACGAAGATGAGTGGAAAGTGATGCGCCAGCACGTGCAGATCGGTTTCCACATCGTTAAGGACATCCCTTTTCTGGCGGACGCCGCGCAAATTGTGCTCAGCCATCATGAGCGATTCGACGGCAGTGGATATCCCAATGGCCTCAGTGGCGATGGGATCCTTCCGAGTGCGCGCATCTTCGCTGTGGCAGACACTCTCGATGCCATCACTTCAGACCGCCCCTATCGCCGTGCCTCGTCTTTCGAATCCGCGCACGAGGCGATCCGCTGCCAAGCGGGCCGTCAGTTCGACCCGGAAGTTGCCAGTGTGTTCTTAGGTATTCCGCCAAACACTTGGGAGATGATCGCGAAGGACCAGCGCCAAGTTGCAGCGCTCTCCCCTAAGTTGCACCGAAGCCGTGGCATTTTTCACCGGGGCGCAGGAATGATTTCTTGAACTATTTCGCCATGCGAGCAAATTACTCTTGCTTGGCGG
>Ga0335077_10013991_pt1 | contig 10031 bp, 8 predicted proteins | sample Lox_Sample_31_FD_207151 | JGI IMG/M metagenome (GOLD analysis project Ga0335077, IMG submission 207151) | Soil microbial communities from Loxahatchee National Wildlife Refuge, Florida, United States - Lox_Sample_3.1 | ecosystem: Environmental > Terrestrial > Soil > Wetlands | place: USA: Florida...
GGCTGCCTTGCCCTCTTCGGCGCGGGCGGCCGCCGCGGCCGCAGCGACGATCACCCCGAAGAGCAGGGCGCCCAGACGTCTCATCCCAAACTCTTCGTCTGGATTTCAGTGCGAATGAACAACATACAGCCTATTGAACCATCATACTCAGGTTTTTTCTACGGCAATCGCGATGGACTCGCTTATCCGGGCAGTGATCGTATCGCCCGGGCTCACTTTGGTGAGGTCCACCGACTTGCCCACGGCAACCGTGTCGCTCGAGCCATCCACGAATTTCAGGGTCACTTTGCGCGCCTCGGCATCGACGGCGGTGATGGTGGCGGTGACTTCAGCGGTTCCGGCCACGACCCCGCCCGGCATCGCCCCCTTGGGCGCGAGGACGACCGCGGCGCCTACGCCAGCGCTCGCCGGCGCCTTGTCCTTGCTCAAGTTCACGGCGATCTTTTCCGTGACGGTGAGCTTGACCAGATAGCCCGCCTTGATCTGGTCGAAGTTGACGGCGCTCTTGTCTACTTTGTAAGTGATCTCGCCGCCAGCCGGGCCGCGAAGAACGATCTGGCGCGTATCGTAATTGATTCCCACCACGGCGCCCGTGATCTGGATGGTCTCGACTACTTCGGCTCCCGTCGGGGTTTCAGTTACCGTCGTCTCGACTGTGGGCGGCGGCAGCTTGGGGGCGCATGCGGATAGCGCGGCCGCGAGCGAGGCTGCAGCGATCAAAACACGTGTAATCGGTTTCACTTCGGTCTCCAGTTGCAGTTGTCGTGGCTAGGGTTGAAGCGCCCCTCTGATGGCGACGAGCAAGGCATCTCCGTCGACTGGCTTCGCCAGGTACGCCCTCGCTCCAAGGCTCATGGCGCGGCTGCGAGCTTCTCCGGTGTCACGGCCGGTGACGACCACCACGCGCAGCCCGGGATAGCGCTCGAGGAGCAACTGCTGCACCTCGAAGCCGTTGAGCCCGGGCATGTGGAGGTCGAGCACCACGCACGCCGGCGGTGCCTGGTCGATCGAGCGCACGAAATCCACACCGGATGCGAAAGTCTGTGTCTCAAAGCCGGCCGACGAAATCAGACGCGTCAGCGCGACACGGACTTCGGCGTCGTCCTCTACGATGGCCACGCACGGTCGTTCATTTCGCACCAGGTATCGTTGCAGGTGCGAGCGTGCGGGTAAACTGGACTTTGGTCCTGTGGCCGGGTCAGTTGTCGGCTCCCGGCGCGCCGACGCCGGCGTGCTGCACCAGCCGCACAAGCTGGGCGACAGACCGCACGCCGAGCTTTCTCATCAGGTTTCCCCGGTGATACTTGACGGTCTTCTCGCCGGTGCCGAGATCGGCTGCGATCTGCTTGTTCAACCGGCCGGCCACGACGTGAACGAGAACCTGGTGTTCGCGAACCGTGAGCCGGGCAAGAGCGCTCTCGGTGCGAGAGCGCGTGGTGCGTTCGCGCTGCAGCACCGCGGCCTTGGCTAGAGCGTGATTCACCGCGTTCAACAGATCGGCATCGTCCGCCGGCTTGGCGAGGAAGTCGACCGCTCCGTCCTTCATCGCTTGGGCGCAGGCGCGGATGTCGCCGCGGCCCGTCAGGAAGACGATAGGCAACGGGGCATCGCGCTGGGCCAGCGTGCGCTGCAGCTCGGGCCCGGTCACCTCGGGCATCGCGAGGTCGAGCACCAGGCACCCAGGAGTTGCGGTGTCGTAGTGCTCCAGGAAGGTCCGAGCGGATTGGAACGCGGCCACCGTCATCCCCGCCGAGACGAGCAGGCGCTGCGTTGCGACCAGCACATCGGGGTCGTCATCAACCAGGTAAATCGTGGGCCGCATGCTCAGATGCTCGGAAGCAGGCGATCCGCCGCAGGCAGCTCGACGGTGAGCGTTGCTCCGCCGCCGGCATTGTTGGCGGCCCACAGCCGGCCATTGTGCGATCGGACAATAGAGCGGCACACCGCCAGCCCCAGACCCAACCCCTGCGCCTTGGTCGTCACGAATGGCTCGAAGATGCGTTCCAGATCCGCGGGCGGAATGCCGCCGCCGTTGTCGGAAACGCTGATTCTAACGCCGCGGCCGGCAGCGGATTCACTGCGCACGATGACATCGCCCTGTGCCACGCGCCCGCTCATTGCGTCGCAGCCGTTGATCAACAGGTTCAGCAGCACCTGCTGCAGCTGCACCCGGTCACCGGATACGGCGGGAAGCCGCGGCGCGAGCTGAGTGCGCACGCCGATCTGCCGGTTGAGCAGGTCGCTGCGCATGAGGGCCAGAACCTCCTGCACCAACTCGTTCATGTCGAGCGGGCGATGCTGCGGCTCTTCCTTCTTGAGCAGGGAGCGCAGGCGCGTGATGACCTCTCCGGCCCGCTTGTCGCTCTTCACGATGTCTGCGAGGATCTCCGTCACCCGCTCCAGCTCCGGCGGCTCGCGGGCCAGGAAGCGCTGCGCGGCCTGGGCGTTGCTGAGGATTGCTGCCAACGGCTGGTTCAGCTCGTGCGCGAGCGAGCCGGAGAGCTCGCCCAGCATCGCCACGCGCGCGAGATGCGCCATCTCGTCGCGCTGGCGCGCTGTCTCCAGCTCGCTGCGCTTGCGCTCGGTCACGTCGACCACTGAGGCCAGCACGAACCTGCCCTCGAACGTCTGCATCGGATTCAGCCCCACTTCCACGGGAAGCTCGGTCCCGTCCTTGCGGACGGCAAACAGTTCTCGGCCAGACCCCATCGCGCGTGGACGCCATTCCTCCCGATACGCTTGCCGGTGCGCTTCGTGCGTGCTGCGCACGCGCCCCGGGATCAACATCTCGACCGGGCGCCCGAGGAGCTCCTGCCGCGCATAGCCGAACATGGTGACCGCGCGTGCATTTGCGAGCGTGATCATCCCTTCGGTGTCGACCACGAGCATCGCGCTCGGCGCCGCCTCCACGAGCGTACGAAAGCGCTCCTCGGCCTGTCTGCGCCCGGTGACGTCGTGCGTCACGCCGCGCATGAGCGTCGCGGCGCCGCTCTCATCGCGGTCGATCCGGCCGCGCGAGCTCACCCACCGCAGGCGTCCGTCCGGCAGCACGATGCGGAAGTCCTGCTCGAAGTCGCTGCCGCCTTTGCTCAGCGCGGCGCGCACGTCTTGTTCGACTGCTGCCCGATCGTCGGGATGGATGCTGCTCAGAAAGCGCTTCAGGTCGACGCGCTCGTGAGCGTCATAACCGAACAGCGCGCGGCCCTCACGCGTCGTCCAGATTTCATCGGCAGCCACGCTCCATTCCCATAGACCCAGCTCACCCGCGCTGGCGGCGAGCTCCAGACGATGTTCGCTCTCTCGCAGCCTGTCCTCGCTTACTCGCAGCCGCGCGCTGAGCCCGGCAGCCGCGAGCACACCCCAGCCGAGTTCGTACGCCATCGCAACAACCACCCCGAGAAAGGCGACAGAAACGGCCGTGGGAATCCGGACCAAGCCGCGGTTGAGCAGGATCGCGAGCGCCGACGCGGCAACCAGGCAAAGGAACATGCTGCCGCCCACCACCGCAGCCCGGCGCCGCGCGCTGGCATCGCCGCGCCGCCAGAGTGCGATGGAAGCCTCGGTCACGAACGCGATGAGCAGCAGGTTGCTCAATTGAGCGACGATGGCATACGGATTGGGGACGCCGACCGGGAGATGAACGCTTTCTCCGCCCCACGCCGGCACCGCGGTCATCGCCGTCACCTGCTCGAAGTTGATGTTGACGCCGGTGCGGAAATTGAGCACCAGCGAAACTGCGCGCAGGCCGCAGGCCGCGTATCCCAGCCATAGCCGGCCGGTGCGGAAGTACAAGCGAATGAAGCCCACGATGGAGAGGAACAGGACGAAGACGGGCACGTGAGCCCAGCGCAAGGTGACTGCATAGTCGTCGGGCGCGGCCGCCCGCATCATGCGCAGCTCGAACAGGCTGAACACCGCGACCGAGGCGGCAGTCACGAAGAACCACAGGTATCCGTACTGGCTGCGCTGGCGGAGCCAGATCAGCAGGTAGATGATGCCGAGCGTGAGGCTCGTCGCCCCCACCATCGGCCAGGCCGTGTCGATCCATCCCATCGCTCAGGCCGGAGATGAGCCTACGTATGGCAGATGGCGGTTACCAGCGCCGGTAGACGTAAAACCCGCCGCCATACGGATACGGGTAAGGAGCGTAGGGCGCACAGCACGGGCCATACCACGGATCGGTATAGATGATCATGGCCGGTGGAGCGGGCCAGAGCTTGACGGCCTCGACCTCGAGGGTTGCGACCTGGTGCTCCACATTGTTCACCTTGACGGTCTGGGGCTGGCCTACCGTTCCCACCACCGTCATCGTGCGTCTGGGGGCATAGATAGCCGGGTCGTAGTAGCCTTTTGCACACGCCAGGAAATGGCCCTGCGGTTGATTCTGCAGATGCGGCTCTCCGTTGGCGCCGAGAAAAAAGCTGAGCATTCGGAAGCACGTCTTGTCCTGCCCCGGGTCCACGCTCAAGATGGGTCCGCCCCAGCGCACCTGGTCACCTGCTGCATTCTTCTCCAGCGCCTGCTGCGGTGTAATGTCCTTGACCGGACCCTTCGCAGGCGGCTCTGCCGCGCACCCCGCCAACGCCGCGATCACTGCGCCTACAGCAAGAAAACGAATCTGCATCTTGGTCTCCTCCGGAGCTCGACTCCGCTGCAACAGAATATATCTTGCATCATCAGCGTGCCGTTCGCTATCGTAGCGAACGCTCAGTGGTTGTCTCTCAGCCGTGTAGTTCATGAAGCGCAGCGCAACCCGGGAACACGCAGGGCAGGTCACCACTTCAGCAGAAACTGAAATTGAAACACCACCACCGGCCCGGGATCGGGGTTGAACGCCGGGTTCCACACGATCTGCAGATCCGGCTGCAGCCGGGCTGTGGCCGCGAGCTGAAGCGTATAGAAGGTCTCGAACACGTACTCGTTTTCGTGATACACAGTCCTGATGGTTGCCGAGGGCTGGCTCCAGACGAAACCCGCACCCAGTAAATCGTTGGTGAGCTGCGGTGCCCACCCGGCGTAATGCAGCGGCGCCTGCATGACGAATCCAGTGCCGGCCTGTGTCTTGGCGCCACCCGACACCTGGGAGTTGCCGAACCCAAAACGACCGAACCATCCGAATGGCGAGCTTGGACCGAGTCGCTGCTGCAGGTTGAAGCCCACCCCGCCATGAATCGAACCAGCCGCACGGCGGCCGTCCGCTTCGCCGTTGGCCTGCTCCGCGCTGCTGGAGCGGCCAACAAACGGCTGCACGCGGTAGACGCCCGGACCTAGACCGAAGACATCGGCCGGCGCATAGCCCACCTCCCACTCGAGCGACCAGTTCGCCCAGCTGAAGTTCGTTCCAGGATTCTCGCCCGCACCGGCGTTCCCGACCGAATAGCCGAGCATGGTGTACCAGTCACTGCCCGGCTGCCATTGCAGGTTTACGCCGTAGTTGTAGGCGGGCAGCGGCAGCACCATGCTGTTGATCAGCGCCGAGTTGATGAACTGACCGCGGCCGTCGTTTGCATAGCCATTGGCGTCGAGGTAGTTAGCCTGGTTCATCACGCCTGCGAGCAGCACGAAGTGGCCGGCGTCGAAGGACTGCTGCCACGCGAGCTCCGGAACGCGGAAGCTGCTGTGGGTCGACCATATTCCGGTTGGATTGGTCAGCGTGTCGAGGTTGGTCTTGGCAGTTTGCGTCGAACCAGGGGTGCCCATGGCGCCCTGGAATTCGATCTGAGCGCTCAGCCAGCCCGCGGTGCCAGCGCTGCGCGCATCGAATACAGTCCACTTGAGCGGGAGGTCAAGGTTGTACTTGACGAGATCGCTCTCTCCCTTGGCAACGTCGGTCATGCCCGCGTAGCTGAAGGTCTGCTCGAGCTTGTAGCGCAGGCCGTAGCCGGACAGCCAGTACTTGGCTTGCTGCACCTCGGGCACAAATGGCGCAACGCCGAGAAGCGACCCGGGCGCGGCGGCCGTGTTGCCCTGGGCGTCGCTCTCGTAGAGGTAGGGCATCAGGCGCGGCGGCGCAGCGGGAAACAACTCGAACTCGGGCAGTCCCTCCCAGATCGACCGCAGTTTCTGCAGCGTCTGGCTCGGCACCGTGACACCCTTGTGCGTAGCTGGCGTCTGGTACTTCAAACCCAGCGCGGTAGCTGGCCGCAGTCCTGCTGCCACTCCGGAGGTGGGTGTGCTGACCGCGTTTCCGACCTCGTCGGTGAACAGCATCTCGCCCGGCGACGGTTCTGCAACGTCTTGCGCCGCGGCGCCGATGGTTGGAAGCGCGAGCAGGCACAGCGCCGCGGCGAGCGCCGATCCATGACCTCTTGTTCTGCCTTCCCCGCGCCGATGGTTCCGGTCGGCGCTAAGGGTCACCATTTGAGGAGGAACTGGAACTGGAAGACCACGGCAGGCCCGGGATCGGGGTTGAATGCGGGATTCCACACGAGCTGTAGATCCGGCTGCAGCTGACTCAGGGGCGTGAGTTGCAGGGTATAGAACGTCTCCAGCACGTACTCGTCGTTGTGGTACACCGTTTTCGTCGTCGCGGAAGGTTGGCTCCACACGAAGCCGACGCCGAGCAGGTCGTTGCTGAGCTGTGGCACCCAGCCCATGTACTTGAGCGGCGCCTGCATGACAAACCCGGTGCCCACCTGCGCTTTGGCACCGCCGGATACTTGCGAGCCGCCGAAGCCAAAACGGCCGAACCACCCGAGCGGTGAGTTGCGGCCAAGCTGCTGCTGCAGATTGAACGCCAGCCCGCCTTGCACGGCTCCGTTGCGGGCAAGGAACGGCTGAACCCGGTACACGCCTGGACCTAGGCCGAGCACATCGCTCGGCGCATAGCCGGTCTCCCACTCCAAAGACCAGCTCTCCCAGCTGAAATTCGTGCCCGGGCTCTGGCCGGGGAGGGCATTGCCGACCGAGTAGCCGAGCATGGTGTACCAGTCGTTGCTCGGCTGCCACTGCAGGTTGAGCCCGTAGTTGAAGGCGGGCAACGGCAGCACCATGCTGTCGATCAGCGCCGAGTTGATGAATTGGCCGCTGCCGTTGTTGGCGTACGCATTGGTGTCGAGGTAGTTGGCTTGATTGATCACGCCGGCAAGCGCCACGACATGACCGGCGTCGAAGGATTGCTGCCAGGCCAGCTCCGGCACCTGGAAGCCGCTGCGCGTAAGCCAGGCCCCGGTCGGATTAGTGACAGCGCCAACATTCGTCTGCGCCGTCTGCGTCGGCCCCGAGGTGCCGATTGCGGTCTGGTATTCGATCTGGGCGCTGATCCAGCCCGCAGTGCCGGCGCCGCGCGCATCGAATACGCTCCATTTCATCGGCAGGTTGAGATTGTAGTTGCCCAGATTGCTGCTGCCCTGTATCGCGTCGGTCATGCCAGCGTAGCCGAAGGTCTGCTGGAGCGTATAGCGGAAACCGTGGTTCGACAGCCAGTACTTGGCTCCCTGCACTTCGCGCTCGAGCGGCGCGATGTTGAGGAGGGCTCCTGGATTGAGCGCCGTGTTGCCGAACTCGTCCACGTTGTACAGATAGGGCATCAAGCGCACCGGGACCACGGGGAAAAGCTCGAACGCTGGCACGCCTTCGTGCATCGAGTCGAGTCTCTCGCGCACCTCGCTGCCCGATTTGACGCCCTTGTGCGTGGCTGGTGTCTGGTACTTCAATCCGACGGTCGATGACGGGTGCAACCCCCGCGAGACGCTGGCGGCAGGCATTCTGACAGCGCGTCCCATGCTATCCGTGAGCAGCATCTCGCCTTCTGCGGAATCGCTCCCGTCCTGCTCGGCGTCGGTGCGGCCCGCCAGGATCGCAAGCAGACACAGCCCCGCGACGAGCGCTGATCGCTTCCCGTCTAGGTTGCCTATCTTCTGCTTGCTGCGAGCTAGCATCGCTACTGTATCGATGCCCATTCGCGCAAGCTTCAGCCGGCGCGATCTGATCAGCATCAAGAAAATGTCATATGAACCTGTGTATGCTACGCGCGCAAATATCAGCGCGGGCGGTTCCGTGCGATGTTGCACCGTCAGCATTTGTCAAGAGCAATCCGTATCGTCTGAACAAAGGAGACCGTATGCATAAAGCAATCGCAGCAACGCTGACCATCGCCGCCCTCGGCGCCGGGTGTGCGGAGATGGAGAAAATGATGGGCATCGAGCTCAAATCAAAAATGGTCGCGTGCCCCACCAAGGTCGCGATCGGCGACGTGCCCTCGTGCGGCAAAGTGTGGAAGCTCGCCTCGGGTGAGGCGGAGCTGAAGAAGGACGGTCAACTCGAGGTACAGGTAAAGGGCCTGGTGTTGAACGACACTTCCGTGGGTGATGCCAACGGGACACCGGATGGCGTGGACGGCGTCGCCGCGGCTGTCGTGTGCGGCGGCAAGGTGGCGGCTCAGACCGACGTCGTGCCGTTGAGCAAGACCGGCGATGCAAAGGTCTCGGCGAAAGTCTCGGTGCCGGGCGACTGCGCGAAGCCGGTGGTCGTGCTGCGCGAGCGCTACGAAGGCAAGATCGGCGGCTGGCTCGCAGCGACCAGCATGTAAAGGTGATTTTTCCTGCCTCCCCCGCAGGCAGCGGGGGAGGGTCAAGGTCGGGACTCCCACTCAAAACGTCATCTGCAGCCGCGCCTGGAAGATGTACAGGTCTCCAGGCGACGGCCCGCCGGTGACGTTGGCGTAGCCGGTGTTGAACATCCAGCGCAGATAGCGGTTCCAGTACCAGTTCAGCCCGAGCATCGCGATGTTCATCCGGCCGCCGTTCACCGAGCCGGAAGTGAGGTCGACGTAGGACCAGCGCGCGGCTATCTCCCAAGCACCGGCAGTCCAGTTCTTCCACGAGAACTCGCGATTAGGCAGGAGCACCGAGGCGACCGATGCCGAGCTCCTGTCGTAGCCGCGTTCCTCGCCGGTGAGAAACCAGCTGGCCGAGACGTATCCGCCCCAGAACTGATTGCGAGCGTCGTTGATGAGGCTTTGAAAAGCCACCTCGCCGGTTACAGTCAGAGGCCCTTTCTTGTAGATCGATTCCAGACCCAGGAGCCCCGCGCCATCGCCATTCACCTCTCCCGTGTCGACCAGGTAAGGGGCGATGAAGCTCTCGGGCCGGGAGCGGAACTCGAATTGCGAGTCCTTGGCGAACTGGTAGCCGATGCTCATGCCGAGGTGGAGCAGCGTGACGTCGTCCTTGCCGCGGTCCGCGTAGACCGGCAGTCCGGTGACGCGCAGTGCCGGATACAGGAGTGTCTGTGTAACCGTGCCACCGTTCAAGCCGGGCTCCGAGCCGACCGAATACAGGCCCAGCGAACCGTAGATGCGCTGGTCCGCGAAAGTGCGGTCCACCTCGATCCCGAGGCGATTGCCGGGAGAAAATGCCAGAGACATGGACGACGCTTCCATGAAGGTGAGAGCCTGGAAGGCGTAGATGTTCTCCAGCGTCTGCGGGACTGTTTCGTAGCCGGCCTGCACGTTATGCACGTAGTCCACGCCCTGCCAGCGCAGCCAGCCCGACGTCATGTAGAAGCTGCCGCCGACGCTGCCGAACTCGAGCTTGTAGAGGGTGGGATCGGGCCCCTTGCCGAAGTGCCCGTCCGTATACAGCCGAAACGTGCGGACCGCAGTACCTCCGCCAATTTGCTCTTCGCGGTTGGTGCTGTAGAAGCCTGCCGCATCCAGCGACAGCTTGAGCCCCGCGCGCCCGGAGACGCTGATCTCCTCTTCGACCTTGCGTTCCTCGGTGAAGGGAACGTTCACGGTGACCGGCTGGTAGACCTCGTACAGGAGGTACTGGTCCCACCACATTCGAAACAGATCTTTCTTTTCGCTCGCGGCGGCCGCGTCCGGCTGTGCTGCGGCTGCGGCGGGTGACTGCTCCGCGCCGATCGCGGGAGCAGCGGTTTTCTCCAGCCGCTCGATGCGTTCGCGCGGCACCGTGACTTTGCCGAGCGCGTCGGAGGCGAACGTGACCGACGTTTCGTCTTCCGACACGACTTTGCCGATGAGCGTCTCGCCGGATTTGAGCAGGAGCGTGTCACCGAAGGATGGACTC
>Ga0335077_10013994_pt1 | contig 10029 bp, 8 predicted proteins | sample Lox_Sample_31_FD_207151 | JGI IMG/M metagenome (GOLD analysis project Ga0335077, IMG submission 207151) | Soil microbial communities from Loxahatchee National Wildlife Refuge, Florida, United States - Lox_Sample_3.1 | ecosystem: Environmental > Terrestrial > Soil > Wetlands | place: USA: Florida...
TGCGGCAACAGGTGCTCGCCCGCTGGCGGGCACGCGTAAGAACCGAGCTCGCTCTCACCGACCAGCAGGCCGCGCGCCTCGAACAAACGGAGAATCGCTATCTCGCCGAGCGACGCCAGATCGCCCTACAGCAGCGCGGCGTCATGTCCGCCCTGCGCGATCAGCTCGACCGCGGTGGCAACGCGAACGCGGATAGCGTGCAGCAGTTGCTGGCAGCGCGTGATGCCGATCGCGCGGCGTTGCTCGATCTCGAGCGGCGTACCGATCGCGAGCTGGCGGCGTTCCTCACCCCGGTGCAACATGCCCGCTACCAGATCATGCGCCAGCGGTTGGAGGAGCGTATACAGGAGATGCTCAGACGCCGCCGTGCCCGCGGGATGGGGCCCTGAGAATCTGCGCATTTCGGCCAGCAAGGCTGAGCGTAACCTCGTAACTTCCCTGCGCTGAAATTCACGCCGGGGTGGCGGAACTGGCAGACGCGCCGGACTCAAAATCCGGTGGGGGCAACCCCATGCGGGTTCGATTCCCGCCCTCGGCATGGCGTTACGGTCTGCTAGATGAAGGCAGCTGACGCCGGACGCCAGCTTCTCACTCGAAGTCAATCCTTCATACTGACGGGCTACAGCACTCGACCGGCGACCGGTACCGTCCAGATCACCTCGTTCACCCATGAGCAGCGCGCGCGCCGCGCATTCGCGGAATTAGGCAAGTGGTGGGGCGCGTCGCTGCTTGCGGTGTTCATTCCGGTCGCCCATTTCGTGCTGGTGCCAGCGTTCCTGGTGTACGGCGCGGTCCAGTGCATTGAGCGGTGGCGCACCGCCGAGGGCGCGAGCAACGCGCGCGCCACGTGCCCTGATTGTGGCCACGAGCAAGTGTTCGATATCCCCGCGCGCTGGCGCGTACCCCAAGCCGTGACGTGCCGCGCGTGTCAGCGTGGCCTCGAGATCTCGATCTCTTGAGGCACGGCTTCAGTCCGTGAAGTTGTTGATCTCGCCTACCGAGTCGTCGATCAAGGGAATGCTCTTGATGACCTCCTTGAACGACTCCTCCGGGAATCCGGACTCGAGTGTGAACTGAAACCCCGCGAACAGGTCGCTATCGTCGGTCGTTCCCCAGAAGAAGAAGTTGTGATAGGACAGGCGCAGCAGCGTCCGCGCCAGGCCGTTGGGATCGCGCACCCGATCGAGATTGATGCGGTGGCCGCCCCACTCGGGGTAAACGCGGATCCATACCGTGTTCTGGGGGGTGATGGTGATTCGCACCTCGAACCGCTCCGCGTAGCGGAGCCGCTGATCAAAAATCCCGTAGAACTCGGTCGAGTCAGTGCGATACCAGTGGATGGCTCGGGCCGGCTCATACGAGGCGAGCACGGCCTGAATCCGGTCTCTAGTCGAGCGTGAAGTGAAATCGGACGCGGTTTGGGCCGACAACCCACCCACGACACACACCGCGTACAGAATAGTGAGAAAGAAATCCCCTCTCGCAACCGCGAGAGGGGATGCCTGATGACGTCGCGGACGGGCTGGCACGCTAGTGCTCGTGATCCTCGTGGTGCCGGTGATCGTCCCGCTCTTCGTACTTCGCCTGCTGGCTGCGCTGATACGCTTCCCAGTCGTGACCGCGATACACCGGCCGCTTTTCGGGATACCACTCGCGGCGGCGATTGGCCCACGTTTCCCGCCGCTCCGGATGCGCGACGAGATACGCATACTGCGGCCGCTCGATGTAGCCCCAGCCGTACACGAACACCTGGTGCTCCGAATACCAGCACGGCGCATCCCAGGTGCAGTAGTGATACCACGGGCCCGGGCCCCACGACATGCTGACGGTCGTCGTCGCCGGCGGCGCGCACGCCGCGAGCAGCACGAGGACGGCGCCGGTAAACAGCGTTTTCATGTCTGAACTCCGCTCTGAAGACGCCATCACATTGCGCAATCGAGACCGCCCTGACCCGTGAGATAGGTCACGGATCAGGGCGGTCAGACAACGAACATGTCGCGGCGTGAGGACTTACGAAACGGAGCTACTCCCCTCCGGGATGCCGCGTAGGCGCTCCAGCCATCGCGCCGCTCGGGATGCGGCTCCAAACGCTCGCACCACCTTCGGGGTTTTGGAGACGGTTCAGTGCCTCCCGACCACCAACGCCAGCACAATCTCGATGGCAATGAGCAGAATAATGACTCCCTCGAGCAGCTCGCTGCGGCGGGCCATCGCTTCGGCGTTGAGCATTCCATAGGCCTGTCGGATGATCGCCAGCTTGTGATCGAGCCCGCGGCGCCACGCGCGCCCGCGGAACAGATCCAGCGCGGCCGCATGCACGCGCGCCAGATACACGTCGTCGGTCACTTTGAGAGAATTTTCGGCACGCTCGACGATTTCCGTCGAATCCGCCACCAGCGTCTGGATGGCCGCGAGCAGGTCGGCGTAGGAGTGGCCGAAAATCCAGCGCCCGCGTCCGCGCCGCGCGCTCGCGATCCGGTCGTACATGCGCGGCAGCTCCGCGTCGAGCAGCGCGTCGTAGTAGCGGAGCTCAAGCAGCTGCGCGTTCGCGAATTCGAGCACCAGCTCGACATCGCTGTCCGACCCGAGCGGCTCCACCACAAGCGCGTTGTTCCAGGTCAGAATCGCGAGATCATCGACATAGTACGAGAACCAGTAGGGCAGGAGCTCCTGGCGCGCTTCCGCCGAGAGCGGACGCGACTCATCGAGTAACAGCGGCACCACGTCCACATCCCGGAGCGAGGACGGCGGGAGGGCAGTGCCCGCGGCGTCCGTGAGCCGATCGATGCGGTACACGACGTAGTCCTCCACGATCGTCGCGATCTCGGGCCGCACGACCGCCGGCCGAATCCGGGTGGTCAGGTCCCGCAGGTGCCGGTCGAACACGGCCTGAATTTCGGGAGCGAGCGCGAGCGCGTTCCCCAACGCCGAATACGCCTGCCACGCGAGCATCCCCGGCGTCGCTACGCGGACGCGCAGCGACACGACGCCGAAATCAAAAATGCGCGCCGACACCTGCGCGGACCGGGCGACGCGATCACTGCTGAGCGTCACGCGCTCGGCCGCGAGCGAGATGGTGATCGGCGGGTTCTCAATGCGGATGGCCTGGCTTTCGGCGCGGGGCGGGCCCGGCGGCCGGAGCGATCCGCGTTCGCCGCGCGGCAGGCCGAGCAGGTCCTGGGCCTGATCGAGCTGGATCTCGTACCCCACGTCGTACAGGCGGTAGAGCACCACCGATCCCGCGACAGAGGGTTCCGCGACCGCGGGGACGGCGGGAGCCGATGTCGCGGATCGCGGGCGTGTGGTTGTCATACGTGTCCTATGGTTCTATTATGAACAGGTCCTGCTCCGAAGAGCGAGCTCCTTAATGGATACGAGCCGTCACGCATTTGCGCACTCCGACGCCCCAGAGCCGCACCGCGCCCGCACCAAGGAAATTCTGGCGCGGCATCCCGAAATTCGCGACCTGATCGGCCACAACCCGGTCACCTTTTTCTGGACGGTCGGGATTGTCGCGCTACAGTACGTGATGGCGGCGTTCGTCTCGACGCAGCCCTGGTGGGTGCTCTTCGTGGTCGCTTGGTGCGTCGGGGCGTTCGCGAATCACGCCCTGTTCGTGATGATCCACGAGTGTACGCACCGGCTCGTGTTCAAGCGCAAGGTGCCGAACCAGCTCACCGAGTTGATCGCGAATCTGCCGATGTGCCTGCCGGGCGCGCTCTCATTTCATAAATATCACCTGAAGCACCACTCGTTTCAGGGTGTGTACGAGCTCGACGCCGATATTCCTAGTGAGTGGGAAGCCAAGCTCGTGGGCCACTCCGCCCTGGGTAAGGCGCTGTGGCTGCTCTTGTATCCCGTGTTCCAGATCGTGCGGCCGATGCGGGTGAAAGAGGTGTCGTTGCTCGACGCCTGGTCGCTCACGAATCTCGGTGTCCAGGTTCTCGTGAACGTGGCGGTCTACCTGGTGTGGGGGCCGAAGGCGGTCGTGTACTTCCTCGCCTCGCTGTTCTTCGCGATCGGCCTGCACCCGCTGGGCGCGCGCTGGATCCAGCGGCATTACATGACGTTCGATGGGGATCAGGAAACGTTCAGTTACTACGGCAAGCTGAACATCGTGGCGTTCAACGTCGGCTATCACAACGAGCATCACGACTTCCCCTCGGTGGCCTGGAACAAGCTGCCCCGCATCCGCGCCATGGTGCCCGAAGTGTACGACCGCCTTGCCTATCACACCTCCTGGACCATGCTGCTGCTCCGGTTCCTGTTCGACAGCAAGCTGTCGCTGTTCGACCGCATGATCCGCGAGAACAGAAACCGCGTCACGCTGGACGACCAGGTCACGCCGGACACGGACCTGATCGCGGCCGCGCGTCAACCGCTCGCTTCGGGAGTCTGACGCCCCGTAGTCGCGAGAGCCTCGGTCAGGTCCGGTCCCGCGCTCGCGTGCCCAACAGCACATCCCACAAGGGCGAACTCACCCCAAAGTTCCGGCTCGAGTCCACGTAATGATGGCCGAAATGCGCCCGTCGCAGATACCGGCCCAGCGTGGTGTGACGTGAACCGTGGTGCGTGAGATAGTGGATCGTGTCGTACGCCAGGTATCCGATCACAAACCCCGCAAACGCCGGATTCGCGGCCTCCCCGAGCGCGGCGCGAAACGCCACGTAGAACACACATGCGAGCGGCACGCTGACGCTGGGTGGCATGACGAGACGCCGCGAATCGTTGGGAAAGTCGTGATGCACACCGTGCACGAGAAAGTAGAACCGATGACGCAACGTCGGGAGCGCCGGCATTGCCGGCTCCTCGATCGCCAGGGTGCCGAGAATGCGCCGAGTGTCGTCTTCAATCCACTGCGGGGGATGGAATACATAACGGTGAATGACGTACTCGACCAGGGTCCAGAGCAGGAGACCGAACACCACGGCGCCGGCCGTGGAGTACACGCGCAACGCCCGTTCCCCCGGCCCGAAGAGTAGGAGCGCGATACAGGGCACGAAAATGGCGTGCGGCACCAACGGGTGGACGTGACTGAGTGCCTCGAGCCAGGAGCTCCGAAACATGCGACACGAAACGTCCTCGTTGCGTACGCAACGCGCCCGCACCGTGATCTCAGAAGGCATAGCGCACGCTCCCGTAGACGGTGCGCGATTGGCCCGGCGAAACGAACTCGCCAGCCTCGAGCTCCCGGTAGGCGGTGTCGAACATGTTGCGTACTCCCAGCTGTAGCCGTGCCGGCCCGAATCGCATCATCCCGTTGACGTGGAACAGCGCGTACGCGGGACGAATCACCCCGGGCTCATCAAACGGACTATAGGGACCGACCACGTTGGAGGTCAGGCGGACGTTCCACCGCCCGTCGGGCGGCGTCAGGTCCAGCGCCGTCGATCCGACATAGCGCGATGTGTTGTACACGCGCAGACCCGTCAGCGTATCGCCGTCCTCGGTGATCGACTCGCGATAGCGCGCGTCGTTGAATGTCCAGTCGAGATTCAAGGATACGACGCGCGTCGCCCGCAGGTTGGCCGTGACTTCGACGCCCTGCCGCCGGCTCGCGCCGCCGCTCGTCGACGTCAGCGTGATCGGGTCGAACGTTTGCTCGTTGCTCACGTCCATGCGAAACAGCGCGATACTCCCCTGAAGCCACGGGCGGCTCACCTTGAAGCCCGCTTCGTAGGCCCACTCGGTAATGAAGGGAAGTGTGGGATCTTCGATCACCCCATCGGTCTGCCGGAAGCCCTTCGAGACATTCCCGTACAGGCCCAGCGAATCCGGCAGCCGGAACAGCACGCCGAACTTGGGCGACACGATGGATTTCGATGCACTCAGCTCGGCAGCGCTATCGGGCGTCGAGTTGGTGCTCTGCCCGTCGATGCGCGCTCCGATGAGCAACCGCAACCGCGTGCTGACATCCGTCGCCGACTGGACGAACAAGGCCGCAGAGCCTTGTGACGCGGTGACGAGGGTTTGCGCCGAGTCGCGCACCCGCAGGGTCGTGAACCAGTTCTCGTAGCGCGAGTGATCCCACCGACCCTCGAGGCCAATTGTGAGCTCCTCGCGCGTCAACGCCCACGTCAAGGCACTCGTGAGCCCGAAGCCATAACGGGAATCCTCTTCTTCGGTTTGACTCCCCGTGCCTTCACCGGAACCGGGTTCCGGGGGAATCGTGAGAAACAGCTGCCACCGGCCCTGCGTGGAGTACGCCGTGCTGCGCCACAACAGCGTCGGTTCCAACACCACCCGCACGCTCGCCCGCTCCTGCGCCCTCCGCTTGAACCCCCCGTCCGAAGGATTCTCGACGACGTCATACTCGTGCGCGTCGAACTGGCTGTCGCTCAGGAATCCGGGAGAATGCCACGTCGTCCCGTACAGCTCCGCACCAAAGTCCACCGTCGTTTTCGCCGATAGCGACGAGACCAGACGGCCATGGAGCTGTCCCAGCGTGTAATCGCTGTTGGGACGCCAGCCGTCCTCTCGCTCGCCGCGGAATCCCAGCACGCCGCTCGACGTGCCTTTATCGTAGCCCGTGAGCAGCCCTCCCTCCACGCGCCCGTAGGAGCCGGGGTCGATCCACGCGGATGTATGATCGAACCGTTCGAGCGTCCGCACGTTGACGACCCCGGCCATGGCAAAATTCCCGTACACCGGACTCGTGGGACCTTTGATCACGTCCAGGTCCTGAATCGCCTCCGGGAAGAGCAAGCTCCAATCGTTGTATCCCTCGGCATGCCCATTGACCGGCTCGTTGATCGGTACGCCGTCCACCCACATGGCAAGATCGGTGGAATGGTCTGAGCTGAATCCCCGCACCGAGGCATCCGACGCGAAGCCCGGCCCCTGGCCCTGGAGGTGCACTTCGACGCCGGCAGTCTGGCGCAGCAGATCGTACGGATCTGACGCCGGTGTTTGCTGGATGACGCGTGCCGGCACCTGGACGGTGCTCGCCGGCTCCTCGGGTCGCGACGGAGCGGCCGTCACCGTGACGGGAGCAAGACCGATGGGCGCGTGGTTCAGCGTATCCACGCGAGTCGTATCCCGCTTCCCCTGTGCCCATGCAAATGCTGGCAACGCTGCGAGAAGCAGCGTCGCCCGAGCGAGAGTCTTCACACTTTCCCTCCGCCAGAGTGAACGCGTCGTAACCAGCGCGACACCGCTTCGTGCCGCTCTGATCGCCTACCCGGTCAGCTCGCGAGCGCTATGGGAGGAGGAGTATCTGGTCCGAAATCGGTGGAGGTGGGCTGCAGGACGCGAGCAACGGAGGCCGTGGGGATTTCGGGTGCACGAGTCGCGGGAGCGAGATCGAGCACTGGCGGCAATCCCACGGAAACGAGCACATCGAAGGTCCCCCCCATTTGATCGCAGATGCAGGGGCCGTGTGGGTTCGATGGGGAAGAGTGGTGGTGATGACCCTGGTGGTGCATCCGGTCCATGCGGCAGCCGAGCGAGACCTCGAGCGCGACGGCGCCGGGCCCTCCGACGAGCCAGCAGAGCGCAAAGATCGAGAGTGCCACTACGAACCGCGGCCGGTGCATGGGCGTAGTTTATGGTGGCGTTGCGCTGGCGCAACCCCGTGATCGCCATGTAGACTGGACCACGTTTTTTCAACTGAGGAGCGCGGTGGATGGGCGAGCGCATCGACTTCCGTGATGGCCGGTGGTTGGTTCCCGACGCCCCGATCATTCCCTTCATCGAGGGTGACGGGACGGGACCGGACATCTGGCGTGCCGCCCGCCGCGTGTTCGATGCCGTGGTCGAGCGCACGTCGCGCGGTAAGCGCCGGATCGAATGGCTCGAGGTGTTGGCCGGCGAGAAAGCTTACAACCAGACGGGCTCCTGGCTGCCGGAAGACACGCTCGCGAGCATCCGCCACCATCGCGTGGCCATCAAAGGCCCGCTCACGACCCCGGTGGGCGGCGGGATCCGCTCGCTCAACGTGGCGCTGCGCCAGCTGCTCGATCTCTACGCCTGCATCCGCCCGGTGCGCTACTTCACGGGCGTGCCGAGCCCGATGCGCGAGCCGCACAAGCTCGACGTTGTCATTTTTCGCGAGAACATCGAGGATGTGTACTCGGGGATCGAGTACAAAGCCGAGAGCGCCGAAGCCGACGCGGTGATCGAGTTTCTCACCGAGCGGTTTGGCGCCACGATCCGTCCCGGGTCGGCGATCGGCATCAAACCCATGTCGAAATTCGGCAGCCAGCGGCTCGTGGCCAAGGCAATCGCCTACGCGATCCACTCGGGCCGGAAATCCGTGACCCTCGTGCACAAGGGCAACATCATGAAGTTCACCGAAGGCGGCTTCCGGGAGTGGGGATACGAGATCGCGCGCGAGAAGTTCGGAGACCGGACGAGACCCGAGGGGGAAGGGGGAAGCGGGAAGCGCGATGGGTGCGTGATCATCAAGGATCGCATCACCGACGCGATGTTTGCGCAGCTCGTGCTCCGGCCCGATGAATACTCGGTGATCGCGGCGCCGAACCTGAATGGTGACCTGCTCTCGGATGCCGCCGCGGCCCAGGTGGGGGGGCTCGGTCTCGCCCCTGGCGGAAACGTGGGCGACGGGTATGCCGTGTATGAGGCCACTCACGGAACGGCGCCCAAGTATGCGGGTCAGGACAAAGTGAATCCGTCGAGCGTGATTCTTTCCGGAGCGATGATGTTCGAGGAGCTGGGCTGGACCGATGTCGCGAACGCCATCGTTCGCGGCGTGGGCGGCGCGATCCAGGGCAAGCGCGTCACCTACGACCTCGCACGGCTGCTTCCCGGATCTACCGAAGTGTCGACCTCCAAATTCGCCGAGTGCATTCTCGAGCATGTCTGAACTGAAAACCACGATTGTCACGACGCCCCCCGCAAACCTTGACACACCGCTCCTGGCGCTCGCCGTCACGGAAGGCTCGACAGTCCCCGCGTCCTTCGGCAGCCTCGATCAGGCGGGGGCCGGCGTGTTGGCGCGCGCGATCACGAGTGGCGACTTCAAGGGAAAGCGCGACGAGACGAGCCTGCTCTATCCCCCGAGTAGCGGCATCAAGGCGCAGCGCGTGCTCCTCATCGGCATGGGCAAGCCCGCCGATGTGAAGCGCACCAGTATCCGCCGGGCGGCTGCCGTCGCCGCGAAGCGGGCGCGGGTGCTGGGCGCCAAGCGCGTATCGTTCGCTGTGGCGGCGGAGGCCCGGAATGGCGTGAGCGCCCAGGAGCTGGGACAGGCGGTCGCGGAAGGAGCGGCGCAGGGCGCGTGGACCTTTCTCGAGCTCAAGGCGGCTCCCGCGTCAGACGAGCCGCGCAGCGACGTCGAGTCCGTGGACATCGTCGTCGAGGCGCGCGAATCGAGCGAGGTCGCCCGCGGCCAGCGGATCGGTGAGGCGATCGCGGCGGGCACGCGGCTCGCCCGCTATCTCCAAATCCAGCCGGGGAACGTCTGCACGCCGAGCTACCTCGCGCAGCAGGCGAAACAGCTGGCGGATACCTACGGGTTCAAGGTGACGATCTTCGATCGCGCGGCCATTGTGAAAGAAGGCATGGGGGCGCTGCTCGCCGTGTCGCAGGGAAGCGATCAGGAGCCGCGCTTTATCGTGCTCGAGTACACGGGCGCGGGTGACGCCGCTCCCATCGCGCTCGTCGGGAAAGGCGTCACGTTCGATGCCGGAGGCATTTCGATCAAGCCGGCCCAGAACATGGAGGACATGAAATTCGACATGTCGGGCGCGGCGGCGGTGCTCGGCACGTTCGAGGTCCTGGGACGCCTGAAACCGAAGGTCAACGTGGTGGGATTGATCCCCTCGACCGAAAATCTGCTGTCCGGAACCGCCTTCAAACCGGGCGACGTAATCAAGAGCCACTCGGGGAAGACGATCGAGATCATCAATACCGACGCCGAAGGCCGGCTCATTCTCTGCGATGCGCTCTCCTACGTGCGCCGCTTCCATCCGGCCGCGGTGCTCGACATCGCGACGCTCACGGGCGCGGTAGTCGTGGCGCTTGGCCACGTCGCCACCGGCATCATGGGAACGGACGAAATCCTGGTGA
>Ga0335077_10013996_pt1 | contig 10029 bp, 4 predicted proteins | sample Lox_Sample_31_FD_207151 | JGI IMG/M metagenome (GOLD analysis project Ga0335077, IMG submission 207151) | Soil microbial communities from Loxahatchee National Wildlife Refuge, Florida, United States - Lox_Sample_3.1 | ecosystem: Environmental > Terrestrial > Soil > Wetlands | place: USA: Florida...
CAAAGGCAAGTTCCGCACCAAGGGCAAGAACGCCTCGGCGACGGTGCGCGGCACGATCTGGCTGACCCAGGACACCTGCACGACGACGCTCGTCCACGTCAAGCGAGGGGTCGTCGACGTGTTCGACTTCGTCAAGCACAAGCACGTGTTCGTCAAGGCCGGGCACACCTACGTCGCGCACCGCTAACCCCCCTTCCGGGGCCTGGAAAACAGCCGCTCCGGGAGCTAACGTAGGCGGCCGAACGGGTCGATACTCGCTACGTCCTGATGAACGCCTAGACCGGGAGGCAATCCCTTGGCAAGACCGCTGAAGCACCTCATCCGCGCTGCGACCGCGAGCCGCCGCTCGCGCTTCGTGATCGTCGCTGCGATCCTCGTCCTCTCGGCCATGGCCATCGCCGTGCTCGGAGGCTCGACGCGCTCCTCGTCCGCGAGCCGGCTCGTGAATCGTCAGCCGGCCGCCGCGACGGGCGGCGCCGCCGCGAGCTTCCAGGCCGTCCGTGCAGCCGCCCACAAGCTGGGCCGCCGCGTGGTCGTCGGTCACTCTGTCCGCAACGACACCTCGCGCCCGCTGCGGCTGATGAAGCGCGGGCCGCGCCCGACCGTGCACGAGCTCGAGCCGCTCGCGCGGCCGCTCTCACACCGCATCTCCCGCCAGGCCGCGCGCGCCGGGGGCGTCGTGCAGGACACGCCGACCGCTTCGAACATGCCGTCGCCCTCGTTGACGTTCGAGGGCATGAACATGGCGTCGGCCTGCAACTGCCTCCCGCCCGACACGGACGGCGAGGCCGGCGCGTCGCAGTACGTCCAGATCGTCAACGTCGCCATGCAGGTCTTCAACAAGAGCGGCACCTCCCTGCTTGGCCCGATCCCGATCTCGACGCTCTGGAGCGGCTTCGGCGGCGTCTGCGAGACCCAGGACTACGGTGACCCGATCGTCCTCTACGACCAGCTCGCAGGCCGCTGGGTGATCTCGCAGTTCAACGGGCCCGGAGGCGCGCTTCCCGCCGGCGCGCCGACCGACGAGTGCATCGCCGTCTCGACGTCGAGCGACGCGACGGGCTCCTACAACCGCTACGACTTCCACCTCGGCTCGAACTTCTTCGACTATCCGAAGCTCGGGGTCTGGCCGGACGCGTACTACATGTCCGACATCGTCTTCACCGCCGACGGGAACTCCTACCTCGGCCCGCAGCCGTTCGCGTTCAACCGCGCGGCGATGCTCACAGGCGCTGCCTCGTCGTTCATCACGACCGCCGGCACGCTCGGCGGCTCCGAGGACCCGATCCTCCCCGCCGACGTCGACGGCACGGCGCCACCGCCCGCGGGCGCGCCCGAACCGTTCGTCGAATGGCCGGGAAACCTCACCTACAAGGTCTACCGATTCCACGTCAACTGGTCGTCGCCGAGCAGCTCGACGTTCACACTCGCCGGCGCCCCGGCGGCCGCTGCGTTCTCGGTCCTCTGCTCCGGCACGCGCAGCTGCGTCCCGCAGCCCGGCACCGCGCAGGGCCTCGACGGTATCGGCGACCGCTTCATGGCCCGCGCCGCCTACCGCAACTACGGCGGCCACGAGTCGCTCGTGACCAACTACACGGTCGTCTCCGGCGGCGTTGCGGGGATCCGCTGGATCGAGCTGCGCAACCTCACCTCGGGCGCGCCGACGCTCGCGCAGCAGAGCACCTACCAGCCCGACACCACCTACCGCTGGATGGGCAGCGCTGCGCAGGACGCCTCGGGCGACCTGGCGCTCGGCTTCAGCGCCTCCTCGGCGGCGACATACCCGTCGATCCGCTGGGCCGGCCGGCTCTCCTCCGATCCCGCCAACGTGCTCTCGCAGGGCGAGGCGACCATGTTCACCGGCTCCGGAAGCCAGACGCACTCGGCGGCCCGCTGGGGCGACTACAGCGCGATGGTCGCCGACCCGGCCGACGACTGCACCTTCTGGTACACGCAGGAGTACTACGGGGCGACCAGCGTGGCGAGCTGGCAGACGCGGGTCGGGAAGTTCAAGTTCCCGAACTGCGCTCTGCACACGCTGACGGTGACGCGTGCCGGCACCGGCTCGGGCACCGTCACGTCGAACCCGGCCGGCGTGAGCTGCGGCTCGGCCTGCACGTTCACGGCCGGGAGCGCCACGTCCGTCTCCCTCACGCCGGCGGCTGCCGCGGGCTCGACGTTCGCCGGCTTCTCTGGCGACTGCTCGGGCTCGAGCTGCTCGCTCGCCATGAGCGCCAACCATTCGGTCACGGCGACGTTCACGACGAGCGCGCCTCCGGTGCAGTGCATCGTCCCGAAGGTCGTCGGCCTGACGCTCTCCAAGGCCAAGGGGAAGATCAAGAAGGCCCACTGCAGGGTCGGCAAGGTGACCAAGAAGCACTCGAGCAAGAAGAAGAAGGGCAAGGTCATCAAGCAGAGCCCGAAGGCGGGCAAGCACCTGCTCGCCGGCACGAAGGTCAACCTGACTGTCGGCAAGGGCTAAGCGCTTCCAGCTCGTCCGCTCCGCTTGTTGCAAGGCGGGGCGGACGGGTTGTCAGCCGGGACCAAGCGTGCTATATGCCAGATGACCGGGTGAGAGGGATCCAATCCGAGCGCAAGGGGGACCGATGAAGGCTGTTGTGGACTTTGTGCGCCGGCGGACCTTCGCTGTTGGCGCGGTGTTCGCGCTGGTCGCGCTGGGGGCGCTCGTCGGTGGTCGTTCGGCCACCCACGCCGACGGGACAGGTGCGCCCGCAGCCGCTCCCACCAGCCTCGCGACGGCCTCGCCGACGCCCTCGATCCAGGGTGGGGGCGCTCCAGCCGCGATTTCGAAAGGCAAGGTCGCCCGGAAGGGCAGCCTGCCGAAGGCGGTCGTGCGCTCGCGCCCGCGCGAGCTCCACCTCACCCGCGCCCACGGCAAGGTCTTCGACGTCCGCAAGCTGCACGGCACGGTCGTCAAGCAGGAGCGCCCGGAACGCCAGGCGCCCGGCTTCACCGAGAACGAGCTCAACCCGCGCACGGCACGCGCCCCGGTCGCCAAGGCCGGCGGCTTGCCGCAGCGGATCGACCCGAGCGGCATCGCCCCGAAGTCAGCCGCCGCGGCGGCCCCGTCTCCGGACTCGAGCTTCGACGGCCTCGACTTCGCCAACTGGGGCGCCGGCCATCCGCCCGACGAGAACGGCGACGTCGGCCCGAGCTACTACATCCAGGTGGTCAACACGTCGATCGGGATCTACGACAAGACGAACGGCAACCGCGTCGCGGCGTTCACCTTCAACTCCTTCATGAGCCAGGGGCACTTCGGGAACCTCTGCGACACGAACAACTTCGGCGACCCGGTCGTCCTCTACGACAGCTTCGAGGACCGCTGGTTCATCACCGACTTCGCCTTCGCGCTCGACGGCTCGGGGAACGTCAGCCCGCAGCATGTCTTCCAGTGCTTCGCGGTCTCGAAGACCGGCGACCCGGTCAACGGCGGCTGGAACTACTACTCGATCGAGGCGCCCGGCGGCCTCGACGACTACCCGAAGTTCGGCGTCTGGCCCGACGGCATCTACATGTCGGCCAACATGTTCGGCTATGCCTCGGGCGCGGGGTTCATCTCTCCGCACGTCTGGGCGCTGAACAAGCAGCAGATGTACGCGGGCGCACCGAGCCCGCAGGTCGTGGACTTCGCAGCGCCCTCGAGCGACTTCACGCTGCTGCCGGCCAACGCGCGGCTCCAGACCGGGACGCCGCCGAGCGGCTCGCCGGAGTACTTCGTCTCGACCTGGCAGTTCCTGAACGCCCAGACCGTCTACAAGTTCCACGTCGACTGGGACAAGATCTCGACCTCGACCTTCACCGGGCCCGACACGCAGCTCGCGCCCAACTGCTGGCCGAACGCGAGCGTGGCCAACGCGGCCACGCCCGGCAACGCTCTCGACACGCTCCAGATCCGGGCGATGGCGCAGGCCCAGTACACGAATCTCGGTGGCGCCGAGTCGCTCTGGATCGACCACACCGTCCAGCGCGGCGTGAGCGCGACGAACACGACCTGCAACGCGGCGACCGGCGGCAACGCCACGGTCCGCTGGTACCAGGCGAACGTCACCGGCGGCAGCGTCGCGGCCAACAACGTCCAGGGCGGGACCTTCGACCCGGACGGGGCCAACACGTTCTTCCGCTTCATGCCCGCGCTCGCCGTCGATCGCGTGGGCGACATGGCGGTCGTCTACAGCAAGTCGAACTCGACCACGAACCCGCAGATCAAGTACGCGGGCCGGCTCGCAAGCGACCCGCTCAACACGCTGGGCCAGAGCGAGCAGACGCTGATCGATGGCACCGGAACCCAGACCGGCAACTGCGGCTCCTCGACCTGCATCCGCTGGGGCGACTACAGCGGCATGGCGCTCGACCCGAACGGCTGCGAGTTCTGGATGACGGAGGAGTACTACACGACCAGCGGGCTGAACGACCTGACGCGCATCGGCTCGTTCCACTACCCGAGCTGCACGACAGTCGGTAACGGCACGCTCTCTGGCACCGTCACCGACGGCTCCAACCCGATCTCAGGGGCGACGGTCTCGCTCGGCAACCGGACGACAACGACCAACGGAAGCGGGAGCTACTCGTTCACGGTCCCGGCCGGTACGTATCCAACGGAGACGGCCGCCAAGGCCGGTTTCGACACGGCCTCGGCAGCCACGCTCGTCGTCCCCGACGGCGGAACGCTGACGAAGAACTTCACGCTCAACGCGGCGGCCCAGACCGGCTGCTACACGGACAACACCCAGACCGCGTTCCAGCGCGGCGTCCCGGTGAACTGCGACCTCGTCGCGAGCCCGGGCAGCGTCGTGCTCGCGAGCCCGGACAACACCGATGCGAAGAACTCCAGCGTCACGGGGAACGGCTTCGCCTTCAGCAACACGAGCTGGGCCGGTCAGACGTTCACGCCCAGCGTCACGGGACAGCTCAAGCGCGTCGACGTCGAGCTGTTCTGCGCAAGCTGTACGGCGAACAGCCCGAACGTCACGCTGTCGATCCGGGCGACGACGGGGACGACGCCTGTGCCCACGGGCTCCGACCTCGCAACGGCCACGCTGGCGGGCTTCAACGACGGCGGCGCCGGAGGCCTGAAGACCTTCACGTTTGCATCTCCGATCACCCTGACCGCCGGGACGCGCTATGCGTTCATCTTCCGGCTCGCCTCCGCCTTCTCGAGCGGCACGGCGGCGTACACCTGCAGCTGCTCGCCCGACTCGAGCCCGTACGCGAACGGCCAGCGCGTTACCTCCACGAACAGCGGCTCGTCGTGGACTGCCGACACGACGGCCGGCGGAAGGGATCTCAACTTCGTCACCTACATCAACCCCGGCTACGCGTCGTCGGGCACGTTCGTCTCGTCACTCAAGGACGCGAACCCGGTTCCGGGAAGCACGCCGAAGTGGACGTCCCTCTCGTTCACGGCGACGACGCCTGCGGGCACGGCGGTCGCGTTCCAGGTCGCCGGGAGCAACAACGCCTATGGCCCCTTCAACTACGTCGGGCCGGACGGCACCGCGAGCACCTTCTTCACCTCGAGCGGCGCAAGCCTCACGCCGCAGTTCGACGGCTTCCGCTACCTGCGCTACAAGGCGACCCTCACGACCAACAACGGCTCCGTCACGCCTTCGCTCTCGAGCGTCCAGGTCTGTTTCCAGGACGTCGGGGGCACGAGCGCGACCAGCCTGGCGGCGGATCCCGCGACGGGAACGTTCGGCGGGACCGCCACGCTCTCGGCGACGCTCACCTCGGGCGGCAATCCGGTCAGCGGCAAGACCGTCTCGTTCACGCTCAACGGCTCGAGCGCCGGCAGCGCCGTCACGAATGGGAGCGGCGTCGCGAGCGAGAGCGGAGTCAGCCTCGCCGGGATCAACGCGGGCTCCTACCCGACCGGCGTTGGCGCATCCTTCGCCGGTGACGGCTCCTTCGATCCGAGCAGCGGCTCCAACTCGCTGACCGTCTCGAAGGCCGACCAGGCGATCACCGTCACCACCCACGCGCCTTCCAGTGCCGTCTTCGGCACCGGCTTCTCGGTCGCGGCGAGCGGCGGGGGCTCAGGGAACGCGGTCACCTTCTCGAGCAGCGGCGCCTGCTCCAACAGCGGCGCCAGCTTCACCATGACGAGCGGAACGGGGACCTGCTCGGTCATGTACGACCAGGCCGGCAACGCGAACTACAACGCCGCCCCGCAGGTCACCGAGTCGGTGACCGCCCAGAAGGCGAGCCAGGCGATCACCGTCACCACCCACGCGCCTTCCAGTGCCGTCTTCGGCACCGGCTTCTCGGTCGCGGCGAGCGGCGGGGGCTCGGGGAACGCGGTCACCTTCTCGAGCAGCGGCGCCTGCACCAACACCGGCGCCGACTTCACGATCACGAGCGGCACGGGGACCTGCTCGGTCAAGTACGACCAGGCCGGCAACGCGAACTACAACGCCGCCCCGCAGGTCACCGAGTCGGTGACTGCGCAGAAGGCCGACCAGACGATCAACGTCACGACGCACGCACCGGCGAGCGCCGTCTTCGGCACCGGCTTCTCGGTGGCGGCGACCGCGCCGGGCGGGAGCGTCAGCTTCTCGAGCTCCGGCTCCTGCTCCAACAGCGGCGCCGTCTTCACGATGACGAGCGGCACGGGCACCTGCTCGGTCAAGTACGACCAGGCGGGCAACGCCAACTACAACGCCGCGCCGCAGGTGGTCGAGACCGTCAACGCGCAGAAAGCCGACCAGACGATCACGGTCACGACGCACGCGCCGGCCTCGGCCGCCTACAACTCGAGCTTCTCCGTCGCCGCGACCGCGCCCGGCGGAAGCGTCAGCTTCTCGAGCGCCGGCTCCTGCTCGAACAGCGGCGCCATGTTCACGATCACGAGCGGCACGGGGACCTGCTCGGTCAAGTACGACCAGGCGGGCGACGCGAACTACAACGCCGCCCCGCAGGTGACCGAGTCGGTCAACGCGGTGAAGGCCAACCAGACGATCACGGTGACGCTGTTCGCACCGGCAAGCGCGGTCTACAACACGAGCTTCTCGGTCGCGGCGAGCGGCGGCGGCTCGGGCAACCCGGTCACCTTCTCGAACGGCGGCGTCTGCTCCAACACCGGCGACACCTTCACGATGACGAGCGGCACCGGCACCTGCTCGGTCAAGTTCGACCAGGCCGGCGACGCCAACTACAACGCCGCCCCGCAGGTGGTCGAGACCGTCAACGCGCAGAAGGCCGACCAGACGATCACGTTCGCCCCGCTCGCCGACAAGACGTTCGGCGATCCGGACTTCACCGTGAGCGCGACCGCGAGCTCGGGCCTGGCGGTGTCGTTCGGCGCCTCCGGCCAGTGCACCGTCTCGGGCAACACGGTGCACCTGACCGGCTCAGGGAGCTGCACGATCACCGCCTCCCAGGCCGGCGACTCGAACTACAGCGCGGCGACCGACGTTCCGCGGACGTTCCAGATCAACTCGGCGGAGACGGTGAGCCAGATCACGGCGAAAGGTGCGACCTGCTCGGAGGTCACGGGCGGAACCGCACAGACGCTCGGCGCGGTCGAGTACACGTTCAAGAAGGGAACGATCAAGAAAGTGATCCCGAATACGATCGCGTACTGGGTCGAGGTCAGCGCGCCGAGCGGGCCGCAGAGCTTCGAAGTCGACCAGGCGATCACCTCGGGCAACTTCAGCCAGAAGCTGACCCTCGCGAACGGCAGCAAGGTGTACACGGGCGCCTGCGGGAAGGTGAAGGCGCCGACGTTCACGGCGGGCGCGAGCGGCTCGGTGACGGTCGGCTTCAACGCCGCGAGCGCAGGGACGTACCTGATCGAGGTCCTCTTCAAGACCAGTGCCGCGAACGGCCAGCCGGTACCGACGCCGACGACGGTCCACTACGCGTTCTCGACGGCCGGCGTGTCCGGCTCGACCTCCGGGCTCGACCTCTTCGAGCAGAGCACGGCGCTTCGCAGCGCGAGGATCAGGCAGCTGTTCCGATAGCTCTCCCGACTCGCTAGCGGGGCTCGACCGCTCCGGCGGTCAGCTCCGCCAGCGAGTCGAGCACCACGTCGGCCTGCGCCACTGCGTCCGCGCCGGGCGGGAAACGGTGGTTCGGAATCGCGAGCACACGCATCCCCGCGGCTTTGGCGGAGAGGATGCCGTTGTGCGAGTCCTCGACCGCGGCCGCCCGCGCCGGGTCGACGGCGAGGCGCCGCGCGGCCTCGAGGTAGACGTCGGGAGCCGGCTTGCCCCGGGCCACCTCCTCCGACGAGACGGTGGCCTGGAAGAGGTGCGCGGCGCCGAGCAGCTCGAGCGCCAGCTCGATCAGCTCCCGGTTGGAGGACGAGGCCAGCCCGAGCGGCCAGCGCGCCGCGAGCCGCGCGACCGCCTCACTCGCGCCGGGAACTGCCGGCAGATGCTCCCGGTAGACCGCCTCCAGCCTGCGCACGACTTCGGCCGAGATCTCCACGGGCGGCTCCGGGACGCCGAGGCGATCGTGCATGTAGCGCGACCACTCGAGCGAGCTCATGCCCATCATGTCCCGCTGCGCCCCGTCGTGCCAGCGGCCGCCGCGATCCTTCACGAGCTCCTCGCGCGCCTCGTCCCAGACGTGCTCGGAGTCGAGCAGCACACCGTCCATGTCGAAGACGACGGCCTCGATCACAGGTCGGCGAACGCCTGACGATGGAAGACGAGCGGCCGCTCGGCCGGGCCTGGCTCGGCGCTCTCGACGCTGCCGACGAAGAACGTGTGGTCGCCGGTCTCGTGCTCCGAGACGACCCGGCCGCGGAGCCAGCCGAGGGCGCCCTCTAGCTGGGGCGGGCCCTCCGCCTCGCGCACCGCGACGCCTTCCCAGAGCGCGATCGGCGGCACGCCGCGGGCGAAGTGCTGCGCCAGCGCCTCCTGGCCGGCGGCAAGCAGGCTGACCGCGAAGTCGCCCGACTCCCGCAGCAGCTCGTGCAGCGCCGCGTCGCGGCGGACGGCCAGACCCACGAGCGGTGGCTCGAGCGAGAGCGAGACGAGCGAGGCGACGGTCAGGCCGGCACGACGGCCGCCAACCTCGACCGTGACGACCGCGACGCCGTGCGGGAAGCGGCCCATGACTGCGCGCAATTCCTCGCCCCCGGCCACCACCCGATCATACGAGGCCCGCTAGTGGTGCAGGCACTTGTGCCAGCCGGCGCGAATCTCGTCCAGCTTGGCGTTCATCGACGCCTCGAGCGCTACGTCTTCCGGGTTGCTCGCCTGGTAGGCATGCAGGGCCGGCCCCTGCCACATCAGATCCGGGGTTACGCCCGGGCCGACCGCGGTCACGCGGTACATGTCTCCGACCCCGGGCCGTCGCTTCACGTGCTTCGTGCCCGGGGGATGTGCGTAGCCGTTCTTGTACGGGTCATGCGGGAAGAAGCCGTAGCAGAAGAGTCCGGGCGGGCCGCTGGCGACGAACGAGTTCTCACGCCGCCAGCCCTTCCCGTATCGGGAGTTGTGCGTGTCGACGTAGACGAGGCGCCCGTAGGTGTCGGTCGGGTTCCCGTAGTGCGTCGTCCCGAAGCCGCGAACCCCCACACCGCGGTAGGTGAGCTGGCCGAAGAGCTCCCGGAAGTGCCTGCTGTAGACCCAGTCCTGGTAGACGTCGAGTTGCGCCGGATCGCCGCTCCAGTGGGAGAGGTGCAGCCACCACTGCTTCTGCTCGAGCAGCCAGGGCGCAAAGCCGAGGTCCGGGAGCGGCGTCTGCCAGGCCTGAAGCGCCCAGTAGGAACCGTCAGGAGCAGTGCAGGCGGTCACCTCCCACGCGAGCGGTGGGCCATCGTACGGCTGGCACACATTCGTGAAGTGCTTCCAGACGAGGCGGTGCTGCGAACCCCAGCCGCCGGAGTAGTCGAGCTTGAACCGGACCTGTGGGAGCCCGGGGCGCGTCGGGCGGAAGCGCGCATTGATCGCGTTCCACGCGAGCAGGTGGATCCGCTTGCCATGCGCGACGTACGTGACGAGTGCCATCCCTTTCGAGTTGACCTCGAGCTTGATGTGGGACGCGTTGCGGTCGATC
>Ga0335077_10014001_pt1 | contig 10028 bp, 11 predicted proteins | sample Lox_Sample_31_FD_207151 | JGI IMG/M metagenome (GOLD analysis project Ga0335077, IMG submission 207151) | Soil microbial communities from Loxahatchee National Wildlife Refuge, Florida, United States - Lox_Sample_3.1 | ecosystem: Environmental > Terrestrial > Soil > Wetlands | place: USA...
GTGAGCCGAACGTACGGTGCGTACGGCGGGCGTTACGTCCCCGAGACCCTGATCCCGGCTCTCGACGAGCTCGAGCGCGGCTGGGCCGCGGCGCTCGCCGATCCGGCCTATCGCGCGGAGCTCGATCACCTCGGCGCCACCTTCGCGGGCCGTCCCACGCCGCTCACGCTGGCCGAGCGCTTCGCGCCCGGGAAGAGCCTCTACCTCAAGCGCGAGGACCTGCTCCACACGGGCGCGCACAAGCTCAACAACGCACTGGGCCAGGCGGTGCTCGCGCGGCGGCTCGGCAAGCACCGGATCGTCGCCGAGACCGGCGCGGGCCAGCACGGTGTCGCGACCGCGACCGTGTGCGCGCGGTTCGGGCTGGAGTGCGTCGTCTACATGGGCGCCGAGGACATGCACCGCCAGCGTCCCAACGTCGAGCGCATGGGCCTGCTCGGGGCGGAGGTCGTGCCCGTCGAGTTCGGCACGAGGACGCTGAAGGAGGCGACGAGCGAGGCGATCCGCGACTGGATCACGAACGTCGAGACGACGCACTACCTGATCGGATCGTGCGTCGGGCCCGCCCCGTACCCCGAGATCGTGCGCGAGCTGCAGGCCGTGATCGGCCGTGAGGCGCGCGCCCAGATGCTCGAGGCCGTGGGGCGGCTGCCCGAGATCGTGGTCGCGTGCGTGGGCGGCGGCTCGAATGCGATCGGCATCTTTGCGGGCTTCGTCGACGACGCGGACGTTCGCCTGCTGGGAGTCGAGGCCGCAGGAGCGGCCAGCCTGGGACACGGGCGCACCGGCGTCCTGCACGGCTCCCGTTCCTCGGTGCTCGCAGACGAGGACGGGCAGATCGCCGACGCGCACTCGATCTCGGCCGGGCTGGACTACCCCGGCGTCGGGCCCGAGCACGCGTTCCTCCGGGACACGTCGCGCGCGACCTACGTGGGAGCCACGGACGAGGAGGCGCTGGCGGCGCTCAAGCGCCTGACGCGGACCGAGGGGATCATCCCGGCGCTCGAGCCGGCGCACGCGCTCGCTCGCGCAGCGGATCTCGACGAGGAGCTCGTGCTCGTCTGCCTCTCGGGGCGGGGCGACAAGGATCTCGAGACGGTTCTCGGGGCATGAGCGCGGCCGGTCCCATCCCTATCCCCCACCCGCCCACGGGGTTGAGGACGGTAGCGCCTGGCGGCGCACCGGACTGTGCCGAAACGGTGGCGAGTTCGTGCCGGGCCGGCCTAGTCGGCCTCGGGGCTGTCGCTCTCGGCCGGGCGCCAGTCGACGAAGCTCGACGCGTAGGCCGTGACGAGCGCGAACGCGGTCAGCATCTCGATCATCGTCGCGGCGCGGGCGCCGCGCGAGTGGGCCACGATGTCGCCCGGCGGCGAGATGAACGCCGTCAGGACGGACGTGTAGAAGAAGTCGGCGAAGCGCGGGCGCGGCGAGAGGCCGGCGAACGCCGCGTGCGGGTGCACCGCCCAGACCCCGATGTAGACGAACGTCCAGAACAGGAAGAACGCCAGCGCGAGAAGCGGCAGCCCGGTGCGCCGCAGCAGCTGCAGCACCGCGTTGGTCATTCGAGCCGAGCGGTCGTGGAAGGGGAGCCGGGCGGCGACCCGTCGAGTGGCGAGGAAGAACACCGTCGCGCCGGCCACCAGTCCCGAAGCGCCGAGGATCACGAGCCACGTCGCGCGCTCGGGCGTCAGGCGCGGCCGCAGCATCTCGACGAGCACGATGAACAGGCTGAGCAGGCCGAGCCGGATCGCACCGGACGTCAGCCACCCCGGCCGCGGCATCGAGAGCTGGACGTGCTGCATCCGCTGCACGCGCAGGGAGTTCGCCGGTGAGCCGCAAACGCCTCTCGATCTACCTGATGGCCGGTCCGGACACCCCGGCGCTCGCGGCGGCCGCCGTCGCCGGCGGAGCCGACCTCCTCGAGCTCGGCTTTCCGTTCTCGGACCCCCTCGCGGACGGCCCGGTCATCCGCCGCGCGGCCGAGCGGGCGCTCGCCCAGGGCATGCGCACGAAGGCGTGCCTCGCATGCCTTGCCGACACCCGGTCGGTCGTCGACGTGCCGTTGATCCCGATGACGTACGCCTCCCTGCTCGAGGCCTACGGCTGGGAGCGCTTCGTCGGCGACGCACGCGCCGCCGGTGCGACCTCCTTCATCGTCGCCGACCTGCCTGCGGGCGAGCGGCCGGAGCTGCAGCGAGTCGAGCTCGTGGCTCCGACGTCGACCGACGAGCGGATCGGCCTCGCCGCCGCGCACACGGACGGCTGGCTCTACCTCGTGACGGTGACCGGGACGACCGGGGCGCGCCGCGAGCTCTCGCCCGTCCTCGCGGGGCTCGTCGAGCGGGCACGACGACTCACCGGCCTTCCCCTGCTCGCGGGGTTCGGGATCTCGACGCCGGAGCACGCGGCCGCCGCCGCGACGCTGGCAGACGGGATCGTGGTCGGCTCACGCGCCGTCGAGGTCGCCGAGCACGGGCCGGAGGCGCTCCGGGACTACGTCGGGTCGCTCAGGCTCGCGCTCGACAGCATCTAGCCGACGAGCGCCAGCCGGGAGACGACGGGAGCGCAGCCCGTGCCCGCCCGTGCCAGCGCGAAGAGGGCGTCGCGAAAAGCGTCCGAGCGCGGCGCGTACTCGGACGTGAAGTCGACGGCGCCGTTGAGCTCGAGAACGAGGAAACGGCCCGGCCCGGCCGGCAGGAGATCGACGCCCACCAGGTCGGCACCGATCGCGCGTGCCGCCTCGACCGCGAGCCTCGCGGCAACCGGGGAGGGCTGCGTCGGCTCGCGCGTCGCACCCAGCGCGACGTTCGTCCGCCACTCGCCCCGTGCGGCAACGCGGCGGATCGCCCCGACCACCTCGCCGCCGGCGACGACCACTCGGAGGTCGTGCCCGAGCGGCGGCACGAGCTCCTGGACGAGCGCACCGTTGCGGACGAACCACGGCTTTCCGGCGATCGAGAGCAGCGCCTGCGCGAACGCCTGCCGGTCATGGCAGGCGATCACGCCCGTCCCCCACGAGCCGAAGCGCGGCTTGAGGACGCAGGGAAGCTCGAATGCCGGGGGCACGGCCCCCGGCAGGAGGAGCGCGGTGCGGGGATGAGGCAGCCCCGCGCGCTCCAGGGCGCGTGCGGTCAGGAGCTTGTCGTGAGCCGCGAGCAGCGCGCTCGGGTGGTTGAGCACGGTCACGCCTCGACCGGCGAGCAGGGCGAGCGCGGCGAGGCCGTCCTCGACGCCGTCGAGCGTCTTGCGCACGTCGAGGCGCGCCAGCGCGATGTCGCCCGGCATCAGCTCGCGGAGGGCGTCCTCCGGCGAGAGCAGCACCGAGGTGCGCCCCGTGAGCGGCCGGCTGGCGAGCTCGATGTTCGTCGTGCTCGCGCGATGGGTGACGATCGCGAAGCGCATCGTGCCGGAATTGTCGGCGCCGCCCCGCGGGCGCTGGGGATCAGTGTGGTAACAGAGCGGTGACGAGCAGGCTCGGCGAATACGGCGGCTTTGCGGCCCGGGGCACCCGGTAGCGTTCCCTCCGTGGACTCGCTGCGCGGACAGCTCCTGATCGCCAGCCCGGGCCTCGCCGACCCGAACTTCCACCGCTCGGTCGTGCTGATCACCCATCACGACGAGGACGGGGCGATGGGGCTCGTGCTCAACCAGCCCTCGACCACGGCGGTCGCGGACGCGGTCCCCGAGCTGGAGGACCTCGTCCAGCTCGACGACTGGGTGTACGTCGGCGGACCGGTCGAGCCGGGCGCCGCGCTGCTCCTCGCGGAGCTCCAGGACCCCGCGGAGGCGACCGCGGTCGTCTTCGCCGACATCGGCTTCCCGCCGGCCGACCCGACTCCCGGCTCCACGCGGAGGCTCCGCGTCTTCGCGGGCTACGCCGGCTGGAGCGCCGGCCAGCTCGAGGCCGAGCTCGACGAGGCGGCCTGGATCGTGGCCCCGGCCGAGCGAGAGGACGTCTTCGCCGAGGAGACCGACGAGCTCTGGAGCGCAGTGCTGCGCCGCAAGGGAGGCCGGTTCGCGATCCTCGCCACCATGCCGCCCGACCCGTCGCTCAACTAGCGTCGCAGCAGGAGCGTCCGCGGCAGTCGCGAACTCGACCCGGATGGCCACGGAGTCGAGACTCGAGCGCTGGCTCGACCGCGAGATCGACCGCGCCAGGAGCCCGCGCGGCGCCGCGATCATCATCGCCTCGGTCTCGACGCTGATCACGGTCGGGTCCGGCCTGCTGATGACCGTGATCGACCACAAGAACTTCACGTCGCTCGGCCAGGGACTCTGGTGGGCCGTGCAGACCGTCACGACCGTCGGCTACGGCGACCACGTCCCGTCCAACGCCGCAGGCCAGCTGGTGGCGGCCCTCGTGATGCTGATCGGGATCGGCTTCCTCACGGTCATCACGGCGGCGATCACGAGCTCGTTCGTGACCCGGTCGCGCGAGGAGCAAGGCGCCCCGGCTTCGGCCGACCAGCTTGCGGAGATCTCCGCCCGCCTCGAGCGGATCGAGGCTGCGCTGAAGACCCGCCCCTGAACGGCCCTTCGTCCGGCCCGCTGCTAGACTGCAGGCAATCGAGAGCGAGTACCGGTGGCGTACGCACGCCTTCCTTACCCGTTCGCAAGTGGTAAGAGGAGGTGTTTTTTCTATGGCAACCGGAACCGTGAAGTGGTTCAACGACGCGAAGGGCTACGGCTTCATCGCGCCCGAGGACGGCAGCAAGGACGTTTTCGTTCATCACAGCGCCATCGTCGGCGAGGGCTTCAAGTCGCTCACCGAGGGTGCGAAGGTGGAGTTCGAGCCCGCCGAGGGCGCGAAGGGCCCCGAGGCGAAGAACGTCACGCTCGTGAGCGTCTAGCACGGAAGTGCCCGGCGCGCGCCGCTGCGAGAGCGCGGCGGCGCGCGCCCCTTTCTTCGAGAAGGAGCGCGCGTGAGCAACAAGGAAGAGAAGATCGACGTCGAGGGCGAGGTGCTCGAGTCGTTCCGGAACGGCATGCACCGGATCGCGCTCGACAACGGGCACGAGACGCTCGGCTACATCGCCGGCAAGATGCGGCGCTACCGCATCCGCGTGATGCCGGGCGACCGCGTCACGCTCGAGCTCTCGCCGTACGACCTGAACCGCGGCCGCATCGTCTTCCGGCATCGCTGAGGCACGCGCGGTGCAGGGGTCGATGATCTGGTTCAACGAGACCGAGAACTACGGCTACATCGCAACTGCGGAGGGCGAGCGCCTTTACGTGCACGGGAGCGCGTTCGCAGGCGGCAAGGGCATCGAGGGCCGCTGCAAGGGGATCGAGGTGACGTTCGACGTCGCCGAGGACGAGGAGGGCCGGCGCGTGGCGAAGGACGTCGCCGTCGTCGAGTACTCGGCGCCACACCGCGCACGGCGCCGCCACGGCGGGCGCGTCTAGCGCCAGCGCCAGGACGGGCGCTGCCGCGACCACGGGAACGGGCTGCGGCCGGCGCCGCCCCCGCTCGACTGCCACGCAACCGAGAACGCGGAGCCGTCGGCCGAGAGCGCGGACGGGACCGCGGCGGACGAGCGGCCGCTCCCGAGGGTGATCGCCGACGACGTCCAGGCCGGGTCCGAGATCGTCCCCGTGTGCCCGTTGCCCGCCGCCGAGGAGGCAGAGAAGAGCGCCGTGCCGAAGTCGGCGAGCGGGAGCACGGTGCAGCGCGAGCCGCGCGCGTCGCACTGCGAGGGCGCCTCGGCGATCCACTCGGCCGAGGTGAGATCGGCCGCCGCCACGGTCACCTGCTTCGAGAAGGTGGCGCCGGTGGTCGTGTCGGTGAGCTGGAACGAGACGGTCGTGCCGCTCACGCCGACCTCCGCGCTGATCGTGTCGCCTGCCGAGACGGCGAGCGGCACCGCGACCGGAGGCGCGGGAACCAGCTCGTACCAGGCCGACGTGACCGGCCTGCCGCTCCGGCAGTCGGCCGAGGTGCCGATCTGCTCGAGACCCTGCGAGCCCGGTGACGAGCCGCCGAGCCCGACCCAGAAGCTCGAGTAGGCGCTGCTCCTGGCCGGGCACGTGGCGGCCGGCTGGACCCAGCTTCCCTTCACGTCGGTGAACGTCGTGCCCGGCGCGGCGGCGACGTAGCCCGACCAGTTGCTGCTGGTGGACGAGGCGGCGTCGGCCGGGGCCGCCGCGACACCCAGGAGCCCGAGCACGGCGACGAGGATCGTGAGGCGGCGTTTCATCGCGGGCATGCAACCAGCGCCGCCTGAGACGAGGCTAAGAATCAGGTAAAGCGCGACTTTACGTTCGCTTCAGCTCGGCGACGAGCGCGGGCAGGATCTCCGCCAGGTCGCCGATCACCGCGTAGTCGGCCCGCGCGACGATCGGCGCCTGCGGGTCCTTGTTGATCGCGAGGATTCGCTTGGCGCTCTTGCAGCCCACCATGTGCTGGATCGCGCCGCTGACCCCGCAGGCGATGTAGAGGTCGGGCGCGATCCGCGCGCCGGTCTGCCCGATCTGGTCGGAATGCGGCCGCCAGCCGAGGTTCGTGACGACGCGCGACCCGCCCACGGCCCCGCCCAGCAGGGCGGCGAGCTCCTCGAGCGCGGCAAAGCCCTCGGCGCTCCCGACTCCGCGGCCTCCGCCGACGACGACGCGCGCGTCGCCGAGCTGCACCGTTCCGGCCGCCGGCTCCTCGCGGCGGCTCACCATCACCCGGAAGTCGTCGTCGTTCAGGTCGGGTGCCACTTCGACGACGGCCGCCTCGGCGCCCTGCGCGGCGGGCTCGGCCACGACCCCGTGCGGGGCGACGGTGAGCAGCTTGACCAGGCCGTGGAGCCGCGCCTCCTCGAGCAGGCTCCCGCCCCAGCGCTGGCGCGTGACGAGCCACGGCTCGCCCGGCTGCGCCGCGACGCAGTTGGCCGCCATCGGCGCGTCGAGCCGCACCGCGACGTGGGCGAGCACCTCCTGGCCGCGGTCGCTTCCGGCCGCGACGACCGCCTCCGGCGCGAGCTCCCGCACGAGCGCGACGATGCTCTGGGCCCAGGCGCCGGGCGCGTACTCGGCCAGCCCGACGACGTGGACGCGCGAGACGCCGTATGCGCCGAGCCCGTCCGGCACCTCGTTGAAGCCCACCGCCTCGACCGGCCCGCCGAGCCCGCGCGCGAACGTCAGCGCCTCGAGCGAGAGCTCGCCCGGCTCGACCAGCACCAGGATCACGACACGACTCCCAGCTCCCTGAGCACCTCGACCACCCGTGGCGCGGCCTCCGGGCCGTTGCCGAGGATCTCGACGGTGTTCGGCTCCTCGACCGGCACGACGAGCCGCACCTTCTCGAGGCCCGGGGCCTGCTGCTGCGGCGCATGCGTCTCGAGCTCGGCCTTCTTCGCACGCAGCCGCCCGGGCAGCGACGGGAAACGCGGGAGGTTGATCCCTTCCTTGACGGAGATCACGGCCGGGAGCGGCACGTCGAATACCTCCCAGCCGCCGGCGGCCTCGCGCCTAGCGACCGCCAGCCCGCCCTCGATCTCGATCCCCTTGATCCCGGTCACACAGGGCAGGCCGAGCGTGGCCGCGACCCGCACCGGCACCTGGTAGTCGCCCGAGTCCGCCGCCTCGTTCCCGAACAGGAGCAGGTCGAAGCCGCGCTCGCGCACCACGTCGACGATCGCCGCGGCGGTGGCGGCCGGGTCGAACTCCTCGCCGTCGGTCTCGAGCAGGATCCCGGCCCCGATCCCCATCGCGAGCGCGTTTCGCAGCTGCTCGGCGGCGGCTGCAGGCCCCAGCGTGAGCACGGTCGTCGAGCCGCCGTGCGCCTCGACGAGCCGCAGCGCCTCCTCGACCGCGCACTCCTCGTGAGGGCTGATCGTGAAGCCCAGGTAGGAGGTGTCGATCTCGCGCCCGTCCGCGGTGAGCAAGATCCGCGCCCCGGTCTCGGGCACGCGCTTCACACAGACGAGGACGTCCATCTAGCTTCTGATTCTCTCGTTCTCCGGATCGAAGAGCGAGCGGCTGCCGGCGACGGCGACCGTGACGGGGTACCGCTCGCCCATGTACTGCACGAGCAGCTTCTCGCCCTCGCGCGCGCGCGCAGGCGGCAGGTAGGCCATCAGGACGTGCTTGCCCACGGAGGGGCCCGAGCCCGCGCTCGTCACGTAGGCCGGGCGGCCCTTCGCGTCGACGATCCGCTCTCCGTCCAGGGTCAGGATCGGCTCGCGGCCCAGCATGTAGCGCCTGACGCCGCTCGACGAGGTGGGATCGTCGACCGTCAAGGTGCAGAGCGTCGCGGCAGGCTCCTCCTCGCGGTGGCGCAGGTGGGCTGCCTTGCCGACGAAGTCTGCGTCCTTCACCGAGGGGCGTGCCATCCCCGCCTCGACGACGTTGTACTCCGACTCGAGCTCGGCGCCGTAGAGGCGGTAGCCCTTCTCGATCCGGCCGGTGGTGCCGTAGACGCCGATCCCGGCCGGCCGCAGGCCGAACGGCTGCCCGGCCTCCCAGATCGTGTCCCACAGGGCGCGGCCCTGCTCGAAGGGCGCGTAGATCTCCCAGCCGAGCTCACCGACGTACGAGATCCGCGACATCAGCGTGTGGACGGTGCCGAGGTCGACGGCGCGGCAGCGGCCGAACGGGAAGCCCTCGTGTGAGACGTCCTCCGAGGTGATCGAGGCGATCACGTCCCGCGCTCGCGGCCCCCAGACGCCGACGGTGCACCACGCAGAGGTCGTGTCGACGAGCGAGGCGGAGCCGTCCTCGGGCAGGAGGTCGGAGAACCACTTCCAGTCGCGCGGGCCGTCCATCCCGCCGGTGACGATCCGGAACTGCCGCTCGCCGAGGCGCATGATCGTGAGGTCGGCCTTGAAGCCTCCCTCGTGGTTCAGGATCGGCGTGTAGACGACCCTGCCGACGGGGACGTCCATCTCCGCCAGCGCGACCCGCTGCAGGTAGTCGAGCGAGCCGCCGCCGACGACGTCGAAGATCGAGAACGCGGAGAGGTCGACCACCGCGACGCGGTCGCGCATCGAGAGGTGCTCCGCGTTGATGATCGGCGACCACCAGCGCGACTCCCACTCGGCCTCGCGCGGCATCACGCGGTCGCCGTACTCCGCGAGCAGATCCGCGTTCGACTCGTACCACCACGGCCGCTCCCAGCCGACGGTCTCGAAGAAGACCGCGTCGAGCTCCTGCTCGCGCGTGTAGAACGGGCTCAGCCGGACCTGCCGGTTCGACTCCCACTGCTCCATCGGATGGACGATCCCGTAGGTCTTGTTGAAGCCCTCCGAGGAGCGCGCGTCGACGTGCCGCCGGGTCCGCGCGTAGCTCCAGAAGCGCGAGACGTCGGCGCCGTGGACGTCGACCTCGGACGCGCCGTCGGTGACCCACTCGGCGACCGCACGGGCGATTCCGGGCGCCTCCTTGATCCAGATCGCGGCGACCGACCACACGTTCTCGACCTCGGTCTCGCCGAGCAGCGGCATCCCGTCGGGCGTCAGCGACAGCAGGCCGTTGATCGCGTGCCGGATCCCGGCCCCCTCGACGCTGAGGATCTCGGGCATCAGCTCGAGCGCCTGCTCGTACTGGAGCTCGAAGTCGTCCTCGGTGAACGGCAGCTCGGTCGGCGAGAGGGCCGACTCCTCGATCGACGGGATCTCGTCGGGCGACATCAGGATCGCGCGGTGCGCGTACGAGCCGACCTCCATGTCGCTGCCGTTCTGGCGCTCGTACATGTTCGTGTCCACGTCGCGGACGATCGGGTAGAAGATCTCGCCCGGCTTGTCCTCGAAGAGGGGGATCGGGCCGACGCTGATCATCTGGTGCACGGCGGGGGTGAGCGGGATCGTGGCACCGGCCATCCGCGCGATCCGCGGGCTCCAGATCCCGCAGGCGATGAAGAGGTACTCGGTCTCGATCGGGCCCCTGTCGGTGTGGACGCGCCGGACGCGGCCGTGCTCGACGTCGACGCCGGTCACCTCGGTGCTCGCCGAGATCGCGAGCGCGTCCTGGCCCTGCGCGTACTCCCGCATCAGCGTGCCGGCGCGCAGCGAGTCGACGACGCTGACCTCCGGCGTGTGCCAGCT
>Ga0335077_10014006_pt1 | contig 10026 bp, 9 predicted proteins | sample Lox_Sample_31_FD_207151 | JGI IMG/M metagenome (GOLD analysis project Ga0335077, IMG submission 207151) | Soil microbial communities from Loxahatchee National Wildlife Refuge, Florida, United States - Lox_Sample_3.1 | ecosystem: Environmental > Terrestrial > Soil > Wetlands | place: USA: Florida...
GTCCGTCCACTCCCGTAGACTCCCTCTCGGTGAGTGCCGTCGCCGGTCAGGAGGACCGACGATGGTGAGAGTTAGGCAGCGAAAGGGAAGGAGCGGACTTCAGGTGGACATCTATGGACTGCTCCCAAACGGCACGCGCTATCGCGAGCGGGTGAAGCCGCCCGTGTCGAGCTACAGCGCTGCGCTGCGATGGGGTCAGCAGCGGGAGGCCGTGATCATCGCGCAAAGAGGGAGGGTACGGCACAGCGAGCCAGGCCCGACCCAGAAGAAGAAGGACGTTCCGACCCTGGCCACATTCAAGGACCGGTTCGTGGTCGAGCACCTTCGTGCGGAGCAGCGAAAGCCGTCCTCCATCGAGGCAGCCGAGTCGGTATTCAGGACGCACCTCGGGCCCGCTCTTGGAGACAAGCGGCTCGATGAGATCGAACTGGCGGATGTGCAGACGCTCAAGGCGAAGTCCCTGGAGCAACTCTCGGCCAAGACGACCAACAACATCCTCTCGACCCTTGGTTCCATGCTGCGGCGCGCGGTCGAGTGGGGCGTCATCGAGTCGTTCCCGCGTTTCAAGCTCCTTCGGACACCCACGGGAGGAGCGCTCTTCTATGACTTTACGGACTACGCTCGGCTCGTGGAAGCAGCCCACGCCCTCGATCCCCGTATCGAGGCCATGGTGCTTCTTGGCGGTGACGCAGGACTCCGTCGCGGCGAGATCATGGCGCTTGAGTGGACGGACATCGACTTCAAGAGACGCCAGGTCCACGTCCAGCGCTCAGAATGGAAGGGCCAGGCGACGGCGCCGAAGGGCGGGCGCTCGCGCATCGTGCCCATGACGGAGGGACTCATCAGGGCGCTTCAGGTGCTCCGACACCTGCGCGGCCCGCGGATCCTCTACCGCGACGACGGGAGCGCACTCACGAACAAGGTGGTCCGACTGTGGATGCTGGCTGCCCAGCGCCGGGCCGGGCTACCGCTACGGAACGGCGGCACCCACATCCTGAGGCACTCGTTCTGCTCGCACCTCGCGATGCAGGGCGCTGCGGCAAAGGCGATTCAGGAACTGGCGGGTCACTCCACCCTGGCCATGACCCAACGGTATATGCATCTGTCGCCGGCCGCGAAGGACTCCGCTATCGCACTTCTCAACGCTCGGCCCGTAGAAAACGTCGACGTGCGTGGCACCAATTTGGCACCAGCGGTGGCGCTGCAGGTAAACCCGAATGATCTCGGGTGATTAAATGGTGGAGGCGCCGGGAATCGAACCCGGGTCCGAACGACTTCGAGCGGATGGTCCTACGCGCGTATCCCGGAGAAGGTACGTGTCCGCCAACCTCCGGGCCTGCAAGCGGTCACGTTCTCGCCCTTTGTTCTCAACCCGGGCGAGGCGGCTCGCCTCCTGCCAGGGTCCAGCCGACGCTGACGTCCGCACCTGCTACTCGGCGCTCGCAGGGGGACGGGCTAGCCTTTCTTAGGCAGCCAGAGCCATGGGCTCGTTCGCGGTTCTTTTTGGTCGCCTTTTTACGTGGCCAGGTGACCAACCACGGCGCGCACCGTACGCTTTCCGTCCTCCGTCGAAACCAGTTCGCCCCCATAGCGAACTCTAATTCCTTAAGCCCCTTATAGGGCTTTGAGGAACGGCGTCAAGCGAGCCGACCCCGGAGCGCAGGACGGCAAGGAGAACACCCTTTCGAGTGGTGACCGCAGGGTATGGCCCCGAACGAGGTCTCGCGCGCCGTGGCCAAGGGTACATGCTGACATAGTGACGTTCTCTGATCGTTCCGATGCTGGCGAGGCTCTTGCGAGGGCGCTCCTCAGTCAGGCTGCGCCGGGGGGGATCGTTCTCGCCATTCCTTGTGGGGGCGTGGTGGTCGGTGCCCACGTCGCTCGTCGACTCGGGATGGACCTCGACGTCGTCATCTCATGCAAAATCCCGGCCCCCGGCCACCCGGACCTGAGCATGGGCGCGGTCGCGGAAGGTGGTGTCCGCCACATCGACGTGGGGCTCGCGAGCGTGCTTCAGGTCGCGCCGGGCGAACTTCGCGGCTCGGTCCGGGCGGCGGAGGAAGAGCTTCTCAGGCGCGTCCGGACGTACCGCATGGACCGCCCGCTCCCCGACCTTCGGGGACGTGTGGCCTTTCTAGTGGACGATGGGATCGCACGCGGCGTTAGCGCGCGAGCCGCCGTAGAGGCGGTGCGAAGGCTCAGGCCCGACCGCTTGGTCGTGGCGACGCCCGTGGCGTCGGCCTTCGCGGCCGAAGCGTTGGCGGGTTCCGCAGATGCGGTAGTCGCCCTGATTCGGCCTGCAGTGCTCCGTTCGGTCTCCGAATGGTACGGCGAGTTCTCCCCCCTTCAAGACTCGGACGTCGTTGCCTGGCTCGGATCCGTTCCGCGCCGCCACGAGGACGCGCACGCGACGGCCTGAGCCTCGCTCTCGGCTGCTCGTTAGTCCGCGTCTTGGAAGAGGCCCGCGGCTGCGTGGGTGGTTCGATTCGCATCGCTGCCGCACCGCCGGAACGGCCTAGGTGCGGGAGTGCCTGGGCCGCCCGTGGCTGCAGGTCCAAGGGGAATTCCAGGAGGGCTCCGTGGTGGCCCCCGTGCCTGTCGAGCCCCAATAGCTCCTGCAACCGCTCTTCAGCCCGAAATCTGCCCTCCCCAGTGCGGATTGTGTACGTGGCCTTAGACCAGGGCAAAGGCGGAGGCGATCAGCGCCACGCCCCAGGCCGCGCATACACCTGAACTAGCGGCACTTCATCGAGGTAGGCACCCGCAACCGGACGCGTCGTCCCGAACTCGGTCCAAGTGCGAAATTCCTTGTCCAGGAACTCCCGGTGGTAGTGCCACACTGAGATGTCCGCGTCCTCCGGTCCGTTCGCCCAGGCGAGGTCCGCGCGAAGGCGCTCGTCGCGCTGGTATTCCCTCACCGCGAGCCAGGTGGCCTCCTGGAACCACACCCGGGCGCCGGGCGCAGCGTGGTCGTTCAGCGCGGGCAGGACGCCGACCATGTTGTCGCCCCAGAACTGCCGCTGCATCCCCAGGGAAGCTGCCCCGGATGCCCCTCCGGCGAGCTCGTTCCACGCCGCCGTGCCGAACGGATGCGTATGGGCAACCTGCCAGGCCGCAGGGGCGAACGCTAGGGCTGCTAGGACGCCGATGACAAGGCCGGGGCGCCTGGGCCACAGGATCTGGCCCGCAGAGACGACCGCTCGCGCGGCGAGCAACGCCAGGAAGGGCATGGCGGGCATCCAGTGCTTCACGCCCCCGAAGTGCGGAACGGTCGGCCAGGAAATGAGGGCGATGGGGAAGAGCGCGTTCGCCGACAGGAGCACCTCGGTCGGCAACGAGACGCCCTCGCCACCGCGGAGCGCGCGCGCGATCCGCCCGAGCGACTGGGACAGACCCCCAGCCATCGCGACCAGGATGGCCGCCGGCACCGTAAGCGCGGTGACGACGAACGGGTAGCCGACCGGGAAGGGCGGCGCGCGGAGCAAGGTGCCGAAGTACATCCAGGGGTAGTTCTCGTGGCCGAGGTGAAAGACGAAGTAGGCGCGCAGCCGCGAGACAGGGTCGTGCCAGAGCCAGGGCCACGCAGCCAGGAGGATGAGAGGGCCGAGGATCCCCATGGCCAGGAGCGCCACCGGGAAGCGGGCGGAGAGCGCCCGCGGCCCCTCCCTGAACGCGGCGGGCAGCGCTGAGAGGAGCCAACAGGCGAAGAGGAGGGGGAGCAGGAACCAGCCGTTGTGCTTCACCGCCAAGGACGCCCCGAAGAACAGGCCAGTGCCGACGGCCCACCTTCCGCTCCTAGGCCGGTCCCCGCCGCTGCCGACGCTCCGCCAGAACCCATAGGCGGTGGCGAACCATACTGCCGTCTCCGGCAGATCGAGCACCGCGGGGTGGCAGTGATAGAAATGGCGCGGGACGAGGAAGAAAAACCCCGGGGCGAGCACTCCGCCCCAGGCCCCGCACAGCGAGTGGCCCCAAACCGAGAGGAGCGCAGCGAGGAGCGCGGCGAAGAGAAAAGTGCCGAAGCGGAAGCCCTCGGCGTGGCTGGTGAGCCCCAGACCGCTCGAGAGCACCGCGTGCGTGAACCCGAAGACCTCCTTCGCGAGGCCGGGGTGCTCTCGGTTGACGGAGAAGGCGCGGTCGGCGAGCGGTACGGCCTGGGACGGCGCGCGCAGGATATCGACCCAGAAGCGCGCGTATCCCTCGGCCGCTTCGAAGTAGACGCTCTCATCCCGGGAGATCCCAACGGCCGGCGCCGTGACGGCCGCCAGGAAGAGCACGCCCATCGCCCAGCCGAGTGCGATCCTCCGTCGCGGGGTGCGCGGGAGCATCGCGGCGAGGCGCGCGGGGAGGGAGGAGAGGGTCAAGGCAGGGTCGCGGCGTCGAAGCAGAAGGCGAAGCGCGGGGCCTTTGCGGCGGTGACCTCGAACGAGACCTGGAGTCGTCGCCCGGCGTACTTCGAGGTGTCGAGCTCGAACCGGCGCCAGCCGGAGGCTCGGGGCGCCTCCTCCCACTCCCCGAGACCTTCCCCGTTCACCGAGACGCGGAGCCGAACCGGCACGGCGCTCCCGAGCCCTGCGCTGCCGGCAATCCCGGCATGACCTCGAAGGGTGCGCCCCAGGGGCACGTCGGGGAAGACGAGGGTGAGCGGTCGTCCCGGATCCCCTGACGGGGAAACCCGGATGCAGGTGCGGGGAAGGAAGTCGATCTCCCGGGTCTCCCGGGCGACGACCGGGGCCCCTCGACCCGGGCACCGCACGCCGCCCCGTGCGTCCGGGGCGCACGCGGAGTCCCCCACCTGGACGCTCGCGGAGGCGAGTTGCTCCGGGAAGACGTAGAGCGGGCGCTCGGGCTCGCGCAGCTCGTAGCGCGTCACCTCGATCCCGCCGAGTGGCTGCGGGCCGTCCACGGAGGAGGAGCGGTCTGCGAGCTCGCGGGCGATTCGCGAGGCTGCGCCCGGGGCCCTGGGGAGGGACACGAGCCACACCCGACGAATGCCCGGCAGATCCTCGGCCGCGTAGCTCGGGAAGGCGAGGATCGGGAGCGGGAGGTCGGGGCGAAGGGGCAGCCGCTCCGGCAGGACCTCGCGGGCCCGCTCGGCCCAGGGCGGCGAGAGGGCCACCGCGTCCCCGGGCTGTGCGTCCCGTGCCACGAGGGCAGCCGCGGCCCGCCAGTCGATTCGGGAGGGGAAGCGGCCCGGGAGGGTGAACGAGAACCACAGGCCGTAGGCTCCCAAGGCTCCCAGGGCGGCGGCGAAGAGGAAGGCTCCGAGCTCCGGGCGGGGGGGAAAGAGGAGACCGCGGATCCGGCCCTTCCACACCTCGCCTCGCGTCGGCGGAGGGGGGCTCGGAGGACCGAGCTTGTAGGTCGGCCCCAGGTAGTCGGCTCGGTCGCTCACGGACGGTGCCTTCCCGGGGGCGCGCCGACCGGGATCAGGTCTTGGCGAGCCGAATCCGCCGCTCGCTCTTCTCGCGACAGAAGGCGTCCAAGTCGTGCTCCGGATCCGCAGACAGGGCCGGAGACCAGGATGGGTGCATGGCGCACCGGGGGTCGTAGCAGTGGTGCAGCTCCCAAAGGTGGCCGACGAAGTGCGTGCACTCCCGGGCCAAACGACGTCGGAACACCTCGATGGACGATTCGGTCACGCCGCGGGGGGCGAAGCGGAAGGTCGAGACCAGGGCCCGGTCCCCGCCCTGCAGGGCGAAGCCCCAGGCGGGCGGCTCCCCCAAGGGGCCCTCGGGGATGGAGAGCTCCACGTCCGTGAGGTACACGACCTTGTCGTCGGCGAACGCTCGAACCGGGGGCGCCTCGTCGAGGAGCTTCACGGCGTCGAAGCGCCCGTCGGATCCCTCGCCGCCCTTGGGGAGCGGCCGATCGCCAACGTGCTCGGTTCCTACGCCGAAGGACCGGTAGAGCGTCCGGGTGAGGAAGCCGAGGTCGCCTTCGTCGAGGGGAGCCAGGGTGACGATGCGGATCACTTTCTCTTCCCTCCCGCGGACTTCTTTGCCGGCTTCGAGGCCTTGGCCGGGTGCGCCTTCTTGCGCGCCGGCTTCTTCGCGGGCTTCTTCGGCGCCGCCTTGACCTTCTTCTTCCCGGGCTTGTCCGCGCGGGGAGCTCTCTCCTCGGCGGCCGCGGCCGGTGCCTCCTCCTCGCCCTCCCGCTCGGCTTCCGGCGCCGCAGCTCCCTCCACCTCTACCGGCTCCTCCGATTCGAGCGCGCCGAGGTCGAGACCCAGGTCGGCGAGGCCAAGGTCGTCCTCGTCCTCGGCTGCCGGCTTCTTCCGCTTCCACGGGGGCCCCTTGAGCTCGACGGGCTTCGGCGGTGGCTTCAGGGGAAGCTTCACCCCGGCCGGGGGAATGAGCGCGTAATCGACGTAGTCCTCGGCAATGGAGGCTGGGATCCCCAGGGAGACCGAGACCTCGCTCACGAGCAAGTGACGCGAGCTGTCGTAGAGCTCGCGCTCCTTCGCCGGCAGCGGCCGGAGTCTCGCGAGCGAGTGTAGGCCCTTCACCACCTCCGCGACCCCCAGGACCCCGCCGGCGATGAGCCGCTCCACGTTGTCCCGGTGTCGCACCTTCCAGTCGAGCTCCGGATCGTCGTAGGAGGCGCCCAGGTAGTGGAACACGCCCTCGATCTGGTCGGCGGAGGCCACACGGCGCAGACCGATGCTCGCCACCTTCTGGAGCGGAACGAGGACCGAGGCGCCGTCCTCCTCTCGGGTGAGCTTGATGAACTCGAGCCTCTGCCCCGCGATGTCCTTCTGCTCCAGCCCGGCGACGCGGCAGACGCCCTGGTTCGGGTAGACGACCCGGTCGGCGGGCTTGAGCTCGCCGGCGGAGGCGATGTTTCCCTCCAGCGCCGGATCCTTTTCCTTCCCTTCGTCTCGTTCGCGCCTGCCGGAAGGTTTCACGGGGAAACCGTTACCACGCGTGCCGGTGCCCGGCAACGGCGGGCGAGGGGCGGTCCCCGGGAACGGAGGGGTCTAGCGCGCGGTCGCCCGGAGGAGCGGCGGCGCGTCGGCGGCCGCGCGGATCCGGTTGGCGGCGAGCTCGAGGTAGCGCTCGTCCATCTCGATGCCGAGGAAGCGCCGGCCGGCTCGGGTTGCGGCCACGCCCGTCGTTCCGGATCCGCAGAACGGGTCGAGCACGAGGTCGTCTTCCGAGGAACTCGCGGCGACGACGCGCTCGAGCAGAGAGAGGGGCTTCTGGGTGGGGTGGCGCCCGAAGAGCTTCTCGCGAGCCCCCGGGGTGGGCAGCGCCCAGACCACCTGGCCCCCGTCGGGCTCGGGGCGCTCAGTCACTGCCCATAGATCGCGCATCTGCTTGCCACCATTGCGGTTTTTCATCTCGCGGTAGTTGAAGCGGTGCGCGAGGGGCTTAGCCCGGACGGGAGACGCCCAGAGCAGGATCTCGGTCGAGTGGGTGAAGAACCGGCAAGCGAGGTTCGGCGCGGCGTTGGGCTTGTACCAGGTGATGGTATTGAGGAGGTGGAACCCCAACTCCTGCATGGCATAGCCGACGGAGAAGATGACATGTTGGGTACCGGAGACCCAGAGGGTGCCCGAGGGCTTGAGCACCCTTCGACACGCAGCCAGCCAGGCTCGCTGGAAGGCGTGGTCGGCCTCGACTCCGCGAGAAGCGTCCCAGGCGCCCTTGTCCACACGGACCCGCCGGCCGCTCTGGCAGGTGGTCCCGCCGTTCGACAGGTGGTACGGCGGGTCGGCGAAGATGAGGTCCACCGTCTGAGGAGCGAGCTTCTCCAGGGCCTCGAGGCTGTCTCCGAGGATCAGGGACCAACCGTCCCCGCGCTCGGCGGTACCGGGGAGTTCGTTCCAGCCGTGAAGATCGAGGCGCCGCGCCATTCGCTCGCATGGTATGGGCGGGGTGGATCCTGTCCAGTTTCCGGCCAGTTTCCGGCTCCGGGCGCCCACGCACGGCGCGCGCGGGGCCCCCACGCACCCTGAGGAAAGTCTCGACATGGATAACGGCACCGGCTCGACGAACCCCTTCGAAGGCCTCCTGCGCCCATGGTTCTTCCCCGCACTGGGGGTCACCGTGGCCGTGGCGGTGGGCGTGTTCTACGTGGCGGGGATGCTCTCCGAGTCCGCCGTCGGCGCGTTGGTGGTGGTGATCGCCCCCCTCGCCCTCGCCCTCACCGTGGTGCGGCCGGTCCTAGATCGCTCGGCCGGCGGAACCGCCGCGGCCCTCCTCCTCGCGGGCGCCCTCCTGACCCTTCTCGTCGCCGTCGTGCCGTCCATCGAGGCTGTGCGCCCCGGCGAACCCCTATTCGTAGGCGAGTTCGACCGCGCCGACCAGTCGGTGGCGCTCCCGGAGGGCACGGCCGGTCGGGTGCTCCTGCTCGTCTCCACGCCCCTCGGCGGCGCCGGCGAGCCGCAGGTGAACTTCAGGCTGGGTGGCTTCTCCGAGCCGGTGCAAGGGAAGCTGGAGCGGACCTTCAGCTACGCCCGCGTGGGCCGCGGCGGTCGGGCCCGCGTGGCCCACGACCACGACGCCGACTGGTTCGAGGCCCGCATCCCGGAGGGCGCGCGGGAGATTCGGCTCGAGCGCATCCAGGGCCAGTCGGCCGCCGGGCTCCGGGTCGCGATCTACCGGGAGTGGCTCTCCCACGCCGCCGCCTGGCTTCTCTCCCTCGTCGCTCTCGCGATCGTCGCGGCGGGGGAGGTCCGCATCGGCCGCGACTCCGGGAGCGTCATCGCCGCCGGGGTGGCGCTCGGCTTCGGGGTGGTGGTGAGCTACAACGTGACCCCCTCCCAGGCGGTCATGCCCTCGCTGTGGGCCGTGGTGCTCGGCGCCATCGTGGGCGCGCCCGCGGCGGTCCTGGTGCGCCTCGTCCTCCGGCGATTCCTTCCTCCCTCGCCGGCGAAGAAGGGGCGGCGGCCGAAGGGGGAGGAAGAGGACCGCGAGTAGGGAGGACGGACTCACGGCTCTCCCCCTCGACAGCTCTTTCGTGAAGGAGGCCGCCCTCGCGTGCGGCTTCCACAAGGTGGGCATCGCGCGTGCGGGCCCGCTCGACCCCGGTCCCCTCGACCGGATGCTCGCACGGGGCGCCGAGGCGGACATGGTTTGGCTCCGGACCCAGCGCACCGAGCGGCTCGATCCGGCGAGGCTCCTGCCTGGAGCGAAGAGCGTGGTGGCGCTCGCACTCGCCTACGCCGGGGCCGCCGCGGGCGCGGCGCAGGGCGGGCGGGGGGAGGTGGCGCGGTACGCGCGCGGGCGCGACTACCATACGGTGGTGAAACGGAAGCTCAAGGCCCTCGTCGAGCGCCTCCGCTCGCGCGACCCGGAGGCCCGGACGCTCGCTACCACCGACGTGGCTCCGGTGATGGAGAAGGCGTGGGCCGAGCGCGCCGGCATCGGATGGGTCGGGAAGAACGGCTGCCTCATCACCACCGACCTCGGCAGCTGGGTGGTCCTCGCCACGGTGCTCGTCGACCGGGAACTCGAGCCGGATCCACCCCACCCCGAGCGCTGCGGGGACTGCAGCGCCTGCATGCCCGCCTGCCCGACCGGCGCCATCCCGGAGCCTGGCCTGGTGGACGCGCGGCGCTGCCTCTCGTTCCACACCATCGAGCGCCGTGGAGCCGTGCCTGGCTCGGTGGCTGCACGGATGGGCCGGTGGGCCTTCGGCTGCGACGACTGCCAGACGGCTTGTCCGTGGAACCATTCGGCGGGAGGTGCGACTGACCCGGAGCTCGCGGCGACGCGCCACCCCTCGGTCGATCTCGGCGCCCTCGTGGCCATGGAGGTCGACGAGTACCGGAGGGAGTTCTACGGGACGGCGCTCGCCCGGGCGGGCTACGCCGGACTCGTCCGGAACGCCATCCTCGTCGCAGGGGCGAACGGCGAGAGGGCGCTCGCCCCGGCCATCCGAGCCCGCCTGGGGAGCGACCTCGCCGGGGTCGCGGAGGCAGCGCGCTGGGCTCTCCCGCGCCTCGCACTCCCCAGGGAGGGAGACGGATGAGGGGAGCCTGGCGCCCACTCTCCGCACCGCGCGCCCTCCACTCCAGAA
>Ga0335077_10014007_pt1 | contig 10026 bp, 10 predicted proteins | sample Lox_Sample_31_FD_207151 | JGI IMG/M metagenome (GOLD analysis project Ga0335077, IMG submission 207151) | Soil microbial communities from Loxahatchee National Wildlife Refuge, Florida, United States - Lox_Sample_3.1 | ecosystem: Environmental > Terrestrial > Soil > Wetlands | place: USA...
GTGCCGGGACAACCACCTGCCCATCATCGTTTTCAATCTGAACACGCCGGGCAATGTGATGCGGATGTCGATGGGAGAGTCTGTCGGCACCGTGATCCAGTAACAGACAAGCCCCCGTCATTACCGAGGGTAGTATCCGCGGCCGTCGTACTGCGCACGGAAATCGCGGAGACGCTGGAGGTCGTTCCAGAGCATGGAGCGGGCACGGTCATCGAGTCCATTGTGGCCGACGACTTTCTGGATGGCGGCAATCGAGTCATCCAGCTCGTGACGATCAAATCGTCCGGCGTTCCATTTTCGTTGGAACTCCCAGAGTTCTTCGTTGGCCTTGTTGAGCCGCTTGGCTTCGCCGCGCGAATAGACAGCGGATTGGGCGTGACTCAGGTCTGATCGCACTTGTTCGATCAAACCGCCAGGGTTGCCCCGCCCCTCGCGGTAACCGCCGCGATCGTCACGATCGTAGTAATGGTCATCGTCGCGATAACGGGGATAGTCCTGCGCGCAGGCTCCCAACGCCAGAAGCAGCATGCCGCCACCGGCCAGGCTTCGTATCAGAAGATTTCGCATTTGATATCCCTCCCTCGTGGCGAAAGACGCGCTGTGCGCGCCAGGTGGTGCAGGAAGGACGATTATTTATCGTTAATGGGGTTAATCCGCGGCACTATTTGAAGCTGCCCAGGGCGGCGGCCTCGTCGTCGTGGATGTCGAAGATGGTGTAGTTCTTCGTGATCAGCAGCAGATCCTTGACCCGCTTGCTCAAGCCCGTGAGTTTTAACTGGCCGCCCACTTTGGAGAGGGAGGAGTATCCGGAAATCAGCTCGCCGATCGCCGAGCTGTCGATATAAGACACTTCGGCGAAGTTCACCAGAACCTTCTTCTGTCCCTTGCCCGCCAGGCCGCGCAAGGCGTCACCCAGGGCGCTGGAGCCTTCACCCAATGTGACGCGGCCGACGACATCCACCACGCTCACGTCTCCCGCCTGCCGAATGCTGATCTTGATGGTGTTCACGTCTTCGACCCCCAGGAACCTTTAGCAAGGTTGTCGAAATACTTCGGCCAGCTACCGCTCCCTCACGGTCGCGGCTCGGTTAGTAGCTGACAGTTCAGGGAGCAGATTCCGAGCCACGACCGTTAGGGAGTGGTTTCGCAGTTTCAACAACCTCCTAATCTTATCGCGAGTTGGGGCGGCTTTCCGTACAATTGCGGGATGACCCTGGTCATCGATCTTCAGAAAGCCACAGGCGGAGCAGAATGTCGCCGCACTGCTGGGCGCGTGGCGGTCGACCCAGCGACCATTTACAACATCCGGCACGATTCAGCGGAACCAGCCTCTCATTACCGGCCTGGATAGCGCGGAAACGATTTCAAACCGGAAGCGCAACCTCTGGCGGGCGAGACGATCCTTGCGAAAACAACGAACAGCGCATTCATCGGCACGGACCTCGAAGCGCGCCTTCGGGCGGCGAGCCAGACGACTCTGGTAGTGACGGGAGTCATCACCAACAATTCCGTGGAAGCAACGGTCCGGATGGCGGGAAACCTGGGGTTTGCGACCTAACGCCGCATCACGCAAACATGGATTGCAGCGCCTCGGGGAGCGGTTGCGTGGCGAGCGGCTCGGGCCATGCGAGCTCGCGCCTGACGACATCAAAGAACGCGCTGCGCGTGACGTCCTGTCCCTGCAGGCGGGTGGCCAGGATGTCGGCGCCGGCCAGGCCTTCGCTCACAGTGACAACGCCGTCGGAGAGCACGAGGTCGTAGTTGCCCCACCGGCTGCGGTACAGGCCCTTCCGATTCCAGCGGACGGCTGAGTGGAGCGCTTCGACCACGCCGAACATCGGAAATATGCGGCCGTAAAGCTTCGCGAGGTCGCAACAGACGCTGGCGAAATCCGTGATGTTGGCGCCGTGCCAGGCACTGCGGAACGGCGCAGGGATCAGTCCGAACAAATTCGAAATCCCCAGGCGCGTTGGCCCTTTGAATCGGGCGAAGCTCAGGAACGGCGCACCGCGTAGGGCGAGAAGTGATTCGGGGATGAATCCGGCAAGCTCCGGGTACCGGAGAGCGATCGCTTCCCCCGGCGGCGCGCAGGCGCCGTCCCAGTGAGCTTCGGTCACGTTCACATACTCCGCTCGGTGTCGGGTCATGACTTCGGCCAGGCCGGTGCGCCTCAGATACTCCATGTCCTGCTGCTTGATCCAGGCGCGATGTTCGCTTGCTTCGGTTTCCCAGTCCCACTCCGCACCGCCCAGATTACGGCTGCTGGTGTGCCCTTCGACGACTACCGCGCGGCCAGGCAGCGCGCCGAGCAACAGATCGAGAGCTGCCGGGTCGGTGTAAGTGCCGGTGGCGTAACCGTGCCAGGTGACCTTGACGATATACGTATCGGAGGGAGGCAGCACGCGAGCGAGCACCAGCGCCAGGGCATCGCGATTGGGCGCCCGGGCGATGAAGCCCGTGCGCGGCGCGCCGGCATCGACCGGCTCCCATTGCTCGCCCGACCAGATAAGCGGGGCGCAGTCAGTCTCGGCGGACTTCGCTGACCGGATGCGCACGGCCTCGCGGGCGCGCTTTTCCTGCCAGAGCCTCGTCATGCGCTGGGTGAGCCACGCCGTGAGAGCCGAGTGATCACCGGGCGGTTCGGCCAGCGGGGAGCAAGAAAAGTCCGGGTGCTCACGCCGGAAATTTTCGAGAATAGTGGCGGCGTAATCGAAATGGCCGGTACGCCACTCGCTCTGCAGAATTAGCAGCCAGTGAAGCGGCTCGCGCGCACATGCCTCCAAGGCGCGGCTGAGGAACACCTGCGGATGGCGCAGAAAAGCCACATCGCCACGGCCCAGGCTCAATTGCTCCCAGATGAGGCGCATCAGGCGGTAAGACTGCGCGCGGCTGCCGCTGTCCCCGTGGCCGCTTGCAACCAGCAGGATTCCGGCGCGCTGCGGCGGGATTTCGAGGCCGGCAAGCGCTCGCGTCACGATTTCAGCGAAACATTCCACCAGCAGCGGATGACAGGGATCCAAATCGTCGTGAAAAACAGAGACATTCGCGTACTCGCGGCGAAATTCTGCCAGGGTTCGGCCGAAGGCCTCGCGCTGCCACAAGTTCCAATCGAGGGAGACGGGCAATACAAAAATGTCCCCGGCGCCGCGGCCGGCTTCATCACGAAGCACGCGATCGAGCGCGTCCTCGCCGGCGTCATCGCCGGGATGCATCGCCAACGTGGACAGGCGCACGCGCGGCATGAATCCCAGAATGCTCGCCACCGGCTCGGCGAGCGATTCGGCCTGCGCCAGTGCGCGGGCCCAGTCGTGTTGATAGGGAAGCAGATCGCTGGTGAGAACGAATGAGATCACGCGGCGTTGAGCCGGCCGCCCACACGGCCGTGCTTCACCATGGTGGCGAGCACATCAACCATGGCGCGGACGGCGAGGAGCGCTGTGATGTCGGAGATATCGTAGGGCGGGGCAACCTCCACGGCTTCCATGGCGACGATCCCTTCTTTGGCGACGCCGTGCAGAATGGCAAGCGCTTCGCGCGGCAGAAACCCGCCGGGCTCAGGCCAGCCCGTTCCCGGCACGAAGCCCGCGTCAACGGAATCGATATCGAAGGAAAGATAGACGGCGCTGGCGCCCTTCCACGCCACCTCCAGAGCGATCTCGATGGTCTTCTCAATGCCGATGCGTTCGATGTCGTGAATGGTGAGGACTGTGGACCCGCGCTTGCGACCCTGCGTCACACCCGGGCGCGGAACCTGCCATCCCCCGATTCCCACTTGCACCAGGTTGGTGGGCGGACAGTTGTGGATGTTGGTGGCGTGAAACCACGGGCAGGTGTGCATGATCTCATCCATGTCTTTTTCCTGCGTGTCGATATGGCGGTCGAGATGAATGATGCCCACTTTCCCCTCGATGCACTGGGCTACGCCGCGCACGCACGGGTAGCCGATGGAGTGGTCGCCGCCCATGATCATGGGCAGCGTGCCCTGCGCAAGGACGTGGGCAACGGCTTTCGAGATCTGGTCGTGACTCTTGGTGATGTTGGCGGGACAGAAGACATCGCCCACGTCGCACATCTTGAGCGATTCGCGCAGGTCGACACCCAGCTCGAAGTTGTACGTAGTGTAGAGCGAGGAGATGCGGCGGATACCCTGCGGGCCAAAACGCGTACCCGCGCGATAGGTGGTGGCGATGTCAAACGGAACACCCATGAAGGCCACATCGTATTCGCCCACTTTGCGAACATCTTCCAGATACGGCGTTTTCAGAAACGTGTTGATGCCCGACCAGTGAGGCAGCTCGCCGCGCTGGAAGCAACTGATCTCGGACTTGTCCTGAATGGAGTCCACGCATTCCAGGCCGAATTGCTTGCCGCGCCGGACTTCTTCCTTCCATTGGGCGGAGGGCAAAGCAGCTTCTTGCTGAAGCGCTTTCATTCCCTGCATCGCGCTGTAATCGGGCAGCGGTCGTGTGTGTTCACGGTGATTGGGTGCGTGACGGTGATAGAAGGCCATGTAGATTGAGTCCCTTATTTTAGCCGAGCGGACCCCGGAAAATCATGATCTCAGAGGCGTCGCGAGAAAAATGTTTTATCCGGGCGATTGGAAAAGTTTATGCGGGGTACGCGATTTTTAGGGTCACGGCCAAGCTATACTACGGGCAATCCTCCGGTCCACGGCGACCCGAGGCGCTTCTTGCCGGCCACGGTTGCCGGGATCCGACCCGTTAGCATGGAACAAAACAGGAAACCAGTCTCGATCCACATATTGGCGGACAGCATATTCCGGTCTGGAGGCATGTCCTTGCTGCTCCTGCTCGTGGCGGGCGTCAGCGTGGCACAGGCTGTCGACCAAAACCTGGCAGGCATTCGTTCCGGGACGCTGCCGAAAGCCTGGATCACCGGCGGCGAAAAATGCATGGAGGTGCCGGACTGGCAGGTCCACGAATACAATCCCGACCTTTACATCTTGCGCGAGTCCGGATGCACGCACTACGAGAAGCCGTTTTTGTATTTGTACTTCGGGAACGAGCGAGCGCTGCTGATAGACACGGGCTCAGGGGACGGGGATGCCACCGGCGTCGTCGAAGAGGTAATGGGCAAATGGCTCAAAAGGAATCACCGGGAGTCGATTTCGCTGGTGGTGGCGCACTCGCATTCTCATAGCGATCACACCGCCGGCGACGCCCGTTTTGCCAAACTGGCCAATACCACGATGGTGCCGCTAACCGTACCAGGCACGCAGCAGTTTTTTGGAATCAAAAATTGGCCGCGGGATATCGGCGCGATCGATCTGGGCGGCCGCACTCTCGATGTGGTTCCGATCCCCGGTCACGACCAGTTGAGCGTGGCGTTCTACGACCGGCAGACGGCGATTCTGCACGCCGGCGACAGCCTCTATCCGGGGCGGCTTTACATAGCCGATTTTACCGAATTCTCCCGCAGCACCCAGCGGCTGGTGGATTTCACCAGGGCCAAGATGGTCGCTCACATTGTGGGCTGCCATATCGAACAGACGCGCACGCCATACGTGGATTACCCAATTGGCTCCATGTATCAGCCGGACGAGCACTCGCTCGAGCTTTCGCGGGCTCACCTGCTGGAACTGAACGAAGCGCTGCATGAGATGGAAGGCCATCCGGCCCGGCGGGCGATGCGTGATTTTACGATCTTCCCGGTGGACGACGAAGTATGGAAGTCGCTGGAAATCATTCGGGAGAAGACGCAGGAACGGCAACTCCGGCATATGTGGGACCAGACGGAATCGAAATGAAGCTCCGACGCTTGCTCTTGTATTCGCTGCCGCTATTTGTGTTGGCGGTTCTCTGGTCGCCGCTCGAGGCGCAGAAGCCCGCTTTCACCGTGGGCTGGTCGGTGTACGTGGGCTGGAACCCGTATTACTACATGGCCAAGTCCGGAATCATGAAGAAGTGGGCCGACAAGTACGGGATCACGATCAAGGTCCAGCGGTTCGACTATGCGCCGTCGCTCGAAGCCTTCGTAGCCAAGAACATTGAAGCCTGCGCCATGACCAACATGGAAGCGCTGGATATGCCAGCCGCGGCGGGTGTCGACACCACCGCGATCATCGTCGGAGATTACTCGAACGGCAATGACGCCGTGCTCACGCGCAACGGCGTGACGTTCAAGAATCTTCCGGGCAAGAAACTGCTGCTGGTAGAGAAGACGGTCTCGCAGTACCTGTTCGAGCGCGGCATGGCCATGAACGGGATGGAATCGCAGATCAAGAAAGTGCGCCTGGTGAACACGTCGGATTCCGATATCGCCGCGGCCTTCATGACCGACACCTCGCACGAAGCCGTAGTGACCTGGAAACCGCTGGTTTCGCAGATCTCGAAATTGCCGGGGGTGACGAACATCTTCAATTCGTCGCAGATTCCAGGCGAGATTCTGGACCTCACTGTGGTTCGGACGGACGTGCTCAACCGGCCGGACGGCAGCGGGCAGAAGTTCGCGAAGGCGCTGGCGGGCGCGTGGTACGAAACTATGGGACTCATGTCGGCCAAGAGCCCGGGAACGGACAAGGTGCTGGCGGCCATTGCCGAGGGATCACAGGACAGCCTGCCATCCTACAAGGAGCAGCTCAGCACCACCCATATGCTGTTTACGCCGCAGGCCGCGCTCCAGCTCGCGACTTCAGCGGAAACGAAGCAGAAGATGACGCTAGTGAAGCAGTTCTGCTTCAGTCACGGGCTGCTGGGGGAAAACACGAAGTCGATTGACGAGGTGGCTATTCGTTATCCGGACGCATCCGTTCAGGGCAAGCCGGATCGTGTCCGCCTGCGCTTCGAGACCGCTTATATGCAGGCGGCGAGCGACGGGAAGTTATGAGCCTCTTGAGCATCAGCGCAAGACCGAACCGCGTTACCTGCTGGGTGCTCTCGTGGTTTCTGTTCGCGGCCGGAATCTGCCTGTATTTCTACACGGCGCAAAAACGGCACAAGGAGAACCCGGACGATCGCGTGGTCCCGACCATCGCGCAAATAGGCGCGGGAATCTATCAGGCGGCTATGAATCCCGATGCCGATGAAGAGCCGACGGCGGATGCGGCGGCCCAGTCGGCGGTAGAGCGCTTCCGCAACGGAATGCTTTGGAAAGACACGGTGGCGAGCTCGCGACGCTTCCTGTTTGGCCTGGCGCTCCTGCTGCCGGCGGTGCTGCTGGGCCTGCACATGGGACTCTTCCCTTATTTCGGCGTTTTCTTTCTGCGCTTCATTTTGTTCTTTGACAAAATCATCGCGCTCTCGGTGCTACCTATCCTGTTCATCGCTTTCGGAATCGACGAGCTCTCCAAGGTGATGCTGATCGTCATCGGAGTCACGCCCACCATCATTTTGGACACGTTCAATCTCACCAAGGGGGTCCCACCGGAGCAACTGGTGAAAGGATTCACGCTGGGCGCACGCGATTTCGACGTGGCTTATCGAGTGGTGCTCAAGCAGATCTGGCCGCGCGTGCTGAACAGCATCCGGCTGAACTTGAAGCCCCTTATGCTTTTCCTGTTCGCGGGCGAGATGATCGCCTCCACCGACGGCCTGGCGTACCGCATCGCGTTGATGCGCCGTCACATGGGAATGAACATCATCATTCCCTACGTTCTTTGGGTTGCGTTATTGCTGTTTCTGGTCGATCTGACGATGAAACTGCTCAACAAGAGGCTGCATCCATGGTTCCGGGAAGCTTAACGGACGCCGGTATCGCGCAAACGCGGATTGAGCCGGAGCCCGCCACGGATCCGCTGATCCGGCTGGAGAATATTCACGTCAGTTACGCGCTGGCGGACGGCGCCTGCAAAAAGGTTCTGGACAGCATCAACCTGGACATTCGCCGCGGCGAGTTCGTATCGGTGGTGGGGCGGACCGGTTGCGGAAAATCCACGCTGCTCCGCTTGATCCTGGGCGCCGAGAGGCCTACCGTGGGGCGCGTGCTCGCCTGCGGACGTGAAGTGGTCCGGCCCGACCGGGATCGCGGTTATGTTCCGCAGAAGTACTCGCTGTTTCCCGACAAGACCGTAATCCATAACATCACGTTCGGCCCGGAAGTAGAAGAGTTCAGCCTACTCACCCGCTTCACGCCGCGCTTTTACGGCCGCCGCAGGGAGTTCCGCAGCGAGGCGCTGCGGCAGCTTCGCCGCATGGGGTTGCATGAGTCAGATGCCCGGAAATATCCGGATCAACTCTCCGGCGGCATGCAGCAGAGAGTGGCCATCGCGCAGGCGCTGGTGATGAAGCCAAAAATCCTGCTGATGGATGAGGCGTTCAGCGCCCTCGATCCCGGCACTCGCGCCGGCATGCAGAAGCTCATCCGGCAGGTCTGGCGCGAGACCAAGACGACGGTTCTGTTTGTCACGCACAACATTGCCGAGGCGATCCATCTGGGAACGCGCGTCATCGTGCTGGCGAAGGACGGTGGGGAAACCGACGGATCGAAAATAGAGCTCGACCTTCAAGTGCCGGATCTCGACGCCCTGGCCCCAAACCAACTGGAGGAGGCATTCGCGCAAATCACCGCGCGCGTGGAAGCTGCCACCGGTCACTCCGGTCTGGACGAGGAAGAAGAAGGATAGCCAGGCGAACCCGCGCCGGGAGCCCAATTCGGAGATAATGACGGAAAAGGAGTGTGACCCCCATGGGCGTCCGTCTTTCCGTGTGCGCCTGCTTCGCGCTGGCCCCGTTTGTTCTGTCAATTCTCTCCTGCACATTTCACTCGGCGGAAGGGTCAACCCTTCAGGCGCGCACCGTTAGGGTGGCCCAGTCCGGCAACGCGGAGGTCGTGGGCACTGACAGCACGGCGCTGCAGAAGGCCGCGGACATGCTGCGGCCGGGCGATACTCTCGAGATCGGACCCGGCACCTGGCAGATGGACAGCAGCCTGCTGATTCCATCCGGCGTCACGGTGCGGGGCACGCCGGAGAAAACTATTCTGCTGAAGAGCCGCGGCGTGGAGAGCCAGCTTACCGAAGATGGCGATTACGGCGAGAGCTACCTGGCTGTGGCGCAGCCGGAGAAATTCCATCCCGGCATGGGCGTCGAGGTGATGGACGACACCTTGAAGGAAGGCTGGGACGTGACCATTTCGAAAGTGGTGGCGGTAAACGGGCACATCGTGCAGATCAACCCATACACCGTCCGCGATTATGATTTCGAGAAGAAACACGCCCGCATCCGCAACACGTTTCCGATCCTGTGCGCTATGAATGCGGAAAACGTCACCTTCCAGGATTTAATCGTCGACGGGAACAGAGCCGAGAATGCGTATCTGGATGGTTGCCGCGGCGGAGCGATCTATTTATACGACGTGCGCAACGTGACTGTCCGGAACTGCGTGGCGCGGAATTACAATGGCGATGGCATCTCGTTTCAGATCAGCGACGGCGTGCACGTGCTGAACAGCGAGTCGTTCGGTCACGCCGGCTACGGCGTTCATCCCGGCACCGGTAGCGCCAATGCAGTGGTTGAACACTGCCACATGCATCACAACGGCGACATCGGCCTGTTCCTGTGCTGGCGCGTGCGGCACGGGCGATTTAACGACAACATCATCGAGGACAACGGCCATTACGGAATCTCCATCGGGCATAAGGACACCGATAACGAGTTTACGAACAACACGATCGTTCGCAACGGCATGAGCGGAGTTTATTTCCGCGAGGAGACTTTCCTGAACAGCGGCCACCGCAACACTTTCCGCAACAATAAAGTGCTGGACAATGGCAGCGCCAAGGCGGGCTACGGGTTTTACATTCAGCCGCAGGCGGGCGATATCGTGATCGCCGGCAACCAGATCGCCGACACTCGCGCGGCCAACCGCACGCAGCGATACGGCGTGTACAAAGTGAAGGGCGCTGGCTCGGTGCAGTTGGAGAACAACACCATGCAAGGCCACAGCGCGCGCGATTACTCCGAAGGCGCCGGGCAGTAACGCAAGCGGCGTTTTTGTGGCATCATCTCCTGGAGGTGCTTTCAATGAAAAAGATCGCTCTGTTACTCTTGTTTCCGATCGCTGCCAGTC